>RCNC010000185.1_pt1 | contig 36115 bp, 35 predicted proteins | sample 2041301 | NCBI WGS metagenome assembly RCNC01 (sample SAMN09708231, study PRJNA481090) | Marine sediment metagenome, whole genome shotgun sequencing project. | biome: marine sediment; feature: ocean; material: sediment; isolation source: Sewage treatment plant 13A marine sediment (STP13A) ... | reverse complement strand
ATGAGGTGATGTCCAGGGTCGCTGCAGCCTGCGGCGAGGGCCGACAGGCTTACTGGGTGTGCACCCTCATTGAAGAGAGCGACGCACTGCAGGCCCAGGCGGCCCAGGCCACCGCCGAAGAGTTACGCCTGGCGCTGCCCCAGCTCAATATCGGCCTCATTCACGGCCGCTTGAAACCCGCTGAAAAACAGGCTGTTATGGCCTCCTTTAAAGCGGGAGACCTGGCACTGCTGGTGGCCACCACGGTCATCGAAGTCGGGGTGGATGTGGCCAATGCCAGCTTGATGATCATTGAAAACCCCGAACGGCTGGGCCTGGCTCAGCTGCACCAGTTGCGCGGAAGAGTGGGGCGTGGCAGCGCCGCCAGTCATTGCGTACTGCTGTACCAGACACCTCTTTCGGCCAACGGCAAGCAGCGCCTGGCGGCCCTGCGCGAAAGCGCCGACGGCTTCTATATTGCCGAAAAAGATCTCGAGCTGCGAGGGCCCGGTGAAGTTCTGGGAACCCGGCAGACTGGGCTGATGGATTTCAGGGTTGCAGAGCTGCCCACCCATAATTATTTGCTGGACGAGGTACAGGCAGTCGCGGATCGCATTCGAGAGGATCACCCGGACAGGATAAACACCATCATCCAGCGCTGGACGGGGAGTAGCGAACAGTTCGCCAAGGTCTAACTGGCAAGTGTGCTGACCCAAGGCCTTCACAGCAGCGGGGGTAATCACTTACCCCCGCACCACTGCGAGGCACTCAACCCATAATTGCAGGCAGCTCTTTCTGCAACGCCATCTTTTCCTTGATGGCTTCCCCGGTCAGGGCGAAGCCCAGCAGCTTACCGGCGGCGTCCCGGAATTGGGCTTTGACATTATTCCCATCAACTTCAATCGCCCAATCGCCTTCGGCGTCACGTGCGGGCGGGGCAACCACTACCGGGCAGGCCGGTGTCTTGATCGTTACGGGCATTGCGGGATAGCTGACTTCTGTGGGCTCACCCGCCAGGGTTTTACCCAGGGCTTTGGCAGCGGCCATCAGCGGAGCGACATAGACCAACACATGGCCGTCGACCTCTGCACAATCTCCCATGGCATAGACATTGGGAGCACTGGTTTCAAGCAGGCGGTTGGTAACAACGCCGCGATTGGTGGCGATTCCGCTGGATTTTGCGAGGTCAACCCGGGGGCGCACACCCACCGCAGAGACCACCAGGTCAGCGGCAATCGTCTCACCATTATTCAGGCTTACCGCCACGCCGTTCCCCGCCTTGTTGACGGCGGTTACCAGCGGCCCGAAATGGAAGCGGGCACCCTTCCCTTCCAGGGCAGCCTGTACCGCTTTGCCGGCGGGCTCCGGTAGCAGGGTGGGCAGGCAATAGCCGAGCGGGTCAACCGCCTCAACCTCGAAACCGCCATTGATCAAATCGTTGGTGTATTCACAGCCAATCAAGCCACCACCGATAATGCATACTTTCTTCACATCGTTTTTAGCAACTGCGGTACGGAAGTCGGCGTAATCCAGTAAGTCATTGACGGAATAGACCATCTCCAGGCCGTCTCCCTCAATCGGGGGGCGAATCACTTCAGCGCCTACGGCCAGAACCAGCTTGCTATAGTGAATGGCAGTCTGTGAATCACCGACCTTTATCAACTGCTGCGCGGTATCAATCTCATTCACCCTGGTCATGGTCCAGACACTGGCCTTGAGCGCGCGCGCCATGCTGCCCGCATCCATCTGTGCCAGGTCATTGGCGGAATGATCCTTGGTATATCCGGTCGACAACATGGGCTTGGAATAGGAGCGGCCGTCATCGGAGGTAATCAGGATGAGCGGGGTCTCTGCATCGTGCTTGCGAAATTCCTTGGCCAGGCCATAACCGGAAAGACCGGTACCGAGGATGACCACCGGCGCATGTAATTTATCTACTACCGGCTCTTCGTGGTGTGGCGTATCGTCTACCGCCGCCTCTTCCAGCAATTCAAAATCTTCCTTGCCGACACCACAGTCCGGGCACAACCAGTCCTCCGGGACATCCTCCCACTTGGTGCCAGGTGCGATACCATCGTCTGGCCAGCCCTCTTTTTCATCGTAGACAAGGCCACAGACAATACATTCCCACTTACTCATGTCATTACTCACTCTTTTTTACTTGCTGGCTACACATCCGCCGAGCCGGATGGAGGACAAATTTCGAGACGCAACACTATAAAGTTGTACGATAATTGTGCAAGGGTTTTCTGGCGCTGCCAGTTTGGCAATTTAGCCCAGTAGCAGGCTTGCAAGCTACTTTCCAATGAAGCATTCTCGCCTCTCGATTTCAGGAAACCATGCCAGTGCCACCCCCCCTCTCGCCCTACGAACCATCGCCAGATATGCACCGGCGCATCGCGACAGAACCCGGCTGGCGGCCGCTGGCATGCTATACCAACAACACCCTGCCGCCCGCATGCCGGGTCTGGCTAACGGATGACGGCTCCCTGACCAGGCGACTGGTGGAGTCGGGGCAGGGCGAGTTCAGTATCAGGCGTCTATTCCAGGGCTGGGAAGTACCCCTGCCCTCCGAGTGCCGCCTGCTGGGAGTGCCGGCACGCCAACGGGCCCTGATTCGGGAAGTGGTGCTGTTGCTGGGCGGCGAAACCGTCGTGTTTGCGCGCAGCGTATTCCCTTTTTCCAGCCTGGGCGGTAGCCTCGGTCATTTACGCCGCCTGCAGAACAAGTCTCTCGGGGCGATACTGTTCAAGCATCCCGGCATGCACCGCTGTCCCTTCGAACTGGCTAAAATACCCGGGGACAGTGACTACCTGCCAACGAACCTGCGCCAGTCTGATCCCGCCTGGGGTCGTCGCTCCCGCTTCGAGATCGAGGGCAAAAAGCTTATGGTCAGCGAGGTCTTTCTACAACCCTTCACTCCCTGGCAGGCGACGACGTCGGTGCACCGCACCCAACGGGGCAAGGTCAGCGCTGCAATTATGTCGCCAACCCAGTAAGCTGGGTGTTTTGGACCGTCGCAAAAGTGATCAATGCTTAATTCCCCCCGGATCAGCGCGCTACTGCAACTGATTCGCTTCGACAAACCGATCGGCACTCTGCTATTACTATGGCCGACCCTGTGGGCCCTGTGGATTGCCGCAGAGGGTCTACCGGGATACCAGCTACTGGCTATCTTCGTTGCGGGCACCTTTCTCACGCGGTCCGCCGGCTGCGTCATCAATGACCTTGCAGACCGGCACCTGGATGGCGCGGTGGAGCGCACCAACGCCAGGCCGCTGGTCACCGGAGCGGTGAGCGAGCGTGAGGCAAAAGCCCTGTTCATAGTCCTGATGCTGCTGGCGCTGCTACTGGTGCTATTTACCAATACCCTGACTGTTCTCTTGTCCGTAGCCGCCGTGGCGCTGGCCTCCTGTTACCCCTACATGAAGCGTCACACCCATTTACCGCAAGTGGTGTTGGGAGCTGCATTTTCCTGGGGTATTCCCATGGCGTTTGCCGCCCAGCGCAATGCCCTGCCCCCAGCGCTGTGGCTGCTGTATCTGGGCAACCTGCTGTGGACCGTGGCGTATGACACCAAGTACGCCATGGTGGACCGGGAACACGATCTCAAGATAGGCATCAAATCCAGCGCCATTTTGTTTGGCCGGCACGACCGGTTGATCATCGGGATGCTGCAACTTGCCTCCCTTCTATGCCTGTACCTGGCAGGCCAGTCTTTCAATCTGGGCCACTACTACAACGCCTCACTGCTGGTCGCCGCACTGTTGTTTGGCTATCAACACTATCTGATCCGCGAGCGCAGCCCGGCAGCCTGCTTCAAGGCCTTCCAGCACAATAATTGGGTGGGCATGGTCATCTTCGCCGGGATAGTGCTGGATTACATGGCTTCGCATGCCTGAGCTAACGACAGGACCAGCAGCACCTCCAGCTGGCTTCAGTGCCGAGTTCCTGACCAGCCTGGAGCACATTCCTGCGCAGCAGTGGAACGACATTGCCGGGACGGATTACCCTTTCCTGCGTCACGAATTCTTGTATGGACTGGAAAAAACGGCCTGCACCACGGCGGCAACCGGCTGGCAACCCTGCCACCTGCTGCTGCGTCAAAAGGGTGAAGTGGCCGCGGTCATGCCGCTTTACCTGAAATCCCACTCCTACGGGGAGTATGTGTTCGACTGGTCATGGGCGGACGCCTGGCGCCAGAGTGGCCTGGACTATTATCCCAAGCTCGTCACTGCGGTGCCATTTACACCCGCCACCGGTCCACGTTTTTGCACCGCACCGGGAGTCGATGCGGACGAGGGCCTGGATATTGCCCTGCAAGCGATACAGACACTGGCGGAAAAACAGAATTTCTCCTCCTGGCACATGCTGTTTCCCGAGGAGGCGGTCAGCGAGAAATTACTGGCGGCCGGGATGCACCGCCGCGCCGCGACCCAGTTTCACTGGTGCAACGATAACTACGGCAGCTTCGAGGATTTTCTGGGCACCTTCAACAGCCGCAAACGCAAATCACTGAAAAGAGAACGCAAACGCGTGGCGGAGCAGGGGCTGACGCTGAAAACATTATCGGGCAGCGACATCGGCGAGCAGGAGTGGGGCCAGTTTTACCATTTCTACCAAATGACCTATGCCAAACGCAGTGGCCACGGTGGTTACCTGAACCGGGATTTCTTTCTCGACACCGCAGCGGGGATGGGCAACCAGGTGGTGATGGTACTGGCCTATCTCGACAACCAGGCGGTTGCCGGCGCACTCTACTTCCGCTCCTCTGACACTCTGTACGGTCGCTACTGGGGCTGCGAACGGGAGTTCGACTGCCTGCACTTCGAAGCCTGCTACTACCAGGGCATTGAATACTGTATCGCCAATGGGCTGAGGCGCTTCGACCCTGGCGCCCAGGGAGAACACAAAATCCAGCGGGGCTTCCGCCCCATCACCACCTGGTCCAGCCACTGGATCGCGGAACCACAGCTGTCCGCGGCGGTAGGCGATTTCACCCGGCGGGAGGTACTGCACAACGAAGACTACCGCGAGTCGGCCGCCAGGCTATTGCCATTTAAATAGCGTTCATAGGGAGACACCATGAGCACAGAGCATACTCCACTCATTCTGCAGCGGGATGGGCCTGTCGCGGTAATCATTAACAACGACGCCCCGATCAACCGCATGACGCTGGAATTTATTGATGAGTTGGAACAGGTCATCCCCCATCTGGCGGAGGACAGCAGTGTTCGCGCCATCGTAATCCGCGGTGCCGGAGAGGAAAATTTCTCCGTTGGTATGAACCTCAAGCAACTGGGCGATGGCATTGCACAAAAAGGTAGCATCGACGCTCTGCTGGACCAGCGCTTACGCGTACTCACCATGATAGAGAACCTGGAAAAACCGGTGATCGCCGTGCTTTGCGGCTTTTGCCTCGGCGGTGGACTGGAACTGCCACTGGCTTGTCATTTCAGGCTCGCGGCACTTGAGGGCGCGCAAATAGGATTACCGGAGCTGGATATAGGCACCGTACCCGCCTGGGGCGGCACCGCACGACTCTCCCGCTGTGTCGGCCGTGACCAGGCCCTGGATATCATTCTGCGCGCCAGGAAAATCTCCGGGCCCAAAGCCCTGGAAATCGGGCTGGTTCAGGAAGTGTGGCCAAACGACGTACTGCAGCAAAAGGCACTGGATCTGGCACATGAACTTTCGGCCATGCCACCCTGGTCGGTAGCCGGTGTCTTGCAGTGCGTGGTCGGTGCGGGGCAAGCTTCACTGGACGAGGCGCTGGCCGTAGAGCGACAGGCCGTGCACAAAGTGTCTTCAGGCAAGCACCAGATGGAGGGGATGATGGCCTTCATGGAAAAACGCCCACCGGACTTTTCGGGCGATCCGGACTAGCGGTTTAACGCCCCTGCCACACCAGCAAGCGGTTATTGGCGGGCATATCACAATCGCGCTGCAGGGCAAATCCTGCGTCCTCGGCCAGCTGATTCACTGCTTCAAAATCGCGTATACCACTTTGGGGATCTCGCTGTGCCAACCACTGGTCGAACCGCGCATTGCTGTCGCTGGTGTACTTCCCGTTATAGTTGAAGGGTCCATAAACCGCCAACACCGTGTCCCCGGGAGCATCATCCGCAAGACGGGCGAAAAAAGCTCGCACAGCCGCCAACGCCATGATGTGCAAACTGTTGGCGGTGAACAATGCAGTGGGAATAGCCACTGGCCACGGTGCGTCTTGCACATCGAGTGCCAGCGGCAGGGCCAGGTTAGACCCTTCATAGGCCGAGCAGCGCGGCTGTAGCAGCGGCAAATTTCCAGCCAGTTCGCTCGGCTGCCAGCGCAGCCAGGGCATATTTTCAGCGAAATGGCAGGCATGCTGCCCAGAGCCACTGGCTATTTCCAGAATTTGCTCCCGGCCAGCAAAAACCTCCAGCAATTCCTCTAGAATAAAAGGCTTGTTGTTTTCGCAGGCCTGGGAAAACGGCAGGCTAGCCACTGGCAACTACCTCCTGCACTATGAGCTGGCGGGAGGGGCATCCCGTGTGAACACCAGCTCCCTGGCGGTGGATTCCGCCTTGTTGTAGCGATAGCCGTCGGTCCTGAATTTTTTCATCTCTGCAGGCTCGTTCAGCTCCCTGTCCAGAATAAACCGGGCCATCTGGCCGCGCGCTTTCTTGGCATAAAAACTGATTATCTTGTACTTGTCACCCTTGAGGTCCTTGAATACCGGAGTGATGATCTCGGCATCGAGGTCCCTGGCGTGCACAGACCTGAAGTACTCATTGGACGCCAGGTTTACCAGCACCTTGCTACCTGACTTTTTAAACTGGCTGTTAAGCGATTCAGTAATGGCATGGCCCCAGAACTCGTAGAGATTCTTACCACCACTATTGGTAAATTTCAGGCCCATTTCCAGGCGGTAAGGCTGCATCAAATCCAGCGGGCGCAGCAGTCCATACAGCCCCGACAGGATACGCAGGTGTTGCTGCGCAAACGCCAGCTGCGCCGCACTCAGGGTATTCGCTGCCAGGCCGGTATAGACGTCTCCCTTGAAAGCCAGGATCGATTGCTTGGCATTGTCCAGGGTAAAAGGCGTCCCCCAGTTCATGAAGCGCTGGTGGTTCAGCTCGGCAATTTTTTCACTCACCCCCATTAGCGCCCGAATATCCTCGGGACTGAGGCTGCGAGCGTCATCAACCAACGCGGCGGAGCGCTGCAAGAACTCCGGCTGAGTTTTCTTGCGTGTCGTGGGTGGGGTTTCAAAATCCAGCGTTTTAGCGGGGGAAATAACGGTTAGCATTTGCTCGGATCCAGGTTCAGGAATGATACGGAAACACTTCCCACATCGGGGAGATGAACTATCATACTCTGCAAGCACATTTTCAAAAAGACCTATCATTTCAAGGGGCAAATACTCCATAAAGGAACACCAGGCCAAAGCTTAAAGGCATAGCGTAGCAAGCTGAAAGCCTGTGTTATGGTATTCTGCGACTACATAACCAAAAAGATCGTTGCACTATGCATTTCCTGCACGCCTGTGTGCATACTATAGACGCTTTCACCGACCGCTGCGGACGATTTCTGGCCTGGCTGACCCTCGGCATGGCTGCGGTCACAGCGCTTATCGTAATCCTCCGCTATGGCTTCAACATCGGGTCTATCATGGCCCAGGAATCGGTTATTTACATGCATGGTGCCCTGTTCCTGCTGGGCGCAGCTTACGCCCTGAAGGCTGGTGCCCATGTTCGCGTCGATATTTTCTACCGCAATTTCGACCCCCGCACCAAGGCCTGGGTAAACAGCCTTGGTGGCATCGTTTTCCTGCTGCCACTCTGTGTATTTATATTGGTAAGCAGTTGGGACTATGTCAGTGAGTCGTGGGGAATGCGGGAAAGCTCTCCGGAGCCCGGTGGGATTCCGGCGGTTTACCTGCTCAAGAGCCTGCTGCCACTTGCCGCTATCAACCTCGCACTCCAGGGCGTGGCAGAAATTCTACGCAGCGCCCTGCTGTTAGCCCAGGGTGAAACCGGGTAATGGAATACCTCTCTATCTACATGTTCCTGGCGGTTTGCCTGTTCCTGATGCTGGGCTTTCCTGTGGCATTCACCCTCGCCGGCACCGCCCTGGTATTTGCCGCAGGCGGTGTACTTGCCGGCGTATTTGACGCGGGCTTCCTCTCCGCCCTCCCCGGCCGTATCTTTGGCACCGTAAACAACACCACCCTGATCGCCGTTCCCCTGTTCATACTTATGGGTACCATCCTGGAAAGATCCAGGGTGGCGGAAGAGTTGCTGCAAAGTATGGCTCGCGTTTTCGGCGGTGTGCGCGGTGGGCTGGGTATTTCTGTGGTGGTAGTGGGTATGCTCCTCGCAGCCAGTACCGGAATTGTCGGGGCCACAGTGGTCACCATGGGCCTGTTGTCGCTGCCCAGCATGCTAAAGAGTGGCTATAGCCCTGCTCTGGCCACCGGGACAATTTGCGCAACCGGGACACTGGGGCAAATTATTCCACCTTCTATTGCCCTGGTACTGCTGGGAGACATTTTGTCCAGCGCCTATCAGCAGGCACAACTCAACATGGACATTTTTAATCCCAAAACCGTCTCGGTAGGCGACCTGTTCATCGGGGCATTGATCCCGGGTCTGGTGCTGGTAGCGATGTACATTCTGTACCTCCTTGTGCAGGCGCGGATATACCCGGAGACAGCACCTTCCAGCAGCGACCAGCCAATTGACGCCGCTGAGGTGTTGCGCGGCCTGCTACCCCCATTGGCTCTCATCATGATCGTGCTGGGCTCGATCCTGGTGGGCGCCGCCACGCCGACCGAGGCTGCAGGTATCGGAGCCGTAGGCGCGCTGTTACTGGCCATAGCAAAGGGCCAGATGGATTTTCCTCGCCTGCAAGAAGCCATGCAGAACACCCTGGAAATCACCTGCATGGTATTCATGATCCTGATTGGCGCCGCCGTTTTTTCCCTGGTGTTTCGTGGATTTGGTGGCGAAGAACTGATCCATACCTTTTTTGAGGATCTGCCGGGCGGGGTAATGGGCGCGACCCTGGTGGTGATGGTGGTCATCTTCTTCCTGGGGTTCATTCTGGATTTCATCGAAATAACCTACGTGGTGGTTCCTATCGTTGGCCCCATTCTCCTGACCATGGGCGTGGACCCAATCTGGCTCGGGATCATGATTGCCCTCAATTTGCAGACCTCATTCCTGACCCCCCCTTTTGGTTTTGCCCTGTTCTACCTGCGGGGGGTTGCCCCCGATTCGGTGCCAACGAGCGCTATCTACCGGGGAGTCATTCCCTTTATAATCTTGCAGCTGCTGCTGATGGTCGCGTTGTGGTTCTGGCCAACAATGGCGACCTGGCTACCCTCCGTGCTCAAGTAAGTGGCGCCCTACCCCAATAACAGGCAACTAGCATGAACGATATTGATACCATCCCGGTACCCCATGGCGACCTGGCCCTGCAAACGGTATCGATGCCCAAAGACACCAACGCCACTGGCGATATTTTCGGTGGCTGGCTACTGTCCCAGATGGATATAGCCGGGCTGATTACTGCAATGGAGGTTGCCGGCGGACGCGCGGCGACCGTGGCCATCACGGGCATGGCATTCCTGACACCGGTGCATGTAGGCGCCGTGGTGTCCTGCTACTGCGACGTGCTGGAAATAGGCCGCAGCTCCATTCGTATCATGGTGGAAGTGTGGATCAATTCCCAGCATGACGGTGAGCCCATCAAGGTGACAGAGGGAGAGTTTGTGTTTGTCGCTATCGACGAGAATGGCCGCACCCGGGCCATTCAACAATAAACCAAGCTGACGCAGCGCCAGATCAAAGCCTTCCGCTCTTTACCAAGAGGCTCTTAACAAGACCTCATGGCAATAGCGTAGTTAGTACTCACTGTCCCCGATCACCTTGTCTCGCATGTTAATATAGGCTTGCTCGGATATGTGGTGGTAGTTGCGCACACCTTTATAGAACTCACGGTAGGAGGCATACACCTTCGCCGCCATCGGGTCCGAATCCACCAGCTTTTGCATGGCTACCTGGCTGCCCTGCCACAGGGCTTGCAATACGTCGTCCGGCAAGCGCCGTAACTGCACGCCGTGCTCGTCGATCAAGCTTTGCAGCGCCGCATTATTACGAGCAGTGTATTCGTCCAGCATGTCCTGATTCGCGGCCCTTGACGCGTACTTCACAATGGCCTGCAGGTCTTCAGGAAGGGCTTGCAGGGACTCTTTGTTGACCACGAATTCCAGAATCGAACCCGGTTCGTGCCAACCCGGGTAGTAATAGTATTTCGCCACTTCGTGGAAACCGAAGGCCAGGTCATTGTAGGGCCCCACCCATTCCAGCGCATCAATAACCCCCGTCTGCATAGACGTGTAGAGCTCGCCTCCGGCGATCCGCACAGCCGTCCCCCCGGCCGCCGCAAACACTTCGCCAGCGAGGCCGGGAATACGCATCTTGAGGCCCCGGAGGTCTTCTATGGAATTGATTTCCTTGTTAAACCAACCCGCCATTTGCACGCCCGTGCTGCCGCCGGCCATAGGCACCAGGTTGTAGGGAGCATAGGCCTCCTGCCACAATTCAAGGCCGCCGCCATAGTGCAGCCAGCCATTCATCTCCTGGGCATTGAGGCCAAAGGGCACCGAAGTAAAGAACACCGAGGCCGGCACTTTGCCTTTCCAGTAATAGGCCGCCCCGTGCCCCGCATCGACCACACCCTGGGAGACCGCGTCAAACACCTCCATAGCCGGCACAATCTGACCGGCCCCGTAAACACGGATGGTGAGCCGCCCATTACTCATTTCCTCAACATAGCGGGCGAAGTTTTCCGCAGCGAAGCCCAGGCCGGGAAAGTTCTTGGGCCAGGTCGTTATCATCTTCCATTCAAAATGCTCGGTGCTGCCGGTGGTGGCAAGATTGTTAACCTGGCCTTTATCCGACTTGTCCGCAGCCCACAGGCCCAGGGTCGCCACCAGCGCGGCGACCAGCAGTAATATAATGAATGGCGAATACCGGGTTTCTGTAGGGGCCTGGCCCATGCTTTATTCCATCCTGGGTTTGTATTGTTATAGCAACAGCAGGTTCGCGTATTGCAACACCAGCCACTTGCCACCCTCGGTATCAAAATTCACTTCTACCCGGGCGCTGGCACCACGCCCCTCAAAGTTTAACACGACGCCCTCACCAAAAACCTGGTGGTACACCCGCTGTCCCAGGCTTAACTCGGTATCGGGTACCTGGGCGTGGGTGATCGAACTCACGGGCTGGGTGACCGTGCCGTGGATACGGACTTCCTGCAACAGTTGCGCAGGAATCTCCCGTATAAAACGCGACGGGGTGTTAAAAGTCTCACTGCCATGCAGACGGCGACACTCGGCATAGGTCAGTATCAACTTTTCCATAGCCCTGGTAATACCCACGTAACATAGCCGCCGCTCCTCCTCCAGGCGCCCCGGTTCCTCCAGGGACATGCGATGGGGAAACAGGTTCTCTTCCATACCGGCCAGAAACACCAGGGGGAATTCCAGACCCTTCGCCGAGTGCAGGGTCATCAGCTGCACGCTGTCCTCATGCTCGTCTGCCTGCGCGTCTCCCGCATCCAGGGCCGCCCTGTCGAGGAACTGTTGTAGCGGTGAAAGTTCATCGTCTTCGGGCCCAAACTGTTTGGCGGCACTGACCAACTCTTCCAGGTTTTCCACCCGCGCCTGGCCTTTCTCTCCTTTCTCTTTCTTGTGGTAATCAACGAGTCCGGATGCCTGTATGGCGTGCTCAACAATTTCTTCCAGCACCAGCTCATCGGTTCCGGAGTCCAACTCGTTAATCAATACGGTAAACCCTTCCAAAGCACCGAGGGCCCGGGCGGGCAGGAGTTTGTCCTCCAGTACAGCGCCAATAGCGCGCCATAGGGGTAGCCCTCTCTCTCGTGCGCACTCCCTCACAGTATCCAGTGTCTTGCCGCCAATACCTCGTGGTGGCGTATTTATCACTCTTTCAACAGCGGCGTCGTCGCCCCGATTAAGCAACAGGCGCAGGTAAGCCAGGGCATTGCGAATTTCCAGGCGCTCGTAAAAACGCTGGCCGCCATAAATACGGTAGGGGATGGCATTTCGAATCAGGGCCTCCTCCAGCACCCTGGATTGGGCATTGGAGCGGTATAAAATAGCGATGGAGGAGCGGTTGTTGCCGCTAATTAACCACTGCTCTGACTGCTCTACGATATAGCGCGCTTCATCGTGTTCATTAAAACCCGCGTATAAGTTAATCGGTTCCCCGGACTCACCGGCCGTCCACAGCTCTTTTCCAAGGCGGCCAAAATTGTGTGAAATGACCGCGTTGGCCGCCTGCAAAATAGTCTGGGTAGAGCGGTAGTTCTGCTCCAGGCGCACCATTTTGGCGCCACCAAAATCTTCGCTGAAGCGCTGGATGTTTTCTATCTTGGCGCCGCGCCAGCCGTAGATGGACTGGTCGTCGTCGCCCACGGCCACTACCGGAATATTTGCACCGGCCAGTACGCGCAGCCATGCGTATTGTATGGTGTTGGTATCCTGGAACTCATCCACCAGTATCTGCCGAAAACGGCCCTGGTAATGCGCCAGAACCGCCGGGCTCTTCAGCCATAACTCATGGGCTCGCAGCAACAGCTCAGCGAAATCGACCATACCGCCACGATCACAGGCGATCTCATAAGCGCGATAAACCTGCAGCATGGTCTGCGCAAACAGGTCGCCGGGGGCAGCCTCGATATGGGCACTGCGCAGGCCTTCGTCTTTTTGCCCGTTGATGTACCACATAGCCTGCTTTGGCGGCCAGCGTGATTCATCCAGACCCAGATCGCGGCAAACCCGCTTTACCAGGCGCAGTTGGTCATCGCTGTCGAGTATCTGGAAGTTCTGTGGTAACCCCGCCTCTTTCCAGTGCGCCTTGAGCAGGCGATGGGCCAGGCCGTGAAAGGTACCTACCCACATACCGTGGGATGGAATCTGTAACATCTGTTCGATACGACTGCGCATTTCCCGCGCCGCCTTATTGGTAAAAGTCACCGCCAGTATCGACCAGGGGGAGAAGTCCTCCGCGCGAATAAGCCAGGCAATACGGTGCACCAAGACCCTGGTCTTGCCACTACCGGCACCCGCGAGCACCAGCATGTTCTGGTTTTGCGCAGCCACGGCATCACGCTGGGCATCGTTAAGGGGGGAGAGAATATCAGACACGTCCATCAGTACATTATTGAGTGATAAGGTGCCCGCAAGCAAGGAAATTGCCAATTCGGTCTGTTATCATCATCCGGTAAATCCAGAGAGCGCAGGTGCGGTTGAGCGATGACACGAGACTATGACGAAGAGCCAGGTAACCCGGGCACGCAAGAACCTGAATACGACGCCAACCCCTTCGACAAAACCAAGCGCCAGCAGCCGGTTTTCAGCGCGTTCGAAGAGGATGAAAACCTTCCCTACGAAGAACCTGACCGGGACACCGACTACACCTCCGGGTTTCGCGAAGACAGTCTCGAAGACGATGAGTTCGATGACTACTTGCCGGAAGAAGATGGCCGGGAGGACGAGGAACCGCCCGTCCTCGGCGAGTCTGCCGGGTTCGAACCAGAGCCCACCTCGGCATTGCAGCAGCCACAGATGACAGCCACAGAGCCCAATCAGACCTGGCTTGAAGAGGAGTACCCTGTTCAAGATGTGCCGGGCAGCGCCCAGCCATGGCCCCTTGGCCTGATTGCGGTGGGGGCTCTCGCTCTGGTGCTACTGATTGGGGGTGGTTATGGCGTCATGCAGCAGCGCTCGGAAACTCAGGAAGAAATTCTCCAGTTACAGGCAGCGCTGGCTACTGCCGCAAGCCCCGAAGACGTAGATGCCAGCCGCGCCGCAGTGCGTGAGCTAAAGCGGGAGAACGCCAGGCTGGCTTCGCAAACTGATGCCTACAGAACAGAAAACCGCAGGCTGATCGATACCGTGGCGGGGCTGGAAGCGCAACGGGCGGCCAAGAGTACGGTGATTTCAAAGCCCCAGCCAGCTCCCGCTAAAGCCAAACCCGTCCAGCCCAAGCCATCCGCACCTGTGGCAGTCAAACCCGTCCAGCCCAAGCCGTCCGCACCTGTAGCAGCCAAGCCCGTGACACCAAAGCCCCGGCCAGAGGCCATCAAGCCTGCTCCAGTAGCCGCGCAAGCTCCGACAAACCCCGCCGGGGTCGCCTGGTTCGTAAACTTTGGCTCCTACGGCCAACGTGCTGCGGCCGAAGCCTGGAAGACCAGACTAAAGCCAGGGTCCGGCCAGGTAATCATCGCACCCACCTCAAAAGATGGAAAAACTTTTTACCGAGTACGCGTGATCGACCTGACCAGCCGCGAGTCCGCAGATAAGGTAGCGCGTAGTCTCGAGAAGGAATATGGCCTACCCAAACTGTGGATTGGCAAACAATAGACAACAACTTAAAGGCCGGACAAGTGACTTGGCAGCAAGGCGCTGTCCTGTTAATGTTTTTCTTCCAAAACTGGTGAGGAATAGACTATGAACAGTATCAAGCTTGCGCTGATGGGCCTGGCCCTGGGAAGCGCCGCCACTTTCGCCGGCGACTGTACGCCACCTGAACTGCCCAACCTGGCCGATGGCAGTACCGCATCCATGGATGACATGCTGGCGGGGCAAAAAGCCGTTAAGACATTCCAGACGGCCAACCTGGAATACATGGGCTGCCTGGATCCCCAGATCGCCGCGGCCGCCGATGCAGCCAACGCTGATTCTGCGTCCGACGCGGACAAGGCCGCAGTGAAGCAATTGGAAGAGTTGTACAACGCCGCCGTGTCCAAGGAAGAAGAGCTGGCGGGACAATTCAATACAGAAATTCGTGAGTACAAGGCCGCTAATCCGAGCTAATGCCATAGTCGTCCGGATAGCAGGATTCCGGACGGCGCCCTCAGGCGACCAGTAAGGCCAGAAAGCCCAGTGGGCTTTTGCTATAAGCGACAGAAACAATATACCCCGCAGTAAACAAGGCCAACAGCCACGCACTGACTTTCACGCCCCTTGATTTTCCGAATCTCAATGCGACCAGCCCCAGGCCAATATATAGCAGCAGGGCCACAATTTTCGCCATTAGCCAGCCCTGCTGCAAAGGGGACACCTGCCAAACCAGCAGCATTCCTACTGCGGAGCACAGCAGCAAGGTATCAATCATATGGGGCAACACCTTCGCAGCACGGTGCTGTAGTAGTGGATTACTACTGGCCATCCAAAAACCGCGCAGAAAAAAACCGGCGATGGACAGAAAAGCGCTACTTACATGGAGGAGTTTAAGGACATCAAACAGGGTCACTCCACGGTGACCGACTTGGCCAGGTTGCGTGGCTTGTCGACATCGGTGCCCTTTTGTACCGCCACGTGGTAGGACAACAACTGCAGCGCCACCGTGTAGACAATCGGCTTGATAATTTCGGGACAGTGGGGCATGGGGAGAACCTGGACTCTGTCCTCATTGGAAAAGCCGGCTTCACGGTCAGCGAAAACGAACAGCTCGCCGCCACGTGAGCGCACCTCCTCCAGGTTGGATTTCAGCTTTTCCAGCAGCTCATCATTGGGAGCAACTGCCACCACCGGCATATCGTCATCAACCAGCGCCAGCGGGCCGTGCTTTAGCTCTCCCGCCGGATACGCCTCGGCGTGAATATAGGAAATTTCCTTGAGCTTCAGCGCTCCCTCCATGGCAATGGGATACTGGATGCCACGCCCCAGGAACAAGGCATGTCGTTTGGCTATAAAGGCCTCTGACAACTTCTGGATATCGTCATCGAGCTCCAGCGTCTGTTGCACATAATCGGGCAATTCCTGCAGCGCAGAGATTATCTCCTGCTGCCGGCTTTCTGCCAAACCCCGACGACGGCCCAGGGCCAGGGTCAACATGAGCAGGCCCACCAGCTGGGTGGTGAACGCCTTGGTCGAAGCAACCCCTATTTCCGCACCTGCCCGGGTCAGGAACACCAGGTCACACTCACGTACAAGCGAGCTGTTATCAACGTTCGCCACCACCAGGCTGCCAATAAACTCACCCTCGGTAGCATTGCGCAGTGCCGCCAGGGTATCGGCGGTCTCACCTGACTGGGAAATAGCGACCAGTAATGTGCCCTCATGCTGCACTCGTTTGCGATAGCGAAATTCAGAGGCAACTTCCACCTCACAGGCGACGCCTGCCAGTTCCTCCAGCCAGTAACGCGCCACCAGCCCTGCGTGAAAACTGGTACCACAGGCCACTATCTGGACATTCTTTACCTGGTCGAATAGTTCTGTGGCGCCCTTGCCAAAACATTCCTCCAGCGCGTGCAGGTCATTCACCCCGGCAAAGGTTGCGCCCAAAGCCTTGGGCTGCTCATAGATCTCCTTGATCATGTAGTGATCAAAGTCGCCCATATCGGCAACTTCCAGGGCTTCATGAATCTGCGTTTTGGGCCGTTCCACCGGTTCACCGTCCACGGTGTAAACCTGCAGGGTGGACGGCGTGATCTCCACCAGGTCGCCCTCCTCCAGGTAAATGAAGCGGTCAGTAACCTGCCGCAGGGCCATCTGGTCCGAAGCCAGGAAATTCTCCCCAATCCCCACGCCTACCACCAGCGGGCTACCCTTGCGGGCCCCTACAATCCGGCCCGGGTTTTCAGCATCAAGGACGGCCAGCGCATAAGCGCCTTCCAACCTCTCCACCGTATGTTGCAGGGCCTGGAATAAAGACATGCCACTTTGCAGCTGCTGGTGCAGCAGGTGAACAATAACTTCTGTATCGGTGTCAGAAGACATCTCATAACCGGCGTCTACCAGTTCTGCGCGCAACTGTGCGTGGTTTTCGATAATACCGTTATGGACCAGCGCTATACGTTCGCCCGATGCGTGGGGATGTGCGTTGGTTCCGGAAGGTTTACCGTGTGTGGCCCAGCGGGTGTGGGCGATCCCGGTGTCACCACTGTAGGGGTGCGCTTGCTGGGCTTTCTCCAACTCACTGACTTTGCCCTGCCGCTTATGCAGACGAAGAATCCGGTCATCATCGACCAGCGCCATTCCCGCGGAATCATAACCACGGTATTCCAGGCGCCGCAGCCCCTCCAGCAGGATTTCCGAAACTTCCCGCCGCGCGGCGGCGGCCACAATGCCACACATAATCAGTCCTTTTTTTGTTGCTTGCCGGGAGGCTTCCAGCCCTGGATATTACGCTGCCGTGCGCGGCTTACCACCAGCTCGCCTTCGCCCACAACTTTGGTGACCGTAGACCCTGCGGCGACGAAGCCCTTGTCTTCGATACTCAATGGCGCTACCAGGGTACTATTTGAGCCCACAAAGACTCCGCTACCGATCTCGGTCTTGTGCTTATTGGCGCCATCATAGTTACAGGTAATGGTTCCCGCGCCAATATTGACACCGGCCCCCATATCACAATCGCCAATGTAGCTCAGGTGATTCACTTTACTACCAGGACCGATGTTCGCCTTCTTGGTCTCAACAAAGTTACCAATACGAGCCCCTTCTGCCAGCACGGTGCCCGGTCGCAGGCGGGCATAGGGGCCGACATTACAATCCTTCCCGACACGTGCTTCCTGCAAGTGACTCATGGGGTGAATAACTGCGCCATCGGCCACCTCGACATCAATCAGCACACAGTTAGGCCCGATCGAGACGCCCTTGCCCAGACTTACCTTACCTTCAAACACAACATTGACGTCGATAAAGACGTCTTCACCACAGGCAAGCTCGCCACGAATATCCAGACGCGTGGCGTCGGCGATATTGACACCCTGACGCATCAGCTGAACGGCCTGTCTGCGCTGAAACTCGCGCTCCACCTGGTTCAGCTGAACCCGATCATTGACCCCGAGAATTTCCAGTTCAGAGCCCGCTTCACAAGAGGCAACTTTCCTACCCTCGGACACAGCCAGGCTGAGCACATCGGGCAGGTAGTATTCACCCTGTTGGTTGTCATTCCCAACCCGCGGCAGGTAAGCCTGGAAATCACGGTGCGGCGCGGCTAACAAGCCCGTGTTGATTTCCCGAATCCGGCGCTGCTCTTCAGAGGCGTCTTTATGTTCCACCACGCCAATAAGCGCGCCGCCTGCATCTCTAAGAATCCTGCCGTAGCCCTGTGGATCCTGTAATATTGCGGTTAACAGGGCGGGGCCTTCCTGGGCAGCCTGTACCAGCTGCTGCAGGGTGGACAACTCGGTAAGGGGCACATCGCCGTACAGCACCAGGACAGTGCTGTCGGCTGCTATTGCGGGCAAGGCCTGCATCACCGCATGTCCCGTGCCCAACCGCTCCTCCTGTATCACCCAGTTAATCTCATAGTGCGACAGCGCCTCACGAACCTGCTCACTGCCATGGCCAATAACAGCATGGATCGCCGTGGGGCCAAGGCCTTGCGCCGCGACGATTACGTGCTCGAGCAGGGGCTTGCCAGCCACCTGGTGCAGGACTTTCGGCAGCGGTGACTTCATTCGTGTGCCCTGGCCCGCGGCGAGGATCACGACTTCAAGATTCATGGTAGTGGTTTATCCATACTATTCATTATTCGTCTTCTTAATAGGTGCCACACAAAGGCACTGATGCGAATAGTATTATGCTTTACACCACATATCACGCCAATCATGGCAGTGTGATGGACTTATCAACTGGCAAAAAAAAAGCCCCGGGCAATGCCGAGGCTTCCTTAATATCATGGCACGGTGCGCTGAACTAGCCGCGTCCTGCCCGGTTCTTCAACTTACGCAGGGTGGCCAGCTGTGCTGCAGCCTCCGCCAATTGGGCAGAAGCGCGTCCGTAATCGAAGTCTCCGGTCTGGTTGGCGAGCGCGTGCTCGGCTTCCCTGCGGGCCTCCTCAGCGGCGGCCTCATCCACATCACCAGCGCGGATGGCAGTATCGGCGAGAATTGACACTACGCCTGGCTGCACTTCGAGGAAGCCGCCTGACACATAGTACACCTGCTCTTCACCTTCCTGGGTGACGATACGCACGGGGCCGGGTACCAGCGAGGTTAATAGTGGCGCGTGGCCATAGCCCACGCCGAGCTCACCTTCGCCACCGGTTGCCACCAACATCTCTACCAGTCCGGAGAAAATTTCTTCCTCAGCACTGGCGATGTCGCAGTGAATTGTCATTGCCATATTTCTGGCCTCTGTTGCGACTGCTTACAGCTTATTGGCTTTCTCGACAGCTTCGTCGATGCTACCAACCATGTAGAAGGCCTGCTCCGGGAGGTGGTCGTACTCACCTGCCAGAATACCTGTAAAGCCCGCGATAGTGTCTTTCAGTGACACGTACTTACCGGGGGAGCCGGTGAAGATCTCCGCCACGTGGAAGGGCTGGGACAGAAAACGCTCAATCTTACGTGCACGACTTACCGTCTGCTTGTCTTCCTCAGACAGTTCATCCATACCCAGGATGGCGATGATATCTTTCAGCTCTTTATAGCGCTGCAGCACATTCTGAACCCCACGTGCGGTATCGTAGTGCTCGGCGCCGATCAACAGTGGATCCAGCTGGCGGGAAGTAGAATCCAGCGGGTCTACTGCCGGATAAATACCTTTGGCCGCAATGTCACGTGACAATACAACGGTGGAATCCAGGTGCGCGAACGTTGTAGCAGGTGACGGGTCGGTCAAGTCATCCGCTGGTACGTAGACCGCCTGAATCGAAGTGATAGAACCGACCTTGGTTGATGTAATGCGTTCCTGCAGTACACCCATTTCCTCGGCCAGGGTAGGCTGGTAGCCCACCGCTGAGGGCATACGGCCCAACAGTGCAGACACCTCGGTTCCCGCCAGGGTGTAACGGTAGATGTTGTCTATAAACAACAGTACGTCACGACCTTCATCGCGGAACTTCTCGGCCATAGTCAGCCCGGTCAGCGCCACACGCAGGCGGTTTCCAGGGGGCTCATTCATCTGGCCGTAAACCATAGCCACTTTTGAGTTGGAAAAATTTTCAACATCCACTACCTTGGATTCCTGCATCTCGAAGTAAAAGTCATTACCTTCACGAGTACGCTCACCCACACCGGCAAACACGGACAGGCCGCTATGCTCGGTCGCGATGTTGTTAATCAGCTCCATCATGTTGACGGTTTTACCAACACCGGCTCCACCAAACAGACCAACCTTACCACCCTTGGCGAAAGGGCAAACCAGGTCGATAACCTTGATGCCGGTTTCCAGCAGCTCATCAGACGCTGACAGCTCTTCATAAGCGGGCGCCTTGCGGTGAATAGAGGCGCGCTCTTTTTCACCAATGGGACCACAGTCATCGATAGGGTTGCCCAGGACATCCATGATACGGCCCAGGGTTTCAATACCCACGGGCACATTGATCGGTGCGCCAGTATTTTCCACTGACAAACCGCGACTCACGCCCTCGGATGAACCCATGGCGATCGCACGAACGACGCCGTCGCCCAGCTGCTGCTGTACCTCCAGGGTCAGGTCCCTCTCGGGTACCTTCAGTGCATCGTATACCTGTGGCACATTTTCGCGCGGAAATTCCACGTCGATAACCGCGCCGATAATTTGTACGATTCGTCCGCTGCTCATGTTCGGATCCTCTATTTCAAAGTTCAATTCTTGCTGGCGATTTCCAGGCGTTCCGGAAGATGTCTTACTCGCCGAATTCTTTACCACGGTCCCGCTTAGCTGATCGCTGCGGCGCCGCTCACAATTTCTGACAGCTCCTGGGTGATCGCTGACTGACGCGCCTTGTTGTAAATCAGCTGCAGGTCGTCGATCAATTCACCGGCGTTTTCGGTGGCGTTCTTCATTGCCAACATGCGCGCGGCCTGCTCACAGGCACCGTTCTCTACAACTGACTGGTACACCTGCGATTCGATATAGCGAGTCAACAAGCCTTCCAGCAGCTCTTTGGCGTCCGGTTCGTAGATGTAATCCCAGTGGTGCTTCATCTCATCAGACTCTGCCGCCTCAAGTGGCAACAGCTGCTCCACCGCAGGATTCTGGGTCATGGTGTTTACGAAACCATTGCTCACCAGGAACAGGCGGTCGATCTTGCCCTCTTCATAGGCATCCAGCATCGCCTTCACTCCGCCGATCAGGTCAGCAAGCGCGGGCTCTTCCCCAAGGTCGCGAATAGCCGCGATAACGTTGCCTCCGTAACTGCTGAAGAACGCCATGGCTTTCGCGCCCACCAGGCTGAGGTCAATCTCTATACCCTGGCTGTTCCACTCTTTCATGGACTTGATAGTGGCTTTGAACAGGTTGGTGTTCAGTCCACCACAAAGACCCCGGTCGGTGGAAATAATGATATAACCGACACGTTTTACCTCACGCTTCTCCATGTACATATGCTGGTACTCTGGAGCCGCGTTGGCGATATGACCCACCACCGCGCGCATACGACGTGCATAAGGCTTGCCCCGCTGCATGCGTTCCTGAGCCTTGCGCATTTTACTCGCCGCCACCATTTCCATGGCGCTGGTGATCTTCTGCGTGCTCTGGATGCTGGAGATCTTGGTCCGTATTTCTTTTCCGGCTGCCATCTAGCTATCCTCGGGCTCTACCAGGTCTGCGTGGACTTGAACGTTTCGAGAGCCGACTTGAAAGTAGCTCCGATCTCGTCGTTATAGTCGCCGCTTTCGACGATGCTCTTCATCAGGTCACCGTGTTCTGCATGCATATAAGACAACAGGGCATCTTCGAAATCACCGATCTTGGCAACTTCAACATCGTTCAGGAAGCCTTCGTCAGCGGCATACAGCACCACGCCCATCTCGGCCACGGACTGCGGTGAATACTGCTTCTGCTTCATCAGCTCGGTAACGCGCTCACCATGGTCCAGCTGGGCCCTGGTGGCATCATCGAGGTCAGAAGCAAACTGGGAGAAAGCCGCCAGTTCGCGATACTGCGCTAACGCGGTACGAATACCGCCGGACAGCTTCTTCATGATCTTGGTCTGGGCTGCACCACCTACCCGGGATACGGAGATACCGGCGTTCATCGCCGGGCGCACACCCGCGTTGAACATGTCAGCTTCCAGGAAGATCTGGCCGTCGGTAATAGAAATCACGTTGGTCGGTACGAAAGCGGAAACGTCACCCGCCTGGGTTTCAATCACAGGCAGTGCTGTCAGTGAACCGGTCTTGCCTTTAACGGCACCGTCAGTGAATTTCTCCACATAGTCAACGTTAACACGGGCGGCGCGCTCCAGCAGTCGGGAGTGCAAATAGAACACATCACCGGGATAAGCTTCACGCCCCGGTGGACGACGCAGCAACAGGGAAATCTGGCGATAAGCCCAGGCCTGCTTGGTCAGGTCATCGTAAATAATCAGGGCATCTTCACCGCGGTCGCGGTAGTACTCGCCCATGGTGCAACCGGCAAACGGCGCCAGGAACTGCATCGCAGCGGGATCGGAAGCAGTAGCCGCAACCACGATGGTGTGATCCATCGCGCCGTGCTCTTCCAGCTTGCGTACGACAGCAGCCACAGAAGAGGCCTTCTGGCCAATCGCTACATAGATACACGTAATGCCAGAGTCTTTCTGGTTGATGATGGCGTCAACAGCGATTGCCGTCTTACCAATCTGGCGGTCGCCAATGATCAACTCGCGCTGGCCACGGCCGATGGGCACCATGGCGTCAACCGCCTTGAGTCCGATCTGTACCGGCTGGTCAACAGATTGACGTTCGATTACACCTGGAGCCACTTTTTCAAGTGCATCGGTCAACGCTGCGTTGACTGGGCCTTTGCCATCGATAGGGCTACCCAATGCATCTACAACACGACCCTGCAGTTCCGGACCCACCGGCACCTCCAGGATGCGGCCGGTGCAGCGGCAGCTCTGGCCTTCAGCCAGGCTCTTGTAATCACCCAGGATTACCGCTCCAACGGAGTCGCGCTCCAGGTTAAGCGCCATCCCGTAGATGCCGCCTTCAAATTCGATCATCTCACCGTACATCACGTCGGCGAGGCCATGGATACGAATAATACCGTCGGAAACCGATACCACGGTGCCTTCGTTGCGAGCTTCCAAGCTAACATCGAGCTGGTCGATGCGCTGCTTGATAATCTCGCTAATCTCAGATGGATTCAGTTGCTGCATGCTCTGTTCCTCAGTCCTAAGTCTAGGAATTCATTGCTTCGGCCAGCTTGTTAAGCCTGCCGCGCACGGAGCCATCGATCACCAGATCGCCGGCCCTGATTAAAACGCCACCCAGAAGGTTCTTGTCTGTAGAGGTGCTGACCTTCACTGCGCGCTCAAGTTTTTTGCCCAGTACGCCCGCCAGTTTTTCTGTTGTGGCCTCAGCCAGGTCAAAAGCGGAAATGACTTCAACGTCAATCGACTTTTCCTGCTGTGCCTTAAGCAGCTCAAACTGGGAATGTATTTCCGGTAGTAACGCCAGGCGCTTGTTGGCAGCGAGAATAAAAACGAAATTCTTCATCTGCGCGCCGAGCTTGTCACCACAGACATCATTCAGCGTTTGGGCCTGCTGCTGGTCAGTCAGGGAGGGGTTGTTCAATACCGCTCCCATACCGTCATCAGCTGCCACTGCCGCAGCAGTAGTCAGTTGCCCGGACCAATCGCCCAACGCGCTGTGCTCGCGGGCATATTCAAACGCGGCCTTTGCATAGGGACGTGCCAGTGTGCTTAATTCCGCCATAGCTCCCTCGCGATTACAGTTCTGCGGCCAGCTTCTCGACCAGCTCGTTGTGAGCTTCCTGGTCGATTGCTGCACCCAGCACCTTTTCTGCACCAGCCAGAGACAGCGCGGCTACCTGACTGCGCAATTGTTCCCGTGCGCGGTTGGTTTCCTGCTCTATCTCAGCCTGGGCCGAGGCCTTGACGCGGTCGGCTTCTACTACCGCTACATCCTTGGCCTCTTCTACCAGCTGGTTACCGCGCTTATTAGCGGATTCAATAATGCCGGCGGCTTCGTGCTTGGCTTCCTTCAGGCGTTCTACCGCCTTCTCCTTGGCCAGCTCGAGATCGTGACTGGCACGGTCTGCAGCTGCCAGACCATCAGCAATCTTCTTTTCGCGTTCTGCCATGGCAGCCAAAATGGGCGGCCAAACGTACTTCATGCAGAACATGACAAAGCAGACAAAGGCGATCATCTGCCCGATAAGCGTAAGATTAATATTCACGCCTTGCTCCTCACTGGTTATTGAGGGCCGCGCTCAGGGCGGCCCCATTCCCGTCGATTGTCGAATTAACCTGCGACAACGAAGATCAGGTACATAGCGATACCAACACCGATAATGGGGATCGCGTCGACCAGGCCAGCACCCAGGAAGAAAGTCACCTGCAGTTTGGGAGCCAGCTCAGGCTGACGGGCAGAGCCCTCGATCAACTTACCACCCAACAGACCAACACCGATGGCGGCACCCAGACCACCCAGACCCATCATGATGGCGGCAGCTACGTAGATTAATTCAGGCATGTTTTTCTCCTAGCGTTAATTAAGCAAAGCTTAAAAGTTAAAGTAAATCAGTGGTCTTCATGGGCCATGCTGAGATACACGATCGTCAGTACCATGAAGATAAATGCTTGCAGGGGAATAATCAGCAGGTGGAATATGCCCCAGGCAATTTGCAACAATCCGGCTGGCACCATCCAGCCGATACCTGCGCTAAACAGGGCTGCTATCAGAATAAAAATCATCTCGCCCGCGTAGAGGTTACCGAATAGTCGCAGGCCGAGAGAAAAGGGCTTGGCCAATAAGCCAACCACTTCCATAAACAGGTTAACGGGTATAAAAAGCCAGTGGTTAAAGGGGTTCATGGTCAGTTCCTTGACGAAACCGAATCCCTTCACCTTGATAGAGTAGTACAGCGTCAGGATAAAGACGCCCACAGCCATACCCAGCGTAATATTGGGGTCAGTAGATGGCACGATTTTCTGGAAGTGGACTCCCGCGAGGCTCATCAGGCCAGGCACCAGGTCAATGGGGACCAGGTCCATAAGGTTCATTAACAAAACCCAGACAAAAACCGTCAGTGCGAGAGGTGCAATAAGTGGATTGTGGCCATGGAAGGTATCGCGCACGGTGCTGTCGACAAACTCGACCACCATTTCGACCGCGTTAACCATGCCACTGGGAACGCCTGATTCGGCCTTCTTAGCCACCGAACGGAACAGCCAACAGAAAACGATGCCCAAGCCAATGGACCACAGCATGGAGTCAACGTGGATTGCGTTGAAACCCATCACTGCTGCTTCTTCACCACCATGGGCCATAACCCATGCACCACCTTCACCGATGATGGAACCATCTTCCCGCGCAAAACCCCCGGGCAGCTTGCCGTAGGTCAGGTTGGTCAGGTGGTGCGTAATATATTCTGAAACCGTCTGGGTTGAGCCTTCCGATGCCATTTCTAAAAACTCTTACGTCAGTCCAAGTTCAGCTGCTACTGTCTAAGTAGCAACCAGCTTCCTGTAATTTGAATTGCCAGCATCGCCAGGTATCCGGCGAATACCGCCAGGCCGTCAATGGGCCTCACCGCGGCAAACACCACCGCAAACCCTGCAATGCTCAGTAAAAACTTACCTACTTCCCCGGCATAACCGGAGCGAGCCATGGCCCGGGCTGATCTCGCACCGCGCCACCTGAAGGCCACTGCGGCAAAGTATGCCTGTGGCACGATGGCAACCAGGCCACCGCTCAGTACTGAGTAGGCCAACACTTTGTCCAGCGCCAACAGAAGAAGACACAGTGGAACAAGCAATACCAGTTGAGCCAAGGTGATACGATGGACCGGAGGACGCGCTATTTCAGCTCCTGTCATTGGAGCCTCGCGATACTCCCATGGTCGTTAACCGCACGGGTTTCTTCCTCGTTTCGAGCGCGCGCATTATAGGTGTTATGGGGGGTGGGTTCAACCTACTGGCGACAGCAATCTGGATAAATATTGACGCCGTGCGGGGCATGTTCATGGCTGAGTTTTCGCGAGACCTCGCCAAAAATCCACGCTCACCTGCATCTTGTGGCCTTGTCATTCCCGGGCACTATATCCTGTGGTTGCTGGTTGGTGTGCCTCGCCAGCTGTCGTTGCGATACCAGCGGATTGGGGGTGAGGCCCTGAGAGGGCGTGGGGTTCCAACCGAACAGGGCCTCACCCCCAATCCGCGACTACCGAAGGCAAATCATTTCGCAAAAAGCCTGAGAGTTACTTGATATGCCCCAATATCCCATCCAGCTCATCCAACGAGCTATAGGGCAATATCAACTTACCCTTGCCCTTGGCACTATGCTGAATCTGCACCCTGGTGCCCAAACGCTGGGACAAGTCATCCTGTAAATGCCGGATATTCGGATCGATAGTTTTCTGCGGCGACGGGTTTGTCTTCTGCGCCAGCAGATTACGCACCAGGGCTTCAGTCTGGCGCACAGACAAGCCCTTGCCGGCCACAGTCCGCGCCGCCTGCGATTGATCTGCTCCTACCAGGCCCAATAGCGCCCGCGCGTGCCCCATTTCCAGGTCACCGTGCTCAACCAGGCGCCGCACATCGTCCTGCAGTGACATCAAACGCAGCAAATTGGCCACCGTAGAGCGGGATTTACCGACCGCCGTCGCCACTTCCTGCTGGGTCAGGTCAAACTCCCTCTGCAAACGCTGCAAAGAAGCCGCCTCCTCGATAGGGTTCAGGTCTTCCCGTTGAATGTTCTCAATCAGGGCCATGGCGATGGCCGCCTCATCAGAAACGTCGCGGATTACGACGGGTATGGTATCCAGGCCTGCCAACTGGGTAGCTCGCCAGCGCCGCTCTCCCGCAATGATCTCGTATTTGCGGTCAGATATGGGTCGCACCATGATGGGTTGCATTACACCCTGGGCCTTGATGCTATCGGCCAGCTCCTGCAGGGACTCCGGTTCTATATCATTGCGCGGCTGGTATTTACCTCGCTGGATGAGGTCGACCGGCAATTCCTTGAGGATTTTTTCATCACCTGCGGAAGGCACCGCCCCGGTGGTTTCCTTGGTGTCAGCGGCATGGCTGGCATGGCTGGCATGGCTGGCTCCCAACAAAGCATCCAGACCTCGGCCCAAACCCCGCTTTTTAACAGACATTAACGCTCTCCGTAATCCAGTTCATTACGTTCTAGGTCGCCACCGCGCCAGTCTGCCCCAAAGCAGCCAGCTTTTCCTCGCGCCGGATAATCTCCCCGGCCAATGCCATGTAGGCCTTGGCTCCGCGAGAGTATTTATCGTAATACAAGGCGGGAAGGCCGTGACTCGGCGCCTCCGCCAGGCGAATATTTCGCGGCACCACGGTGCGATAGACCTTTTCGCCAAAATGCTGGTGCAGCTGGGACGACACATCGGCAGTGAGGCTATTACGCGGGTCATACATGGTGCGCAGTATGCCTTCTATCTGCAAACCGGTGTTCAAGGACTGCGTAACCCCTTCGATGGTACCCATCAGGGCCGTTAGCCCCTCCAGGGCAAAGTACTCGCACTGCATGGCAATGATCACGCCATCAGCAGCCACCAGGCCGTTGAGGGTCAGCATATTCAGGGAGGGCGGGCAGTCTATCAGCATGTAATCATACAGGCCGACCACCTCGGACAGGGCTGTGCGCAAGCGACGCTCCCTGTGCTCTACCTCCAGCAGCTCAACCTCTGCGGCGGTCAGGTCGCCGTTGGAAGGCAGGACATCGTAACCACTTTCACCCGCGGGCAGGGCCACCAGGTTCACGGGGGCGCGGTGCACCAGTACATCGTAGATACTGCGATCGACCTCGTATTTGTCTATTCCACTACCCATGGTGGCATTACCCTGGGGGTCCAGGTCCACCAACAGCACCCGCTGCTTCATGGCGGCGAGGGATGCCGCAAGGTTGACGCAGGTGGTGGTTTTACCCACTCCGCCTTTTTGGTTCGCTATCGCTATCACTCTGGCCAATGAACTTGTCCCTGGTACTTTAATTACGGATGGCTGCTGTGCGGGTAGAGTATCATTTCCACCAGGTGTCGCTGCTCGCCAAGGCCCGGTACTGACAGCGGGTAAACCGCTGAAAAGGAGCACTCTTCGCTCACTACCTGCAACTCCCTGGTTGGAATAGCTCCCTTCATGGCCAGAAAGCGGCCCTGTGGTGCCAGCAGGTGGCGGCAACCCTGCATCATATCCTCTAAAGAAGCGAAGGCCCTGGATAGCACGACGTCAAAAAGCTCCTGTGGCTGGAACGATTCTACCCGCGCCTGATGGATGACCATATTATCCAAGCCCAAGGCAGTTTTCACCTGAAAAAGAAAACGGGTCTTTTTGCCATTGCTGTCAAGCAGGTGAAATGCGCGCCGGGGAAACATAATCGCCAGCGGTACGCCCGGTAAGCCGGCACCGGTACCCACATCAAGACAACGCTCGCCAGCCACATGCGGCACGATGGCCAGGCTGTCCAGCAGGTGCCGCGTGACCATCTGGCTGGCATCGCGAACGGCGGTAAGATTATAGGCTTTGTTCCACTTGCACAGCAGGTCAAGGTATTGCAGTAGCAAATCCAGCTGCGCAGTGGATATCTCCAACTCAAGGGCAGCACAGCCCTTACGCAGCGCTGTGGCGAGGCCCGAATTCAATTCAGGCAAGCTTGCGCTGTTTGCCGGAATCGGGCGCGGCTGGATCTGCCGGGGCCCCCAGGGCACCCCGTTTCTTGAGATAAATCAGTAGCAGGGAGATAGCGGCGGCGGTGACGCCCGGAATACGCCCGGCTCGGGCCAGCGTATCGGGCTGCGCCTCGCTCAGTTTCTGTTTCACTTCATTGGACAGGCCATCGACGGCATTAAAGTCCAGATCAGCAGGCAGCAGGGTATTTTCATAGCGGCGCAAGCGCTCGATATCTTCCTGTTGCCGATCAATGTAGCCGGCGTACTTGGCCTGTATGGCTACCTGCTCAGCCGCCTGTAGATCGGCGCAGGCGTTGCCGGTTGCTGCCGCCAGGTCCTGGTATTCCAGCTCCGGCCGCTTTAGCAGGTCGGCCAGCGAATACTCTCTGGTTATGGGGTTTTTCAATTTTCCGGCTAATGCCTGGGCCGCCGGTGTCCCAGGGTGCACAAAGGATGTCGCCAGTCGCTGCGTCTCCAGTGCAATTGCCTCGCGCTTGGCCTCGAAGCGAGCCCAGCGGGCGTCGTCCACCAGGCCAAGCTCCCTGCCCCGCTCGGTCAGGCGCAGGTCGGCATTATCTTCGCGCAGCAACAGCCGGTACTCTGCCCGGGAAGTGAACATACGATAGGGCTCCAGCGTACCCATGGTAATCAGGTCGTCCACCAGCACACCGATATAAGCCTCATCACGGCGTGGACACCAGGGCTCTTCGTCTTTAAGCGCTAATGCCGCGTTCAGGCCTGCCAACAAACCCTGGGCGGCGGCTTCCTCATAGCCGGTAGTACCGTTGATCTGTCCGGCGAAATAGAGGCCCGGCAGTACTTTGGTCTCAAGTGATTTAGTGAGATCCCGGGGATCAAAAAAGTCGTATTCAATGGCGTAGCCAGGCCGGGTAATGTGGGCGTTTTCAAAACCCTTGATGGTGCGCACCAGTGCTACCTGCACATCAAAGGGCAGACTGGTGGATATGCCATTGGGATACAGTTCACTGGTGGTCAGTCCTTCCGGCTCTATGAACACCTGGTGTGAATTCTTATCGGCAAAGCGGTGTATCTTGTCTTCAATGCTGGGGCAGTAGCGCGGGCCCACGCCTTCAATGACACCTGAAAACAGGGGTGAACGGTCCAGCCCCTGGCGGATGATGTCATGGGTTTGCTCGTTGGTGTAGGTCACCCAGCAGCAACGCTGCTCTGGATGTTCCTGCACGCTGCCCATATAGGACATGACCGGCTCAGGCTGGTCCCCCCACTGCTCCTGCAGGCCGGTGAAATCAACGCTGCGGGCATCGATGCGCGGTGGCGTACCCGTCTTCAGGCGTTCAACCCGGAACGGCAACTCACGCAGCCGCTGGGCGAGGGCGATCGAGGGAGGGTCACCGGCGCGCCCACCGGCGCTGTTTTCCAGTCCGATGTGCAATTTACCGCCGAGGAAGGTGCCGGTGGTGAGAACAACCCGCGGTGCCCGGAAGGTCAGCCCCATCTGGGTGACTGCACCAGCCACCCGCCCATTTTCTATCAGCAGGTCATCAACCGGCTGCTGGAATATAGACAGATTGCTCTGGGTCTCCAGTATTTCGCGAATGGCATTCTTGTACAGTATCCGGTCCGCCTGGGCCCGGGTGGCCCGCACTGCCGGCCCTTTACGCTGGTTCAGCACCCGAAACTGGATACCGGCCCGGTCTGTCGCGCGGGCCATGGCGCCACCCAGGGCATCCACTTCCTTTACCAGGTGGCTTTTACCGATGCCTCCAATGGCGGGATTACAGGACATCTGGCCCAGGGTATCGACACTGTGAGTCAACAGCAGGGTGCGGCAGCCCATACGCGCCGCGGCCAGGCAGGCCTCTGTGCCGGCATGGCCACCACCGATAACGATGACATCAAACTGTTGTTGGTACTCCACTACTTGAGACCTCGGGTGCTGCGACTACTGGTTTCGCGGTGCGCGATTATACGTGGGCTGCGACCTTTGTTCAAAATTTGTTCGACTGTAAATAATGCGCCCGGTGCGCCAGACAGTCTCTGCGCATAGCCCTTGGACAAAGGAGTGTCAATTTGTGTACATTCCCCGTCGACAAAATGGCTATACAAAGGAGCAACGACATTATGGACTGGCTACTGGCAGCATTGGCTATTTTCAACCTGGTATCAATGATCGCCGTATTCCGGCCCCGCGGTGTCGCCCGTCGGTCCGCGCCCTGGTTCCAGTTCGGTATCGCCCTGTTGGCCACCGAGCTGGCCTGGATCTGGCTCCCCCTGCAGGTACTTATCACCTGGCTGTTGTGCGCTGGCGGCGCATTGCAGTCCGGGCTGGGTGGGTTAGCCCTGTTCATCCTGATCGTTACCTGGCCGGGACTCGCCTGGAGTATCTGGATGAGCACCAAGGCAGGGCCCGCCGTTGAGGCCGCCCTGTCAGGGGGCCTGGGTTGCAACTATCGCGACGAGATTCCGCCGCTGGCACGGGCCCGCATGCGCCAGCAAATTACCTTCAAGGACTGGCGGCAGCCGCGGCCCAAGGGCCGCCCTGAAGTGGAGGTCATTCGTCATATTCCCTACGGCCCTGGCGGGGTTCGCCAGCAGCTGGATATTTATCGCCCTCGCTTTATTCCGCAGGGGGGTTGTCCGGTGCTGCTACAAATTCACGGCGGTGCCTGGATGGTGGGGGACAAGGGCAGCCAGGCGCTGCCCCTGATGTACGAACTGGCCAGCCGCGGCTGGATCTGCGTGGCCGCCAATTACCGTCTCAGCCCCAGCGTCAGTTTTCCCACGCACCTCATCGACTGCAAATCAGCACTGTGCTGGATCCGGGAAAATGGCGCACAGTACGGCATGGATACCAATTTTGTAGCGGTAACCGGCGGCTCCGCCGGTGGTCACTTGAGCGCACTCATGGGCCTGACGGAAAACCGGCCAGAATTCCAGCCTGATCATCCTGATACCGACACCTCCGTGCAGGCCTGTATTCCGTTTTACGGCATCTACGACTTCCTGGTGCGATATGACCAGCATCCCAATGCCAGTACGTACGAAAGATTCCTCTCCGGCAGGGTGCTGCATGAAACCCTGCAGGATAATCCCGATTTGTGGGACCAGGCCTGTCCTGTGGCACAGATTCATGCCGCTGCCCCGCCCTTTATGGTGGTTCACGGCAGCCTGGACAGCCTGGCGGCAGCAGCTGAGGGCCGGGTGTTCAGCCAGAAGCTGCGCGAGGTCTCCAACCAGCCTGTGGTCTATCTGGAAATGCCCGGGGCCGAACACGCCTGGGAGGTGGTCCACTCGCTACGCACGGAACACACTATTGAGGGTGTTTACAGCTTCCTTGAGTGGGTGCGCGCCGGTAAGCGCTCTTCACACCACGCCAGAACATCTGCCAACACCTCGGCCCGCTCCGGTTCATTAAAAATCTCGTGATAAAGGCCCGGGTAGATTTTCAGGGTCTTGTCATTTGACCCAATATGCTGGTGGAGGAAACGGGAGCCCTCGGCTGCCGTCATGGCGTCTTCACCGCCGTGTAATATCAGCATCGGCAGGGTTAAGCGAGGCGCGGCCGCCTGGATGCTGTTCATTCCTGCGAACAGTTCGCGCAGCATCCGCGCCGACATCTTGCCATGATGCACCAGCGGGTCCTCAACATACTTCCTGACTTCCTCGGGATCACGGCTCACCCCGGCGGCATCCAGCTGCAGGATTCCGAACCGAGGGACCACCACGGCCAACAAGCGAATCAGCGACATCTGCACAAAACCCGGTTCCAGCTCTGACTTGATGGCCGCGCCGGATAGAATACAACCGCTGAACGCGTCCTGCTGCTGCAACAGGTAGTTGCTGGCAATCAGGCCACCCAGGCTGTGCCCCAGTAGAAACATCGGAACTGCCGCGAATTGTGCGGCGATACGCTGGTGGAAGGTCTGCAGATCCGACAGGTAATCGTCGAAGCTCTCAACATGGCCCGGGATGCCATCGGAGCGACCGTGGCCATTGTGGTCAAAACCTGCCACCGCATAGCCCCGCTCGATAAAAAACTCCGCCAGTGACTGATAACGTGCACTGTGTTCTCCGGCACCGTGCACCAGCAGCAAAATTGCCCGGGGCGCGCTTTGCGGCTGCCAACACTGGAAGTAGATGCTGCGCCCGGCGCAGCCGACGAAAGTTCCCTCGTTATGGATCACGCAACTGCCTCCAGCCCGGATGATTCGACTTCGACTTGCGAGATAAAGGCCCCAACTTCATCCCAGGCGCTGCGCGCTTCACTCAAGTGTGGGTAAAACATCTGCCAAACGTGCATCACATGTGGCCAGGTTTGCAGTTTTGCGGGAGAGCCCGCCGCCACGGCTCTATTGACAAAGCGCCGGGCATCATCGAACAACACCTCTGACTCACTGACATGCACCAGGGTTGGCGGCAACCCTGAGAGGTCGCCAAAAACCGGGGACACCACCGGGTTTTTGGGGCTGAGCCGGTTCTGGATCAGGAAGGCCCACCAGATCAGCGGCCGGGGAATCTTCGTCAGGCCCTTGAACATGGGCCCTAGCATCGCGTCGGTTGCCAGGTTTCCTTTCAGGCTGGGCGCGCTGAAAGTGTTATCTGTAATCGGGGAAAAAGCCACAGCGGCATCAGGCTGACGCAACTGCTGATCCCGCACCCAGCAGATCAGCGACAAGGCCAGGTTGCCTCCGGCGGAATCGCCTCCGACAAATATTCGCTGGGCTGGCTCCCTCCCCTGCGGACCATTGTCCAGAATCCATTGATAGGCCGTACGGCAATCCTCAACCCCGGCCATACGGCGGTGCTCCGGCATCAGGCGATAATCAATTGCCAACACGGCAGCATTGGCCACTGCGGAAAAACGACTGCTGATATTGCGATGACTCCTGGGACTGCCCATTACGAAGGCACCACCGTGGATATACAATACGCGGCGGTCCGGGTTGACGCCCGGGGCCAGCACCCACTCGGCTGGCACTCCCCCCGCATCTGCCGCAGTGATCTGGGCATGAAAATCCTGGCTATCGGAGATGCTGTCCATATACTCCCGCATCAGGGGTAGGCGCTGCCTGCGCGGGGCTCGCTGTATCGGGCCCATACCGACAGCAAAGGAGGCCAGCGCCTCGTCGTGCTCCCCATTGAGCCCGCGGTCATCATCAAAACTCTGCCCGGGAGGCATATCAAAGGGTGCCAGGTTTTCGCCACGCAGGAAGAAAACCGTTATCAGGGCCAATAAAATCAGGATAATTAAAAACCAGGTCAACGTTACACTCCACTGAAAAGATAAATTGGCGCCTACATGTACCAGAACACCGTGCAAAAATCCAAGATAGCCGGTTTTTGGCGCTTGTCACCGTCACTACAAGTTAGGTAGCATGCTGACCTCCGCTAATAATAAGATACTGGAACGCATCTATGATTGATTATTTAGCCCTACCCCCCCTGCTGGGCCTCTGTGGCCTGGGAGTCGCTTTCATCATTTATCACATCATGACCCGCCACAACCATGGCGATGGTGCTGTAAAACACATCGGTGACCAGATACACATGGGCGCCATGGTCTTTATGAAACGCGAATACAAGATGCTCAGCATCTTCGCGCTGGTACTACTGGTCGCCATTTTCGTGTCGCCGCTGGGCTTCAATACCGCCATTGCCTTCCTGGCGGGAGCAGTTTCTTCCGCCACCGCCGGCTACCTGGGCATGATTGCGGCCACCAAGGCCAATGTGCGCACGGCAATTGCCGCTCACAACCATGGCCAGGGCCTGGCTCTCACCATCGCCTTTTACGGTGGTTCTGTCATGGGTCTGTGTGTCGCTTCCCTGGGGCTGATCGGCCTGGGCGGAATCTACTGGTACTTCGGCGGCGATCCCGAGACAGCTCACGCCATACACGGCTTTGGCATGGGCGCGTCGGTGGTAGCCCTGTTTTCCCGGGTCGGCGGTGGTATCTTTACCAAGAGTGCTGACGTGGGCGCGGACCTTGTAGGCAAAATCGAAGCGGGCATTCCTGAAGACGATCCGCGCAACCCGGGCGTTATCGCCGATAACGTGGGCGATAACGTTGGCGACATCGCCGGCATGGGCTCAGATATTTTTGAATCCTATTGCGGAGCCATGATCGCCTGCATCGCCATCGCGTCTACCATGGCTATCCCAGAACAGGGTTCAATGATGTTCCTGCCTCTGGCCCTGGCCAGTATCGGCCTGTTGGCTTCACTGTGCGGTATCGCCATCGTGCGCGTCAGATCCAACGCCGCTCCCGAAGTGGCTTTGCGTACAGGAACACTACTGGCACCGGTGATTTTCGCGATCGTCGCATGGTTTATGATCAGTAAAATGGGTTTGCCCAGCAACATCTGGTGGTCCGTTGTCAGCGGTGCAGTGGGTGGCGTAGCCATTGGCCTGATCACCGAGTACTACACTGGCTCAACACCGGTGCAGAGAATCGCCAAATCCGGTGAGACCGGGGCAGCTACCGTTATGATCACAGGGCTGGCGGTAGGTATGCAGTCTGTTGTACTGCCCGTGCTGTTTCTGGCCGCCATCATTTACGCCTCCACTGCCTTATCCGGCCTCTACGGTGTGGGCATTGCTGCGGTAGGCATGTTAGCTACCGTGGGTATCACCATGGCCATCGACGCCTACGGACCGGTAGCAGATAACGCGGGCGGTATCGCAGAAATGGCGGGTATGGGCGAGGAGACCCGCCGCATCACCGACGGACTGGATGAAGTGGGCAATACGACTGCTGCCATTGGCAAGGGCTTCGCTATCGGCGCCGCAGCGCTCACCGCCCTGGCTATCATTGCAGCCTTTGTCGAAACTGTGCAGTTGCATAACCCCGGTTTCTCCTTCTCCCTGGAGATCACCAATCCTACGGTGCTGGTGGGTATGTTTATCGGCGGCACGATACCGTTCCTGATCGCCGCCATCACCATGACCGCAGTCGGTGATGCCGCGTTTGATATGATCAATGAAATCCGCCGTCAGTTCCGCGAGATACCCGGGCTGCTGGAAGGGAAAGCAGAGCCCGATACCGCCAAATGTATCGACATCGCGACCACCGCTGCCTTACGCCGCATGATATTACCCGGGGTCATTGCTGTAAGCGCCCCGGTGCTGGTTGGCTTCGGTCTGGGTGCGGCATCGTTGGGAGGTATGCTGGCCGGTGGTTTGCTGGCCTGTGTGCTGATGGCCCTGATGATGGCCAATGCGGGCGGCGCCTGGGATAACGCCAAGAAGTACGTGGAAAAAGGCAACCTGGGTGGCAAGGGGTCCGATACTCACGCAGCGGTAGTTGTGGGAGACACGGTTGGTGATCCCTTCAAGGATACTTCCGGCCCTGCCATGAATATCCTGATCAACGTGATGGCTATCGTAAGCCTGGTTATCGCTCCTCTGCTTAAACTGAGCTAAAACACAGCCCCGTCATTGCGCCGGGGCTGTCGTTATAACTGGCGCAGAGAGAGTCTGGTCTGGGTTTTCGGGGGGGCGCTTTGCACCCGCTGACCGGCACGCAAGGTCCACTTGCGGTTCGAACTTCAGGCCCTTAAGTGG
>RCNC010000184.1_pt1 | contig 36188 bp, 32 predicted proteins | sample 2041301 | NCBI WGS metagenome assembly RCNC01 (sample SAMN09708231, study PRJNA481090) | Marine sediment metagenome, whole genome shotgun sequencing project. | biome: marine sediment; feature: ocean; material: sediment; isolation source: Sewage treatment plant 13A marine sediment (STP13A) ... | reverse complement strand
TTACCGACCATAAATCTAACAGGAACCTTAGGTGGAGGGTCCAATGCACTTTCTAATATCTTAGACCCATCAAATATTCTCTGGCAAACAGGTGCTAACCTCCTTGCTCCAATTTTTGACGGTGGAAAGAGAGAAGCCCAAATCGATATTGCAACTGCTGAACAGAAACAGGCATTAGCGACCTATGGACAAGCAGCCCTCACCGCATTTTCTGAAGTTGAACAGCTATTAGATCAAGGGGAGGTGTTGGGTAAGAGGGAGACGGAACTGAAGCACGCTTTGAAAGAGTCTAAACGAGCCTATAATATAGCTAAATTACGGTATAAAGAAGGAGAATTACCGTTACTCGACCTGCTATCCCTCCAGCAAAGAGTAAATACATCTGAGAGTAATTTAAGCTCAGTAACCCGCTTACTTTTAGAACAACGCGTGAATCTTCACCTGGCTCTTGGTGGGAGTTGGTAAAAGTATCTATCGATTTTAAAATAATTGACCGCTACAACATCGCCAATAAAAATAGATGATGGAAGAAGCATATGGAGAAAGGCAGGGACAGAGGGCTCCACCGCCTAAATGATTTGTGTCCTATCGAAAAGACCATTATGTGTGAGGTCATTGCAATGGCAGAGACTATTATTGGCAATGTTAACCATTTAAGCAAACCTGCAACTTCAGACTATTCCTGTGAACCTCTGATTTTCTATCAGCGAATCGCTCAAGCTGCCTGAAACCATAACTTCACAGGGAGCAACTATCACTGGAGACAAATTCAGTACAGATTTCCTTCTGTTTTGCAATATTCATCTCAATGATACGTTGTTGAGATTACGCTATCAGGAAGAGGCTTAATCACCTTTTTCCCAACTCCATTTGACCTCACCACTGGATTCAATTGCAAAGATGCCTTAGCATCTTCGATAGAGGAAGCCCCGCTCTGCTGGAATAAACGATATACTTTTCCAAAATGCTTTTATCACTATACGAGTAATTAAATGACGACCCTTATTGTTGGAGCAAGTGGAGCAACCGGTCGGTTGCTTGTACAGGAGCTGCTAAATTGTGGTGAATCAGTGAGAATAGTTGTCCGAGCCAATACTAATCTTTCTGAAGCGGTTACCAATAACCATAAAAATGTATCCATAATCCGCGCAAGTGTTCTTGAGCTTACTGATGCAGACATAGCTCAGCATGTGGAAGGATGCAGTGCTGTTGCGTCGTGCCTGGGTCATACCATGAGCTTAAGGGGGATGTATGGTCCTCCTCACAGACTGGTTTTGGATGCAACCCGTCGATTGTGCAAAGCAATCAGGGCTAATCAGCCAGACAAACCAGTAAAGTATGTGTTAATGAATACGGCCGGTAATAGTAATCGTGATATCCCCGAAATTACATCATTTCTACACAAGTGCGTTATCTGGCTGCTGAGAGTATTATTGCCGCCACACCTAGATAATGAGAAGGCAGCTGATTTTCTGCGTACTGAAATTGGTCAGGATGATAATGAAATAGAATGGGCAGCGGTGCGCCCTGACAATCTAATTGATGAGATTGAGGTGACAGATTGCGAGGAACACGTTTCGCCTATTCGTGATGCAATATTTGATGCTGGCAGTACGAGTCGAATTAATGTAGCACATTTTATGGCTGAGCTTATTACAGATCATGACAAATGGAATATGTGGAAAGGACAAATGCCAGTAATCTACAACAAGAACGAGACATAGTTTTTATCTCGAAAACGCATAACAAGGGCTCGCTTGGATGCAAACAATATAAACTATATGGTTGTGGTAAAATTTTTCGCATGTCTCCATCTCAATCAGAAATCATCATTTCTGGACGGATACGTAATAATCATTAACTGAGGGGTGAGGTATGAAAATAAAATACTTGCGGTTACCTGGTATGAAAATTGGAGTCATGGTTGCTGGCGCCTTGCTGCTATTGTCTCAGCCAGCCTTTTCATCTGCCATCATTGAAGGTCAGCGGATGAATCCGGTACAGGGCAGGGAGGGTATGGCTGTCACCAGTCACTTTCTTGCCACTCAATCTGCCCGGGAGGTGTTGAAAAATGGTGGTAATGCCATCGATGCAGCAGTGACCGCCGCATTTTCACTGGCAGTCACCCAGCCGAGGTCGGGCAATATCGGCGGCGGTGGTTTTATGCTGATTTCATCAGAGCAAAAGGATGAAGTGGTGGCCATCGATTATCGAGAGAAGGCTCCAGGTAAAGCCACTGTAGATATGTTTCTTGATAAGGATGGCAATGCCGATAGCCAGGTGTCACGTTACTCTCATTTGGCGGCTGGTGTGCCAGGTACCGTTGCTGGTCTTGCCATGGCGCTTCAACAATATGGTACCATCAGTCTCAAGGAGGCTCTGGTTCCGGCAATTAAGTTGGCCGATGAAGGATTCATCGTCACACCACGCTTCAGTGACGGCCTCAAGGCGAAAGAGGAGATGCTCAAAAAGTGGGATTCTTCAAAGAGAATTTTCTATAAGGCAGATGGCAGCTATTACGAGCCTGGTGATCTTTTTATCCAGAACGATCTGGCTGCAACCTTAAAACGTATTTCTGAAAATGGTATCAAAGAATTCTATGAAGGCCAGACTGCTGAACTGCTTGTTGCCGAAATGGCCAAGCATGGTGGCCTCATTTCCATGGACGATATGAAAAATTATTCTCCAGGCTTAAGGACGCCTGTGCACGGAAACTACCGTGGATATGATATCTATTCCATGTCGCCGCCGAGTTCGGGTGGAGTGCATGTGGTACAAATCTTAAACATCCTGGAAGGATATCCCATCTCTGAATATGGCCATAATTCAGCCCAGACCATACACTTGATGGCAGAGGCAATGAAGCGGGCTTATGCTGATCGTTCAATGTATCTGGGTGATGAAGATTTTGTCAAAGTGCCGTTGAAAGGGCTGACTTCAAAAAAATATGCTGCCGCTCTGCGGGAAGGCATCGATACTAAAAAAGCAACTCCGAGCGAAACCATTGCTCCCGGCAAACCACTGCCGTTCGAGAGTAATGAAACGACACATTTTTCGATAGTCGATAAATACGGTAATGCCGTCTCCAATACCTATACAATCAACTTCAGTTACGGTTCCGGTATCGTTGTTGAGGGTGCAGGATTCCTGCTAAACAACGAGATGGATGATTTTTCATCAAAACCTGGCGTGCCCAATGCCTACGGTTTGATCGGTGGTGAAGCAAATAAGATCGAACCCAACAAGCGTATGCTCAGTTCAATGTCACCAACCATCGTCAAACAGGATGGTAAAAACTTCCTGGTTACCGGCAGTCCCGGAGGTTCCCGAATAATTACCACCACCCTGCAGGTGATCATGAATGTTATAGATCACGGCCTTAATATTCAGAGTGCTGTGGCAGCGCCGCGTATCCATCATCAGTGGCTTCCCGATCAACTGAGGGTTGAGGAAGGGCTTAGTCCTGACACTGTCAAGAGGTTGCAGGATATTGGTCACGATGTGAAACAAAAATCGGCAATGGGTGCTATCCAATCCATCATGATCAAAGATGGTGCGATGTATGGAGGGGCCGATCCGCGCAGATCTACCGGGCTTGCTGCCGGACTCTAACATATTGTGGGACTGGGGCGAGAATTATCCTTGCCCCTTTTGCTAATTACAAAGACTGGGTGAACTATCTTTGCGCCTCTCAGGGCACCTCTGAACGTGAACCCCTGAATCAAGGGGGCTAAAGACCTGTGTCAACCAGATTACTGGCGAGTTCTGCTCGTTCAACCTCTACATTTCGATTTGAAGCAAAACAGTTTGAATACTGTTCATAACTAGTTATAATAATTGTTATAGAGAGTTTATGAATGGAATATTCGTACGAGCGGATTGAATCTGAGATGGGCTGAACTGATGGTTAACACCAGTTAATTTGAGTTGAGACGCAAATCCATTCTTTAGAAGTTGACATAAACCTGAGAAACCAATCAACTGTAAGGGATGTGATTGTGGTATTGTGAGGGATATTTTATGAATAGGGATAGCGATAGAGAAAAATTATTGACGTTGCGAAAACGTGCGCAAGAGTTGCTTAATACCAGCCAGAAACATACGCATACCATGTCGCAGGAAGAAGTAAAGAAGCTTACCCATGAGCTGGAAACCTACCAGCTCGAGTTAGAGCTGCAGAATGAAGATTTGCGCAGTGCCCTGGAAGCGTTGGAAGAATCTCGCGCCAGATACACGGACCTCTATGATTTTGCACCGGTGGGTTATTTGACGGTGAATGGTGAAGGCCTCATTGTAGAGGCCAATCTGACTGCGGCCGACATGCTGGGTGTCGCCAGAGGTCATCTTATTAAGGAGCCACTGTCTAATTTTATCATTAGTGATGACCAGGACATATTTTATCGACATCGTAAATTACTCATTGAATCTCACACTCGGCAGACCTGCACTCTGCAGATGAGAAATAATGGCTTGTCCCGCTTTTATGTACAGTTGGAAAGTGTTGTCAGACCAGAGTTTGATGGCGATGAGGGGCAGTTCCGAACGATTATAACCGATATCTCTGAGCGTGTTGCAGCCCGGCAGGAAATAATCGGGTTGGAATCCGAACTCTGCCAGGCTCATAAAATGGAAGCCATTGGGACAATGGCTGGAGGTATTGCTCACGACTTCAATAATATGCTTGCTGTTATTCTTGGATATGCTGAATTAATCGAGGAAAATCTCCCCCAATACGATCCCCAAAGAGAACATATTCTAAAAGTACTGAAAGCTGGTAATCAGGCGAGCGATCTGGTCAAGCAAATCCTGGCATTTAGCAGTATCTCAGGTCCAGTGAAGGGTTACGGTCACATTAGTCTCAATCCAATAGCAAAAGAGATACTGCAACTCCAGCAATCGGTTATACCGGAAAATATCACCCTCAAAACTGACATTGATGAAAACTGCGGGCTCATCAACGGGGACCCGGTCCAGATTCATCAAGTGCTTATGAATTTTTTCACCAATGCGATACATGCAATGGAGGAGAAAGGGGGGATTCTGGCGGTTGATCTTCACAAAGCAAAGATTTCTGCAAAAGATATTATAACGGAGCCAGATCTACGTACAGGGACTTATCTCAGATTATCTGTCAGCGATACTGGGCCTGGTATGACTGCAGAGATAATTGACAAGATATTTGATCCATATTTCACGACTAAAAATTATGGTAAAGGCTCAGGAATGGGGCTAAGTGTGGTTCACGGTATTGTCAGGAGCCATAAAGGTTTCATTAACGTTGACAGTAAACCGGGAAGGGGCAGCATTTTTAGTGCCTACTTCCCCTGGATTGAAGACAAAATTGATGTAAAAGAAATCCCTGCCTATGAAAAAATACCAATCGGCACCGAAAAAGTACTCTTTATTGATGACCGGAAGATGCTAACAGATATTGGCAAAACCATGTTGGAAAATCTGGGCTATTCTGTTACTGCAATAAATGACAGTTCTGAGGCGTTGGATCTGTTCGTCAACAATCCTAGCCAATTTGATCTTGTCATAACAGATCAAACCATGCCTAAATTAACCGGATCTGAACTGGCTAAGCAATTTTTACAGATAAGATCCGATATCCCAATTATTCTCTGTACAGGTTACAGTGTGTTTGTTGACAAGATCAAAGCGCAAGAAATAGGCATTAGAGCGTTTGTTATGAAACCGATACACATACGAGATTTATCCAGACTGATAAGAAAGGTCCTGGATGGTGACACATTAAAATAACGCCTGCCGGTCCTGCAGGCGCTGCAGGACCTTCCCATTCTCACTTCGGACCGGCAAACTCCCGGTTCTTCACTCCAGCTTCAGGGTCCACATTTAAAGCACTTTCTTATATGTCTGAAGTCTGGACTGACCGGGAAATCTAAAACAATGAGTTTCGTTAGACTGCAGCATTGCGATCCACCTTCCAAGATAATTCCACCCTGGGTTCTTTTTGAAGCCAATGAAAGACAATGGCTGGGATTTTTTTGCAAAGACAGTAAAATTGAGGGTTACAAGCGGGCAAATAGTTTCCGTGTTGTATTGTAACAAGATACGTTCACTTCAATCATTGAGTTCTCAACGTGGTAGAGAATTACTTTCAAGATCGAAAAATTGTACGACAGTGTAAATATTCCGCGTAATTTTTTTGCGTGCCCATGTACAAACATTTGCAGAATTCAGCATCCGCATAGGCATAGTAAACGATACCGTTTTTTTCATGAGTGATGATTTTTCTTTGCTGCATAGACTGTACGTGTGCGATTTTTCCAGGTGTATCGGCAGGTTTCATCTTGAATCCGGCTGCGGAAAGCATTTTCTCATCACTCTCCACAGTACCTTTTTCCATTGCCGCACATCCGACCATCGTAACGCTAAAAATCAGTAATATGGCTGCATATTTAATACATTGTCTTGATAATACAGACCATAATGGCAGGATGTTTGAACAGCAAACAGGGAAAATGTAGAGGCGCAAGGTCATATGCTCTAAGTGAACGTGTTAAGATTGTAATAATTAAGCTCTGCCAATAACAACCTCACTAACGCTGATTTATTAACGACCACAATGTGTCATTACATAATGAGACATAGTGTTTATTTTTTTTGTGATGATGGTGTTGAGGTGGTTTAAATTAAGTGACCAAAATATCGTAAAATTACCAAACCCTGATTTGTGGAATGTCTTAATACATTGGGTGGTTGTAGATCCTCTGACAATGGTAAAAAAATAGCGAATTACTCTCGTAGGAATCAGAGAGCTATGCACTCACTGAAATAAATAATTCATGACAAATTCCTGGATAGTAGTGGGAGGGCAAGACAATGACCATTATCACAATTTCCAGACAGACAGGAAGCCTTGGTGATGAAATGGCCAGGTTGGCAGCCGATAAGCTAGGATACCAGCATATCGGAAAATCTCAAATCAGTGAAGTTCTCTCAAAACATGGATTTTCAGCATCTGATGTTGCTAAATATGATGAAAAAAAGCCTTCTCTGTTGCAAACCCTTTCCAAACAAAAAAATTTATATGCACATTTAATTCGGACCGCCATCTTTGAACTTGCAGCCAAAGATAATGTTGTGGTTGTCGGTCGAGGGGCGCAGGTTATATTAAAAGACATTCCTGGAACCTTCAATGTAAGGGTAATTGCACCATATGCCACACGAGTAAGGCGACTCGTGGAGCAGCTGGGATATGATGAAAGAGATGCACGATGGAACATTCGGCAAAGCGATCGTGACTCATCAGGATATATCAGTACCTACTTTGATGCTAACTGGGACGATGGTGACCTTTATGACCTGGTCATCAATACCCGGACAATGACAATGAAGACTGGCATTGAAATGATCACCTCTGCAGTCGGCTGTGAGGCGTTCAAGATAAGCCCTGGGGTACCTGATAATTTACGTGATCGTGCCTTGACACATAAAGTTAAAGCAGTGCTGCTGGAAATTGCCGAGATGGAGGAAGTGGATCTTGATGTGCAGGAAGCAGTAGTCAATTTGTCAGGATCAATCATGTCCACCGCCAAAAAAGCAGACTGTGAAAAGATTATATCGAAGATCAGCGGTGTTACTACGGTTAATAACCAAATTACTGTAATGTCAGAGAATACAAAGATATTTTAAAAACCGACTTTTAAGGGATTTCATTGCTTGTCCCTAAGATCAATGTCTTATGATAACGAAATCTCTTCTCACTGAGAATAGTTAATAGGCGTTTCATGCTTGATTATTGAAGAATAATACTATATTGATAATGGTCAAACCATTATAATCATACCCGGTGAACATGAATTTCAAGAAAGCCAAACAGAATAGAATTTTTCAGGATGTTGTCGATCAGATACAGGTGGCTATTCTCGATGGTCAGGTGTCTCCCGGAGAGCGGCTTCCATCAGAGCGTGATCTGTGCGAAATGTTTCAGACAAGTCGAGGAACCCTGCGAGAGGCCCTGAGAATACTTGAGCAGAAGAGTCTGATTGAAATACGCCTGGGAGTGAATGGCGGTGCCTATGTCAAGGATGCCAATGCCGAACTCATGGCTGAGAATCTGGCAATGCTTATACAGTCGCAAAATATCTCTTTGTCTCATCTCGCCGAGTTCAGGGAGGGGATAGAGGGCACTGTGGCCAGTCTTGCTGCTCAGAGAGCCTCAGCAGCCGATACGGAAAGACTGAACCTGCTATTATCAAAAGCTGACGGTTTTCGAAGGCTGGGAACAGGCGGGTGGGATGATTTTGTAAGGATTGATGAAAAGATACACACCGAGATCGCCAGAATTGCCGGTAACCCCTTGTACTCGTTTATTCTCCACAGTGTCCATGACAACATTCACAGATATTACGATAAATTCTTGAGTGTGGGAGACGAGGAGATGGAAGAAAACTACCGGGATCTCTGCCTGATTATCGAGGCAATTAGAGACGGTGAAGATGAACTGGCATCATCGCGAGCTATAGAGCACGTTCAAAGATTCAGCAGGTATATGCAGCATAAGAAGAGGCTGACAAGCGTAATATGATAATTATTTTTAACAGAATTGAAAATTTTCTTGTGGAGAAATGATAATGGATACTCAGCAGACTCTGGACCTTTTCAACGAAGCAGTGGCATTGGCGGAAACCTGGCAGAATCGTGCTAATGAACTGCTCACCAAGGAAGAAAAACATATCCAGGAGCAGATGAAGCGTCTGCTCACTCACCCCCATGATAAAGTTCTTCTTTCAAAAATGATTGACCAGAGTTTTCGCTCCAGTGACTCCAGACGAGTAGCAGATCAGATCAGTAATTTAATGGAAGAAGAGGGCGTCCCGGAGTTCTTCAACAGAGTAGAGAAGTTGTTAATACAGATGTTTGTCGGGGTCGGTAAACATTTCTCGTCATTTGCCGTGCCCCGCATGATCGATCAGATGCGAAATGCCAGCAGCCGGGCAATTATTCCGGGTGAGCCAAAAGAGCTGCATGCCCATCTGCAGAAAAGAAAAGAGCAGGGAATCCGGATGAATATTAACCATCTCGGAGAAGCGGTACTGGGAGAAGGAGAAGCTGCGCATCGACTTGAAACCTACAAGAAAGACATGGAAGATCCCAATGTGGAATATATTTCCATCAAGATTTCAACGATCTATTCACAAATAAACTCACTGGCCTTCGATGAGACTGTGGAAATCCTCAAAGAGCGGCTCTCTGAAATATACAGGGTGGCCAAGGCTCATTTTTTTATTCGTCAGGACGGAAGCCGTATTCCAAAGTTTGTTAACCTCGACATGGAGGAATACCGAGATCTTGAAATCACCTATCGGGCATTTGTGAAAACCCTTGAACAGGCCGAATTTACTAACTATTCGGCTGGGATCGTTTTACAGGCGTATCTGCCAGACAGCTTCAGGATGCAGGAAAAACTGACAAGCTGGGCGAAAGATCGGGTTGCCAGCGGCGGGGCACCGGTGAAATTACGAATTGTAAAAGGTGCCAATATGGAAATGGAGAAGGTGGAATCTTCTCTTGCCAACTGGCCGCTGGCCCCATACGACAATAAACTTGAGGTTGATGCCAACTATAAACGAATGGTTACCTATGGAATGTTGCCTGAAAATATCAGGGCCGTCAACCTGGGTATCGCTTCCCATAATCTGTTTGAACTAGCTTATGCCTCTGTTGTTGCCGAGCAGAACAAAGTAACTGAATATTTTTATTTTGAAATGCTTGAAGGAATGGCTGATCATGTCAGGAGGGCTCTGCAGGAGACATCGGGTGATGTTTTGCTCTATGCTCCCGTCGCAGCAAGGGATGAATTCATCAACGCAATTGCCTACCTGATCAGAAGACTTGATGAAAATACCTCACCTGAAAATTTTCTAAGATATTCGCCTGATCTCACCGTCGGTTCAGAAGAATGGAAATATCTAAAGCAGACATTCCTCGATTCATGTGTAAAACAGCAGGAGGCACAAAATTTTCCAAATAGAATCCAGGACAGAAACAGTGAAACATTTGACAAGTATGTATCTCCGTTAAAGACCAATACATTTTTAAATGAGCCTGATACCGACTGGTCAATGGTTGGCAATCGGCTTTGGGCTGAAGCGATTCGCGATCGCTGGATGAAATCGGCCGCCGATGAACCTATCGATATTCCCATTGTTATCGGCGGTGAGGAATTGAGGCAGGATCGGCGGATTAAAGAAGTGATGGATTCGTGTCAGTATGAGGACAAGGTCTGTGTTGCAAGATATTATCTAGCCTCTGAGGAAGATGCAGTTAATTCACTGCATGTTGCCAAAGAGGATCCGGACGGATGGAGAGAACTGTCTTCACGTCGTCGCCACGAAGTGCTGGCTGAAGTGGCCATCGAGCTGAGAAAATCTCGGGGTGATCTGATCGGCGCCGCAGCAGCCGATACAGGAAAGATTTTTACCGAAGTTGACGTTGAGGTCTCTGAAGCAATAGATTTTGCAGAATTTTATCCCTTCTCGGTAAAGCAGTTTGATGAAATCGAAAATATAAAGGGCGAAGGAAAAGGCGTCGGTCTTGTTATTTCTCCCTGGAATTTTCCCATAGCAATACCAAGCGGTGGAATTGTTACCGCACTTGCTGCAGGAAACACTGTAATTTTCAAACCTGCCTCAGATGCTGTACTTTCTGCATGGGAACTCTGTAAATGTTTCTGGCGTGCAGGCGTATCACAAAACACCTTGCAGTTTGTACCATGCTCCGGTGCTGACGTCGGTCCAATTCTAACCTGCAGTGAAGATGTTGATTTTATCATCCTGACAGGTGGAACTGATACGGGGATTAACATACTCAAACAGACACCTGGTGTCTATCTGGCTGCAGAAACAGGTGGTAAAAATGCGACTATTGTTACCGATATGGCTGACCGTGATCAGGCAATTAAAAATGTCATTCACTCTGCTTTCAGCAATTGTGGTCAGAAGTGCAGCGCCACGTCATTGCTGATTCTTGGAAAAACGATATATGATGATCCACACTTCAGACAGCAACTCGTTGATGCGGCAAAATCCATGAAAATCGGGTCTGCCTGGAAATTTACTAATAAAATTGGAGCCCTGATCAAACCTCCGGCCGGTGACTTGGAAAAGGGGATGAACAGTCTGGAGTCTGCTGAGGAGTGGGTACTTAAACCGGAAATGGTCGATAACAATCCATATATCTGGTCACCTGGCATCAAGTATGGAGTTCAGCCTGGAAGTTATACGCATATGACGGAGTTCTTTGGGCCCTTGCTTGGAGTTATGCGTGCAGATGACCTGGACCACGCAATCTCACTGGTTAACCAGACCGGATATGGCTTAACCAGCGGGCTTGAAAGTCTTGATAAACGTGAACAGATACAGTGGAAAGATACTGTTTTTGCAGGGAATCTCTATATCAACAGGGGAACAACAGGAGCAGTTGTACTGCGGCAGCCTTTTGGCGGCATGGGGAAATCAGCGCTTGGACCAGGTTTGAAGGCAGGCAGCCTCGATTATGTTACCCAGTTCATGAAGTGGAATGAAACAGATTATCCAGGAATCGGAGTTATACATCAAGACCACAAACTGCTCCAGCTCGCCAGAGAATTGCGTCTGCTTATCCAATGGAATAAACTCAGCTCATTGAAGACAGATATCTATAAAACGGTTCGAGCCATTGAAAGTTATCTCTATTCCATGCAGGAAAAATTCTCGAAAGAGGAAGACTGTTTCCATCTCAGGGGACAGGATAATATCCTCAGATACCAACCAATCAAAGAGATGATGATCAGGTTGCATCCTGCAGATACGCTCTTTGAAACACTTGCCCGCCTAGCTGCTGCCAAAATAGCGGGTTGTACAACCAGGTTGAGTAAACCGGAAGGCATGAAAAATGAGGTCACCGATTTCCTGCAGGATCGTTATGGAAAGTTGTTTCTTGACGGGCTGGTTGTCAATGATATGAGTGATGAAGAGCTGATTCAACAGATGGGAGTCTTGGGACGAATTCGCTACGCTGCTCCGGATCGAGTACCTGAAAAGGTGTTTGAGGCAGCAGCAGAAACAGGGTTTTATTTATCCAGGGCTCCGGTTTTTATGGAAGGACGACTCGAGCTTCTGCAATATTTCCAGCAACAGGCAATATGTGACAGTTATCATCGCTATGGAAATCTTGGTGAGCGGGCGCTGGAGTAATGGAGCTTCATGACAAACAGTCCCCTTGGCACCATATAGAAAAATTTAATCTGTCTCCCGTTGCAAAATCGAGAAGGTGAATTTTGATGGAAACCAGATAATTCAATGTTTTTTATCAAAATGTATCAGGATCTTGGTGGTAATCACCCAGAGAAATAACGCTCCGAACAGCAGAATGAGAATTGCACGCAGCTGACTGTGCTCAAATGAGTCACTGACAAAAAGAACATGGGTCAGCAGTAATGCAAGAACAAAATATCCGAGCGTTTTATGAAGCGTACGCCAGAGATTATATTTAATACCCAGCTGTTGCCGAAAATTTGTCGAAACAACAATGACGGCGGTAACGAGCAGCAGAATAGCGCCTATCATCTCGGGCCAGTACTTTTTGCCAATCGGAAGGTTTGTTATTCCCTCGGGCGCTAACACAAGCAACACATGAGATATCGCTAAAAACAGGATGATTACGCCGTTTATCCGGTGAAATCTGGTCATACCTGCTCTGCCGAAATGTTTCTCCAGATATTGACCGCGTACTGCGAGGATGATCTGCATAAAAAACATAACAAGTGCTGACATTCCAGCGATTTGACCTCCTCGGAGCATAGTCTTATCAAGCCCGAATTTATACCACAGAGTCATTGATTCAAAATAGAAAGGAATGGATAACGCTCCAGATAGAAATAAAATAAAGATGGACAGGAAAAACATTCTGACACCAAAACTGTTTTTTCCTGCTCCTTGCTTGTTGCCCATTTCATCTTTCTTCATGAAGGCGTGCCTCGTTATTTTAGCTTGTTTAAAGTTGAAACGATAATACAGTTCCAGGAAGAAGAAAGTTTATCAGGTTATTGGAGATTGTTCTTACTGATTATCCTGGCGTCTCAGCAGGCAGGTTGAATATCACTAATGTATGTTAAGGATATGAGGATAACGTTATAAAATTGAAACATAAAGGATTGGAGAAATGACCAGAGAAGTTAAAGCTGTTGTCAGTTTTGAAGACTCATTTGCCAGACTCGACATACGGGTTGGCAGAGTCGTTGAAGTTGAACTTGAAACAAGAACCCATAAACCAACATACAGGATGGTTGTTGATTTCGGAAAGTATGGAAAAAGGACAAGTTACGGACGATTTACACGGCATCCTGTTGAAGAGGTAAAAGACAGGCTTGTGCTTGGAGTCCTCAATTTTGAACCGCTCCAAATGGGTCCGGTACTCTCAGAAGCGTTGATTATCGGTGTTCAATATCCAAAAGCTGAGAGTGGTGAGGCAACCTTTGTTTCTCCAGCCGTGAATGCCAAAATAGGAAGTAAACTTTTCTAAACCTGATAATTTCCTACTATGTAAATCAATAATGAGAAAATGGCTTTGAATTATAGAATTTTAAACGAATCTTTATAATCATAATATAGGAGCATTGAGGATCATAAGTAATTTAGATTTTATTTGGATGTATTTCTTGCTAACCAACTTTAGCTGTTTATAATTATATTCAACCTTAAAGGAAAAATAGATCCAGAGGGGTTTCAACCATCATACTGAGAAATCTGAATCTACTTGATCAATGACGCTCCAGTGTGATTCATCGCAATGTCTTATTTAAAAGTCCTTACGGGACAAGGGGGAAATAATAATGATCAGAAAAACACTTCTGCTAATTTTTGTTAGTATCTTGATGAGTCTGCCGGCCATGGCAATTGAGCCTCCCGAGGGTGCAACCATTCCCTGGGGCAGGCAAAATAACGCATATACTTCGACAACGTTTAACGATGTACTCGTAGCATATGGTCTCAATCTTGCTGCCGATTCAGCCAATAAAACACCGGCATCATATGCCAAAGCATCGGCTGACAAGGTGATGTTTAACGACAGAGCAATTGCCTACAGCCCGCAGGATTATCACGCTATTCTCACAGCCTATGGACTGCTGTTAAATCCTGAGGATGTCAGGGCCAAGCTTGGTTCAGTATCATACGCCTCTGCAAAGAGCGATAAGGTGACGTTTGATCAACATTCTTTCGCCTATAATGCAGATGAGTGGAAGACAATCCTCAGTGCCTATAGTCTGCCGATGAAAGAAGCCGCAGCACCGGTAGTACTGATGGAGAAGGCAAAGGCCCTGCCGGGAGACAGCGATGGCGATGGTGTGACCGATGATAAGGATGCATGTCCGGGCACCCCAAAAGGTGTAATGGTTGATGAAAGAGGCTGCTGGTCTTATCCGTCACAACTTCTCTTTGATTTTGACAAAGCTATTGTCAAGGACGAGTACAAACCCAGGCTCAGTGAAGCCAAGGACGTTTTTGATGCTTATCCGACAATGACAGTTGAGATTGCTGGATATACCGACAGCACTGGAACCGAGAGCTACAATCAGGGTCTTTCTGTAAGACGGGCTCAAGCAGTGAGAGATTTTCTGGTGAACGAGGTTGGTGTCGATTCCAACAGGATGAGTATTATAGGATATGGCGAAACCCGTCCTGCCTATCCAAATGATTCTGAAGCAAATCGAAAGAAAAATAGAAGAGTTGAGTTTGTTCCCGAAATGTAGCCTGTCTCCAAATTGACAGGTAGCTGATATTCAAGAGGTCACAATTTCTCGACCGGCCGGCTGTGACCTCTTGAAATCTCTTTTCGCACCATTTAAGAACGCCCCTGCATTTCTTGATCCCAGGGGAAATGACGGCTTGTTTTCAATAGCGCTATGACCTGATTTTTAATTTAGGTGCTTTCAATATACGGCGAATGCCTTCTTTCAGGTCAGTCTGGTCTGGATTTTCAGGACTTTGTGCCATCAGCTTTGCATAGAGGTGCTCTTGTTCTATTGGATGGATATACTCTTCATGGTCCCCTTCACCATCCTTCAGTTGGACATGAGCTGCCCATGGGACAAAATAGTTCATTACCGGTAGATCTTCATTTTCAGAAATATCGACATTTAGCCCGGCAATATAGAGTAAGTTTTTCCCCCTATAATGATCGCATCTTCTGATTGATTCGACGACCCGTGCAAACTCGAGCTGAATATTTGTCTTTGCCACACGTAGGGCAGGGTGTTTGGAACTGACAATATCAGACATGAACTCTATGAGGTTGCGTTCCAACAAAAGAGAATCATCTGTTTCGTGAAAAGCCTCTCTAAAGAAAAAAAGATCGGCTACCAGCAGTTTGCCAATTCGTTTGCCAACCCCTGGATGCCATCTGTAATCAAGCTCCTCAAGCCGCTGTTTAAAAGCACCTGAAACCTTATAGGTCTGGGTCGTAGAGGATGATTTAAAGGGGCGTATTACCCCCATGCTGTCCTCTTCAACTATATTGTTAAGCCGAACAACAATACCTTCAGTAACCGGGTGAGATCCAAAATCAATGAATGAGTTTTTAACCGTGATCAGGCAATTATCGCTATCATCCTTATAGAGAAAAATGCGATCTCTGGCAAAAAGATATTGTTCAAGATATGGAGTGATCACATGAATAAGCTTTCCACAGGAGTCGGAAAGGCAGCGCCCCATCATCTGGGGTCGTTTATAGGTTCCATATAACTCTGAATCGGGATCGTATCCAACATGGCTGGCCTGCAGAATCAGGAGGTCTTCACCATGCTGGGAGTGCGGCCCATGTCGGTCAACTGCCATGATGCCTCCAACTCTACCGTGGTTGAAAGGGAAGGTGCCAAAGTGTTTTGTCAGTAAAATGATAGGTAGACCCTGGTTTTCGTCTGAGCAGAAGGCTCTGGAGGGCATTATTAATCCTTTGCGAAAACCAAGCTCCATACAGAGATTATAAAGTCGTGAAACAAATTCCGGGTACGGAATGGCCAGACCGTCAACCTTGAATGGTGCTACTTCTTTTATTACATATGCATCTCTGTATTTATTAAACATAGGTATCTTCTCTTCTGCTGTTGAAGGTCAGGTGTATGATATCAATTCTGAATTGCAATTGATTATATATCTAAAGCAGTATCCTGGCAATAAATAGAGTTGATTTGGAAAAGACCAAACTGGTATAAGGCGATACCTGAAGTTTTATTCTGGAATAGTTCTCCATCATTTGAACTCTTTAACATAGTGCCAGGAGTTTACGCATGCGTCTAATTGTTCTCAAAATCATGGTATTATGACAAAACTAATCCACTATGCAGATCAATCCCATCATACTGACTCACCCAAATTCGGTATGTTTCGCGGCGGTGTTCAACGTCCAACCATGGCGATGGTCGAAATTACCAATCGATGCAATATGTCATGTCCGGTGTGCTTTGCAAACTCTGACACTGCTCCATCGGATATAAAACTTGAGGTCGTCAAATCACGAATTAATAAACTGATATCAATAGCCGGAGTCATCCCCCTGCAGATAAGTGGTGGGGAGCCGACCCTGCACCCGTACCTCCCTGAAATAATCGAATTTGCCAAATCGTCAGGTTTTAAGAATATAGAACTTATCAGCAATGGGATTCGCATAAGCCGTGAATCTGACTATCTCCCTCTATTGAAGAAAGCAGGACTGACCGCTGTATATCTGCAATTCGATGGTTTAAGAAAAGAGACTCACCTTGCCATCCGCGGCCGGAATATGATTGAGGTGCGCGAGAAAAGCGTCCAGGCAATTCGAAAAGCGAAACTCTGCTGTACTCTCGCAATCGCAGTGGCGCGTGGAATCAATGATCGGGAAATTAACGATATCGTTCGTTATGGGGTTGAAAATATAGATACAGTCCGGGCCATTAATTTTCAATCAGCCTCCCGATTTGCAGGAAGATATGAACTTGCTGAGGAGACCTCCGGGTACAGCCTTGCAGAACTTATCGCCCTCATAGAAAGAGAATGTTGTATGGATCCAGGGGGATTTTTCACTGACGTCCTGGGGCATTCCCACTGTAATGCAATATCCCTGGTATATGTAATGGGGGACCGTCTTGCACCACTGTTTAACTATCTCTCACGGGACAAACTGTTGGCATTTCTGGGCAACGACAAACAGCGTACCATTCAGGATCTGTTCATGGGAAAAGAGCGATTTGTCCGAAAGTATCTATTTGATCCCAAAACCTGGCAACTTGTACGAGAAGCGGCAGCAATCTTTGGCGATAGCCCAAACCTGAAATCTATCCTTCAAGCCAGGCATTTGTTACTGTTTGCCAAAAGTTTTATGGAACGGGAAACGCTCGATCTTAACCGCATCGATCAGTGCTGCTATGGTATTGCCACTGATGATGGCGTTTACTCCTTCTGTTCGTACAATAACCTCCATCGTTTCAGCAGACCTAAAGACAAATGATATTAAACCCTCAAATAACAGAATCTCACCCTCCGTTCCGTTTTCTCTTTGTTGCATCTCTGGTACTTTTCGTACTTGGTAGCTGCACCTCAATACGACCCAATCCGCAATTTGTCGATCCAGTCCTTGGCGAGGGTCCGGTGTTCAGTTATGACGTCTATGCGCGTGTGCTCGACACCTACGTTGATGAACACGGTTTGGTAAATTATTCAAAGCTTGTTCAAAACCCCGGGAATCTTGATCGGTTTTATAACCAGATTGCCACCGTGAGTCCGGATAGTCACCCCCAACTCTTTCCAACGGAGAAGGACCGACTGGCCTATTGGATAAATGGGTATAACAGCACGGTGATGAAGGGAGTCGTAGAATATTACCCGATAAACAGTGTTGGAGATGTGGCGGAACCAGCCTTACTTTTCTTTTTCCCATCAAAGAGCGGCTTTTTTTTCTTTCAGCGATTCACCTATGGCAGTATTGAAACAAATCTCTACCAACTTGAAAATTCGGTGATCAGGGATCGATTCCATGATCCGCGCATTCATTTTGCGCTGAACTGCGCTTCTTTAAGTTGTCCAAGACTGCCACGACAACCATTCTATCCGGAATCACTCGAGCATCAACTGCAAGAAGAGACAAAAAAATTTATAAATTCTCCTAAAAATGTCAGATATGATAACAACAGTAAGGTGCTGTATCTTTCCTCAATTTTTGATTGGTATGAAGATGACTTCATTGACTGGATTAAGGAACATTACCCTGAGCAGGAGCCAACCCTGGCTACTTTTGTAATGAAATACCTGTTACCGGAGACATCTCAATTAATACATCAGAACGCTGGCACATTTAAAACGGTCTTCCTGCCCTATGACTGGGGACTTAATGACCAGAACAGAAAGCAGTAATTCGCAGAGATTATGGTATAGGGATTTTCAAGACCAATCGGAAAATGAGTCTTTCTCGGGCGTGTTAAAAAAAAAATCTAATTACCATCAAAACTGGGCTCAGCGCAAGTAACTTAATTTCAACAATAAAGTGAGGGGACTGATTTTATTTTTCTGCCTCCAAAATCGGGGACAGATTAATTTTCACAAAAGACGTGAAAAAAAATCAGTCCCCTCGACACCATAAAGAAAAATTTAATCTGTCTCCCGTTTAACTTTATGAAAGGTGTCATTCAGGTGGTATAAAATCTATGTCTGGTTATCGGTTTATCTTCTTTGGTTGATCACCTTACTGTCAGGGTGTTTATTAACCCATTTTTTCCATTGCGTATCTTCTGATTTCAGCATCGGCAGATATTGACCAAGGTGTCTGCCGCTGATCCCGCGAAGGCCGCCTTTCTCAGGGTACCACAAGCTCATCGTCTCTTTGTCGTAGAGTACAAACGTGTTTTTATAGGTCCAGCCTGAAGGGGCAATCGTTAGAGTCTTTCCGTTTAAGGTGCGGCTGTACACAGCCGCGAGGTCAACCAGCGGTCAGTATCCAACAGCAATGGGCTTGCCGGCAATTGTGGTATTGGCAATTTCATGATTTCTCATCCGTTGTATTGAATAAGCATGCGAGTCCTCGCCAATGTTTATTCCTATTATTCTGGCTCTTGAAGACTTCGGGAGTTGTTTATCAGTCAGGTCCTCGTTTCTTAAAGGAGTAAAAGCGCTTTTACCAATACCATATTGAAACTTATCAGGCCTGAAACCACGTTTCGCTGCATCAGTAACATCCCAGCGTTCTCCTGTGCGATCTCTAATATAGATGTTGTCTCCTGTGGTTTCTACTGATGCTGTAATACCAGGGCTCGTGGTGACAAGCAGTACGATAATTATGATTAATGTACTGAATAATTTTTTCATGATTGTGCCTCCTCATTGAGAGTTCAAAACACTTCAGTCCAACTTTTTTCTCAGATACAGCTCAAGCATCAGATACTCAGCTCTTACCAGGTAAGTCGTATGAGAACAGATTATCTTACACCTCATGTGAATTTTCCCAGTATTGATTCTTTTTTATTCACTATTATGGTGAAACAGGAGAGTATAATAATTACTGGCAATAAGATGGAAGTCTGTTGTTCTGGTATAATGAATAATCAATCATTGTTTTCCTATCACATAAATCCGCGGACTAAATAACTTTTGTCCTTACAGGAGAATAACGTGTCTTCGCATACACGTCATACATTGAGTGCTCCGGAAACCTGGGTTGATAGATATGCAGACTATCTTTATTCATATGCGCTCTATCGGGTGTCTGAGGTGTCGGCTGCTGAAGATTTAGTTCAGGAAACCTTTATCGCTGCCCTTTCAGCACAGGCTAGATTTAAAGGTGAGGCATCTGAGAAAACCTGGCTTACCGGTATTCTGAAAAATAAAATCATGGATTTTTTCAGGAAACGTTATCGAGAACTGCCATCTTCGCAGGATGTTATTGAACGTGTCGTCATGGATGATTTCTTCGATGAACGCGACAACTGGGCTATCAAGCCCCGGAAATGGCAAGAAAATCCTCAACATATTCATGAGCGAAAGGAGTTCATGAGTGTATTGATGAAGTGCCTCTCTACGATCAGTAAAAAACAGGCTGATGCCTTTAGACTGCGAGAGATTAATCAGGTTGACACTGATGAAATCTGTAAGGTTTTAAAGATCAGTGCGACTAACTACTGGGTGCTGATGCACAGGGCACGATTACAGATCCGCAAGTGTCTGGAGATGCAATGGTTTTTGTCAAAACCGGAAGGAGATAAATCATGAAACCCTGGTTTTTAAACTGTAACAGAATTTCCGAACTGGTTTCCGAGTCGATGGATTCAGATACAGGGTTTACTCGCCGCATAGGTATCAAGTTCCACATTATAATGTGTCGTTATTGCGCACGTAATGAGAAGCAACTCCACACTATACGAGACACCATAAAAAAAAGTGTGGATGAGAGCAATGATGTTTCATTGCAGGCCATGTCAGATCATAAAAAATGGCAGATTAAGAAATTGCTGAACAAAGATGATTGTAACGAATAAAGAATTCTAGCCCGCAAAAATATCGGTTATTCACACCTGTTGATTTCCCATAATTCAGTTACGTAAAAGTTCTCTACCTCTATCTCCATGTACATGAAAGATAGTAGACTGCTATGGCGTAAGTAAAAAATGTAAGGAATGGCAACCTCCAGCGACTGATAGATTAAAGTCACAATCAAGAAGGTCACTCTCAGGAGGAATAGTCGTGAAAAAAATAGCACTGATAGTTCTTGTAGCTTTGGGTGTTTCAGCTTTTTTTATATTTGACCTCAACCAGCTGTTAACCCTTGAAAACATAAAGGCCAGCCAGGCTCAGTTTGAGCAATGGCGAAACACCTCTCCGATATTTGTCAGCGTCGCATTCTTGATAATATACACAGTTGTCACCGCTTTATCGATGCCAGGGGCAGCTATCATGACACTGGCGGCAGGTGCGCTGTTCGGGATAATCTGGGGCACCATTATTGTATCCTTTGCGTCAACCTTTGGTGCCACACTGGCCTTTCTGGCTTCTCGATATCTATTTCGAGACTTTATTCAGCAACGATTTGGCAATCAGTTACAGTCTATAAATAAAGGCATCAAGCGAGAAGGCAATTTTTATTTATTCACCTTGCGGCTGGTCCCGGTGTTTCCGTTTTTTCTTATAAATCTTTTAATGGGGCTGACCTTGATCCCAGCCAAATCATTTTACTGGGTGAGTCAGGTAGGTATGCTTGTCGGAACCATAATATATGTGAACGCTGGAACACAGCTGAGCCAGATAGAAAATCTAAATAGCATCCTATCCGGCCAATTGTTGCTGTCATTCGTATTGCTTGGTGTCTTCCCGCTTCTCGCCAAAAAAGCGGTGAATATTTTTAAAAGAAATCGGGTTTATCGAAACTATTCAAAACCACAAAGCTTTGACCGTAATCTGTTAGTTATTGGCGGTGGCGCTGCCGGTCTTGTCAGCGCTTACATTGGTTCTGCAGTTAAGGCACGAGTCACGCTGGTTGAGGCAGGGAAAATGGGAGGGGACTGTCTGAATCACGGATGTGTGCCGAGTAAAGCCTTGATTCGCAGCGCCAAGTTGATCCAACAGGTTCGACACGGTGATCGTTATGGCATCAACGCTACCGAACCTTCGTTCAGTTTTAAAAAAGTTATGGCACGAGTTCTTGAGGTCATTAAAAAAATTGAACCACACGACAGTATTGAGCGCTATACGGATTTGGGTGTTGAAGTAATACAGGGGTTTGCCACTATTGTTGATCCCTGGACAGTTGAGGTCCAATTGAAAGCGGGGGGAACCAGGCGATTGACAACCCGTTCTATCGTCATAGCAGCTGGAGCCAGACCATTTGTACCGCCTCTGCCCGGTCTTGAAGAAGTTGGCTACCTTACCAGTGACACCCTGTGGGCAGAATTTTCGAAAAGGGAAAAACCACCGACAAGGCTTGTTGTGCTCGGTGGGGGCCCGATTGGCACCGAGCTTGCGCAGAGCTTTGTACGGCTTGGCTCTCGAGTGATTCAGATCGAAATGGCTCCGCGCATCCTTATTCGTGAAGATGAAGATGTGTCCAGAATTGCAACATCTTTCCTTGAAGATGAGGGTGTTGAGGTACTGACAAATCATAAAGCCCTGAGCGTCGAGCATGAAGGAGATGAAAAGATATTAGTTGTTGAACACAATGGTATTGAGAAGCGTATTGCTTTTGACGATATGATTTGCGCAGTAGGGCGCTCTGCTAGACTTGAAGGGTATGGTCTCGAAGAGCTCGGTATACCAGTTGAGCGAACGGTCCAGACAAACGAATACCTGGAAACGCTCTACCCGAATATTTATGCTGCAGGAGATGTTGCCGGACCATATCAGTTTACCCATACGGCAGCCCATCAGGCTTGGTATGCTGCGGTCAATGCCTTGTTTGGGAACTTAAAACGGTTCAAGGTTGATTACTCCGTCATTCCCTGGACAACGTTTATTGATCCGGAAGTTGCCCGTGTTGGCTTAAATGAGCAGGAAGCTAAAGAGCAGGGAGTTGCCTACGAAATCACCCGTTATGAACTCGGGGAACTGGATCGTGCAATTACAGATAGCGCTGACCACGGATTTATAAAAGTTCTGACTGTGCCTGGCAAAGACAGGATTCTAGGAGTAACCATTGTTGCAGAACACGCGGGTGAATTGCTGGCTGAATATGTACTGGCGATGAAGCACAAATTGGGGTTGGGTAAAATTCTTGCCACGATTCATACCTATCCAACCTTTGCAGAAGCTAATAAATATGTTGCCGGTGAATGGAAACGAACGCATGTATCCCCGAATATCCTGACGATGCTGGATTATTATCACCGCTGGCGACGTGCGTGAAAAAAGAACATCAATGGAGCGATAATGAGCGGTTTCGCTACGGCAGCACATGAGGTGGTAAGATGGGAAATGGTTATAACAAACGCACAGTTTTTTTTGAAACAGATTATGCCCTCTACTGGTCAAATCTTTCAAGATTCAATAATCTTCTCGTTATTTTAAATATTTCCCTGTTCTTTCTGACTGGGCTCGTGGCAAGGGGGTATTACTTTACCTGTTATTCTTTGATTCTACTTGGTATTGTCGGCATTGCAGCTCTGGTGCCGACAATCCTGTTTAAACGACTCTGGTATTATGGCCTGTTTTTCATGATTGAATGTGCAGGCCTTTATTTTCTTGTCGCCAGTATCGCCTATTGGGTTCAGGATGGATCTTCACATGCCGGGAGTAAGTTGAATCTTTAAATACACTGCACCAGTCAGTCATTTAACACCGTAACTTCGTAAGGAACGAATGATACCTCCAGTTAGTAAAATAGGAACATCATTTATGGGGTCAATCGGTACATTTCTGCTCAATCGGCTGGATACACCTTTTGTTCACTATGAGCAGATAATTATAAACAATATGGAGAGCCTCTATGATACCATTCAACCGGGAGATGTGTTGCTCGTGGAGGGGCGCTCAAAATTAAGCCAGATTGTCAATTATCTCACCCAGAGTCGCTGGAGTCATGCTGCCCTTTATGTGGGAAGAGACCGCTCGTTGCAACTCCCAAAGGATATGGGTATTGCCGACAAACACAGCATTGACAGACAGCACATGCTGGTTGAGGCAAAGCCAGGCATTGGGGTGAGAGCAGCCGTATTAAAGACCTATCAGTATCACAATATCAGGATTTGCCGTCCGTTTGGAATATCTTCTCTGGATCTCGAGAAGGTCATTACAGAAGTGTGTGCAAATATTGGAAAGAGCTATGATCACCATAACATTCTCGATCTTGCCTTGATGGCCTTGCCTCGATTTCTCAACCCATTTCGAAAAAGAACCATAAAGGCTTGTCTTGGGGGGTGTACTGAATACCAGGTAATCTGTTCAGGCATGATAGCCAGGGCCTTTCAAAATGCCGGATACCCTATTGTACCGCTATTGCATGAAACATCCGGGGGAGCATCGCCTGGTCAGAATAACCCATACGGGTCAAGGCTTGTCATGCGACATTATTCACAGATAACACCAGGCGATTTTGATATAAGCCCAAATTTTGAGATCATTAAATACAATATCATTGGCATGGGGGAGTTTGATTATAAATCCATCTGGGCAGTCGACCTCACCTCAAATACCTCAAATGTCCGACATTGATGATTATGTCAAACATAACGGCTGTCTGGTCGCAAACATTTCAGAACTAGAAGGGGTGTAACATGCAATTTGGAGCAATGAACTTTCCGATAAACCCTCTGCTGCAGGAAATAGATACGTTTGCCAGGTTGTCGTTTGATTATATTGAAATTACGATGGACCCACCCATGGCCCATTATTCCGATTTGTCCGCCAATCAAAAAGCAATTAAGCAAAGTCTGGCGGTAAATGGCCTGGGAGTTATTTGCCATCTCCCAACGTTCGTAACCACCGCCGACTTGACAGAAAGCTTAAGACGAGCATCAATCACTGAAATGCAGCGGTCTTTAAGCGTCGCAGCAGATCTGGGTGCGCAAAAGGTAGTCCTGCACCCCAGTATGGTTACTGGTATGGGAGGATTCGTTCTCGATACTGTCAAAGGTTATGCGTTTGACTTCCTTTCTGAAATGGCCACTGCCGCGGACCGTTTAAGTATACAAATCTGCTTAGAAAATATGATGCCCAGAAATATATTGGGAGTTGAACCAGATGATTTCAGCGAGATATTCTCAGCGTTCCCGTCGCTCATGCTCACTTTGGACACCGGACATGCCAATCTTGCCGATTACTCTGGTAATAGATTGTTTGATTTAATTGAACGCTTTGGTGATCGAATCGGCCACCTTCATTTCAGCGATAATTCGGGTCGAAGCGATGACCACAGGGCCATTGGAAAAGGAACAATAAGCTTTTCCAAGATTATAAAAAGAATCAAATCTATCGGCTATGATGATTCATTAACGCTGGAAATTTTTGAAAATGACCACCAATCTCTTTTGGATAGCCGTGAAACAATAAGAGAGCTGCTTTCTGCTCAGCGACGATAATGCTCTTCAAGACCATTATCTTTTCGTTTACATGATCAACACCACATCGCTTAAGATTTGATCTTCGAAGCTAAGTACTTTATCCCTGAACCACAGTAAACATGGTGAAAATCTCTTCATTCTCTGATGCACCGTGTATATGGAAGGATGCAATTTATAGCTTACTAGAGCGCATTGGTCACAAAGCATTCTGCCTCTCCCAGCTGTGAGGTGTTTCACATAGGTTGAAGCTCATCACCAAATTTTTTACCTTGACAGAAGTGACATATTTTAGCTAACACTAGGTACGGTTTATGTGCATATGACCGTAATGCGACTATGTCGTACCAAATACAAGGAGATGAGATGAATCCTGAGACAAAGGTAGGAATAATTATTTGTGATCGCTATCGCCGCTGTGCTGGCGGAAAGTGTCTACGTTCCCTTAAAAACAAAGAAGGTGCCTTCAGTATATACACGGACACAGAAGTTGAATTAGTTGGTTTCACAACATGTGATGGTTGCCCTGGTGGCAATATCGAATATGCGGGTGAAGAGATGGTAAATAATGGCGCAGAGGTTATTCATCTGGCTACCGGAATGGTGGTTGGGTATCCCCCTTGCCCTCACATTAATACCTTCAGAACCTTTCTTGAAAAACGATATGGTGTAACCGTCGTTGTTGGCACGCACCCCATACCTAAAAAATATCTTGATATGCATAATTCTCTGGGAACATGGGAAAACTCTGAATGGAAACCACTTGTGGCACCAACGATGAGTGATGAGCTAACACGAGCGAATTACGATTGATGTTAAATGTGTTTGTCTTCAAGGATAGACTTTGACCGCTTATTAGTACTGGAAATTAGCTTCACTGAAATGAGCGGTGTGTATTTCGTAACCAAGAACTTTTGTCATTCGAATAAACAGTATTACATGGTAAATTCCTGCCAATCAGCAAGAGGAGAATTAGATGGAAAAAGGACAAAAACTTGTCATTGTTGGCTGTAGCGGTTCGGGTGGTCCGGCGGCAATGATGTCAAAAAAACTCATGCCTGATGTAGATGTTACGGTAATACGCAAAGAAGAGTTTTTTATTGTCAGGTGAGCTCTTCCTCACGTCGTGGCCGGTCTGGTCGCAAATGAGAAGATAGTCGTTCCGGATAAAATGCTTCAAGGTATGGGAGTTAATGTCGTACAGCAGGAAGTGACAAAAGTAGATTCTAAAAACAAGGCTGTTTATACCGCTGACGGAGATGAATTCAATTATGACAAGTTGTATCTGGCGACCGGATCATCTTCTTTTGTACCACCTCTTGAAGGGAGAGATCTGGATGGAGTTCTCACCCTTCGAGGGCTTCCGGATGCTGATCGGATAAAGGAATTCATAACAAAAAAAAATGTTAATAATGTAGTCTTTATAGGTGCAGGTTTCATCAGTATGGAAATCGCATCTTTATTGTCGGACAGTGAGTCGAACAACTTCAATATTTCTGTTGTGGAACTGATGGATCGCCCGCTTCCGTTGATGCTTGATAAGGACATGGCTGACTCAGTTCAACTATATCTTGAAGAAAAAGGGTTGAATATACTTACCGGCAAAAAAGTTGCTAAGATCATTGGAGAAAGAGGCAAGGTAGTTGGTGTGCAGCTGGATTCAGGCGAAATCATCAAAGCCGATGTGGTTTTCATGAACGTCGGCGTTCGGCCAAACATTGAGCTGGCCAAAGAAATCGGTTTAGAAATAGGCAGGTTCGGAGTCAAAGTGAATGAGTACCAGGAAACCTCGGATCCTGATATCCTGGCTGGCGGGGATTGTGTGGAGAAGTTTAATTTCATAACGAAAAAGCCCACGCCCGGCCAACTTCGGGGACCAGCGGTTGTACAGGGAAGACTTGCCGCCAAAAGGCTGGCCGGCTTTGATATCAAATTTCCTGGCGTCCTTGACGCCGGCGGCTGCAAGATATTTGACATGACAATTACCGCCACCGGTTTTACAGAGGAAAAGGCAGCTATGGAGGGCATTGAAACCGTATCAGCAATTGTAGATTCCCGGTCCAAGCACGCGATGATCCCCGGCACAAAACCATGGAAAATCAAACTTGTATTTGACAAAAAGACTCAAAAAGTAGTCGGCGGCCAGATTGTCAGCCATGCGATCGCACCGGCGAGAGAAATAGATGCAGTTACTGCATTCATCCTTGGCGAAAAGACCATTGAGGAATTAACCACGTTCACTTCTGCTTGCAACCCGGATATCTCATCTGAACCAAGTGCAGAGCCTATCACCATTGCTGCAGAACTGGCCCTGCAGAAGTTGAATACGATATAATGCGCTTTTTATAAAGAGACCACCTGGGGAATCATTTTATTTCTACGTTGATTTCCCAGGTGAGTATAACAGCTTAGAACGTGCCAGGTGCCACCTGAGTAAGAAGATTTCTTCCTATGAGCCTACTTCCATACTAATCTCAGGAAAGCCAAGCCAGAAACCGTTATGTGAAGCATAATCGAGCTCAAAACGAACAACATCACTATGGCGCTGCTCAATTTCTACGAAGTTGCCCATAATTTCCTTGATATCGCCTTCAGTCGAATTATAGGCTTTCTGATAATGTTCCGTTGTCTCAATTTCAAGCTTTAGTGCGCTGCTCAGTACTCGCTTGAGATCACCCAGCATTTTTTCTGGTATTTTGATTTTCATCGATGCTATGTTTTTCTGGATAACATCAATATCTGGGATAGAGGTCTTGAGATGCTTGTAGGCTATGTTTCCGTTGCTCTTCAAGGTATCAATACTCTGTTCAAGAAAGTCGATGTGTGTCTGCTCTTCATCTGCCAATTTTTTGAAAATGGCTTTTCCCCTTTCGTCGTCAATAATTGAAATCGCCGTTATATAGAGATCTCGTATTTTCTTTTCATATTCTAAAGCTGTAATAAAAATAGTCGTTGATTTCATACAATCTCCCTGAACGTTCACCATTTTGAAAAAACACCATTAGATATGAATTAGTTCCTCCTCTCTACTATATGTCTGTCAAGCGTTTTGTCGAACCAGCTCTATTTTCTAATCTGGTTTGAGTAGGAAAGGGTGGGGGAGGGTATTGGAGATTAGAGAAAATAGCATGTCAGAAAAAAGCAATGTCAATCATAGTTGTGCCATATCTTTGCATGTAACTTACATGTTATACGTCTATTATTTCGATTCTGATCAATTATGGCCATGAGGAAATGTCATTAATATAATATCTTGTTGCCGGAGCGACTCTTGAGAGATACTCCTTGCAATTAAAAAATAAATGATAATAGATACTTCAGTGGGTGACGTCTTAAAGAGGCGTAAGACCTCGAAAGGTAGAAACAACCCGATAATTGATCACATTACGATAAGAGCTAGACATTGAAATCTCTTCTGAAAAAACAGTTGGAGCAATTGATATCAAATGGCACCCATGTACTTCTTAAAGGCGCCATGCACGGTATTGAAAAAGAGGGACTGCGTGTAGATTGCTCAGGTGTGCTATCTCAAAAACCGCATCCTGAGGGCCTGGGTTCTGCATTGACCAATAGTAACATTACCACCGATTTTTCTGAGTCTCAGCTCGAAATAATCACCCCGGTTTTTGAAGATCCTGGAACAGCGATACAATTTCTTGAGAATCTTCATGGCTTCACATACAGCCACCTCGGTGAAGAGCTGATCTGGGCTGGCAGCATGCCTTGCAATATTCCGGATCCTGAGCTCATTCCCATCGCCCGGTTTGGTTCTTCTAACATCGGTCAAATGAAACATATTTACCGCCTCGGTCTCGAGCATCGTTACGGCAGGATGATGCAGAGCATTGCAGGCATTCATTATAATTTCTCGCTACCCGATGATTTTTGGCAGTCATTTCAGGAGAAACAAGGAAATACTTCAGCGCTCCAGTCCTTTCGATCGTCCTCTTACTTCAAAATGATTCGCAACTTTCGTCGCCATTCATGGCTTCTCCTTTTTCTTTTTGGTTCCTCACCGGCACTATGTGATTCATTCCTGAAAGGAAAGCAACATGAGCTTCAAAGGTTACATGACCATACGCTCTATCTGCCATATGCTACTTCATTACGAATGAGCGATCTTGGGTATTCAACAGAAGTACAATCTTCCCTGAACATCTGCTTTAACCATCTTAGCACCTATGTTGATTCACTTGATAAGGCCATTCACACATCTTATCCGCCCTATGAGAAGATAGGCGTAAAGGTTGATGGAAAATATCGCCAGCTTAACGACACCATTTTACAGATTGAAAATGAACATTACAGTGATGTTCGTCCGAAGCGCGTTGCCAGGAAGGGGGAGAGACCTCTTCATGCACTAAGGAAAAAAGGTGTGGAGTATATTGAAATTCGGAGTACTGATGTTAACCCTTTTTTGCCGGTGGGCATTGATATCCAACAAACACTGTTTCTCGATACTTTCCTCGTCAGTTGCCTGCTGATGAATGAAGATGATATCTGCCCTGATGAGTGTAAGATGGTGAACGACAATGTGCAAAAAGTCATAACCAGAGGTCGTGAGCCGGGACTGGTGCTAAACACTCCGAACGGAGAAGCTGCGCTGGCTGAAATTGGTAACTCATTACTTCATCAGATGCTGATGACTGGCGAACTGTTGGATGAAGTTCATGAAACGAAAGCTTACAGTACATCGGTCAACGCTCAAATAGAGAAACTGGAAGACGCCTCATTGACACCATCGGCCCAGGTGCTGGAGGCCTTGCGAAAAACCGGTTTAAATTACACTCAGTGGGTATTGCTAAAAAGTCGGGAGCATAAGGAAACCTTTAGGCATTTATCTTCACGTTCAGATGTATACAAAGATCTGGCACGAGGAGCCGCTGAATCAATAAAAGAGCAACAACAACTTGAAGCCAGCGATAAGCTGACTTTCGACCAGTTTCTAGAGGAGTATCTGGCATTTAAATTGTATGAGTAATGCAAGCCCAGTTATAGGAGCAATAGCCTATCATTGTCCTCGAGCAATAATTAGCTGATTTGTTAAAATATTTGTCTCTTATTTCTTCTCGTCTTTTCCGAGATCATTTTTAGGCTTACTCAACAGGTTCTTGAGGTCAGCAAAAGGGGAGTGTGTAGCCGTGGATCCCTTCTCTTTATCTGGATTTTGAGTGGACAACCATTCGGCGTCGAGTAATCGGGAATGCTCGTTATCGTGGCAGTAGATGCATAACAGTTCCCAATTGCTGCCGTCGGGCGGATTGTTTTTGTAATTGTGGTCTTTATGATGAACAGTTAACTCTCGCAGATTTTTACCGGTAAAATCACGACCACAACTCGCACAAACCCACGGAAAAATCCTCAACGCTTGTTCTCTATAGTCTACTTTTTTCATTCTGTTCTCCTCCATCAAAGAGCAACCAAGCAAGAACGAGATATCCTTTGAACATTCTAAAGATAACCTAACTTACTTATACTGACAGGGTGGGAGTCGTGTCAATATGCACAATTGATCTAACAAATTGTTCTTAACATTGCTTTACTCTGGTATAGAAAACTTTTAGCGGGGGTAGTTTTCATATTTTGGATGCAACCCACGCGAGTAATGTGTTACTTTCTGTACCTAACAATAACCAATAACATATACTACCTTACATCGGCCTGGAGACAACATGGAGAAAATTATTGAAATTTGGGAGAGAGTCCTTTTCTACCTTTCTGAATTTTGGGAAAAGATATCTCCGTATATTGCTCAAGCCTGGGAGACTATTTCTCCTTTTGTGATGAGCATCTGGGGGAAATTTCTGTCTTTGTTTTGCCAATTTGGGTTCGTCTGTTCGGGTGGGAATCTTAACTGGACTGGTGGGGCAGTGCTTGCAGTTGCAGTAGTGGTATTCATCATGCTCGTTTTTAGTGTAAAAAGCCTGGTGCAGAATCGCTAGGGATGTAACTGTAATAATTACCCGAGTTTCTGTCATTTCCATTCGTTTTGAGACTCTTGGTTACAGCCAAGGTATTGTAACAGCGCCTGGCTACTGGATGCTGTTCGGCACCATAGTTATCATTTTTTGGGGTATACTTGCTGCCCGTTAATAATTTGAGCCTACTCCGCTACCACTGATTCCTCCTTTCCCGCTTAAACTTTCATTCAATAATGGAATAAAAAATTCAGATCTTTCTGGAGATTGTTTCTATATTTTCCTATAGTAAGGATGAGAAATTTGATTGTGTACATCTCTAATTTCCCGTAAGTCAGGTGAAATGTCGTGATTCTATGGCATGAACTTAATACCAATAATAGTGATATTTATGAAACGAATCTTAGTCCTTTTTGTGTTGGTGTCTACCTTCCTGTTTGTCTGTAATCGTGGGATAAGTCATGCCTATGAGCCTATTAGTTTTATAGATGCAGAGATTCTTTTGAGTAAAATTAAGGCCGATCGTGAAACCGTTGTTCAAAGTAATTTTGAGCAACTTTTCAAGCAATACAGTGATATTGAACCGCCAGAGGATCCGGCTATAACGGCATACATGGCTGCCTGTGTTGCTGAAAAAACTATTCAAGAGTTGGAGATTATGACGCCGCAGGGACTTGTCGATTATAGTAATAATCCTGAGTTATCAAGGCGCAATTCAAAACGGGTTGCAACAGAATGCTGGGGACAAATGCAGGCATTGCGAGAAAAGCAATCTAAAGAAAAAGGCAGAAAAAAATAGAGTCGCAATTTCAATAACAGACCATGCTACTCCCTCTCAATCTTTTTGTCTTCCCTCACCTAAAGTGGAGGAACTATCTTCAGTTTTGTATTAAAAAACCTAACAATTTTGAATAGCTAAAAGGAGACCTGACTTGAGGCCCTGCCTTTTAGTTAAGAAACGATCAAATAGTACTGCAATGTGATATATTAACCTGGTTCCAGCTAAAATATTCCGGATATCTGTAATGTTTTTTCAAGTTTCAGGAATATAAAAAAATCTCAAATTCTTAATGATTTACTGTCTGATAAAAAGAAGATGTATTTTATAGGGCCTCGTAGATTTGAATGGTTTTTAAAAGCAATGGCCTGATTTATGCATACTTTTTTTTATTCATTTAAAGGGTATTATGGCTTCTATTAAATGGGTAAGTAGTGGCAAGCCAGCAGAGAATCATTTGCAAACCTTACAGATGTTGCTATTTGAATTTCTAGAGCAAGAGGACCAATATAAAATAAAAACTGACAAAACAATCCTTTATAAAAATAAATCTATGATAGATCAAATCTTATACTTGAAGTGTAAAAGATGTAATCATGAATCTATTTTACATGCTGAGGTAATGGACAATTTATCCATCATTTTACCTGAAAGAACACTTCACCGAGGAATGTCTTATCTGAATCAAAACAGGCATATATTTAAATGCTCGAAATGCAGCAACAAGAATACAGAATTAGTATTGGGGTCTGAAAAAAATGAAGATCTCAATACATTTCCTGACCTGAATGGAATCGTCAATTGCGGAAGTTGCGGTGATGATATCGAGGAGGGAAGGCTGAGAGTACTACCTGACACCAATGTGTGCGATAAATGCTCACGGTCAGTAATAAATATATCAAATAAAGAAGACTCAGGCCTTAACCCGGAAAGCTGCAGCTCATCCAATGCTGTAATGGTTTTGATCATACCCCAGGAAAGTGGACATTGAATTAAGTCTCATTTCTTGATTTCTTCTATTCCAACTCATACAGCACAGCGAATGTATATCCATTCGGCAATTGAGGTTGTCAGTGATTACGATAAACTTCTATACACCTAGAAATACTATAGTAAATTGAGGTTAATCCTGAACAACTCAGGCATCTCAGAAAAAAGGTTCACGCCAGCTCAGGTTATCAGTGTATCTGACTGAAGAATGATGTCACGCCAGCCAAGACGTTTTACTCGGGCTCCATTAATCGATGAGCTTCATACATCTTACTTACCCATAGACACACGGGATTGAAACGGTATCCTTTTAAAGTCCAGTGCCCAACGAGCCTTTTCGCAATAGTGGGAATGAGGGAACTCAAGCAGTTTCATAGTGTTTTTATTCCACAACACCAAGAAACAGTAAAGATAAAAAGTATCGCAACTTGGGGAAGATGACTCTACGGTAACTTAAAACGTCCGCCATTTCTTCCAACCACCTGCCTTTAATCTATTTTACGGATACCTGACCTGCTCTATGTCCTCGCTGAACCAAATCTCCCGTTCGACAATCTATGCTTCCGCCAAAGCTGCAGTCCATGAGTATACAGTCGCTGTCTTGCGGTTCAACTCAGGCCCTTCGACATTAGCGTTAACGTGATTGCTCCGGGAGATACCGTAACAGGGCGTTTTCTGGCGTCCAGGGTGACTGAAGATGCCCGCAAGGTTCGATCCGGTACCTTAGATCGTTACGGCTGGCCGCTAGAAGTAGCTGCTGCGGTGGAATTTTCAGCCTCCGATGCTTCGAGCTTCATAAGTGGAGAGGTTATAAGGGTAGACGGCGGAAGTCAGTGCTGGCCATCCTGATTCAAATATCATGTTGAACAACCCCTGATTTTTTTAGACACTTTTTATCCAATAATAGTTCCTGTACATCCTCGGATTGCAGCTTAGGTCTATTTTTACCAATTCATCCAGAGCCATAAAAATGAAATCGACATACGCGGAGCTGACACTCTTGCTGCATGCTATCTCCTACATCTTGTGGTCGGATATTTTTTTATCTCGGTCAATAGTAATGATATGATTGTTGGCAATTTTCTGCCACCGTGAGGAGTTATTCAATGGCTCAGATACAACAAGTACAACATCATTGCCTTCAGTCATACTACACTGACCACCCTCAGAACAGAACTCGCTGCCGGTCATGATGTAGAGGCTGTTGGACATCTCTCCCTTACTGATATACCGGGTCGTTACCATCCTCTGGCCATCAGAGAGAACCAGGTTCATTGTCGACGGAGTCTCTGTACCAACCCGTGCTTTTAGTTCTTCAATTTTGGAAATAGCCCCCGAAAGAGCATTTGCAAGTTGCTCAACTGTTGGGTTTTCTAAATGTTTAATGAGGTCAACAAAAAGCGCAAAGATATGCTCGGTGTCGGTGTTTCCCTTGATCAAATCATATGCTTCATCTGATAAATCTCTTCGCAGTAATCTTCGTATCTTCTCAAACCCAAAAATTGTACCGTTGTGCATAAAAAGATACTTTTTCCAGGAAAACGGATGGCAATTCGTTCTGGATAACTGCCCGCCGATTGTTGCAGCCCGGACATGGGCGAATATACAATTGCTCTTTGTTACTCTGGAAATATCCTGTAAATTCTGATTGCTCCATGCAGGTGAGACTTCTTTGAAAACCGCTGGTGAATTGCAGAATTGAGGTGCATACCAGCCGATGCCAAATCCGTCCCCATTGAGTGGCTCGGTTCTTTCTTCTGCATGGTAACTCTGATGAATAATAGAGTGTTTAGGCTCAGTCACGAGGGAAGAGACGAATATTTCGGGTCCAATATAAGCAGCGAATCGACACATTTCTGGTAGCTCCTACGTTCTTATTGATAGATCACCATCACAATACCTCTAATGGTACGCTAGGCTTAGAACAGAACAAGATCAATGATAGAGAGCTTTTAATTCTCTAAAATTGTCATATTAACTGCTTAATTAACAGGTAGAACAGATGGCACGTTCCGGTTGTTGTACTTATTGTATCTAGTGAAAGTGACAAAACTCAACGATTAGTTCATCGATATCCTCCTTGAGAGGAAGTACTGTATTTTCCTAAACCACATTGTAGAGGTGTCCATATGAAGAGAATTATTTTATCTGTAATTGCAATACTGCTCTATTCGATTCCATTGATGGCAGCAGAAGGGGTGATTTCAGTCAAGAGCAATTTTGATGTAGAAGAAACAGCAAACCGCATGGAGAAAATTTTAAAAGAAAAAGGAATGACAATATTTAATAGGATCAAACACTCTGAGGGCGCCAGTAACGTAGGAATTGAAATACGAGATACAGAGCTATTGATCTTTGGGAACCCGAAGGTTGGCAGCCCGCTTATGAAGTGTCAGCAAATAATTGCGATCGATTTACCTCAAAAAGCGCTGATTTGGAAAGATGATACGGATGCCGTTTATATCTCATATAACGATCCAGGATATTTGCAAAGTAGGCATAATGTATCGGGCTGTGAGGAAGTATTCACAAAGGTCGGGAAGGCTCTAGCTGGTATTACACAGGCAGCGTCATCTAACTAACTCGTTTCGATTTAGAGCAGGAAAGAAGAGGCAACTCCAGAGATGGAGTTGCCTCTTTTGTTTGTCCCGAAAAGACTTTCGGGCAGCTAAGTGAGTATTGTACGGCTACCATTTCTCATCTGTAAAAACTAAGCCGCGATTGTAGACTATTCTTGTAGTCTTCGGATCAAATCTCAGATTACAGCCGAGGGGATCATGTATGCCAAAATGATGCCCACAATGATATCGGCAACCCTCCCAAAGATGATCAAGGCGAGCAAAGTCTAATGGGTGATTATGTTCATCTTTTTTTATATAGTCTTGCTTATTCACCATGGCTAATACCATGGGCCAGATAGATTCTATTGATAGATCAAGATTATTTATCCACACATAATTTAGAATTAAAATATTTTATTTAAATTCAAAAGGATAGATATCAAAATATCCTCAAATTCCTATTTGAAGGTTCCCTGGTGTAAAATTTTTCCTGCATCTTAATCAATACAGATTATATTTAAAATGGGAGCATGTGTATCTTGACAGCTTTCTCATTGTTGCTAACACTGGAGGTACCTTATGTGGTATAGAGTGGATTTTTCTGCAATACTGGGTGGGGTCATCGGCTTCATCATAATACTTATAGTGATAGTGGTTTTCCGGTTTCCACTAGCTGTTAAGCAATTCATAGGTCCACTCTTGAATTAAGGTTGCCAAATCACTGTATAGCTTGGCTGATCCGACAACAGTGACCTTTGACCTGCTGCTTTGTATACCAGATGGCATTGCCTGTAAAACAGCATGCATTAATGACCCTCTCTCCAAAAAAGGGGACAGATTGAAAGCGCCGGTAAAAGCCGGCAAAGAGTAAAGGGTGAAAGTCCCTACATAGTAAAGGCTAGCGACCAGCTATGGTCTCCGAGTCATGC
>RCNC010000183.1_pt1 | contig 36243 bp, 19 predicted proteins | sample 2041301 | NCBI WGS metagenome assembly RCNC01 (sample SAMN09708231, study PRJNA481090) | Marine sediment metagenome, whole genome shotgun sequencing project. | biome: marine sediment; feature: ocean; material: sediment; isolation source: Sewage treatment plant 13A marine sediment (STP13A) ... | reverse complement strand
TTCATCCTCGACAACTGGAGGCTCGTAAAGATCGGCAAGACGCAGGCAGAGAGGAAGCTCTTCTACAACCTCTACAAGGAGAAAGAGCGCCTCCATCAACTCGGTTACGACCCCGGCCCCAAGTTGATCGCGCAGCGACTGAACGTCAAAGAGGAAGAAGTCATCAAGATGGACCAGCGGCTTGGGTCCTGGGAGGTCTCCCTCGAAAAGCCGATCAACGACGACTCCTCGTCCAGGTCCGTCAAGGATTTACTGCCAGGGCCTACCAAGCCGGCAGACGAGAGGCTGGGGGATAATCAGCTTCGGAGCTTGATCGGGGAAACGCTTCAGGCCTTCCGCGACACCCTCGAGGGGAGAGAACGGGAGATCTTCGACGAACGCCTCATGGCACAGAAACCGCTCACCCTCAAAGAGCTGGGGGATCGTTACGGGATCACGAAGGAGAGGACTCGACAGCTCGAGGCCCGCCTTCTGGAGAAGATCCGGGACCACCTCGTCCGGGAAATTCCGGACGCGGAAGAGATCATCCCCGAGTTCTTGACCAGCATCTCCTCGTAAACGAGCCTTCGGGTCTACCCCTCGGAAGGAATCTCCTCCTCAAAATACCCCTCCTGGATCTCCACGTTCGCCTGCTCCCGAAGTTCCTCAGCGAGAGTTTGACGAACCTCCCGTCGCCTCGCCGATTCAAGCTGGCGGACAATCCGGTCCTTCACTTCCTCCAGAGAGAGTTCCTGGGTCGGTTGACGCCCCGTCAGCTCGATAATGTGAAACCCGAACTTGGTCCGCACGAGATCACTTTCGTCCCCCACGTCCTTCAAGGAGAAGGCGATCTCTTCGAACTCGGGAACCATTCTGCCCCGGGAGAAATACCCCAGGTCCCCTCCTCTGCTGGCGGCCGGTCCTTCGGAATACTCCTTGGCAAGAACGGCGAAGTCCTCCCCGGCCTTTACCCGGTTCAGGGCCTCTTGAGCCTTTTGTTTCGCCGCCGCCTCCTTCTCCGGGCCGGCGTTCGGAGGCAACAGAATCAGTATCTGACTGGCCCGGATGCGCTCCTTCTGCTGAAACCGGTCCTTGTGTTCCTGATAGTAGGCCTGGATCTCCTCGTCCCCAACCTTGGACCTCTCACTGGCGATCTCCCGGTACAACTTCTCCGTTATCAGACGATTCCTGTACCGATCGACCTTTGCCTGTATCTCTTCGTCCTGGTCCAGTTTTCTCTTTTCAGCCTCCTGAAGGAGGAGGACTTCGTCGATCATCTTTTCCAAGTGCTTCTGCTTCTGCTCCGTCGTGTTCATTCGTTTCTGCGTATACTCGGGCAAAGAGGTGAGCTCGATTTCGAAATCATCCACCGTGATGATCTCTCCTCCCACCTCTGCCAACACGGGACCCTCCTTCTTGGCGACATCCTTGGCGGGTGAACTCCCGGGGGACACCGGCGTCTCAGACTTGCACGAAGACAGCACACACACCCAGGCCATCAAGCAAAGAAATACCGTTTTTCTTCCGAGCATCTTCAGGTTCTCCCTTTTCTTTCGGTGGGATCCATGGGGAAGGCTCGACAAACAAGAGAGGGCCTCGGACCCGAGGCCCGGCAGCCAAACCTCCTTCTCTGTAGCACAGGACCCCGGCGAAAGGCAATCAGGGCGCGCCGGCGAGTCCCGTCTCGTCCCCGTCCTCCTCCCTTGAAACCGAAACTGAAAATGCTTAGAGTAAACGAAACAAGGGATGTTCGCTTCTCGCAAGCCGGAAAGACGCCATGATTCGTGACCTGTATCGAACGCTCGAGGTTTCCCCGGAAGCAAATGAGGAGGAAGTGAAACGATCCTACCGGCGCCTCGCACTCCTCTTTCACCCGGACAGAAACCAGGCCGGAGTGGAAGCGGAGGACCGATTCAAAGAGGCCGCCTATGCGTACTCGATCCTCGGCGACAGAGACAAGAGAAAGCGATACGACCTGTATCGGGAATTCATGAAGCAGTCGGCCCGGCGGGGCATACCCCCCTCCCCTTCCCAAGAGAGAATCCTGAACGACCTCTTTCTGAACCCGAAGCTTCCCGGCCTGGGAAGGTGGCTCGAGGAAATCCTCAGCACCAAGGAGATCTCAGGCAACGGCCGAACTTTCTGGACCCTTTCCAGAGCAACCCTCCAGCTCCTCCGTGAGCTCTATCAAGAAGAGAAGAAAAGAAGTGACCCCTCGAAGAAGAGGCAGCGCCCCCGGATCGTCTCCTACCCGAAGACCTTACTAAAGAAGGTCGGGAGCGTCTTCATCCCCCTCGGGAGTGATCGCCGTAGAGTCGACAGGAGCGAGAAGGGCCCTCCTTCCGGGACCACGGGCCCCTCCGGCCCGGGCAGAGCCGGAACGAATCAGGGAGCTGACATCGAATGGACGCTCCCCTTGACGCGGGAAGAAGCTGCGCGCGGCACCCGTATGACCCTGTCCTTCTTTCGCGATTCCCACTGGGATCGACTCTCCCTGCACGTTCCTCCTGACACGCGCGATGGGGTTCAACTTCGGGTTCGGAACAAGGGAAACCGCATCGCCTCCTCCGGCGGGACAGGCGACCTCTACCTGCGTGTTATGATTCGATAGAAGGGGATCTGCCATGGCAGCTGAAAAGGACTACTACAGCATTCTCGGCGTCGCCAAGAACGCAACGCCGGCCGTGATCAAGAAGCAGTACCGGAAACTCGCCATGGAATACCACCCGGACCGGAACAAAGACGACAAACAGGCAGAGGAAAAGTTCAAGGCCATCAATGAGGCCTATGCCGTCCTCTCCGACCCGAAGAAGAGGAAGCAGTACGACACATTCGGTTCCGCCAGGTTCCACCAACGCTTCAGTCAGGAAGACATCTTCCAGGGCTTCGACATCGGCGACATTCTGAAGGATTTCGGTTTCACAACCGACGACGTCTTCGGCAGCATGTTCGGCAGGGGAAGAACGGGCGGCGGGAGGACGGGCAGACGGCAACGCAGCCCTTTCGGCGCCGGCCAGGGATTCGATTTTCAGGACATCTTCAGCCAGACCGGCCGCCAAGGGTTCGGGGCTCAACAACCTGCCAAGGGTCCCGACCGGACGACAGACCTGAAGGTTACCCTGGAAGAGGCCGGCGGCGGAGCCAAGAAGAGCGTCACCCTTTCAACCGCAGGAAAGAGGCAAGCCCTCACCGTGAAGATACCGGCCGGCATCCGTGACGGAAACAAGCTTCGTCTGGCCGGAAAGGGCGACCCCGGGCACCCGGGTACCCCTCCGGGCGACCTGTATCTCGTCGTGCGTGTGCAGCCGCACCCTGTCTTCCGGAGGGAGGACAATCACCTGCATCTCGAAAAAGAAATCAAACTCTCGGAAGCGCTTCTCGGCACGACCATCGAGGTGCCGACCCTCCTGGAAAAGCCCCGGAAGGTCAAGGTCCCGCCCGGAACCCAGCCGGGCGCCAAGATCCGCCTGCCGGGCCTGGGCATGCCGGGCGTGGGAACCAGCAAACAGGGGGACGCCTACGTATCCCTTCGCATCGCCCTCCCAAAGAAGCTCAATAAGCGACAGAAAAAACTGGCAGAAGAACTCGCCGAAGAAGGCCTCTAGCAGCGTATTGAAGAAGCACCTAGCGCAGGCCGTTCAAAAAGGTCCAGATGCAAGGCGCGCGAAATCCTGAGGAATGAGGCGTACAACGTACGCCGCAGTGACGAGGGATGAGTGCAACGCAGCAGATGGTCCTTTTTCAACGGCCTGCAGATTCGAACGACACCAGCCACTCCAGGATCCGCGGGAAGACCTCACGGCGCACGTTCTTCCCCATCAGAAGATCGCCGTGGCCGTAATCCTCCTCCTGCCCCTGCTCCCGGCCGAGAACCAGGAAATCCTTCCTGTCCGATGCGATTCGATCGTACGCTGCGGCAACGCTGGCCGGAGGGACCAGGTGATCCTTGGCCCCGGCAATGCAGAACAAGGGCCGCCGAACCTTGCTGAAGTTCTGCTCGTAGGAGGTTCCTCTGTCGTAGGTCCGGAAATCTCCGCTCTTCATCCAATCCAGGAACTGCGAGATCTCTCCCCTCGAAACATCCGCCGTCAGGTAACAGAGGGCCCTCTCTACGGGCTCAATTTCCACATTGTTCCGATTCATGAAGAGCGCTTCTCCGGGGAGCCGAATCCGTGCGAGCAGGGGCGCCAGACCCGCCGCGAGAAACGACAAGTGGATGCGGGGAAAGACCCGCAGCACGTTGAACAGAACAGGGGAAAGAGAAGCCCTGCCCATGTGCGCGTAACTTCCCGGTGACGCGATCGCCACGCCCGACGCGATCGATTCCGCCTCTTCTCCCTGCAGAAACGCGTAAAGAACGAGGCCGCCCATGCTGTGCCCGATCCAGTGAACCTGGGAGGCCCCTGTCTCGCCCAGAACGTGACGAATGGCAGCCCCCGCATCCTCCCGGACATAGTCATCGAAGACATGACTGTTTCCCGAGCACCTCTCTCCCCTTGCGCACCGCCCGCTGTTGCCCCTACCGCGAAGATCGATTGACCAGACATCGAAACCTTCCTGCTGAAGGTACCGGGCCAGCGACACCTCGGGCCCCAGGTCAAAATTGAACCGGTTGGCGCCCAGCCCATGGCAGAGCAAGACCGGGGTTTCGTACCGCTGCGACGCAGCCGGATAACGATAGAGAGCGATTCTCCAGTCATCCCGGGTTCTGACGAGGTGGATCGCCTCGTACCCGGGTTCGAAAGCAAACCGCCTTCTCCAGAAGCCGCCGAGCCAGACGTAGACCCCGAACAGCGCCAGCAACACCAGAATCAGCTTAAAGATCATCCCCGGCCCTTCTTTCCTCCAGATACTTCTTAGAAACCCCTACTTCTTCCAGAACTGCGGAAGGAACAGAATCAGCAGGGTAAAGATCTCCAACCTGCCCAGAATCATGCAAAGGATCAGAATCCACTTGCCTGTCGGCACGATGGGTAAGTACGTATTCTCCGGGCCAACAACACCCAGTCCGGGACCCACGTTCCCGATACACGCCGCCACCGAGGCCAGGGCGCTCTTGAAATCGAGTCCGAGCCAGGACATCAACAGGGAGGCCGCCACGAAGATACCCAGATAGACGAGCGAGAAACTGAGCACACTCTCCATCACCTCCGGCGGCACGGTTTTCTTGCCGAGCTTGATCGTGGAGACGGCATGGGGATGGATCAGGCAATAGATTTCCTTGTAAGCCTGTTTCAGCAGAAGCAGGATGCGTATGCACTTCATGCTCCCCCCTGTGGAGCCTGCGCACCCGCCGAAGAACATCAGGGCAAACAGGATGAACTGCACAGCCAGGGGCCACTGCTCATAGTCGGCTGTGATGAACCCCGTGGTCGTAAGAATGGAGACTACCTGGAAGACCGCGTACCGAAACGAGGCCGTCCACGTGCCGTAGGGGCCTCCCCAAAGAAGCAGGACGACACCCCCGGTGATGAACAGGACGGAAAATAGGTAGAAACGAAACTCCGTGTCATGCAGATACCGACCGGGTTTGCCCAACAGGAGCTGATAATGGAGTGCGAAGTTCGCCCCTGCGACGAACATGAATAGGGTAATCACTCCCTCGATGTAGGCGCTTCCGTAGTAGCTGATGCTCGCGTTGTGCGTCGAGAAACCGCCCGTGGCCATGGTCCCGAAGGTATTACAGACCGCATCGAACAGACTCATGCCGCCGATCAAGAGGAAGACCACCTCCAGCAGGGAAATCAGCACGTAGACCATCCAGAGGGTCTTGGCCGTTTCGCGGATGCGCGGCTTCAAGCGATCCGGCACGGGGCCCGGGACTTCGGCCCGGTACAACTGCATTCCCCCCACCCCGAGCATGGGCAGAATGGCCATGGAAAGGAGGATGATCCCCATGCCCCCCAGCCAATGGGTCAGGCTTCTCCAAAAGAGGATTCCCTTCGAGAGAACCTCCAGGTCTTCTATCACCGTTGCGCCCGTGGTCGTGAACCCGCTCGTCGACTCGAAGCAGGCATTCACCAGGCTCGAAAAGGTCCCTGCAAAGAGGTAGGGAAGCGCCCCGAGGAGACAGACCACCAACCACCCCAGCCCCACGATGGCAAACCCCTCCCGGTGACCAATTTCCTTTCGCTCCGACCGAAACAGCGCGAGCCCCCCCAGGCCGATCCCGCCGCAGATCAGGGCGGAGAGCAGAAAGGCCTTCATCTCCGCCTCTCCATAGGCGAGAGAGATCCCGGCCGGCACCAGGAGGGCGCCTGACAGGCAGAGGCTCAAGAAACTGAGCACGTAGAATACGAAACGAAAATCCATTTTCTAGAAGTATTCCAGACTCACTTTTACGGCCTTTTCCATCTTCGGGATGGCATCCGGGCGGGCAAACAGGATCACACGATCTCCAGCCTGGATGACCGTGTCTCCGTGGGGAATGATCACCTCTTCTCCTCGAACGATGGATCCCACCAGGGCCCCCTTCGGCATGGAGAGCTTCCGCAGGGGCTTTCCGACAATCTCGGAGGTTTCCATGGCGATGAACTCGATCGCCTCCACCAAATCTTCCCGCAACGTACTCACGGACAGGACCTTGCCCTGGCGGATGAACTGGAGGATCGTACTGACCGCAGACAGCATGGGGCTCAAGACAACGTCAACACCGATCGTGGATGCCAGGGGAATGTACTCGGTGGTGTCCACCAGCGAAACGACGCGTTTCGCCCCGAGTCGTTTGGCGAGCAGTGCAGTCAGCACGTTCTCTTCCTCGTCCTCGGCGGCAGAGATGAACATGTCCACATCCCGGACCCCTTCTTCGGCGAGAAGCCTCTGGTCCGTTCCCTCGCCGTGCAAGACCACCACTTTGTCCAGGGCCTCGGCCAGTTGTTCACAGCGATGCCGATTTCCCTCGATGATCTTCGTCCCGATTCCCCTCGACGACAACCGCCGGGCGACACATTCGCCCATCCGTCCCCCCCCGGAGACGAGCACCCGCTTCGTGTGTTCGTCCTGCTTTCCGAATCGCTTCAACACCTTCCGGGCAGATCCGGGCAGTGTCACGATAAACAGCGTGTCCTCGTGCTTGATCCGTGTGTCCCCCCGGGGAACGATGACGTTTTCCTTCCGGTAGATGGCCGCCACAAGGATCTTCTCCCCCTCGTCCGAGGACATCTCCATCAGTCGCTTCCCTGCCATGGGATTGCCGCGGTCCACCTTGATGCCGATCAACTTGACACGTCCGTCGGCAAACTCCAGCACATCGGAGGTGCCCGGCGTGTCGGCCAGCAGACTCAGGGTCTTGGCGACCTCCTCTTCGGGGCTGATGACGAGATCGATATGCAGGACGCTCTTGTCGATCAGGCCGGACCCGCCTCGGTACTCCGGGTCGCGCACCCGTGCAACCCGGATGATGTTCTTGGACATGGTCTGGGCGATGAGGCAGGCGACGATGTTCGTCTCGTCACTGTCCGTGACCGCGATTATGATCTCCGCCGACTCGAGGCCGGCCTGTCGGAGAACGGAAGGACTGCTCCCCTTCCCCTGAATGACCTGTACATCGAGGACCTGCTGCACCCGGCGAACGCGCTCCTCGTTGATCTCCACGAGAACCACGTCCTTGTTCTCCGAAGAGAGCTTCTTGGCGATGTGAAACCCGACCTCTCCGGCACCTACGATGATGATCTTCAAATCGCTCCCTCCGTATAGGAGGCTGTTGAGATGCTACCGGCTTTTAGGCGTTAGCTGTTAGCCCACCCCACCCCCCGGCGGGCACTCTGTGGGCTTTACCCCCTTCAGTGGACACACTCCCGGGGTTGTTGCGAGGAGCTAATAGCTAACAGCTAATAGCCACTCAGCTTCACCCCTTTCAACTGAGCTCCAGGGCAACAAAAAAACGACCCCCGCAACAAGGGGGCCGCCCCTCCGGTTTCGGATGAATCCAGCACATCGCTCTTCATCACCCACCCTCTCATCAGGATTTCTTTTTCCCCTCCAGGAGGGTCTTGATCTCCTGCTTCATCGCCTCCTCGGACCGATTCTGAACCCGCTTTCCGTTCAGGAACAGTGTGGGCGTCCCGGTGACCTTCGCCTTCTTCGCCTCCGCGAGGTCCTCCTGCACGAGTTTGTCTACCTCTTCACTGTTGAAATCTTTCTCGAACTGTTGCGGGTCCAGGCCGATCTCCTCGGCATACTTCTTCAGGTCCTTGTCCTGGAGCTTCTTCGGGTTCTCGAAAATGAGCTCTTCCATCTCCCAGAATTTCCCCTGCAGTCCCGCGGCCACACAGGCCTTGGCCGCCGGCATCGCCTCCTTGTGAAACCGAAGGGGGAAATTCTTGTACACTTGTTGCAGATCGTCCGGATACGCCTTCAGGAGTTTCTCGATCAGAGGCTGAACACGTTTGCTGTAGGGACACTGGAAATCTGAGAACTCAATGAGCGTTACCTTTGCGTCCTTCGCCCCTCTCACCGGGGATTGACCGATCTTTATGTCGTAGACCTTGCTGTAATCAACGGTGGGTCTCTGCGGGGACCTCTTCTGCAAGGACGCAAGCATTTTTTTCTGCGTCTTTTCGATCTTCTCGATGCGCTCCAGGATCGCCTTCTGGCCTTCCCGCAGTCCTTTCAGCCCATCGGGTCCCAAGTCCGTTTCCGGCGTACACGCAATCAGGCCGATGCATACCGCAACAAGCAGACCGCCCTTGATGAAACGGATCTTTGCTGCAGTCGATCGAGCCTCCTGCTTGTGACCCCTGCTGCTCATCACAACTCCTCCCCTGCGTCCACTTTCTCTCGAACGCATCTGATCGATCTTTTCGCTCTCTCTTCCACCTATTCCGTTCTCTTTTTGGGCCCGACGAATAGCATACTAAGTCTCTCGTCGCGCACCTGTCAAGTTCGCAAGGGGGGCGACCTGAGGCGGTCCGATTGAGCACCCTGACGGCCCGGTGGGGCCCCCGTCTTCAGAGCATCTCGACGCCGGGTTCCCCGCTCGCACTCCAGTCGATCATCGCACCGGCTCGCTTCCTTCCCATATTGCAGTTTATCACCAGGGTCTTTCCCAATCGTGCCGTCCCGGGTCTTTCGTGGATGTGCCCGCAAATCAGCATGCGGGGTTGTCGTTTCCTCACGATTTCCTCTATCCCCCTGCAACCCGCGTGGAACTTGCCCATCACCTCATCCAATGTTCCCCACGGAGGAGGGTGTGCGACCAGGATGGAATGCCCCTGCACGAGACCGAGCATCTGCTCGAGCACCGGTCTCTCGATCCACCTCAGCCGCGTTCGGAAGGGAACCGGGATCGCCCCGCTCACGCCCGTGAATCGGACCCCCTTCAACACGGTCTCTTTCAGGTGGAGAGAGCCGGTTCGGGGAAACGCCCGCAACAGGCGATCCACGACCGGAAGATCCGAGTTTCCGCGGACGGCCAGAACAGGCAACCCCATGTCGTTCAACCCGGAGACGACGCGACGATGGCCGTGATAGTTCGTGAGGTCACCCGCAACCACCAGTACGTCCGGATTGTGCTCCACCACGTTCCTTCGAATCTTCGAGAGCTTCTCGGGATTTCCATGTATGTCGGACACCGCGTAGATAAGCATCGAGTCGATTCTTCCCGATTCTCTTCGATTTGACAAGGCATGCCGGAGTGAAATATCTATTCCTTTCATCTAAGCAAGGGGGCTTCGCTATGAAAACACGAATCATGGAACTCTTCGACATCCAGGTCCCTATCCAGTGCGGAGGTATGCTTTGGCTCGCCATTCCGGAGCTTGCCGCGGCCATCAGCAACGCCGGCGCCATGGGGAACCTGACATCGGGCAACTACAATACGGGCGACGAATTTCGAGCGGCCATCGACAAGACGCGAGAGCTCACCGACAAGCCCTTTATCGTCAACATCACGACCATGCCCTCCATCCGCCTGCCCGTGGAACTCCTGAGAGAGTTCTTCAAGGTCTCATGCGAGCGAAAGGTCAAGGCCCTCGAAATTGCCGGAGCCCCTGTGGACACATTCCTCGGGCCCGAGTACATCCCCATGGCCAAGGAGGCAGGCGTCAAGGTGCTTCACAAGGTGGGCACGGTCAAGCATGCGGTGCACGCTCAGAAGGTGGGCTATGACGCCGTGACCATCGCAGGCTTCGAGGAAGGCGGGTTCCCACACAAGGACAACGTCTCTACCATGGTCCTCGTGCCAAGGGTTGTCGAGTCTGTCGATATCCCTGTCATGGCCGCAGGCGGGATGGTGGATGGAAAGACCCTGGCCGCGGCCCTCGTCCTCGGCGCCGACGGAATGATGATGGCCACCCGGTTTCTGGCGACCCAGGACTGTCGGGTCCATCCAAACATCCACAAGGTCCTCATCGAGCGAAACGAAACGGAAACCGCCCTGGGCCTCAAGAAGCTGCTCGCGAATTTCGGGCTTCAGGTCCGGGCCTTGCGGAACGACATCGTCAGAAGAATCGAGGAGATCGAGGAGCGTGACGGAGACTTCTCAGAACTCTTTCCCCTCATTTCCGGCGAGAGGGCCCGGCAGGTCTGGCAGGACGGGCATGCGGAAGAGGCCTTGCTGACTGTGGGCCAGTCCGTGGGCCGCATCCAGGACATCCCCACGGTGGCCGAACTCATCGACAGGATCGTTTCCGAGGCGGAAGCGGTTCTACGCGAATCTCTAGGTCGAGTAACCGCAGCTGTATAGACTTATAGTTATACATTAATACTTAACTATAATACACTACATTTGTTATATATTAATATAATTAAGCCGCGGCGAGGCCTCCGCATTCCCAATTCATCATTGAGTGGCGAGCGGCTGTCGGGCGCCGGGCCTGCCGTAGCCCATGGTGGGTGAGACGTCTGGCATCTGATGCTATCCCTGTTCCGAATTCGATTTGTGCAGGGCGACTTTGTAGGGGGAGGGAGAGACGGAGCCCAAGCAAATTGAATTCGGAACAGGGATAGCATTGACGCCTAGGCACTAGTCTCCAGCTTGGGCCCCAAATACCCCACGCACCGGTTGAGGGTCGTCAGTTCGATGAAGTCGTCCTCAGGGATTTCGAGCCCGTAGCGCATCTGCAGTTCCATGATGATGTTCAGGAAATCGACGGAATCCAGCTCGAGTTGATCCCGCAGAGGGATGTCCGGATCCACATCGCTCAGGTCTTCGCTCGGCACGCTCTCGTGGACCAAATCCAGAATCAGCTTGATGATTTCTTCTCGGGTCACTTTTTCGCTCTCCACCACTTCATTGCTGTTGTTGCTCGTCCCCTACCTCTGCTTCTCACATTTTCCGCGGGCGGTAGGCCAGACAGTTCGGAGGAAATCGGACGCCCTGGGTCGCAAGGTTCTGGACCCTGTAGGCAAAGGCCGCCCCGGTCAGGATCTGTTTTGCCACGTCCGCCACCCTCCTTCCGTTCACCTCTTCCAGGTGCGAGCCCCGGGCCCAGGCATTGAAGGCCCCCATCGAGGGGCCGCACCAGATCTGATAGTCCATTTCCCTTCCGGACGTTCCCTCATTCGACCAGTTGGAAGACAAGCCCAGATACCATCTGAAAATCAGGGCCATTTTCCTCTTCGGCCGGCTCGCCGCCCTTTCGATCTGGATGGGGTCTCGTTCAGCGAAATAGGCCGCCGTACTCTCCCAGATTTCCTCCAGGCCGTTCCGGAAGATCTGCTTTTCCAGCTTCTCCCGCTCTTTCACCGGGATCTCGTCAATCGACTCGTACTGGTTGTACAGCTCGTAGAGTTTCTGGGCACGCATCGGAAAGAGCGTTCCCCGTTTCAGAACCTGCAGCTTGACGCCCATCTCGAACATATCCGCCGCAGGCGCCATCATGACGTCCGCCATGTCCGCTTCTGCCAGAAGCCCCTTGGAATGCGCCGATGCCCCGGATTCGACGCAACCTTGATTGATCGATCCGGTAACCACATAGGCTGCCCCCATGATAAAGGCGGCCAGGGCGGCTGTCGGGGTTCCGATGCCGCCGGCAGCCCCCACACGGACCGGCTCTTCGTATCCGTACTTTTCCTGGATCTCGTCGCGCAGAGCAAGAATGGACGGAAGGAGAGCGAGCATGGGACGATTGTCGGTATGACCGGCGGAGTCGGCCTCTGCCGTGATGTCGTCCGCCATGGGCACCTGCCCGGCAAGCCGCACCTGCTCTTCGGTAATCCGCCCCTGTTCGAGAAGGGGCTGCAGGAGCCTCGGCGGGGCGGGCTCCATGAACTTCGTGGCCACTTCCTTTCTTGAGACCTTTGCAATGAGCCTGTTCTTGATCTCGATTCCGCCCCCTCCGCTCCGTTCGAGCCCTGCCACACGGTAGAGAACGACCTGCGGTGTCAGGTCCAGGTAAGCAGCCGCCTCCACACATCGGACGCCATGAGCGAGGTACAGCTCGACACCCTCGCGCTCGAGGGCCGGCTCGTTCGGGCTGTGGATCAGATTGAACGCGTAGGGGCCCTCGGGCAACTCCGTCTGGATGCGGGAAATGGCCTCTCGGACCCGGGCGGGCAGGAGCCCTGCAGCGCCGAAAGATCCCAGGAGGCCCTCTCTCCCCAGGGCAATGATCATGTCCTCGGAGGCAATCCCGTTCGCCATGGCGCCTGCATAGTATGCGAACCGGGTTCCATGGGCCTTCCGGAAGCTGTCGTCCCCCAACTGTCCCGCCTGGAGGGGCGGAGCCCATGCCAGGGTTTCCGGCGCGCTCCCAGCGACCCGATCCGGCCCCACGCAGTTTCCTTCGTTGCTCAACCCGACCCGGGTCCCCTCCCGCACGGCAAAACAGGGCTTGTCCAACGCGAGAAGCCTGGCAAGGATGCCCGGTTCGTCGAAGGCGACCGCCGCGAGAGGGCATTCCCATCCACCGATCCCGCTCGCCGGGAGGCCGACATAACCCAAGCCGTTCTTTGTCATATTCTGCGCCCCCTGTCCTCGATCAGCCCGCTACGGATTCCTCCAGACATATCGCGGCATCCGTGATTTCGTAGATCCGAATATCGTTCTTCCACAGACTCGCATCCCCGATGACGGTCACCCTCTCCGGCTCACGCTCCACGCTCTTGATGTGAACCTCGATGACCATTCGATCGTCCGTGGGGATGAGCTGTCCCCGGTACTTCCACAGGACCCGATGACTCAACCGCTGGCAGAATCGTGGGGACCGAAAGGAAGCGCCCAGTTCCTGATGAAGCGAGAAGATCTGCATGGCCTGCAGGATCGACTCGACCCCCAGGGAACCGGGCATCACTGGGTCCTGATGGAAATGACAGGGATAGAACCAATCCGAGGGATCGATCTTCTTGTACCCGCACACGTACCCCAATCCGTATTTTCCACCCTGCTCCACGATGTACGCTTCGTCGAGGAATTCCAGTTGAGGCCCGGCAAGACGCTCGTGAGGCCTGTCCATCTTCTCGGCATAGAGCTGCTTCCTTGTTGTTGCCGCCTTCAAATCAATGTGCACCACAGGAACGTCGGACAGGTATTCCCGCGATTGCAGCGGGTCGTTTGCGACGCCCCCGTCCAGGCCGATCTGGTTGACCAGGGCCGAGTGCAGAAAATATCCGAAGACAGCCGTCCCCTCGTAGAAAGGCTCTCCCCCGTGGCTCAGGTCCCATCGGAACTGCTGGATAATCGTGTTCCCGGTCGTCACCGTTGAGAGCAATTCCGAATGATTGGTGATCGTCTTGCCCCTGAGGTCGATGGGCCTCAGGATCGTGCCCTGTCCGTCCAGGTTCCGGAAACAGAAATCCACGTCCGGGGCGGTCAGGGTGGTGCCCATCCAGGCGGAGACGAATCCGTTCGGTTGAAGCGAGATCTCCATCAAGATCGAATAGGGGATCACCCCGGGATGAGAGTTCTGGCGGAAGAACCAGGCATCTTCCGGGACATCATACTCGGTGACCACGTTGGACGGCTGCTTGAAATCGAGTCGCTTTCCCTTTGTCTCCAGGACGCGGCTGATCAATTGCAGATCCCCGTTCGGGGTGCGCGGAGGCTGTCGGTCTTCATACATTGAAAAGTCGGGCCCGAAACACTTGGCGATCGACCCTGTGGCGAACTCCTCCAGATGACACTTCGTGAACAGAGCGCCCTCGTCTCTGTCATCGGCATCCGCCTGAGCAGTTCTTCCTTTCGAAACCGCCTTTCGGGACTTCGAGACGCCCCCATCCTGCTCGACTATCGCGACTCCGAGATCCTTGAAGTCCACAACGATCTTGTCGCCCAGCAGGATGTCCACGTCTGCGATCGCATAGGGCCTCGGATCGGTTCCGATCTCCTTCACTTCCATCCGGTAGGTCAGCAGCGAGTGCCCTGGAATCACCTGTCCCCTGCACCGTACCTGCTGCGGCAAATTGAAGAGGGGTTGAAAGTGAGCGTTCCGGGTGCGCGTCTGCAGCCCGAGGAACATCATGTAGAACCGCATCAGCTGCCCGCACCCGTCCGCCATGAGCGAACCCGCAAGCACGTTATCATCCTTGAAGTGGCACGGGAAGTACCAGTGATCCGGCGCGAGGTCCTTCTCCGCCACAACCAGTCCCAACCCCCAGGCGCCGCCGTTCGGATCGATGGAGACGACCCGGTCGAGCATCAGCATCGGTTCAGCGGTGAAATGCAGGGCCGGGTTCACGTCTCCCTGATCATAGCCAGGGCCGAAGCAATCCCCTTTGCCGCCCCTGGCAAGGGCCACCAGATCCGCCCTTTCGAACCGGGACCGGCCGCAACCCAGCAGAGGAGTGAACTGCTTCTTCTCGATCTTTCGCTTTTCCTCGATCTCCTGCTCGGTGTGAATGATGCCCTTTCCCGCTTCGAGCTCTTCGTCGGTGAAGAAGCCGGCACACCCCCCGCGCATCTCCACGACCAGCTTGTCTTTCACGTAGCAGTCATAGCTGAAGAAGAAGAGAAGTGCGCCCCCGGCGCGGGCAAAGGAATTGATGCTGATATCATAGCGAAGGGTATCTCCTTCCCGGGGCACGTCCTCCAAAAACGTGAGAGTGCAGTCCAGGAGGCGGTAGACCCTGTCACCCTTGCAGTCGAAATCGATCCCCAGATAGCTGATCAACCAGAGATCGCACTGGCCGGATTCCACGGCAACGGCCCAGGGGATCTGGCCGTCGATCGAATACCAGGCATCGTAAGGGATATCGTATTCGGTCGTCATGGAACAGGGCTTGAAGACTCCTGTCTGTGCATCCAGCTGGGTCACCCGGCTGACGAGCAGATAGGGTTCCAGAGGAAGCCGGACACGCCGTCGGTACCGGTCGATGACCGCGTATCCCTCTCCGAAAACCTTTCCGATATCCCCCTCTGCAAACTCCCGCAGGTCCCAGTAGTCGAAGATCTCCCCGGGGGGCTTGGTGCGATCTTGCGCGCCTTTGTCCCGTGGAGGATACCTGCGGAGAAGTTCGTCCAGAGTGAGTGTTCCCTCCGGTTCCGGCACCTTCGCAGGTACGGAGACGGTCTCTGACGCAAGGGGGCCCCTCGTTTCCCGCATCTCCGGCGAAACGGAAGGGACCACGAAGGGACTCGACGAATCCACCGCCCCCCCGCCGGCGCCCGGTGCCCCACCCGAGGTCGCCAGGTTCATCTTGAGTCGGATCATCTCACCGATCTGACGAAGACCTTCCCTTCGCGTCTCCAGGAAGGCGGAATGGGAAGAACTGACCAACGAAAGGTTCTGGTCGAAGGGACTCGATGGAGGAGGCGGGGATACGGGACGGATCATCCGGACCGGTGCCGGTTGCGCCGCCACCGGAGCCCTTTCGGCAACCCGGCTCGGAATTGCAGGGGCACCGACCTTTTCAGAACCGAAACGCTTCTCGTTCTCCGGGTTGAGTATGGCGGCGAGGATGCGCGTTCCACCAACCGGTGTCGACTTGACGAGCGATTTCTTATGCGTGACTTCCCTCTCCTCTTTCGGGTACAGGGGACTCAGATCCAGGGAAACCCGGTGGCTGTGAAGCCTTGCCAGAGCACGAAGAATCGATGTCTTCTCGCCCGCCCCTTTTCGATTCGTCCCCACGGCCAGATGCGGCTCGTCTCCTAGAATCTCGCCGATCCAGTTCGTGCAATTCTCTCGGGGCCCAAGCTCGATGAAGATTCGCGCACCGTCCTGGTAGGACCGCCGAACCAGCCTTGGAAAGTCGATTTCATGGCAGTAAATCGTGGCAATGTTGTGCGCAACGACCTCGGTCTCGATCGGAATCGGAGCAAAGCGATCCGCAGAATAGAAATCGATCCCGGAAACAGCCTGGACCGGAAGGGTGTGCAACCTGACCAGTTCGTCATAGTCAGGCCTTACGATCTCGCAGTGGATCGCGTCGCCGATGGTGACGTCGAAATGCTCGCAGTCAAGCCTCTGGATGACCCGCTTGCACGCCGCCGCCTCCCCGGCGATGACCACTTCCTTCGGCGAGTTGATGAAGATCAGATACGCCCGGTCCTCGCCTTCCAGGGCCTCGCGCGCCTGCGAGGCGGAGGTCCGGAGGGCGTGGCAGGCCCAGATTCTCTCGTCGCCCGGAGCCTTTGGCAGGCCCCAGGCTTCCCGCACCGCCTCCATCGGTCCGGCGAGTCGGGTCCGGAAGACAGGCGAGTCCTTAAGGATCTCACTCATGCTGTCCGTTTCTTCCCATACGCCCAGGGCATACAGCATGGACACCTCGCCCATGCTGTACCCGATGGCCATCTGCGGCTCGACACGGAAGCAGTCTCTCACGACCTTTGTGTAGGCGATGGAAAACAGGATGCCGCTCTCGAACATGGTGATCGGGCTGTCGAGCAGTGCACTCTCCCGGGAATTCACGTCCTTCGCTGTCGGTTTCTCGAGACTTCTCGGATAAACGAGCCCTTCGCCGACCATTCTTCCCAAACGGGAAGAGTATTTGTTCACCTCTTCGTACACCCCTGGAAAGAGCTGGAACAGGTCTCGCCCGACCCCGACGTAGGAGTTGTACCCACCCGGGTATACGAAAGCGATCTTTCCCGCATTCCCCAACGGGTTCGGGGTCAGATAGCTGCCCCGCAGGGAGGCCCACTCCTCACCGGAGGCAAAGGCCTTCTCGATCGCCTCGCCGGCAACATCGATCTCCTGGAGGACCTCTTGCCGGTCCTGTCCGACGATCGACAGCCCAACCTTGGCAGCGGCTCGTTCCCGGGAACGCTCATGACAGACGGCGGACGTTCTGGGAAGGGATTCGCTTCGAACGACTTCCTGCCGGAGCACGTCCAGGTCCTTCTTGAGGCCCGCAGGATCGTCACCGGCGAGGGGGAACAGATAGGGCGAAGCCTCTTCCAGATAGTCACTCGCAACCGGATTTACGGCAGGCGCCTCGGAGAGGATCACGTGCGCGCAGGAACCGTCCCGCCCCAACCCGCTGACGGCTGCAACCCGCCTGTCCGTTCCCTCCTCCAAAAACCATGTGCCGGATTCGGTGGGCACATAAAAGGGGCCCTTTTCCCATTCGGAAGGCTTTCGTGGGCCGGACCAGTTCGGCGTCCCGGGAATGTACCGGTGACAAAGGCAGAGAGCCGTCTTGATGAGGCCCGCCATCCCGGCGGCCGCAAAGGTGTGTCCGATGTTTGCCTTAACGCTTCCGATGGCACATCGAGACGCAGGGCCGGTGGTTGGATAGGCCTGATGGAGGCCCTTGATCTCTGCATCGTCTTCTTCGACCACGCCACTTCCGGAGACCTCCAGATAACCGATATCGGAAGGTTCCACACGGGCGTCTTCGAGGGCCAGACGACATGCCCGGAGGCAGGACTCAGGAGAAACCCCGTTCTCGACCGCAACCCCATCGATGGTCGCAAAAATACGATCGCCCCCCTGACGGGCGTCCTCCAGGCGCTTGAGCACGACGGCCCCGGCACCCTCCCCGACGAGCCAACCGTTTGCGTCCCGATCGAAGCTCAGGGTGCGCGTTCCCGTGTTGATTCGATTCTCTTTGTTTCGAAACAACACGTTCTCGACCCCGCCCGCCAGATCCACCGCCCCCACCACGACGGCATCCACCTCCCGATTCTTGAGCATCATCCGGGCCACTTCAAGCGCCTTGAAGACCGAGTTCTCCTCGGACGAAATCGTGAAGGCGGGACCGCAGAAATCCCACAGCGAGGCAATCCGTGAGGCCATGATGTTGCCGATGAAGCTCGTGTACTGATTCACGCGGGCCACGTTGTGCACGCTGTCTTTGACGATCTCGGTGAGTGCACTCTTCTTTTCGCCCGAGAGGCGGATCTCCTGTCCGGAGAAGCTCTGTTCGAGCTGAGTGCACAGGTTGACCCTCCCCCTCATTTGATGCGTCGCCAGCTCGGTTTCCATGGCGACGATAACGGCGACGTTGTCCCCCCGTTCGAGATCGGTCGCCTGGAGCGCCTTGTCGGCAACCTTCAGGGCGAGCAGTTGCTGGGGGATGAGGCGATCGTCTTCGTTCGGCGGAATCTTGAACCGCATAAAATCCAGGTCAAAGCGGTCCACGTACGCCCCCTCCGGTGCTTTCCCGTCTTCGAACCCGAAGCGACTGAGGAGACCGGACTGCTCTTCGATGCCCTTCCAGCGTTCTTCCGGCACCGGGATAAAGTGCTGGGTGCCTTCATACGAAGCACGGTGAAAGGCCGACAAGCTCGGGCAGTCCCCGAAATGGGCATCCATTGCCACGATCGCCATCGGCTGCGGGGTCTTCCAACCTTTCGGGCTCGACGGGTCGGAAGCATCTCGGTCGCGTCGTGAATCCTGGGCTGCCCCTTTTCCTTCCTCCTCGAGAACGACATGCGCATTGGTTCCCCCAAACCCGAAGGCACTCACGCCTGCGCGTCTCGCGTCCGAGCCGACCGGCCACGGCACGGATCCCGACGGAATCCGGTCGGCAGCGATCACCCGGTTGGCAGACGTCTGGGGCGTCTGCAAGTGAATCGTCCCAGGGACCTCCCCCCGGGTCAGACTCAGGATGGCCTTGGTCATGCTGGCCATGCCCGCCGCCGTCAGCAAGTGCCCGATGTTGGATTTGACGGAACCGATCAGCGGTGAAGCTTCGTGCCGACCGAAGAAGGCGTCCATCGAATTGATTTCTGCTTTGTCCCCAAGGGGGGTGCCGGTTGCATGGCATTCAACGTACTGTATGCTCTTCGGGTCCACGCCTGCGTCGGCATAGGCCCTCTCAAAGGCCAGGACCTGCCCCTTCGAGTTGGGGCTGAGGACGCTCTGCCCCTTCCCGTCGTTGGACAGGCCGATCCCGAGGATAACCGCGTGGATCCGGTCCCCGTCCCGGACCGCGTCGCTCAACCTCTTCAACACGAACATGCCGGCCCCTTCCCCGGCGACCAGTCCCCCTGAACGTTCGTCCAGAGGAGCGCTCGTCTCCCCTTCCTCCGGGTACGCCTGGAAAATGGAAAACCCAACATGGATGAACAGCGGGTCTGCCGCGCTCACCGCCCCGGCAAGCATCATGTCCACCTTGCCGCTCAACAGGTAGTCGCACGCGAGCTTGACGGCATACAGGGAGGAGGCGCATGCCGCATCGAGCGAGAAGTGCACGCCGGACAAGGACAGGGCCTCGGCAATCACCGCCGCCGGATACCCGGAGATCCTTCCGTGGTCGCTCGACGGGTTCTGTCCGGAGGAAAAGGGGGGGATGCGGAAACTTTCGTCCATCAGGAGATCCCGCAGGCCGGATTCAGCCGCCTGATGATAGAGGGGAAGGAACAGATGATTCGAAGACTTCGTCGGAAAGGACAGGTTCCCGAGAATAACGCCGCACCGGGCCCGGGCGTCCGCATTCCCCCAATAGCCGCTGTCCCGCAACGCCTCCCGAGCCACGTGGAGAGACCATTGGATCACATCGTCCGCCTCCCGGACGCGTTCCACGGCCATGTCGAATCCGGTCGGGTCCATTTCGAAGTCACGTACATACCCACCCTGGGTGCAGTAGAACCTGTCCGGTGTGCCCTTCCGGGAATCGTAGTATTCCCGGACAGGCACGCCCATCTTCTCATCCGTCACAAGGGATCTCGAATCCCTGCCTTCCTGGAGATTCCGCCAGAAGGCCTCGGGCGTTTCCGCCTCGGGAAACAGGCAGGAGAGTCCGACAACCGCTATCTTTTCCATTGCATGCCCTATGCGCAAGTTCCGGGTGCCGAAACACCCGGTTCGATCAGAACAAAGGAGACAAATCTACAGCGACTCGGTGGCTCACCAGCTGGGCCAGAACACGAACGAGAGAAGCCTGGTCCTTCGTGCCTTTGACGTTGATCGCCATCGCGAGATGGTCCTTCCCCGCGAGGATATGGTCGATCAGGTTGCAGCAGAACTTCCTGGACCCGAGCTCGATGAAGAGCCTGGCTCCATCTTCATAAGCCTGGTTCACGAGGCGCGGAAAATCCACCGTCTCGGAATAGGCCTTGGCAATGCTGTGGGCGACCGCCTTCGACCGAAGGGGGATCGGTTTGTAGCAGGAAGAGGAATAGAACTTGATCCCCGGGTTCTTGTCCACGGGAAGTGTGTAAAGATCCACGATACGGTCATACTCCAGCCCTGTGGGCCCACAGTGTATGGCCAGATCCAGGCCCAGGGGGTAGTGTTTGCACCCGATCTTCTTGATGACCCGCCTGCAGCTTTCCGGCTCCCCGGCGATGACCACCTCCTCCGGCGTGTTGATAATCGTCAGGTAGACGCGCTCTTCCCCTTCGATCGCTTCTCCGACACGCGATGGGGTCGCCTGGAGGGTGAAAGAATCCCACAGTTTCGTGTGCTTGCCCTCCCCGTTTTCCGACAAGTTCCAGTACTTCCGCACAGCCCTCAGGGGACCGCTCAGGTGCTCCCGGAAGGTAGGGGACTGCCGGAAGCGATCCGCCAACTGCCCAGGTTCCTGCCACACCCCGAGGGAGGCGATCATCCCCGGCTCTCCCAGGCTGTAGCCCAAAGCGCAGTGAGGCGTCACCCCGAAGACGTCACGCAGGATCATCGTGAAGAGAACGAAGAACCCGGTCCCGCACTCGCCGATGGTAAGGATGTCCTTTCGAAGCTTGAGTTCCCGCTTCCAGATTTCGTCTTCGGTCAGGCGCTGCCGGGTCCTCGGGTAGAGCTCCCGCTCCTGAAGCACCTCGCCCATGCGGGGCGTTACCCGAGAGAATTGATCGTAGAGTTCCGGAAAGAGGTGAAACAGGCTTTGCCCCAGCCCCACGTAGGCGCTGCCCACTCCGGGATACACGAACGCGACCTTCCCTTCCTCCCCCAGCGGACGGGCCGTAAAAAAGCTCCCCTTCGGTGTCTTGAGTTCCGTCCCCTTTTCAAAGGCCTCCGGAACCCCCTTCCTCATGAATCGAATCTCGCGCGCGAGTTCTTCCCTGTTGTGCCCGACGATCATCAATGCATGGGCCGCCCGAGATTTCATTCGATACGCATCGAGATTCTCTTTCGCCGGTTGGACCAGGTTGGGACTTCTCTCTACGGTCCTTGTCAGGGCATCGAGCTGCTCCGTCAAATCGGCTCCACCCTCTCCTGCCAGGGGGAAGCAATAGGGCGCTACCACCGCCAGGTACCGATTGGGCCGCGCCCTCTGCCGGGCTTCTTCGGACAGAATCAGGTGTGTGACCTGCCGCCCCTCGACGTCGCTTACCGCGGCGACGCGTCGTCCCGGCCCCCGGTCCAGGAACCAGGGCCTGGATTCGTTCGGCACGTAGAAGGGGCTTTGGTTCCACGATGCCTCGTCCGCTGGACCGGTCCAATCGGGAAGAGCGGGTATGTATCGATGGTACAGGCAAAGGGCCGCTTTGATGATGCGCGCGAGCCCGGACGCGGCCGAACAGTCCCCGATATTGGCCTGCACGTTTCCCAGTGCACAGGTCAACCCCTCGCCCTTCGACCGATAGGCCTTTCCCAGGCCCTTGATTTCACCCGGGTCTTGATCCTCAACCCCCACTCCGGAGGCTTCGATGTAGGCGATTACGGCGGGATCGACTCTCGCATGGTCAAGGGCGGTCGTGCAGGCGCGGGCCACCTCGTCGGTAAGCGGCGCTTCCTCGTCCGGCAGGCGGCCCGACTCCGAGGAGATCGCGTCGATCGTCGCAAAGACGCAATCCTCATCCTTTTCCGCCTGATCGATTCGTTTCAGCAAAATCGCCCCGGCACCCCCGGCTCCAGGGTTCGACGCCGGCGAAATCGTTTTTCGATCCTCGGGGTGAACGGCCGCCACCAGGACGCCACGGACCTTTCGATGGGACAGCAGGTCCTGCGCGGTCTCGAGGGCGAGGGAAACAGAGCCCTCCCGGATGAGCCTTCCTTGCCATGGCGCAGGGTCGGACAATTCCCCCTCGCAGACGACAATGAGCGCGAACTCCTTCGATGCTTCTCCGGCGCAATCGGAGCGGGTGTTTCGGAGAGTCCCCTCGACAACCCCGCGCAAGAGGGAGAGAGCGCTCGGGGGTTCCGGTCCATCCGGGGTGCGAAGGTAGTGCTCCTTGCACTCGGACCGGGTCCCGGACCGGATCTTCCTCCCGCCTTCGGCCGATTGTCCCGCCCCTTGCCGAAGGCCGTCGAAGATCGTCCGATCGAACGCGTCCAAGCCTTCGTCGAGCCCGAAGTTGGCCTCCATCCCGACGATTGCGATTCGGGTGTTCATCGTGATGTCGCTCTGAGAAACTGGTCGTTCAATTTCTTGCTGACGGTCACTTCCGCGCCCAGCATCCGGCAGTAGACCGTTCCGGCCTCATCGTGTGCGGTAACGTCGGCGATGAGACTCGTACGGCCGTTGTCCCTGACCTCCAGGGAAACGTAGAACGCACGATCCACGGGAATCGAACAACCGTGCTCCAGTGTCGCGACTTTGGAAGGCAGACTGCCCGCGTCCCGGTGCCTGCGGACCCAGACCAGCATGGCCTGAAACAAGGCGTCCGCGGCATACGGGTTAAACCCGCGAACAGGAAACTGTCCCTGCTTATCCTCACCGATCACCGGCAGGCGGCACTGCATTTTCAGTCCCTGATCGGAAAGGCTGATTACCCTTTCCACGACCCGGAACGTCGGGCCGTGAAACAACGTCCCATCCTGATACAGAGTGGCACCTTCAATGACCTGAGATTCGTCTTCCTCGAACCCGGCACAAACAGTCGCCTCGGGCATCCCGGAGACGAGCAGGATGCGACCGCTGTAGTGATGATGCTCCTTGCCCCGGGGTGGCCGACTCGACACCTGCACAGCGAACTCGATCTCCCCGGAATCCCCCTTGCGGACTTCCTCGATCTCCATGCAGTAGTCTTCTGCTGCGTTCTCGTCGAAGGCAATTCCCTTGAGCGTCCTGTAGTCCTCACACCGGACAAACCGGTAGCCGGGATAGAATTGTTCGCACCCATCCGCCATCCAGGACATCACGCACGCTGCCGGCAGAACCGGGCGTCCACCGATCACGTGATCCTGCAGGAACGGGTTGTCGGCCGGACGCAGATTGCGGGAGACCCGGAAGGTCCGGAGTTCCTGAGCGAGGTCCCCCCCTTCCGCCCGCATGGAGCTTCCCACCAGAACCTGGGGGCGGTCTTCTCCGTTCTTGCAGAACCCCTCCACGAATACCTTCGTTCCCCCCTCGATCGGGATCACCTGGACATTGCGCTCCTCGAAGAGCTTCTTCAGGGAGTCGGAGACCATTCCCCCATCCCAGGGGCCCCAGTTGAAGGATCTCACGCGGCAATCCGGATGCCTACTCTTGAACTGGTAGGCAACCTTGTTCAGAATCTCGTTCGCCATCGAATAGTCGGACTGCCCCGGATTCCCGAAGAACCCCGCGGCCGAGGAAAAGAGGATCAAATACTTGATCCGGCTGTTGTCCACGGAACCGAGCAGCGCCTCCAACCCCTTTACCTTCGTGGAGTACACGGACTGAAAATCGGTGACCGTCTTCTTTTCGATCAACCGATCCGCCAGCACGCCTGCCCCGTGAATCAGGCCGGCGAGGTCTCCCAGGCGATCCACGACGGGGCCGATCTTCTTGAGCGCTTCCACGTCCGTAACATCCGCCTGCACGTATTCCGCTTCCCCACCCGCATCCCGAATGGCTGCCAACGTGCTCGCGATCTCCCTGTTGGCCAGGACCGGTTTCAGGACCTCCTCGACCTTCCGCGGCGTCGGTTTCTCCCCCTGGGCCTTCACCGCCTCCATGCCGCGTTTCTTCAACTCGGACGCGTCGTAACAGCCCCTCGCCCACTCCGGCTCGTCCCCCGTAAGGGGAGACCGTCCAAGGAGCACGAACTTGCATTTGTATTCCGCAGCCAACCTGGCAACACAGGAAGCCGTCACGCCTTTTGCGCCCCCGCTGACCACGAAGACCGACGAAGAGTCCGGAACATCCTCCGGCTCCACAGGGGAAGTTGCCTCACTCGGTTCCGCGACCAGCGTCACCCGGCCCTGCGCCCCGTAACCCGTTTCAACGACACGGACATCCGGGTCATGCAACTCTTGCAGGATCGATGAGATCGACTGGGCGTCGTCCAGCCCCGGACTCAGGTCAACGGCTCGACAGAAGACCGATTCCCACTCGAGGTTGAGGGTCTTCACCAGACCGAAGAACCCGCCATCCACCGCGCTGAAGTTGCCTCCTCCCACCCCCAGGGAACCATCCAGCCCGACAACGGTCAGGAAGAACCGCCTGCCCGGGGGTGTTGTCTTCGTGAGAGACGGCTGCAGGTGCTTGGCCATGAGAAACACGTGCAGGAGGAGGTCTTTCGCATTCTCCGAGAAGACGATTCCGTCTTCCCCCTCCGGGCCGGCGCACGGATTCAGATGGATGAGCCCGCCAATCGGACCGTCTTTGTCTGTAATCTCCTGAAGCTTTTCTTTCAGATGCATCTCGTCCAGATCCCTCAATTCAACCCGCGGGATCCCCCACGCAGCAGCCGGGCCCTCCGGAACGGTCGACGGAGGGAAGCTCAGGACAACGACCTTCCACCCCTTCTCGATGAGCGCTTCCGCCAGCCCCACCGTCCTGGAGGTTCCGTCATCCGTGACGAGGCAAACGTGACCTTCGGGCAGGCGGAACTCCAGGGCATCCGGGGCAGGCAGGCGCTCGAGTCTCGCAAGTCCTCGCTGGACGCTTGCCTCGATTGCCGTCGTCTCCGAAATCTCTTCGCCTTCACGAGACGATTGCTGAGTGCCGGCCGCGGGCACACCCGCCGCGCCGGACAGGCAGGACTCCATGTGCCCCACGATCTGTCCCAGGGTCTTCAACTCGGCGAGCTCCTCCGGGTTCATCTCCGGCAGGTCCGAGTACAGATCCATCATCGTGCCCAGGATCTCCACCCGCTTGATCGAGTCGATCCCCAGGTCCGCTTCCATCTCCATGTCCAGCTCGAGCATCTCCACCGGGTAGCCTGTCTTCTCACTGACCACCTGAAGCATGCTCTCGGTCAACGCCGCAATCCCCGGACCGACCGGCGCCGCGGCCTCCGCTTCGGGCGATGCAGGCGCAGGCGCTGCCTGTGGAGCACCCCCTCCGGATGGCAGACAGGATTGCATGTGCTCGACGATCTGTCCCAGCGTCTTCAACTCGGCAAGCTCCTCCGGGTTCATCTCCGGCAGGTCCGGGTACAGATCCATCATCGTGCCCAGGATCTCCACCCGCTTGATCGAGTCGATCCCCAGGTCCGCTTCCATCTCCATGTCCAGCTCTAGCATCTCCACCGGGTAGCCTGTCTTCTCACTGACCACCTGAAGCATGCTCTCGGTCAACGCCGCAATCCCGGGACCGGAAGGGGCCGGGACAGCAACCGGTTCCGGCTCTCGTACCGGGGGCACCCCCGCGGTCTCGGTCTTCAGGACAACGGGTGCGGACGAAGGGACGGCGGCCGAAACGGCCGAACTACGGATCGGTGCGGGGGGTCGCCCCGTCACCAGGGAGGACTGCTCCCTCAAGACTTCGATGGCGGACTTGGAGACCTCGGCCTGGCTTTGCAGATACTGCTCGTGTACGCGCAAGGTCTCTCCCTGGTGGTTGTGAAACCCGGCCATGCTTCGCTCCAGGCCTTCCACCCTCGTCCCGGAAGACCCGCTTCCCACGAGAGAAGCCTGCTGACGCATCAGGTCATAGAACGTTCGGGTATACTCCAGGTGATGGTTCAGATACTGCTCATGAACCTGCAGGGTTTCGCCTTGATGTTTGAAGAAGAGGTCCAACCCCTTATCCAGGCTCTCCAGAGTCCTCTCCGTTTCTGTCGCGGGTTTCGGTCCGGGCGAAACGGGCCGCGGCGTAACGCCTCCCTCCACTCCCCTTGGGGGCTCGGAGGCGGGCATCCCGTTCACGGAAGCCGCAATCTGATGACCGTCGTGCAGTGCATCCAAAAAGGCCTTCTGCGTCTTTTCGCTCACATAGTTCGACCCGGTCAGCGTCACGGTCGCCGGCCCTCGGTCCTTCCTGTCCGCGATCGGTTCCTCCGCACGGTACGGATCGATGTCACGCAAGGCCAGTCCGGCAACACGCAATTCGACGACCGCCTGTCGCAGCTGCCTGTCACTGCTTCGCTTCGGGCTCGCGTTCAGCGCCACGGCCGTGTGAGGCTTTCCCTCGAGGATGTTGCCCACGAGCTTGGTCAGGATGCCTCGAGGGCCGAACTCCACGAAGAGCCTCCCCCCATCCTCGTACATGTTCTCGATTTCTTCCTTGAAAAGAACAGGGTTGAGGATGTGCTCCGCCAGCCTCTTCTGCATGGCCTTGGGGTCTTCACCATACGGAAGACCCGTTGTGTTCGAATATACCGGACATTGCGGGCTTCGGAACTTCGCGGCCCGAATGGCCTTGGCAAACGGCTTCTGCGCATGGCCGACGAGCGGGGTGTGAAAGGCCGCAGACACGGGCAGGGGAACGACCCGATAACCCTTTTCCTTGAGTCGTTTCTGCACGGCGGCCAGTGCCTCTGTCGGGCCGGCGAGGACGACTTCCTGCTTTGAATTCAGGTTCGCAACGCTTACAGCAGGATCCTTGGCGACCTCTTTCCTAATCGCCTCCACATCTCCGATGACTGCCAGCATGCTCCCTGCATCGAACCCGGGATCCTCCGGAGCCGCCATGGCCCTGCCCCTTGCCCGCGCAAGGGCAAAGAAGTCCTCGTCGCTCAGGGCCTGGGCCGCCCAAAGGGCGGTCAGTTCCCCAAAGCTGTGACCTGCGACGAGATCCGGTTTGAAGCCGGCTTCGGCCAGAATCTTGAACAACCCGGAAGAAAGCACGCCGATGGCAGGCTGGGCAAACTCCGTGTTTCTCAGTTGTTCTTCATCGACCTTCCTTTGACCACCATCGAAGACAGGCCTCGGGAAGACCGCCTCGGACAGGGGAATCCTCCCGTCTTCCACGAACAACCTGTCCATCTCCCTGTACGCGTCGAGCAGGGTCGGGAAGTTGCAGGCAACCTCCTTGCCCATCTCCAGGTACTGCGATCCCTGCCCGGAGAACAAGGCCACGACCTTGCCCGCGAGGTCCATGCCGCCCTTGCGGTAATAGATCCCCTTCGGAAGGCTCCAGGATTCTTCCTCTCCTCTCTTCTCGAGACTCTCCAGGGCGAGCTTCAGGCGGTTGCGGGTCTCTTCGAGGGATTCGCTCACGAATCCGATGCGTGCCGCCTCATGGGGGACCTCGGACGCCTTGCAGGAGGCCACCAGCTCCTGATGCCTCTTCTCCGCATCCTCGGATCCCAGTTCGTGAAGCACCCTTCCGCATTCTTTTCGGAGCGCTTCCGGGTTGGCAGCAGAAAAAAGAAAACTGTGCGGCACCCCGTAGACCCTATACGGTCCGGTCGCCTTCTTCTGATACTCCTCGAGCACGACATGGAAGTTCGTGCCTCCAAACCCGAAGGAGCTTACAGCCGCCCGTCTCGGGAGATCGTCTTCTGTGTGGATCCACGGCCGCGTCTCTGTATTCACGTAAAAGGGCGAGTCGTCCAGTTCGAACTTCGGATTCGGTTCTTTCACGTTGATGGTGGGCGGCAGAATCTTGTGGTGCAGCGCCATGACTGCCTTGATGAAACCGGCAGAGCCGGCCGCAGCCTTGGTGTGGCCAATCTGGGATTTCACACTTCCCAGTGCGATGTGCTGTTTCCTCCTGTTTTCCTCCCCAAAGAAGTCCTTGAGCGCCTTCACCTCGGCCGGGTCTCCCGCCTTGGTGCCTGTGCCGTGTGCCTCGACCAATCCGACGGTCGAGGGGTGAATCCCGGCGTCTTCGTAGGCCCTTCTGAGAGCCTTGACCTGCCCTTCGGGTCGAGGGTTGTAGATGCTCGAAGACCTGCCGTCGCTCGAGGTGCCGATGCCGCGAATGACGGCATAGATTCGGTCCTTGTCCCGCTCCGCATCCTCGAGGCGCTTCAGGGTCACTATGCCGATGCCTTCCCCGATCATCATGCCGCTGGAATCGATGTCAAAAGGCTCAGACAGCTCCCTGTCGGTGAAGGCCGGGGTCTTGCTGAAGCACATGTACATGAAGATGGAGTTGTCGGTGTCCACACCGCCCGCAAGCATGATGTCGCTTCGGTATTCAAGAAGCTCACTGACCGCCATCTTCAGTGCCGTCAGGGAGCTGGCGCAGGCCGCATCCACAACGCAGTTCGTGCCCCCCAGATTCAGTCGGTTCGCAATCCTTCCGGCGATGACGTTCCCGAGCATGCCCGGAAAGGAGTTCTCTTCCCACGGGACGTATGCCTTGCGGATCTTGTCGACAATGATTTCCGCGTCCTCTTCGGTAATCCCACTCTTCGTAAGGACCTTCTTCCAGACAGGATACTGCAGGCGGGTCGTCAAGGGCGTAATGAGCTTCTGCCCTCCCCCCACACCCAGGACGATGCCGATACGGTCCCGGTCAAAGTCACTCGAATCTCCGTACCGTGCATCTTCCAGGGCCGCCTTCGCCACGACCAGCGACAACATCTGGGAGACATCCGTCACTTCGAGGATGTTCGGGGGCATCCCGAATTCCATCGGGTCGAAATCGATCTCCGGCAGGAAGCCCCCCCTCTTGCAGTACGTCTTGTCAGGGACCTTCGGGTCCGGGTCGTAATAGTCGTTCACGTCCCAACGGTTGCTCGGCACATCCGTGATGGAATCCCTCTTGTTGACGATGTTGTCCCAGAATTCCCTGGCATTTCTGGCCTGCGGAAAGAGGCAGGCCATCCCGATCACGGCAATGGGGGTTTTCTGCATCCTCGATCCGAGTCGGCTGTCATCATTCGGCTTTTTCGACGTCATTTTCCTCTTCCCTTAAAAACCATATATTAATTATATCTCTTCGGCTCGGAAGATAGGAACGTTTAACCCATGGGTGATGTTCTTTCAAGACCCGCCCCCCCCCTTAAAAACTGCGTTATAAGGAGAAAACGCCTTCCGAGTCGGAGACGGGAGGTCGAAAACTTAAACTATTAATTATATTAGTGCAAACACGCCTTGTAAAGCGGGCAAGCAGGGATCCCTCATCACCCGAACATCCTGATAGAGCCACAGGAAAATCGCGGTCAGGAGACGCCTGGAGGAACAGTCCCGGAAGAGGCACAGGTTCCACAGCGAGCAGCATCGGGGTCGGACGGGCATCCTTTCCAGACACCCCTCTTCTTCTCTATCCGCCTCCCGTCTTTCCCGACCCGCCCGGCGGGAACTTCTCGATCGAAGTCCCTGTCTCAAAATCCCCTTTCACGAGGAGCTCGTAATCGACGATCTTCTTCGGAACGGGCCCGATCGGCTTGGCCGTAGCCCCACTCACGACTGTATAGGGCGGAACATCCTTGGTCACCACGGCACCCGGCCCGACCATCGCGCCCTCCCCGATTCGTACTGGGCCGATGATCACCGCGTTGACGGCAACACGAACGTAATCTTCCAAGACCACGCGAGCCTTTTCGACGAACCTGTATGAAATGAACCGGTGCGAAATGATGCGGCATCCCGCGGCGATCCATACCCCTCTACCGAGAGAGATGTTCTCGGGCATCCGTTCGTCGAAGTTGACCCCGTCGCCGATGAACACGCTCTTCGGATCCTTGAACTGCACACCCCGCCATGCCTGCAGCTTGACCCGGAACGGCGGGGGGGTCATGTAATGCAATGCAAACCACTGGAGGATCTTGCTGTAGATCTTCCTCCGGTCGTGAAGCAGGACATACTTGAGGCCTTTCGGCGCTGTGTGCTGGAGGGTCTGATCGATTCGAACTATCGTCCCCATGAACTCGAGGCACCTTGCTTCCTCGAGCTCCAAACCCGGATCCATCTCTTCCTGCCTCTCACCCATTCGCCTCTCTCCGTTCCCTTTCGAATCGATATGAAAAGTAAGTAACTTCCTGCTTTTATTATATTAAATATGATAGATAATTCAAGAGGTAGAAGCTCAAAGCTGTTCATCCCTGCCTTCCCGCAGCTTGTACTTGAGAACCTTTCCGCTCGGGTTCCGAGGAAGCTCCTTCACGAGGGAAACAACCTTGGGTCGCTTGTACCCAGGCAGTTTCTCCCTGGCGAACGCAAGGAATTCATCCCCTGTTGCCTTTTCGCCCGGCTTGAGGACAACCGCAGCGTGTATCTTCTCCCCCCATTTCGGATCCTGAAGCCCAAAGACGGCAACCTCCTGGATCTTCGCATGCGTGAGAAGAGCGTCTTCCACCTCTTTGGCGAACACATTCTCGCCGCCCGTCTTGATCATGTCCTTCCACCTGTCCACGAAAAAAAGAAAGCCGTCCTCATCCTCCCGGACCACATCCCCCGTGTGGAGCCAGCCATTTTCGAAGGTAATTCTTGTCTCGTCTTCCCTCCGGTAGTAGCCCGGCACGACACAGGGACCTTTCAGGAGAAGCTCTCCCGCCTCTCCCTTCCGCACGGGGTTCCCCTCCCCATCCACGATTCGATAGTCCAGAATCGCGCTGACGACTCCGATGGAACCATCCTTGTCCAACAGCCTGGACGGGGGAAGGACCGTTACGGTCCCACCGCTGGCCTCGGTAAGCCCGTACGAATAGAAGATGTCCGCTTCGGGCATGTACTTCCTCACGCTTTCCTTCAGGTCCCTCGGAAAGGTTGCCGCCGCGGTCGCAAAGGCCCGGACGTGGGTGATGTCGTAGGCAATCGCCTCAGGAACGGCCATGATCCAGCTGAACAGGAAGGGGGGAACCACGAGTGCAACCGTGACCTTTTCCTCGTGGACGTTCCTCATGTATTCGACCGCGTCGAACCGGTGCTGAAGCACCACCTTGGCGCCGGCCGCCATGAGAGAGTTCAAGCAGTTGTTGATGATCACATGGAACAGGGGGAGCACCTGAAGGCCCACGTCCTTCTCGGTCAGATTCATGTGGCCGATGGTCGTGTAGACCGCCCACAGGGCGTTGGCATGGGTCACCATGGCGAGCTTGCTGATCCCCGTCGTACCCCCCGTGCAAAGGAAGATGTATGGGTCGTCCGAAGAGACGTCCACCTCCGGTTCGCGGGCTCTCCCGTGGCTCAGAAACGCCTCGTAGTCGGCCGCATAGCCTTGCGTTTCCCCTCCCACCTGGATGAAAGTTCTGATCTTTGTAAGATCGGCCATGATTTGATCCACCATGGGGATGAATTCCTCATGGAACAACAGAACACGAGCGTCGGACAAGTCGATCAGATGCCGAACATCCTCCGGAAACAGCCTCGTCTTCACCGGAAAGAACACCACGCCGATCTTGGCCAGGGCGTAATTCGCCTCCACCATGGCAGGGACGTTCTCGGAGATCATCGCAACCTTGTCCCCCTTCTGGAGCCCCATGGAAAGGAAGGCGTCCGCCAGGCGATTCACCCGCTCATTGAGCTGGGTCCAGGTGTATCGGATGTCCTCGTAGACCAAGGCCTCCCTGTCTGGGAAGCGCATTGCATTCCTCGAGACGATGTTCCCGATCGACATGATATCCCCCTTGTGCGGCTCGCGCCGCCGGTCACCCGATCCGGGCATCTGACATGAGAAGAGGATACACAAGGTTGCTGATGAGGTCGAGTGTGAGGAGAGAAAACGGCAGTTAGCTCTTAGCTTTTATATGAGTCACACCACTCGTCCCGGCTGAGGATCTGACGCAAGTCCTCGATCTGTTCTTTGCGTGGGGGTTCCAGGCCCTGCAGCGGATAGACCTTGCCCAGCTGGCTGTATTTCGACTCTCCGAACCGATGATAGGGCAGGAGCTCGTACTCGACCCGGTCGCCGGGGAGCCGGTCCAGGAAGGCCGCAATGGCCCGGATATCCTCGGGTGAATCGTTGAAGTCCGGGACAACCGGCGTACGAACAGTCACGGGGAGTTCGGGAAAGGTCTCACGCAGCCTTCCAAGGTTTTCGAGAATTCGCTCGTTCCCTGCCCCGGCACCCTCCTCGTGTTTTCCTCGGTCCAGGGCCTTCACGTCGAAGAAGACGTGGTTCACGAGCCGGCACGCCTGTTCGAGGTCCTCCCATCTGCAGAGCCCCGACGTCTCCAGTGCCGTGTCGATCCCACGGGCACGAGCCTTCTTGAAGAACTCCAGAACGAACTCCGTCTGGGCCAGAGGTTCCCCTCCACTCAACGTCACCCCGCCGCCGGACCGGGCATAGAAGCTGCTGTCCTCCTCCACGACCTTGATCAGCTCGTCTGCGCTCATCGATGTGCCGAGAAGCTCCAGGGCCTTCGAAGGGCAGACATCCACACACTTGCCACAGTCGGAGCACAACTCCCTCGAGATTTCGACCCTGCCGTCCTCGCCGCACCGAATCGCGTCGACCTCGCAGACCCCCCTGCATCGATCGCATTCCGATGTGCCGATGCATTTGTCCGGACGATAGGCAAGCTCTGGGGTGTACGCCTGTCCCTCAGGGTTGGCGCACCACTTACAGGTCAACGGGCAACCCTTGAGAAACACGAGGGTACGGATCCCTGAACCGTCGTGGAGGGAGAATTTCTGGATATTGAATATCAGGCCGCGGACCGATTCATCCTGTCCGGGCTGGTTCGTATTGTGTGTCTCTGGCATGTGTACACCCGATGTACGCTCGGGCGCGGGAGCGGGCGCGGGAGCGGGCGCGTTATCCTGAACGCATATTGAAGGCGGAAACCTCCGCAACCTAAAAGCTATGTGCCGTCCGGTGGATGATCTCGTCCTGAAGCGGGGACGATAGATCCACGAAGTAGGCACTGTAGCCGGCTACACGGACCAGCAGGTCCCGGTACTTCTCCGGATCCTCCTTCGCCGCAACCAATGTGTCCCGATTGACGATGTTGAACTGGAGGTGCCACATCTTCAGGTCACAGGCGGTCCGTATGAGAGACATCAGTTTCTTCGTGCCCTCGGTCCCCTCGACCGCCGACGGTGTCAGTTTCATGTTCAGCAGCCTTGCCGCACGCTCCTTGTAACCGGACGCCCTCGTCCTCGAGATCGAGATCAAGCTCGCGGTCGGCCCGTTTCGGTCCGACCCCTGCGACGGGCTCACGCCCTCTGCAACCGGCTCGCCCGCCTTCCTCCCGTCGGGCGTAGCGCCGAGGATCGCACCGAAGGGAACGTGGGCCGTGATCGTCACGTACCGGATGTCGAGTTCGCCGCCGAAGGCGGTCTTGTACCTGCGCGTAAGCTTCACGCCGAACTCCTCGATGTCGCGGCCGATCCTGTCGGCGTAAGGCTCGTTGTTCCCGTACTTCGGGGCGTTGAGACACATCTGACGTATCGCCTCTTTGCCCTCGAAATTCGCCTTCAGCGCCTCCATGAAATCATCCATGGTCAGCTTTCTGTCGTCGAACACGAGCTTCTTGATCGCCGCCAGGGAGTCGATCGCCGTGGCGAACCCGAGGGTGTCGATGAAGCCGAGGTACAGGGCGCCTTCGATCGGACCATCGTGCATGTCCCGGCACGCGTTCATACAGAGGTCGTGAAGCATGGAGGACATGGGCGCTGCGATGAACTTCGGCTTGAGTGTGTCCGCCACATACTGCTGGACAAAGGTGTGTTTCAGCACGTGCTCCAACTGGCGGCAGAAGGCGCTCCAAAGATCATCGTAGGACGTGAAGTCCCTCGGATCACCGGTGCTCACACCGATCCGGTCATCCCCGTAGGACTTCACTACGCCGTCGTTCAGGGCCATCTCAACGACCGACCCCAGGTTGACCCAGGCACATCCGGTCGTGACCGCATCCCGGTTGAGCATCTTCGCTTCCGTGCAGCCGCAGATGCAGTAGTCGTTCGCCTCTTCGACCTCTGCGCCCTTGGCGAGGAACAGGGGGATGATCTCCTCATCGAAGAAGAGCTTCGGAAACCCTGTCCCCTCCTTGATCGTCTCGGCGATGGCGTGGAGGAACGGTTCCGGCGTCTCCGCATGGACCCGGGCCGCCAGGTCAGGGTAGTTGAGGGGAAACTCCCGTTTGGATTCGAGCATCAAGTAGGACAGCTCGTTCGTGACGTCCTTTCCGTCCTTGTCCACACCCCCGAGGGTGGTCGCCTCCCAGTGGGCGTACCCGTCCGTGTACGAAAAATTCCCGGGTGCCGTGTAGATATCCACGTTCTTGGCCATGCCTATCCACAGGCACTCGAGCAGTTCCATGGCCTGGTCCTTCGTGATTCGACCCTCTTCGATGTCTTTTTTGAAGAAGGGATAGAAGTACTGATCGATCCTGCCGTTGCCGACCGTTCCGCCTATGCGCTGTTCGAGTCTGGACACGGTCTGGATGAACCACTGTGACTGGACTGCCTCGTGGAAGGTCCTGGCCGGATTCTCCGGGACCCTTTCGCAGACCTCGGCAATCTTCAGGAGCTCTTCTTTTCTCTTTCCGTCGGGTTCCTCTTCCGCCATGTCGCGTGCCAGCTTGGCGTACCGATTGGCGAACTCGACAATTCCGTCGCAGACCATGATCACGGCCCTGAGGAACGGCTCCTTTTCGATCTTCTCTTTCGGGTCCAGGGGGTCGAGGGACGCCAGTTTTTCTTCCGCTTCCTGCTTGATCCCCTTCACGCCTCGCTCGAGGACCTTCTCGTAATCGTGGTTCCAGGCCAGGCAGGAACGGGCCGTGGCCGTCGGAGTGATGATGAAGTACCGCTCCACGATGCTGCGGGTGTCCTCGGGCAGGGCGTTCAGGAAGGCTGTGTGGTACTGCCTCCCCTCCCAGTAGGGCCTCAGCACGCCGTTGATGACCCCCACGTCCTCCTCGGTCAGGAGCAGGGAGTCGCCCGGTTCGGTGGGACGGACCTCTTGCGAAAAGAACATCTGCTCCAGTTCCGGGAAAAAGACCGCGTACCGACCCGGCGGGCCCGCACTGCCTACGACGAGTTCGTTCTCATCGATGTGAATCGAAACGTTCTTGAGGATGTAGGCCATCGCCTTGCCCCACCGGAGCACCAGGGGCTGCCCTTCGGTCTCCTTGAACGATTCGGTGAGGAGCCGGGCCCTTTCCACGTTGATCCGGATCGGCTTGTCCCGGAAGCCTTGAAGCATTCGATGAATCCTGGCCCTCTTCTGCTGCGCCTCTTCGCTGACCAGCCCGATGCCCAGTCCCTTCCTGATTCGCTCTTCCTGAGGCGACAACACTTCCGCAACTTCAGGTACCGCTTGTGCCATGACGACCCTCCCGTGATCTATTGGTCACTCCTGGTGCTCAAATGCCTTCGGACACACATGTTCACGCGGCGCCTGCCCCTGCCCGCAACCTCTCCTGCTGCCCGTCCACCTTCTCGACGAACTCGAGATAGAGTTGAAGGGACATATCCAGATGCTCGTCCAGGCTCACGTCGAACTCGCTCCCGTAATACTCGTGAAGGAGCATCATGCCCATGATCTGCGCGAAAAACAGGTTCGACGCGTCCTTGAAGCGGAGGGCCCGGACTTCCCCCTTTTCAGCCCCCTCCCGGTAGAATTCCCGGAACACGTTCTCGAGCCGCCTTCTCTTCTCGTTGAGCTGCGTCCTGAGTTCATCCGGGAGTCGGGGCTCCACTTGATGCCTCTGAATGAAATAGAGCTCGAAGAAGTTGGACTTCTCCCTCTTCATCTTCCGCAGCTCGTCGAGAAAGGCCCTGATCTTGTCCGGTACCGTCGGCGCATCCTCCGTAGCCTTCTTGAGCCTCTCCGTCAGCGGATCCGTGTACTTCTCCATAATGTGGAGGTACATCTCCTCTTTGCTGCTGAAGTACTGATAGATGGAGGTCCGGCTGAAATCAGCCTCTGCGGCTATGTCGTTGATCGAAGTCCCGGTGTAGCCCTTTTCCACGAAGAGCTTCTCGGCGCTCGCCAGGATGAGCTCCTTCCTGGCCACCCTCTCCTGGGCCATTCGACTGCGGCGGGTCATCTTTTTATTCCTTGACAGGGTGTCAGGATAGTGTC
>RCNC010000182.1_pt1 | contig 36264 bp, 29 predicted proteins | sample 2041301 | NCBI WGS metagenome assembly RCNC01 (sample SAMN09708231, study PRJNA481090) | Marine sediment metagenome, whole genome shotgun sequencing project. | biome: marine sediment; feature: ocean; material: sediment; isolation source: Sewage treatment plant 13A marine sediment (STP13A) ... | reverse complement strand
CATTAGGCATGGCACAAACGCTAGCCGGGTTGGGTTTGTTAGCCGGGGTTGGCTTCTCATTGTATCTGGGGATTGCGGGCAGACGCCGACAGCTTAGCGAGCTCAAGCCCGGATGGATTGCATTGGGCACCGGTATCGCGGTTGGTCTACTCTTCCCCGGCCTGGGTGTCTACCTCGGAGACGCTCCGCTGGCTCGGGCTATCGAAATTGGCTCGTATACAGGGATTCTCTCAGGTTTCACAGCTCTGGCTCAGGTCAAGATTGCCCAAAAGGCGCTGGCCCCAGGTGAGGGGCCGAATGCGGAATTGGACCCGGGCCAGGAGCAGTATTTGCCTGAACTCGGCGGCGATCCGGGATGAATCCAAGCCCGACGCAGATGACGGTTTTGGTGGGATGAGAGGTTCGCCCGGCGATCCCGTGAGGGTCACTCTCAGCATGCCGCGGGCCTGGGCTCCTTTGAGCCTTGTTCTTTTGTCGGCTTGCGGGGGGACCGGACCCTTGGGCGAGGGCGTGACCGTCACAGATTCTATGGGCATCCCGGTCGTGTTCTCCGCCCGTCCGACCTGGGATCAAGGGGCAACCTGGAGCCTGTCAGAGGACCCCAGGCTATCTATCGGGACGGTTGAAGGGGATCAGCCCTACCTTTTCTTTTCCGTAAGCAACGCCTTTCTCCTCCCGGATGGCGGGGTCGTGGTGGTCCACTCCACGCGGCCACCCGGTTTCCGGGTCTATGACAGGACCGGAGCCCATGTTCGATCTTTTGGCGGGGAGGGAGAGGGTCCAGGGGAGTTCCGAAGACTGTGGAGGGGATGGCTGGACGACGATGGAACACTGATCGGGTACGATCCTGGGCTTGGACGGATTTCTCGATTCACCCTGGACGGGGAATTCGTCGAGTCCCTGTCGGTCCAGAAGATTCCGGGCTTCCGGACCATGGGGGCGGGAGACGGGCCCCCGTCATGGATTGGCCGTTTTGATGACGGTGGCCTCCTGGGGAGGACGACGGGCCCGAGTCCCTCCGAAAACGGGAGAAGCCGTCCCCCCTTCGTCGTTGCGTATCTGGATTTGCCCACCCTGAAGTACGATACCGTGGCGGTGGTCCCGGGACCCGAATGGAATGTAGAGGGTGTGGAGAGAGGTTTCTTCGCGGATTTTGCTGGGGTGGAGTTCGGTCCCACGTCTGTGGCCGTGGCGCACGACACCACGGCATTTGTGTCGGATAACAAGGATTTCTGGATTGAGGAAGTCTCCAAGGGAGGCGTCGTGTTGCGCCGTTTCGGTAGGGCCTATGAGCCGGAGCCCGTCACACAGGAGAATCTAGAGGAGTACTGGGCCAACCTCCGGGCCAGATCGCAGAGTGACTTTCAACGGGAAGAACTGAAATGGCGTGAGCGGCACCTGGTTTTCGCAGACTCGTACCCGGTACACGACATACGCATGAACGTAGACTCGGACGGCCATCTCTGGGTTGCCCTCCGGTCACCGGGTGATTCCGACATCGTAGAGTGGAGCGTTTTCGATCCGAATGGAGTCTGGCTCGGGGATGTGAGTACTCCCAAGCAGCTCCGCATCAAAGAGATTGGTACTGACGCCGTCGTCGGTGTATGGCGGGACGACCTCGACGTCCAGTCTGTGCGGGTATATGACCTGAAAAAGCCTCGTGGCTGAGGGAGATGACCAGGTGAGGCGCCATGGATGAGGACTCGAGGCTTGTTCAGGTAGTCCGGATCTCCCACCGCCTTCGGGCGGAGATGGACTTCCCTGAGTTCCGGAGGCCCGCTGGATTCTGTTCGATCCCCAGGGGCGGCCCCGAGGGGAGATGAAGCTGCCGTTGGATCTCCGAATTCTATGGAGTCATGGAGACACCTTCTGGGCCGCTGATCCGGATGAGTACGACGTTCCCGGGCTCGTGCGGTTCAGAATTCATCCGGAGTGATGTTTTACCTGGTCTTCCGATCAGACCAGAGATCGTGACTGGTGGCTTCGAGCGGGAAGCAGCCATAGTCTACTAACGGCTGGTGGAGCTCCTCACAGGGGACGGCCATGACTTCATTCGAATACGTGTCGGTATTGATCTCCATCATCATCGGCCTGGGCTTTCCTTGACTCCTCCCTTTCTTCGACCTTCTATTGGCGGGTTCCCCGAATGTGAATGAACTTCGGGACATCGTCTTCTTCCTCCGAGTTCGAGGGCACCATGCAGAGCAGCCAAAACGGCGAGCGAGAGCTTTTTAAGAGTAGGGCGGGCTTCATCCTCGCTGCGGTGGGAAGCGCCGTGGGTTTGGGGAATATGTGGAGGTTCCCCTATGTAGCGGCGGAGGGAGGCGGCGCAGCCTTCGTCTTCCTCTACATCCTCCTCACGCTGTCTATCGGCATTCCTCTCATGCTCTCGGAGTTCTCTGTGGGCCGGGGCTCCCGCCTGTCACCGATCGGGGCATTGCGGAAGTTGGGTGGCCCATGGTGGTCTATTCTGGGGTACATGTACGTCATCACCGGCTTCATCATCCTGGCATACTACTCGGTCATCGCGGGCTGGGTGGTCCGGTATGCCATCGATGGGATCCTGGTGGGATTCCCGGTCGATCCAGGTGAGCAGTTCGGGATCGTGACCACGGGGATGTCCCCCATCTGGTACCACCTGGGCATCATGGCCACCACCATTCTTATCGTGAGCCTGGGAGTTCAGAAGGGGATCGAGAGGGCGGCTCTGGTCCTCATGCCCGTCCTTTTCGGAATCCTCATCTTCCTGGCCATCTGGGCGTTTACACTGGATGGCGCCATGGAGGGTTACGTGGAGTACCTCAGGCCCTCTTTGGGGGAGTTGCTGAATCCCAAGATTTTGAGTCAGGCCGCGGGCCAGGCCTTCTATTCCCTGAGCCTGGGAATGGGGTGCATGCTCACCTTCTCATCCTACCTTTCGGATAAGACCGACATGGGCCGGGAGTCGGTGACCATTGCTGCTTCCGACTTCGGAGTGGCGTTCATCGCAGGGTTGGTGGTCTTTCCGGTCATCTACGCTCTGGGAATCCAGGGTGATGTGAGCGAGAGTACCGTCGGGGCCCTGTTCATCGCTCTTCCCGGTGCCTTCGTGGAAATGGGGGCTGTCGGTCGGGTGGTGGGAATCCTGTTCTTCATAGCCCTCATCGTGGGGGCGGTGACATCCGCGGTGTCCCTCCTTGAAGTGGTAGTGGCCTCGGTTATCGACGAGTTCAAATTCCCCCGAAGGGCGGCCTCCATCGCCGGTGGTGTCCTCATTGCCATCATGGGCTTGATCCCTGCCAGCTCACTGGACCTCCTGGGACTCGTCGACAAGTTGGCCGAAGCCATGCTGGCGCTGGGTGCCTTCTTCATGGCCATTTTCGTAGGCTGGGTCGCGGTGGGAGCTGCCGACGAGATGAAGAAGGGGGCAGGGGAGCGGTCGAAACGCATGGTTCCCCTGGTCATGACGGCTGTTCGGTTCGTTCTGCCGCCTATGATCCTTTTCGCTACCGTCTATGCTTTTATCGCAGTAGTCGTGGAATACCGGTCGGCATTCGGCGGGTAGGGTGCACTTTTCCTCTGAGGTCCGGTGTCTCGCTAGGCCCGGATTTCGGAACCTGTCCCAGGTGAGGAGGGTTCCTTAGAACCGCAGGCCTTGGACCTGTGGAGGGACCGTCGGACTCAAGGCCTCTCGGGAGCGCGTCGCCCGAGGGGCCTCCTCTTCTATTTCCGAAGACGCTTCAGGGAAGTTCCGGCTTTCATGCTAAAAAAAGACACACTCCTTCTCAGCCTGGCTCTGGTGTTGGCTTGCAGCCCGTCCAAGGGCCAGATACCGGAAGGCTCTTCGGAAGGCTCAACGGGTTGGTTGAGCCCTAGCCTGGCATCTCAGGACGATCCGTGGTCAGAAGGAATTGTCGGAACCGGACTCCTCCTCCGTCGCCTGGACGGAGTGAAGCGCGTGCTTCTCATCGGGGCCCACCCGGACGACGAGGACACCTCCCTCATTTCGGCCCTCTCCCGTGGGTTGGGGGTGGAAACCGCCTATCTGAGCCTGAGTCGAGGAGAAGGAGGACAGAACCTCATCGGGCCCGAGATGGACGAAGGCCTGGGTTTGGTTCGAACCGGAGAACTCCTTGCCGCCCGGTCCCTCGATGGTGGGCGACAGTTCTTCACGAGGGCCTTCGATTTTGGGTATTCAAAAACGGGGGAGGAGGCTTTCAGGTACTGGCCCAAAGAGGAGATCCTGAGGGATGTGACCTGGGTTGTGAGGACCTTCCGGCCCCAGGTTATCGTGTCAGTGTTCTCCGGGACCACCAGAGACGGCCATGGCCAGCATCAGGTGGCAGGTATCGTCGCCCATGAGGTCTTCGATGTGGCAGGTGACCCGAACCGCTACCCCGAACAGATCGCCGCTGGTGTTCCGGCCTGGGCCCCCTCCAAGCTTTACCTCCTCACTCGCCGGAATCCCCAAGCCGGCACGGCAGGGATCGAGACGGGTGATTTCGACCCCCTTCTTGGTCGATCATATTACCAGATCGCCATGGACAGTCGTAGCAAACACCGCTCCCAGGACATGGGTGCGGCGCAGCCCATGGGGCCCCGTCGATCTACGGTGGCCCTGGTGAAGTCCCGAAGGGAGATGGATGGGCCCGATGAGATCTTTGCGGGTGTGGATACGGCCCTGGTGGCTCTGGCCGAGGAGCTCCCGGTCGAAACCAGAGGTGAAGTCGTGGGTCACCTGGAGAGCTACAGGCGATACATCGGTCAGGCCAAGGAAGCCCTGGGCGTTCAGGATCCCTGGGGCTCCAGCGAACCTCTGGGCCATGCGCTCTCCTCCCTGAGGATGGCCATGGGCCTCCTCGGTGGTGAAGGTGGGAGCGGTTCCGGTGAGCTTGCCCGATCACTCCAAGAGAGATTCCCCCAGCTCCAGGCTGCGGTTCTTCGGTCGGCTGGTGTGGTGGTGGATGTCAGCCTGGAGACTGACCTTCTGGTTCCGGGTAGGGGGGTGGAGGGAGTCGTGGCGGTTTGGAACGGTGGGCCCTACACCCTTCGGGATGTATCGGGCCACCTTTCTCTGCCACGATCCTGGGGCCGCTCTGCCGGCCCGGGCGGCTCCGCCGGCTCCGTCGACCTGGGTTCCACAGGCGATGTGGAACCGGGCGCCATCAGCCGGCTTCCCTTCCAGCTCGAGGTGCCCCCTGAAGCTGAGGCGTCCAGGGCCTATTTCATGGAGGAGGCCCGGGACGGGGAACTTTATCGTTGGCCCGAGGATCGGCGGTTCTGGGCCTCGCCGGCGAATCCCGACCTTTTTCAGGGAGTTCTCGGTTTGCGGGTGGGTGACCTGGGGGAAGTGACCGTTTCGGTGCCCGTCCGGTTCCGGGGAGTGGATAAAGCCACCGGAGAGTTCCTGAAGCCGATTCAGATCGTGCCAGCCCTTTCCGTGTCCCTTGATCCTGCCATGATGGTCTGGCCGGCTGAGGCTGGAGGGGCCAGAGAGTTCACGGTGACAGTGGAGGGCCAGGCGGACGGACAGCTGGATGGGTCCGTGAGCCTTTCGGTGCCGGACGGTTGGGAGGCGACACCCCAGAGGTATCCCGTCTCCATTTCCGAAGCCGGGGCCGCCGCTTCCTTCACGTTTCAGGTGGTTCGGCCGGCCGGCCTTCCTCAGGGCCAGTACTCCGTCGAGGCCCGGGTTCAGACTGACGATGGCCTGGAGTTCGGGAATGGGGTGACGCTGGTGGATTATCCCCACATACGAAGGAGTGCGCTCCTTCCTCCAGCGAAGGCCAGGGTCTCGGTTTTCCCCGTTTCTGTTACAGCTGACCTCAGGGTCGGTTATGTCATGGGTTCGGGGGATGGAGGCCCGGACGCTGCCAAGCAGATGGGAGCTTCCGTAGAAATGCTTGATCCGGAGGCCCTTCGAACCGGTGACTTCTCCGACTTCGATGTGGTTGTGCTAGGAATCAGAGCCTATGAGACCAGGCCCGATCTTGGCGCAGCCAATGACCGCCTCCTGGACTATGTGAGGAGTGGCGGAACCCTCATCGTTCAATACAACAAATACGAGTTCGCTCGAGGCGGATTTGCCCCCTACGAAGTTGGCATGTCTCGGCCCCATGATCGGGTTGCCGACGAGACGGTTCCCGTTCGTTTTCTGGAGCCCGACCATACACTCCTTCGTTCACCCAACCCCATCGGTCCGTCGGACTTTCAGGGATGGGTCCAGGAACGTGGCCTCTATTTCCTGGGGACCTGGGCTCCGGAATACACTCCCCTCCTGGAAATGGCGGACCCTGGCGAAGAGCCGAATAGGGGTGGGCTCATGGTGGCTCCCCTGGGTGACGGCTTCTACGTGTATTCGGGCCTGGCCTTCTTCCGACAGTTTCCCGAGGGAGTCCCTGGTGCCTACAGACTTTTTGCGAACCTGATATCTCTTTCGGCGGAGGATGGAGGATGAGTCAGGAGGACACCGGCCGGATCGGCATCTTCCCCAACTGGACATGGGTCTACGTGACCGTGGTTGTTTACGGAGCGGTGGTCATCGGGATCCTCACGGTCCTTTCGAGGATCTTGGGCTTCGGGGTGGGCCAATGACCGTCGCCGCCGGTGCGCCTGCTCCATGACCTTTATCGACTGGGCCCTTTTCGGTCTCTATTTCATCGGAGTCATTTCCTTCGCTCTCTACCAGAGCCGAAAAAACGAAGGCGTAGAGGGTTACTTCCTGGGGAACCGGCGCATGCCGTGGTGGGCCATCGGCCTTTCGGTCATGGCGACCCAGGCCAGTGCCATCACCTTCATCGGAACCACTGGTCAGGCGTTCAACGACGGTATGGAGTTCGTTCAGTTCTACCTGGCGTTGCCCTTTGCCATGGTGGTCCTTTGCATCGTCTTCATTCCCATTTTCTACCGGGCCAAGGTCTTTACGGCCTACGAGTACCTGGAACAGCGGTTCGACGGAAAAACCAGGGCCCTCACCGGGTTCCTCTTCCTCGTGTCCCGGGGGATGGGGGCAGGGATCATCCTCTATGCACCGGCTATCGTCCTTTCGGTCATCTTGGGATGGGACGAACGCCTCACCATTCTGGTCATGGCTTTGGTAACGGTGGGTTATACCATGGTCGGAGGGATCACCGCCGTCATCTGGACTGATGTGGTCCAGATGATCATGGTTTTCGGAGGGATTGCTGTAGCCCTCTTGGCTCTGTTCGGCAATCTGCCGGAGGGCGTGGGCTTGGGAGAAGCGGTCTACGTCGGGGGAATACAGGAGATGTGGCGGACGGTGGATCTCTCTTGGGATCCCACCAATACCTATACCCTGTGGTCAGGGCTCTTTGGAGGGTTTTTCCTTTTCCTGGCCTATTTCGGTACCGACCAGAGCCAGGTGCAACGGTACCTGACGGCGAGTTCTCTGAAAGACAGCCGCCTCTCCCTGATCTTCACGGCCTTCCTCAAAGTCCCGATGCAGCTGCTGATCCTCTCCATCGGCGTTCTCCTCTTTGTTTTCTATCATTTCGAAGAGCCGCCTCTGGTGTTCAGTCCGGCTGAAGTGACTGCTGTGGAAGAGAGTAGTCGGGTGGGAGAGTTCAGGGCCCTGGAGGTTGAGAAAAGCCGGGTCCACGCCCAGCGACGGGTGGCCACGATGGAGCTTTTGGAGGACCGGGACCGTGGCGTCGATGTGGCGGAAGCGCGATCGGCCATCGAGGGTTATGAGGAAGAACTTCGTGGCCTCCGGTCCGAGGCAAAGGCGTTGGTATCGGAGGTGAGGGGGAAGACATCCAACGACGTGAACTATGTCTTCCCCACCTACATCATCAACTATGTCCCCACGGGCCTCCTGGGTATCCTCATCGCCGTCATCTTCGCTGCGGCAATGTCGTCCCTGGACTCTGAAATCACGGCCCTGTCCAGCGCCACGGTCATGGATTTCTACAGGCGATTCTTCCGGCCCGACGCTACCGACGCCCACTACCTGCGGATCTCCAGGCTGGCCACTCTCCTTTGGGGGATGTTCGCCTTCGGGGTGGCTCTCTACGCCGGGCAGTTGGGGTCTCTCATCGAGGCCGTGAACCAGATAGGGTCCTTCTTCTACGGATCTCTTCTGGGTGTGTTTCTTTTGGCCTTCTTTGTACCTCGTTCTTCCGGCACCGGGGCCTCGGTGGGGCTTCTGGCGGGTATGGCCTCGGTCTTCGTCGTTTCTCTCACCACCGACATCTCCTGGCTCTACTACAACGTGGTTGGGGCAGGGGTAGTGGTTTTGATTGGAAGCCTCCTTTGGCGGGAACCCGGTGAAGGATAGCCCCTCCTCAGGAGTCTCCTCTCCTGGCGTTTGGCGGAAGTTCTGGAACAGTGTGGGGCTTCCAGCCCGGTTGGCCCTCCGAGGCCTGGCCCGGGCTCCTGGCACGAGCGCCCTCGCCATCCTGGTGCTCACCCTGGGCATGGCGGCTCCGGTCACCTTCTTCAGCCTCCTGGTGGGTGCTATCAGGCCCCTTCCGGTCCCCCAGGGAGACCGCGTTGTCCGGGTAGACGTGTCCCAGCCCAGCACTGGAGGGGGAAGGGTCCCAGTTACCCTCCGGGACCTGGAGTCGATGCGGGGTACCGCGTCCCTTTCGGCTCTGGGGGGATATCGTCTCGTGGAGGGCACGCTTGTGGATGTTGGGCGAACGGCCGCACGGGTATCCGGCGCCAGCCTTACACCGAAAGTCCTGCCCCTTCTTCGAATCGATCCTGTTCTTGGGAGAATCCCGACCCCGGAAGAAGCCGAGGTCGGACTCCTCCTCGGTTATGGCCTCTGGCAGGAATCCTATGGAGGGGATGACGCTGTCCTGGGGCGGGATGTGCGGTTTAAAGACGAGGCGAGGATCATCACGGGGGTCCTCCCCGAGGGCTTCGGTTTTCCGTTCAATCAGAACCTGTGGTTGGTGCTGGGGGACGAACCGTTAGATAGCGATCCATTGGAGCTTGTGGGGAGGCTGGCCGACGGCTCGTCACTGGATCAGGCTACCGCGGAGCTCTCTGGGCGGTGGCTTCAGGGAGACCCTGTGCGGGAGCCCTCCCTCCGTGGAGGACGGTTGGAGGTGGACTCCTATACCGGGGGACGGGGAGAGTCCGGGGAGGGGATCGCCTTTCTTGGGCTGGTTCTCGTCGCCCTGGCCCTCCTGGTTATCGCCGCCGCCAATGTGGCGAATCTCCTCCTGGTTCGTGCCTCGGAGCGGATCAGAAACCTGGGTGTTCAGTCGGCGTTGGGGGCCGGCAGGATCCATCTTTCTGCCCAGCTCTTTTTCGAAGCGTTGATCCTGGCCCTCGTGGGCGGAGCGGGGGGACTTTTCCTGGCTTGGATGGGGGTAGGTGCCATCCAGCGCTCGCTGGCGGCTGAGCACTTCGGCTACTTCTGGATGCGGATGGCCGTGGACGGTCGGGTCATGGCCTTCTCTTTCCTCCTCATGGGAGGAATCGCCGTCTTTGCGGGTACTCTTCCGATCCTTCGGGTCCTTAGAACGGACCTCCAGGGTGTTCTGAAGGAGGGTTCCGGGGACACCTTCATGGCCGGCGGGGGGTTTTGGAGCCGAGGGTTCGTCACCGTCCAGTTGGGTCTTTCCTGCGCCGCCCTGGTTGCCGCGGGTCTTACCGGCATGTCCCTGGCCCAGAACAGTGACTTCGGCGCTGGTGTCTCGGCACCGGAGGTTCTGGTAGCCTCGTTGGACCCCCTCGGAGAGGCCGGTTCCACCACCCAGGGTTGGGAGGCCCGCATCAACGCCCTGGTGGATGCCTTGGGGACGGTGGCCGGGTCGGAGCAGGTGGCGTTGGCCCTTGGGGCCCCTGGGTACTTCGAGCCGAGGGGTCGATTCGAGCTGGAGGCGGACCAAGCCCAACGAGCCCTGGATCGACGGGGGGTGGGGTGGAATGCCGTCTCCCCGGGGTTCTTCTCACTCTTTGACCTGGAGATGGTCCAGGGTCGAGGACTCCGTCCCTCAGATACCGGGAACGACCAGCCTGTGGCCGTGGTGAACCAGGCTTTTGCGGCGAACAATTTCCCGGGTGAAGAACCCCTTGGGAGGCGTCTCCGGATTGTCGAAGCTGACACTGCGGCCTTTTTCACCATCGTCGGCGTGGTGGAGAATGTGGATCTGGGGGCCGGACCATCCCAGCCGGAGGAGAGAGTCTACCTCTCCCTGCTTCAGGTACAGCAGCCCACGGTCATGGCATTGCTCCGCTCCCCGGCCGGAGGGGGAAGCCTCGCGTCTCCCGTAAGGTCTGTTTTGGCAGGAGTGGATCCGGGAATTCCCGTCTGGTCTGTTCGGACTCTTGCCGACGCCCACGACTATATGATCAGGATTCCCCGGGCCATGGCATCCATTGCTCTGGCCGGTGGCCTGGGGGGTCTTCTGGTGGCGGCGGTAGGCCTCTACGCCCTCCTGGCTTTCCGGGTTAGACAACGGCGCCGGGAGTTGGGAGTGAGGTTGGCTCTTGGGGCGGATGGAAGAGTGCTGGCGAGGGAGGTTCTCAGGGTGGCCTTTCGACAGCTGGTCCCCGCCGTAGTTTTCGGCCTCGCCATAGCCTGGCTTCTTGCCCCGATCCTGGGTGCAGTGGTCTTGAGCAGTGACCCCAGGTCTCCCGGGACCTTCCTGGGGGTCGCCGTGTGCTTTCTGGCCGTCGGAATGGTTGCGGCCCTTCTTCCGGCTTTCCGGGCCGCGGCGGTGGATCCCGCTCAAGTGTTGAGGGGTGAATAGGGCATCGTCGCCCCACCCACCCCTCCAGCCCCACCTACCTGAGAGTTCGCTCGAATAGCTCGAAGATTCTCCTGTACTCGTCTGTCCACGACGAAGGCACGACGAACCCGTGGCTCTCTACGGGATAAACCGCCATTTCCCAGTTGTCCTTCCCCAGCTCGATGAGGCGCTGAGACAGGCGGACCACATCGGAGAAGTGGACGTTGGTGTCGACCATTCCGTGGGCCATGAGAAGGTGGCCTTTGAAGTTCTCGGCGAAGTAGATCGGTGAGGACTTCTCGTAAGCTTCGGCGTCGTCCTGAGGTTGGTTCAGAATGTTGCTGGTATAGCCGTGGTTGTAGTGGGCCCAGTCCGTCACGGAGCGAAGGGCGGCCCCTGACTTGAAGACGTCCGGTTCGGTGAAAAGGGCCATGAGAGTGATGAACCCACCGTACGAGCCTCCGTAGAGGCCGATTCGGTCAGCGTCGATCCCTTCTTCCTGAACCAGGTACTGGACGCCGTCGGTGTGGTCCGACAGGTCCTTTCCACCCATCCATCGGTAGATCCCTGTTCTCCAGTCCCGGCCATATCCGGCCGAACCCCGGTAGTCCACATCCAGAACCGTATACCCGTTGGCCGCCAGGAAGTGGTTGAACATGTATTCCCGGTAATAGGTGGACCAATAGTTGTGGACGTTGTGGAGGTAACCGGCGCCGTGAACAAACAGGACAGCGGCTCCGTTGGGTTCGGCACCCATATCCGACGGCCGGTAGATCCGGGCCGGTACCTGGGCTCCATCCCGGGCGGTGAAGCGCACGATCTCCGGCTTAACCCAGGGGAAGGCCAGCCATGCCTCAGTGGGGGATTGGGTGATCTGGGCCATCTCGGCCTCGGCTTCGAAATCGGCCAGGAAGAGTTCCCCGGGCCGATTCGCTACCGAGTGTACGTAGGCTACTCTATCCCCGTTCGGAGAAAGTGTGGCGTCGAAGCTTCCGTCTCCGGTGGTGATGGCGGCCCTGCGGCTTCCGTCGAAGCCCATGGTGAAGGCATGCTGATTGAAGGGGGACCCTTCGTTTGTGTGCAGGAAGAAGTGGTCTGCCCCTTCCGGGATCTGGACCCGGAGGACCTCCCAGGGGCCGTCGGTGAGTTGGGCCTTGTTGTTCCCGTCAGCATCAACTGCATAGAGGTGGGCGTAACCCGTGGCTTCGCTCACGAAGTAGGCTCGGTCGGAGCCGGGAAGCCAGCCCATACACCGGGAGCAGGGGCCGCCGACCCAAGCCTCGTCCTGGAGCGCGTTGAGGAGAGTGACGTTCCCCGTTGCCGCCTCCACCGAAAAGGTCCATTGCCACTCCCGGTCGAAGGACGAACTTGAAAAGAGGGCGTAGGTGCCTGATTCGTTCCAGCCCACGAAAGAGGCGAAGGCCAGATCCGGGCCGGATTCTTCGATGTCGTTTCCTCCTGCTGCCGATACGGGCTCGTCCTCGTCATCGAGAGGGTTCAGATCAAGCCATTGGATTTCCCCGGTGGCGATGTCCAGGAGACCCACCCGGCTCGATCCCGGCGTATCGCCCACCTTGGTACGGACGGTAAGGTCTTCGGTATAGCCCGACTCCGTGATCCAATTGGGAACGATGGTCCGTTCAGCGCCCTGGCCCTGGCGGCTGGCGGAGATGACGGCGTGAGTTGCAGGGGGGTTCAAAGAAGGGTTGCCGGCTCTTTCGCCCTGGGCCAGATAGGTGGGTTTCGCCTCCTTCGCCGCCGCCTCTTCCTGGGCGGCTTCCCGCTCCTCCCGAGCTTCCCGTCGCCTGCGGATGAAGTCGAAGAGCTCGACCTGCTGATCCTCGAGGAACACCTTGTGTCCCTCTTTTTCCGAGGGATCCTGAGGGGCCGGTCCCTGGCGGATGTCCGTGAGCTGCCGGACCATGACCTCATCCAGGTTCATCTCGAAGAGGTTCCCACCCTTCCCGAAGAAGACAGAACTTTCGTCCGCCGAGAAGAACGGGGCACTCTCTGCTTCATTGGTTTCAGTCAGTTGGTGGATCCGGAAGGGGCGGACCTCGATGAGAAAGAGATCGCCGCTGATTGTAGCGACCCTCGAGCGTCCATCTTCCGAGAGGTCCCCACCCGCCGTGAAGAAGGCCACCGAGTCGGCCATCTCATCGGGAACCTTCTCCGGTTCTCCCCCCGAAGCCCTTATCCGAAACAACTCAGGGGTGTCGTCCCATGCCCCGCCGCCTAAGTCCCACCGGAAATAGAGCCATTCCGAGTCCACCGACCACCGGAGGCCTGACGGTGAGGTGCCCACATGCGCCGGGCCCTGCATGATGGATTCGATGGTGAGAGGAAAGGCGAAAGCTTGTGCTACTTCAGGCTCCACCTGGGCCGAGGTTTGCCCCAGGAGGAGGGTGGGCAGAGATATAAAAAGGAAAAGAGCAAGCGGAACTAAACGACGGTATCGAGGGCGAAACATCTTCGGCTCCCATTGATGACAAAAAAAGCCCCTCCACCCGTGTGGGGTGAGATGGGCAAGATAGTGGTGCGGATGTGCCAGAAAAGGGCTGGCCCCCTTTGGGCTGTCGGTAGGTACTTGTTGGGTCAGAGCTGGGGCAGGCCTGAATCAGGGCCTGGCACTATTCTGCAGGAGAAGTGTAACACCCCTAAGCAAAGAGAAGGATACAAACAGTTCGGCTAAGTCTTATTCGGCCCTTCGGTGGTTGATGGGCAGGGGTCGTTCTCGAGGAGGGGGTTAAGAGGCCCCCAATCTTGGGTTCGGCTGACCATCGGAGGGCCGTCTTCTTTTTGCCTCAGTCTCCGAAGCTGGTGCCCAGAGCCCGGGCAGTTCTCACGATGTCTCCGGCAACCGGAACTGTCTTGATTTGGGCCAGGGCCTCACCAAGAGGCACCGCCCTGACGTCCGGCGGATCCAGGGAAACCATGGATCCGAAATCGCCCCGTTTTACCAGCTCGATAGCGGCGCACCCGAAGCGGAGAGCGAGAAGCCGGTCGTAGGAGTTGGGCTGGCCGCCCCTCTGGAGGTGGCCAAGCACCAGGGAGCGGGTTTCGACATCGCAGTTGTCCTCGATCTGGTGGGCAATCTTGTCGGCCAACCCACCGTACCGAGCCTCCTGCCCGGGCTTGGCCGCCTCGACGAAGCTAGCTGAGCCCCCGATCTCTTTGGCCCCCTCGGCCACCACCACCAGGGCGAACTCTCTTCCCCGGTCGTACCGGTCCCGGATCTTTTTGTAGACATTTTCGATGGAGAAGGGAATCTCCGGGATGAGGATTACGTCAGCAGTGCCGGCGATCCCCGCGAAAAGAGCGATCCAACCTGCGTGTCGCCCCATTACCTCCACCACAAAGGTCCGTTTATGGGATTGTGCCGTGGTGTGAAGTTTGTCGATGGCGTCCGTGGCTGTTTCCACTGCGGTCAGGAATCCGAAGGTCATGACCGTGGAGCCCAGGTCATTGTCGATGGTCTTCGGAATCCCGATAACCGGCAGGCCCTTGTCCCTCAGGCGCCGGGCGATGGCCAAAGAGCCGTCTCCACCGATGGAGATCAGGCAGTCGAGCTCCCGCTTCCTGAACTCCTCGATGATCTCGTCGGATCGGTCGATTTCTACAATGGAACCATCCGGCTGCTCCTGGGGCCACTTCATGGGATTGCCCCGATTCGAGGTACCGAGGATGGTTCCGCCCGTGTGGGTAATGCCACTGACAGACTCAGCGGTGAGAGGAACCACACCCTCCCCATTGTATTCACTATCCCTCAGGAGTCCGCCGAATCCGTCCCGGATTCCGAAGACTTCCCAACCCTCATTGATGGCCGAAAGGACCACGGCCCGGATGACCGCGTTCAGTCCCGGAGCGTCTCCACCACCTGTATTTACTGCGATCTTTCGATGCATCTGATCCCGATCTCGGCTCGATTTGTTGGGGAGCATTCGTAGAAATAAAAAGGGCCCGGCGGTGCCGGGCACCCATTCTCAACTGAAGAAAAAACTTGCATTGCTGGTGTGAGGTCAAGGGCAGGACCCGAAGCGGGCGCCTCCCGGCAGCTCAATCCGGGGTGGTCTGGCCCGCGGAAGAGACCCTTTGACTCAGACGGAATTCAGTGTTTTCCGCCGCGGCGTCCACCTCGAGACTCAACCCCCTCGCGGCGACATCATCTCTCTTCTTTTGGACGATCTCTTCAAGTTCGTCGTCCGACCGGTGGGGGTGATGATGAAAAAAGTGGAGGGTTGAAACACCGGCTCGTTCGGCGAGTCCCAGGGCCTGTTGGAAGGTGGAATGCCCCCAACCCTCTTTGCCAGCATACTCCCGGGTCGTGTAAGTGGTATCGTGAATGAGAAGATCGGCTCCGGAAACGAAAGCGAGGAACTCCTCTTCCCACCCGGCCGAAACGGGGTACTCTCCCCCCCTCAGTTCGTTGTCCGGAATGAACACCACCGAGCGCCCGAAGGCTTCGACACGGTAGCCCACGGTAAAGCAGGTGTGGCGAACTCTCAGGGCACGTACCCGGATCTGGCCTTCAGCCCAACTCCCACTGTTCAGCGGATGGAAGGTGAGGTTCGCCGCCAGGGATTCGTAGGGGATTGGGAAAAAGATGGGCCCCATTTGTCTCCGAAGGAGGGCCTCCAGGCCGATGTCCTTCTGGACGGGTCCGAAGATTCGGAGGTTGAAGGCCGGGTCATAGGCAGGGGAAAAGAAGGGGAATCCCTGAACGTGGTCCCAGTGAAAGTGGGTCAGGAAGATGCAGGCTCTCTTAGGGTCGCCCCTTCTGCAAAGCTCCTCCCCGAGAGGACGGATTCCCGAGCCGGCATCCAGGATAATCCTGGCGTCGCCGGCGAGAACCTCCACACAGGAAGTATTTCCTCCGTATCTGACGGTAGTGTCACCGGGAGTGGGAATCGACCCACGGGTCCCCCAGTAACGGACCGACAGGAACCTATCTTCGCTCAATGAACCGACTCCGACAGAAGATTGGTTTTGGATGTGCCCGTGACCCAGATCAATGTAGGGCCCCAGGAGGGAGGGGAGCGAGGGGTTTCATTAGGACAAGCCACTTTCACCTGCTGTCCAACGTTGCATAGATTGTGGCGGCCTGTTCGCGGCGGCTTTTTTGGGTGAAGTCTCAATGGGAGGACTTTCGGTGCAACTCGAGGAAACGAACACAACTGTGCAGGAGATCAGCAGGAAGATCCAACGGGGCTTGCTTCCGTCGGAAGCGCCTCGTATTCCCGGGTTCGATCTTGCCGCCGGTACCAGTCTGGTCGAGAGTGGGCCGGGGCGAACCGTTTGGGATTTCTTCCAACTTCGTGACGGGAAGACTGGGTTGGTGAATCTGAATGTTCAAGGAGATGGCCTCCCACCCGCCCACTATCTGGCGGTGGCACGGAGCCTCCTGCGGGAGTTGGCAAAAGATCAGGACGATCTTCTCGGCTTTTTGGCCCGGGTGAATTCCGGTCTGGTGACGGCCGTGGTGGAGGGGGTAGACCAATACGTTGAGGCCGGGATCCTTCTTCCTTGGGATGGCGGCGTGGAATGGGCGGGAGCCGGTCGATGTCCGGGAGCGGTGATTCGCCGAAACGGAGTGTTCGAGGAATTCTCCAGCCATGGACCGCCACTGGGAATGATGGAGGGCTTCCTTTATGGCACAGAGAGAATGGAACTGGGAGCCGGCGACGCGGTAGTTGTACTCTCCGAAGTAAGCCCGGGAGTTTTCCGGGGGGCGGCGGACCTGGTGGCTTCCCTTCAGGGGAAACCTGCCGGTGAAGTGGTCTCGACGTTGCACAGGGCCCTGGCCAAAGCGGAGCCGGACTCTTCGGTCGAAGCATCGGTGCTCTTTGTCCGAAAGCAGTAGACCGGCTGGCCCCGAAGGCGACACGTACTTTCAAATGGAATGAGAGGATCCCATGGCGGTAACCGAAAAGGACGTTCGGGATGCCTTGAAGAAGGTGAAGGATCCGGAGTTGAACATAGATCTGGTGACGCTGGGTCTCGTTTACGACATCCAGGTTCAGGACACCTCAGCAAAGGCCATCATCTCCCTTACTTCCCCTATGTGCCCTGTGGCCGGGGAGATCATCGATCAGGCCCGTCTAGCCATTGCCAAGGTCGATGGTGTGGAGAAAGCGGAGGTGGAGTTGACCTTCGATCCACCCTGGACGCCGGAACGGATCAGTCCTCTGATTCGCTCCTCTCTGGGGTTGTGAGGCTCTGAAATCTCCAAGAGATCAAAAAGAACCGACGCCCCATTCGGGCGTCGGTTCTTTCATTCCTCGGAGCTTGGCGCGTGGTCTTTCTAGTCCACCAGATCGACTTCTTCCAGGAAGTCCCTGAGGGGGTTTGACACCTCGATGGCCTTCTCCGTCAGAGCGGTGCCCAGTGAGTCGGGGCTTTGCCTCGAGCCTGCCAGGTGTCTGGCGACGGCATTCCCGAGCTCTACATCAGACCTTTCGGCTGCCGCATAGTATCCGGCGTACCGGGCACTGACCCTCTGCTCGAAGAGGGGGACCTGAGCCTTGGGCGTGCCATTGTCCACCATGTCGTGGAAGATCGCGGCGTGGAAAACGTCCAACCCTTCCCGGACGAGTTCTTTGTCGGCTCTGCCGATAAAGGCCTGCTGCAATCCCCGGGTGTGGGCCCACATCAGGAAAATGAGAATCTCTTCTGCAGGAGCCTCGGCGGGGATACCGTCATCTTGGGTCAGCCCCAGGTCGCCCAGGAGGTTTTCGGCTTCCCCATCGGCGATAAAGTCCGAAAAGCTCTCCCATACGAGGCGAGCCAGCGTGTCCCCCAGGTCTTGGGGGGTCATGCTTTGTGGAACTCTGAACCCTGCGGTTTCGTCAGTCATGCCACTCCGAGCTGTAAGCATGTGCATCCTATAACGTTTATTCGTGTAGACAATTCCAACGAAAAAGGTTCGTGTGTCAAGCTTCACGACTGGAACCCGAAGGGGGTCCCGGGGGGTTTAACCAGGCACTTGAACAAACCCAAAAAGAATTTGGGAGAATCCCAATGAAGCTCAAGGCGTTAACTCCGAACCGAACCAGCCGGCTAACCATCGGCTCGATCCTTCTCCTTTCCCTCCTGTCTGTCGGGCTTTCGGGCTGCGCTGGAGGGGAAAGAGAGTTGCCAGCTCCCCGGCCCATCGTGATTCGGACCGGGGCCAGGTTGTTTGCAGAGCCCGAAAGAATGAAGACCATCGACAGCTGGGTTCGGCCGCAGGTGGACAACATCAATGACGATCCGAGTTTCATGATTGTCTCGGTGGCAAGGGATACACCCTCATATCCCTGGGAGTCGCTGGTCCTCTCCTCGGACTCGGCCATGATCGGGGTTCAGCGCGGATACGACTATGGAACGGAGATTTTTAATCTCTACGCTCACTACAAACTCATGAAGAAGATGGGCCGGATCGGGGAGTTTCTCCCTGGTGGGGACCTCCTGGAGGGGTTTGCTCTCGAGAGGGCCATCGTTGCGAGGGTCTCGGATGCCTGGTACCTGGCTCGGGCAGTCTACCAGTCAGAGGCTTTTGAACCGCTGGAGGAGATACTCTTCACCAACGAGGCCGGGAACCTGGATGCAATGCTCCTCACTGCTAGAGGGGATGAGTTCAAAGAGGAGCGTCAGGCGTGGCTGCAGGAGGATCCGGAGGCGCTGGAACGGTACCGCCAGTGGTTTGTGGACACCTTCGACAAAGAGCCGCCGGGACTAAGGGGAGGGGATTGAACGTTCCCCTCTTCTAGGGGGTTCTTGAAGAGCCCCGGAGCCGTTGGGTGGGTCCCCGAACTTCTGGTCGGGGACTCTCTTTTTTTGGGCCCGGAGTCCTTTACGAGGAAGGAGTGACTTCCCAAAGAGTCGAGACCCGGGAGACGCCTGATCCGTCCTCGTTCTCCACAATGACATCTACTCGTCCGGTCCTTCCAAACCGGGCCTCCGAAGGCTTCCCACCCGGGAGAAAGAAGGCTACCACCTTCAGCTTCTCTTCGTCTCCGCTCGGAGATCGAGCCAGGAGATTCGCACCCTTCAGGGACCGGAGGGAGGGCGTTGTCCCACCATGCAGACGAAGACGAAGGACTCGCCCCCGATGAGGGCCGTCCATGGCGTCGACCACCCGAAAGGTGGTTCCCTGCGTTTGGTTCGGCATTTCTGTAGCGTTCCCGAAGAATGATCCAAAGACGTCAATCCAACCCAGCACTCTCCCCCGAGGGGGGGAAGACACTAAAATAGCCGTGTGGAAACGTCAACGTAATCCCGAGGGAGGAATGTCTTGAAGGAGTCCGAGGATCAGATCGACCCGGCTGCACGGTCCCCACTGGAGATGGACTCGAAAGAGATGCGGCGGCTAGGGTATCTCGTGGTGGACCGCATAGTCGACCGATGGGAAGGCCTGGGCGATGGACCGGCTTGGGATTTCGGAACCCGCAGTGAGTTGGAATCCCTTCTGGCGGGTCCTCCACCGGAGGATGGGCGGGATCCAGAATCGGTGGTTGATCAGGTGGTGAGCACTGTGCTTCCCAAAGCGGGTAGAATCGATCACCCACGTTTCTTCGCCTTCATTCCCTCCTCTCCGACCTGGCCGTCGATCCTGGGAGAGATGCTCGCCACGGGATTCAACATCTTCCAGGGGACCTGGCTCGAGTCGGCCGGGCCCAGCCAGGTCGAGTTGGTGGTGATGGATTGGTTTCGGAGTTGGGTGGGCTTTCCGGAGGGTGGTGGTGGACTTCTGACCTCCGGTGGCTCCGCGGCGAATCTGGGCGCCCTGGTCACGGCCAGAGAATGGGCTGGGAACCCCCCGAATCCAGTCGTCTACGTGAGCGACCAGGGGCACAGCTCCCTGGAGCGGGCAGCTCGCATTGCTGGGATGTCCACGGAGTGTGTGCGAAAGATCCCCTCCGACGATGACTTCAGGCTCGACGTCACCGCCCTGCGCCAGGCCGTGTCAGAGGACCGGGCCGCAGGATTGCAGCCCCTTTGTGTTTGCGGAAATGCGGGCGCGACCAACACGGGTGCCATCGACCCTCTGGAGGCCATGGCCGACTTCTGCAAAGAGGAGCGGCTCTGGTTTCATGTGGACGGAGCCTACGGCGGGTTCGCAGTTCTTGCTCCAGGGGCCCGGGATGCCTTTCGAGGAATGGAGAGGGCGGACAGCCTTACCCTGGATCCCCACAAATGGCTCTTCCAGCCCTATGAGACCGGTTGCCTCCTGGTCAGGGATACCAAGATTCTCGAAGACGCCTTTCGGATCCTCCCTGAGTACCTGCAAGACACAGCCTTGGGGGAGGAGCATGTGAATTTTGCCGATCGCGGCATTCAGCTGACCCGGGGCTTCCGGGCCTTGAAGGTTTGGATGTCCATCCAGACCCTTGGCATGAGGGCATTCAGGGAGGGGATTCAGGACGGCATTGACCTGGCCCGGAAGGCTGAGAGCTTCATCGAGAGTTCCGATACGTTGGAGATGACAGGTCCCTCCTCTCTTGGCATCGTCTGCTTCCGATTCGTCCCTCAGGGGGGGGAAGTCCGCGGGGTTGAATTGGAAGAACTTAATCAGGGAATACAGGACGAAATCGTGAACTCAGGATTGGCGATGATGTCCTCGACCCGACTCCGAGGCGAGTTCTCGTTACGCCTTTCCATTCTGAACTACCGGTCGACCTGGACCGACGTTCGGGAGACATTGGAGGCTTTGGAGCGGATCGGAAGTCGCCAGGTGGGGGAGAGGACGGGGTCTTGAGTCAGATGCCACCTGTCGTGGCCCAGCTCATCAAGGGGGCCTTCCTTTTCTTTCCTCTACTGGCCGGTTTCTTCTGGGTTGGGACTCCCCTGGGGCCATTGGGAGCCGCTTATCTCGCCCTGGCTCTGGAACTACTTCCGGCTCTTTCTCTGGCTCAGTTGCCTCTTCTCGACGAGGACGTGTCCTTTCCCAGGATTCCCGTTTACCTTTCGTCCGCCGGGGTCATTCTGTTGATGGGGTGGCTGGGCCTGATGGCTGGGTGGGGGGAGTTCGGGTTGGGGGCCATGGGCCTACTTTCCTTCGATCCTCGGACGGTCCTTGTTTGGACCGTGGGACTGATCCTGGCCGCCTTCCTTCTGCTGGGAGGTTTTCTGATTTTCCGGCGGTATGTTGGAATCCAGGAGGCTCCCTTCCTGGAACAGCTCCTTCCGGAGACCAGGAGGGAAAAGGCTGTGTTCGTGGTCCTCTCTCTTTCTGCCGGCCTGGGGGAGGAGGTCGCCTATCGGGGGTTTCTTGTTCCTGCCCTTACCCTCGTTTTTGGTTCGGTATGGGGAGCCGCTCTCCTTTCATCCTTGGTTTTTGGAATTCTTCATGCTTACCAGGGGTGGCTGGGGGTGGTCAGAACCGCTCTTTTGGGAATGGTACTCGCAGCAGCCTTTATTCTTACCGGAACCCTTTGGCCGGCCATCCTGGCCCATGCCTTACTCGATGTCCTGGTGGGTGTGGTATTCGGCAAGACCTTGATGAAAGCATAGGAACACATGGAAATCGACCTCGCTCTTCTTGCTGACGCGGCCACCGTGGACGCAGCGGGAAAGCTGAATATTCTCGGGATTTTTGATCGCATTTCGACGGGGGGATTCCCGGCCCAGCACCCCCACATCTCGCTGGTCTTCCGGATCGGTGCTTCCATCAAAGAGGCCGGGGACCACAATGTGGAAATTCTCCTGAACGATCCGGATGGGCGGGAGGTGGTCCGAATGAACGGCGAAATCAAGATCGGGCCGGGCCCTGCCGAGGTAGGTGGCCGGGTGAGGGTTCCCCAGGTCGTGAATCTGGAGCGCCTGGTCTTCCCGAAGGAAGGTCGGTACTCCTTCGATGTGTCTATCGATGGGGAACACCAGGTGTCGGTTCCCCTCTTCCTCCACGACTCCTCGCCCCAGGCTCCCATGGCCCAGGCTTAGGCTTCAGTTCGACATGAACGCAAAGCCTCGTCTCCGCCTGACTCGGATCCGCGTCTATCCCCTGAAGGGGGCCGGAGGATTCGACCTCCAGGAATCCCCTCTGGATGAATTCGGAATTCCGGGAGATCGCCGTTGGATGCTTGCCACTCCCGACGGTGGGTTCCTTTCCCAACGGACCCATCCACGACTCTGCCTTCTTCGCACCGCGCCCGTTGAAAACGGGGTACCCGGCGGAAATGAGGGGGCAGGCGCCCTTCGCTTTACGGTCGAAGGGCCAGGGAGGGCGCCACTGGAACTGAGGCCCATCGGGCCCGAATCCCCAATGGAGGTTCGTGTTCACAATGACCGCTTTCCGGCGGTGGTGGGGTATGAGGACGCGGATCGTTGGTTTTCGGATTTCCTGGGGGAGACCTGTCGGTTGGTCTACATGCCGGACGACACCCTTCGGCTCGTGGATCCGGATTGGGCGCCGGGTCATCGGGTGGGACTCGCCGACGGATACCCCCTTCATCTGACAACAGAGGAATCCCTTCGGGACCTTAACGAACGCCTTTCCCGACCGACCAGCATGCTCACCTATCGACCCAACCTGGTGGTGGCCGGTGGGGGCTCTTGGGAGGAGGATGTGTGGCGGACTCTCCGGGTGGGTGAGGCTACGTTCCAGCTGGTGAAGCCGTGTGCCAGGTGTACCGTAACTACGGTAGACCAGGGTAGCGGCTCAAGAGGCCGGGAGCCTCTTCGGACCCTCAAGACTTTTCGCGAGTGGGAGGGGAAGCTCTTTTTCGGACAGAATGCTGTGATCGAGGAGAGCGGTGGGTTTCGGGTTGGTGACGACGTACATATTCTTGGGACGGGTGATCCGAGGCCTCCCCTTCGGGCCTGACCGTTGGTCGGCCCTGAAACAAACGAGGCCTTTCCCGGTAGGTAGGGTAGGGGACCCTGCAGGACTGAGATAGGACTTCAAGCCGGAAAGAAACGGGAAGAAGCATGATTCTGCGCTGCAATTTCGAGGAGCTGGGCGCGCTGAAGAAGGGCGCCGAGGCCTTCCTGGGCGGAAGCCCCGGAGAGGGCTCTCCCGTTGCGGCACCTCCCGAAGGCTGGGAAGAGGTGCAAGCACTCATCCCCCGCCTTACGGGGGACCTGACCATGGAGACACTGGCCGACCAGCAAGGGGTCTTCAGGGCCGTGGCCAGCATCGTCGCCTGTTTGCAGGATGAGATGGACACTTCCGTGCTTGCCACCCATCCCGCCGGGGAAGCGGCGGTTTCTTCATACTTCCTCTATGCCCATGCCCTTTCGGTATTGAACAGAGTCTCCGAGTTGGGGCAGGAGATGGAAGCGATCATAGAAGTTATGACCGGATCTCTCCCTACCCCTGAGGTGGCGGGCAGCATCCGGTTTCCTGACTGATGACATTTGGTGAACCACACCCAATAAAGGGGGGCGGGTGACCGGAGATCGTCTCGACGCTTTGCGGCGGATGGCGGACAATCGCCCCGACGATCCGCGTCTACAATTCGGATTGGCTGTTGAGCTTCTGAACAGGGGAGAGACCCGGGAAGGGGCGGCAGCCCTGAGGCGGTATCTGGACCTTTCCGAAGACGAGGGGAACGGGTGGGGCCGGTTGGGTGCTGCTCTGGCGGATCTGGGTGAGGTGGAGGAAGCTCGAGGGGCCTACCAAGAGGGGATCCGCATTGCCGGTGCCCGGGGCCACAGCGGGCTGGTTGAGGAGTTGGAGGAAGCCGTGGGGGATATCTCGTGACAGGATCGGAAGGAGAGCCGGGTTCAACGGCGGATTTCCATGAGGAGGCCCTGCCTCACATGGATGCCGTGTTCCGGTTTGCCCTCCGTCTTTCCGGGTCCAAGGATCAGGCCGAGGATCTGGTTCAAGAGACCTTCCTCCGTGCGTTCCGTTCCTGGGAAAAGTACACACCGGGAACCCAATGCAAGAGTTGGTTGTTTACTATCTGCAGGAACGTATTCCTTCGTCATACGGAGCGAGGAAAACGGCACGACGAAATCGTTTCGGAGAACGTGGACCGGAGTTCAGGCCCCTTCGAGGTTGTGAACCCGGTTTGGGTCAAAGCGGTGAAAGCGGATCCGGAAGGGGAATTCTTCGATTCCATCGTGGATGAGGTTGTTCTCCAACGCATCCAGGAGCTGCCGGAGGACTATCGTCTTGCCGTGGTGCTCTCCGACCTGGAGGGTCTCTCCTATCAAGAGATCTCCGAGATGATGGAGGTTCCCGTAGGAACGGTGAAGAGCAGGCTGTTCCGAGGCCGGCGAATCTTGCAGGGAGTGTTATACGACTATGCAGTCTCCATGGGGTACATCAAAGGGTCTTCCGATGAGGCCTGAGGATTTGTGATGAGTTTTCTTGAACGATTGAAGAGCCTTTTGAGGGCGGGTGGATCGCCGCCGTCTCAAAATGGAGGGAATGGCACGGGGCCGAAGGATCTCACCTGCATGCAAGCCATGGAGCAACTCCAGGAGTACCTGGATGGGGAGTTGGATCATATTCCCCACCAGGAAGTTGCTCACCATTTCTCCATGTGCAAACGGTGCTATCCCCACCTGAAACTCGAGGAACGGTTCCGGGGACTCCTGACTCGTTCCCAGGAGGAGGAGGCCTGCCCGGAACACCTCAGAGAACAGGTTCTGGAGCTATTGGCTGCCGAAACCGGAGGAGATGAATAGGGTTTCTCCCCGGCCCCGCCGCCTGGGATCCCGCCGACGTGGGTGGTCCCCTGTAAACAGGAGCCACCAGTCCTTTAGGGCTGGCGGCTCGTTTTCTTTTGACTTTCAGAGGTGACTCACACCAACCTTGCGAGCCTCCTCTGATTCTTGGAGGTTGAGGCGAACCGAAGGACCGCGCCCGGTCCCGCCGGGATCCCACTTACCCGAACCGAGCGAAGAGAAGGAATGGCCACGGCCGAAAAGAGGGAGAGGATCATCTCCCGCCTCATCGAGGAAGAGATGAAGGAGTCCTTCCTGGACTACTCCATGAGCGTCATCGTCCAGCGGGCGTTGCCGGATGTCAGAGACGGGCTCAAGCCCGTTCATCGACGAATCCTGTTCGCAATGCATGAGTTGGGCTTGATGCCTGATCGCCCTTACAAAAAGAGTGCCACCGTGGTTGGGGACGTTCTCGGTAAGTACCACCCCCACGGTGATTCGGCAGTTTATGACGCTCTGGTCCGGATGGTTCAGGATTTCTCCCTCCGGTACCCCCTGGTGGATGGTCAGGGAAACTTCGGCTCCATCGATGGAGACTCCGCCGCCGCCTATCGATACACAGAGGCTCGCCTGGCAACACCGGCCACGGAGCTTCTTTCGGATATCGAGAAGGGCACGGTGGATTGGACGCCCAACTTCGATGACCGGCTTAAGGAACCAGAGGTACTTCCTGGCCGATTTCCCAATTTTCTTCTGAACGGTAGTTCTGGAATTGCAGTTGGAATGAGCACGAACGTTCCACCTCACAACCTTCGCGAGTTGGGTGAGGCCATTAAGATCCTCATCAACGATCCTGATTGCACTACCGGCGACCTGATGCGGGTGCTTCCGGGTCCGGACTTTCCCACCGGTGGCTTCGTTGTGGGCATGGATGGGATCAAGAACATGTATGAAACCGGACGAGGCCGGCTGATCATGCGGGCTCGTGTGGTGAAGGAGGCACTCCGAGGCGGGAAGCAACAGCTGGTTGTCACTGAGCTGCCATATGGGGTTTCCAAGGCGAAGATTATCAGTCAAATCGCTGATCTGTCCCGGAAGGGGAAGATCGATGAGGTCTCGGAACTTCGGGACGAGTCGGATCGGGACGGCATGCGACTGGTGGTGGAACTCAAGCGAGGCTCGAATGCCAAAGGAATGCTTCAGACGCTTCTGAAGAAGACCTACCTGCAGGCAACTTTCGGGGCCCATCTCCTGGCCCTGGATCACGGACAACCCCGAGAGTTCACCCTCAAGGAAATCCTGGAGCACTACAGGGATCACCGCCTGGAGGTTATCCAACGTCGTTGTAAACACCTGCTGGAGAAGGCCGAGGCGGAACGTCACATCATCGAGGGGCTGGTGGCGGCCCTGGACCGAATCGACGAGGTCATCGCCATCATCAGGAAATCCAAGGATCGGCCTACTGCCTCCCAACGCCTCCAGAACAAACTGGGGCTGAGTGAGATTCAGGCCGATGCGATCCTCAACATGAGGTTGGGTAAGCTGACAACTCTGGAGCAGAAGGAACTGAAGGCCCGGATGAAGGTCCTTCACGGCCAGATCAAGGAACTTCGGGCGATCTTGAAGAGCGCGGATCGCCAGCTGGATGTGCTTTTGGAAGAATTGCGGGAAGTGGTGGACCGATTCGGTGACCCGCGGCGGACCGTTCTCCTTGGAGACGGGGAGGAAGTGGAGGCCTCCGTTGAGAGTTCCATGGCGGATGAAGACGTCGTGGTAACGGTGAGCCACGAAGGCTTCGTCAAGCGGATTCCAATGCACCTCTACCGCAGACGTGTCACCAGTGGGAAGGCTCTGGCAGGGATGGACCGGTTCGAGGGTGACTATCTGGAGAGGGTTTTCGTCGCTCGAACCCAGGGTTGGTTGCTTGTCTTCACTCGGGCCGGCCACATGTTTTTCCTGCCGGTTCTCGACGTACCGGAGGGAAGCCGGGCCTCCCGGGGCCAGTCCCTTTACGCCCTGGCTCAGGCCAGTCGGCAGGACCCCATTGTTTCCGTGCTCCCTGTGGACGATCTGGGCCTCGACAGGTCGGTGGTATTCCTGACCCGGAAGGGCCTGATGAAGCGGACCAGCCTCTCGGAATTCTCGAAACCCAGAGCCGGCGGCATTATCGCATCGGGGGTGAAGTCGGGTGATGAGATATTCCGTGTTGGCCTTTCCAGCGGGGACGCGGAGGTAGTGGTCTTCTCCAGGAGTGGGCGGGCCATTCGGTTCCCCGAGACTCAGATCTCGGTTCTTGGCAGGACGGCCCAGGGAATGAAGGGAATTGGATTAAAGGGGGACGACGGTGTGGTGGGCATGCTCCTGGTGCGCCGGGAAGCCCAGGTCCTCACGATCACGGAAGATGGCTTTGGACGTCGGACCACCGTGGACGAATTTCCCCTTCAGAACCGGGGCGGACTGGGGACGTTGGTTCTGGGCGGAGGCGGGGAAAGCAGTACGCTTGTTTCCGCCCTCGAGGTCGTCGAGGGCGAGGACGTCATGGTGGTATCGGCGGGTGGGAAAGTCTTCCGGTTACCCGTCGATGACATCCCGGAGCAGCATCGGAGAAGCCGCGGGAAGCGGCTGGTTTCACTCCCAGCGGGTGACCGGGTGGTGGAAGTCACCCGAGCTTCGGGGAAGGGTGCAAAAGAACCGGCCCCCGACAGGACCGGGGGAGGAGAGCCCGGGTCCGGATCGGAGGCCGTGGATCAGATGGAGTTGCTCAGCTGATCGGAGGCGGGGGTCGACGCCATTTTGGGGAGGGGGTCAGTTCCCTCCCAGTACCGCGGTGAGGGTCAGGCGCTCCCCGTCCCGGAGGACGACGACCGTTACCTCGTCCCCGGGCTTCTGGTCCCGCAGGGCGTAGGTATAGGCGTAGAGGTCGGATATTTCCTTACCGGCGAATTCGACGATGACGTCTCCGCCCAGAATGCCGGCTTGGTCGGCGGCGCTTCCCTCTCGGACCCCTGTGATCCGGACCCCGAAGTCCTGAGGGGTCATGTCGGGAATGGTGCCCATGGAGGCGCCACCTCTTCCAGAGGGTCGGCCGGCCGGGTCTCCAGACATGGCCCCGCCACGTGGGTTTCCGGCACCCTCGATGAAGGTCATGGCCATGGCTTCCGTGGCCCCCGACCCTGCCACTTCGCTGGCGAGATCTGCCGCGAAGGATGCCACCCTCTCCAGCCCTTCCTGATTGATGAGTTCCCAGTCGTCCTGAGGTCTGTGGTACTCGGCGTGGGTGTTCGTAAATAGCATGAGTACCGGGATGTCCTCCCCATAGAACTCGGAGTGGTCCGAAGCCCCGAATCCATCAGGGATGGAGGATAGGGCAAAGGGCTCGGGTTGGGCCTGGTTCACTTTCTCCAAGAGCCCCGGCCATTCCTCGGCAGTTCCGGTCCCGTAAACCGTAAGGGAATTCTCCCGGAGCCTTCCCACCATATCCATGTTGACCATGGCTACGGTGTTCTCCTTCGAGAGGAGTGGGTGGTCCACGTAGTACCCGGCGCCCAGGAGCCCTTTCTCCTCGGCGCTGAAGGCGAGGAACAAGAGTGTCCTGGCCGGTTCTTCGCCTGAGGCGCTCACGATTCTGGCCACCTCCATGATGGCGCTGGTTCCACTGGCATTGTCGTCGGCACCGTTGTGAACCTCCCTATGGTCCGGCGCCATGGATCCGCTTCCTCCGAATCCCAGGTGGTCATAGTGGGCTCCCAGAACAACGACCTCCCTAGCCAGGGTGGGGTCGGCCCCGGGGATCATGGCTGCGACGTTCCTTGCCTGGAGCATCCTGGGTTCAACTGCGGTGGTGAACTCAGCTTCCCGGCCTTCCTCGGCTGCGACTCGAATGTCGCTGGCCCTGGACGCTGAAATCGCCATGGCGGGGATACTCACAGCCGGCTTCGCCTCAGCCTCGGGTTGGGGGAGAACCTGGTCCTCGGAGAGGAGGATCAGAATCCCTGATGCGCCCCGGCCAGCCGCGATGGAGGATTTGAAGTGGAGGTCTCCCGCCACGGTATTCGTTCCGGTTGGATGGGGATCGGCGGCTTCCACCACGACGATCTTTCCTTCCAGATCCAGGTGGGCATAGACGTCATTTTCCTCGCCCGGCTGACTCACTCCTGATCCGCCATAAATGAGGGGGGCTGTCACTGCGCCGGAGCCTGAGAACCCGAAGGGGATCCAATCATTGTTCAGCTCCAGCGCCCTCCCCCGGACCGTGAGGGAATTCCCCTCCGCCAGAACAGATCCCACCCGAAGATCGAAGTTCTGGAAGAACGATCCGTCCGGGCCCGCTCCCTCCAGCCCCAGCTCCTGGAAGTAAGCAGCGATGTAGTCCGAAGCGCACCTGGCGCCGGGGCTGGCTGCCTCTCTTCCCCCAAGGGCGTCGTCCGCAAGGAACCTTAAATGGGCCATGGGTCCCTCGAAACCTCGAGTGAGGGTCTGGGGGACGGGGCACGCCGGAGAAGTCTGACCTGCGGCCTTGGAACTTCCAATGCCGATGCCCGGTAGGAGGAGGGCCAGAAAAAGGGCCGGGCGAAAGGCCCGGAGGCTGGGTGGTAGTTTTGACACGTTCTTCACCGCTTTTTTTTGTGGATTTGGCTTGACCATGCGCTTCAATATCAAACTTCGGGCTTCCGTCTACTCCGGGATCCTTTTTGCTCTACCGTTGGCCGTAACCTCGATGGGTCTGTTGGCCGGGCCCCTTGCCGGCCAGGGGATGAATGCCGCCGCTTTTCTCGATGCCCGAGAGGGGCATCTTCAGAACCTCCGGCAGCTGACCGTCTCCGGTGAGAATGCAGAAGCGTACTTTTCCGCCGATGGTGCCAGGTTGATCTACCAGTCCAGGGCCGAGGGCGAAGGCTGCGACCAAATCTATACATATGATCTGGCCAATGATGAGACCCGCCTGGTGAGCACCGGGGAAGGGCGCACAACGTGCTCCTATTACTATCCAGGCGGCGATAGGATCCTTTATGCCACGACACACCATTGGGACCCGACCTGTCCGCCCTCCCCTGATATGAGCCAGGGCTACGTTTGGGCCCTTTACCCCACCTTCGACATCTTCGCGGCCGATCCGGATGGCACCAACATGGTCCAGTTGACCGAAAGCTGGGGGTACGATGCCGAAGCCACCTTCTCCCCGGTGGAGGATCTGGTGGTGTTCACCAGCATGCGGGATGGGGACCTGGAGATCTATACAATGCGGGGCGACGGATCGGAGGTCCGACGCTTGACCGATAAGCTAGGGTATGATGGTGGACCGTTCTTCTCGCCCGATGGAAAGAAGATCGTGTACCGATCCGGGTACCCCGAGACCGCGGCCGAGGTCGCCGAATACCGTCGCCTTCTGGCCCAGGGCCTGATTCGTCCTTCGGCCCTGGAGATCTATGTCATGGACGCCGACGGGTCGAATCAGATCCAGGTGACCGACAACGGTGCCGCGAACTTCGGACCCTACTTCCACCCGTCCGGGGAGAAAATCCTCTTCAGCTCCAACCTTGGTGATCCGTCGGGCCGTGAGTTCGATATCTACATGATCAACGCAGATGGCACCGGTTTGGAGCAGGTCACCTTCACCGGTGGGTTCGACGGGTTTCCCATGTTCAGCCCCGATGGGAAGTATCTGGTTTTTGGTTCGAACCGGAACGAAAGCCACGAAGGGAACACCAACGTCTTCATCGCCGAGTGGGTGGAGGGGTAGGGAGGGGGTAGGGAGACCAGGAGGGGAGCCAGGGCTCCGGCGCCCCTATCCGCCCAGGGCCAGCAGTCCGGCTCGGGCTTCCTCCACCGTCCATTCGAACTCGGGGTCCGGGTCATCGAAGGTGTCAAGAAAGTCCCGGAAGTGGTTGGCAGCCTGATCCGCGTTACCAATCTCGGAGTAGAGGCGGCCGAGCTTCAGCTTGGCCATGGGGCGGAAGAACCCGTGGAAGGCCCAGTCGTCGATCCGGTGGTTCGGTCGAGGGAAGTACCGTTCCAGATATGAGATGGCCGTCTCCCGTCTCCTGAGGTTCTCATGGGCTTCGGCGAGAATCCACCAGGACAGATAGGCGGATCCCGGCAGGTATCCACCAACGCCGGGCTCGTAAATCCGGTCCGCCATGGGTTCCAATTGGTCGATGACGGATGTCCAGTCCTGACGCCGATAGGCTGAGGCGGCCTCGAGGAGCACGAACCAGGGCTCAAAGTTCTTTTCGAAGGTCAGACTAGTTGCCGTATCCCGCATCGCTTCCAGACGCTTCACCACCCGTTGCGACTGGAGCGTGTCCCCAAGCAGACCCTCCCGGATTCCGTAAAGAATGAAATCGACAACGGGGAACTTCCCTCTGCCCCCCAGCTGCATGGGTTCCTGGTCTGGTGAGGGTTGGTGAGCGGGCAGCTCAAAAACCAGGTCGAGGAAGAGGTGGCCCAGGCGGGTCCTCTGAGTTTGAGAATTCCCGTAGGGGTCCTCGGCGGTGGGTTCGACCAATTGATGGGCTTCATTCACCCGACCTCTGACCGCAGGAAGCTGGTGGGCTGTCCATTCAGCCCGGACGGGCCATCGCCAAGCTCCCTGGTTTTCTACGAAGAGGCTGTCTGCGAGATCCCAGTTCGCATCAGCCTGGGCCTGGTAAAAGGCCAGGTCCCTGGCGCAGTTTGGTGGGATTTCTGCTTGGAGGGAATCCAGGAGACCGGTCCACTCCTCCACCCTGTTCAGCGAGACGCTCCACGTCAGATGATTCGTGTGGCAGGGGGTCTCGTAGGGGCGGGCAGGATCGAACCGTCTGGATTCTTCAGCAGCTGTCCTCTCTTGCCGGAAGTAGACACTCAGGGCCGAGTCGGGGAGTCCGGCTTCGGAAGCGAGTCTCAGGGCGTAGTAACCCTCCCAGGTTCGATCCCGGAGAATTGCCTGTTCCGCCTCGTCGAAAGCGAGGTCCCAGAGGGCCACGTCGTCCAGGATACGGAGGTGGAGCTGAATGTCGGCCCAGCGGGCATCGGTCAGCCGGTTCCGAAAGCGTTGAACCTGGTCCGCCGCATATCTCGAAGAGTCGGCATCCTTAGGGAAGCCCAGGTAGACGTCGGATAGGCGCTGCCAGGCCATGGCAAAGGCTGTGTCCAGGGTAACAGCTTCCCATAGAAGGTCTCTGGACTCGAGAACGTGATCCTGGCTCGAGAAGAGAGCCAGGGTGGCCTGGTACTTCTTGAGTGCTTCCAGTGAGGGGGTCAGGACCCGGGGGAGGGGCTCGCTGGCGGCCAGGACGGCCCTGGATTCACCCAGCTTCCGCCGGACCTCCCGAATCACCTGGTCCACCATCTCCACCACGTTCGCGTGGGCTTCCGCCACCCCTCGTCCTTCAGTGAGGAGAACCCCGTCCTCCACATCCTCCACCCGTACTACGAAGACAAAACTGCTACCGAGGCGGTCCAACCTTGGCACTACGATGGTGGAAGTCCCCAGTCGGGTCGCTACCTCCTGTGCCAAGCCGGGCGTGAAGGGTGTTTCGGGATTTCTCTCCATCAGATCCAGGACCCGGACCACCTCTGCTTCAGGAACGGTCTGGACCACGTGGGCTACATCCAGCCCGGTCTGGAGGAGGAAGCCAACGCAGTCCCGATCCTCCAGAGATGCGCTACCTGCAACGCCGGCAAGGACCGTGAAAGGGCGGTCGGGAGGGGGTGGCCCCGGATCGCTCAAACCCAAGCGGAGGCGGAAGATGCCGACGGCGGCGAAACAAACCGTGGCTGCGAAGACCAAGGACCAAAACCAGAGTTTCCACGGTCCAGCTGTTTGATTGGGGTTGGGGTCTGTGACCCTGGAGGATACCCCAGGGGGTCCAGTGACGGTGGTTTCCCGAGGGCTGTCTTGGTCTCTCCCCGGGGCGGTAACCGGAGCCCGGATTTCACCACGCCGAATGGCCTCGGCCACCCTTTGGGTTGTGGATGACGGTTCCAGCTCCAGCTCTTCTCTGAGTTTGGAAGAGAACTTTTCGTAAAAGCTGAGGGCGGCGGCCCGGTCTCCGGCCTCGGCCATCGATCGGATAAAGACCTGGACTGGGGTTTCGTCACTCCAAACGAGACTCAGGGCTCGTTGAGCGGTCCGCTCGGCTTCCACCAGGTTGTTTCGGTCGATGTGATCCTGGGCCATCGACCAGGCCGCCCCGGCGGCCATTTCCCTGCGCTTCTCCCGTTCTTCCTCTACCCATTCACCAAATCCCCAGGCATCCGCGATGTGGAAGCCCTCGAGAAATCCTCCACCATAGAGGCTCAAGGCATCGGACCACCTTTCCTCCTGGATGGCCGAGTCGAACTCTTCCGTGTCCACCCTCAGCTGGCCAGGGGCCAGGCCGACCTCCTCTGTGCCTCGCCCTAGAAAGACGCCCTCTGACAGGTTTCTCCTGAGAAAGGAAAGGCCTTGCGAGAGAGCGTTTCTGGCGTGGGCGTCGTCTCGCTCCGGCCAGAAAAGGGAGAGGAGGGTATCTCTTCTGAGGAGTTCCCCGGGTTTTGCGACAGCCAAATACACCAACAAAGCCAACCGTTTCGGTTGGGAGAGAACCGGTGTGATCTCTTCCCCATCCGAACTTGTGAGTTTCAGGGAACCCAGGGTCCGAAGGTTGAGCAAAGGCCAGCCCCCGCAGGGCAACAGTGGTGATCAGCTGATGGCGCAACGATGCGTTGAGGAAGAAGATGTCGTTGCGGTTAACGTGTGGGCAAGGCTAGAGGAGAGTTCCCTGGGCCCTGAGGTGGGTGAAGAACTCCGTGAGAATCCGGTAGGTCAGTCCCCAAACAGCCTTCCCACTCACGTGGAAACAGGGAAAATCCCGGGTGCTGTCTCCCAGGTCGATGGCCGTGGTACCAACGGCTTTCTCATCAAGCAGAGGGGCAACCGGGGTCCAGTGGATTTCGTCCACCTCCCGGCTTGCGACCCGAGCGGGAACTCCGAACGGAACGGCGAAAACGAAGGGGAAGATGGAAATCGGGGGGAGCCGAAAAGTGTTGGGCTCAAGGGGTTCGAGACGACCCAGGTCCACCCCGAGGTTGTCGAGGCAGAGGTCGGTTTCCTCCAGGGTCTCCCGGATGGCCGTATCTCGGAGAGTGGGGTCCGAAGGGCTCCAGCGGCCTCCCGGAAAAGCCATATGTCCGGACCAAGGGTCTCCCTCCGCTTCAGCCCTCTTGATCAGAAGCAACTCAAGTTCCGGTCCGGTCCTCAGGATCACGGAAACGGCTGCATGAGTCCGGTTTCTGGCGGGGCCCGGTAGGGGCGGCAGCCGGCCCTCCTGGGTGACGAGTGCCTCTCGGATCGAGGATATTCTGGGGTCGAGGATTTCCCGTTTGCCGTTTTCCATTGAAGGCCCTACCCCAATCGACCTGGGAGGTTCGTGGGGCACGGGGCCAGAAGGTCTTAGGTCCCCCCCTGGGTTTGCTCGCCTCCTCCGGGGAGCTCCACGCGAAACTTCACCACCGTCGGAACGTCGAACTGGTCCCGGACGACCGCAAGAACCCACTCCCGGGTGAACACGGGTTGGGGATAAACGCTTAGGCCGTCCGGACATCTCACTGCCCCCAGGTAGGACCCGTCCTGATCGAATACATCGAAGAGGATGGGTTCACGCCATTCGTTGGGTATGGCATCCGGGTCGGCCGGATCGTAGGAGGGGTCCTCCACTCTCCGAGCGGGCTGATGTACCCTCACCCAGACCGTGCCATCATCCCCGGCGTAGAATCGCTCGTACGGTGGCTTCACCTCCGGGATCGGCGGGCCATTCCACCGCCAATTGGGGTCGGTTCCCCGCATATTCTTGATCTCCCGTGCCTCCTCTTCCGCCCGCTCCCCGCCTGCCACAGAAACTGGGGAGTACACCTTCTGGATTTGGAGGGGCGGGGCTTCGGTCCGGAGAAGGGTGATGGTGTAGTCCAGATTGATTCCGTGAATGAAGTAGCCAAGGGGACTGAGGACAGCGTGTTCACCCGGCCCGAAGGGAACCAGGTTCACACTCATACTGGTGTTTCCGTCCCCGTGGTCGACACTGGCCTCGATAGTAGGCTCTTCCCAGGGTGTGTCGGGAATGACCAGGGTGTCGCCCATGGTCCCGTCGGAATTGATCTGAACCAACCCGGTCTGCCAGTCCGACACGCTTGCGCCCGGGTCCAGGAGGATGAGGGCGTGTGCTCGGTCCTGTGGGTCCACCACCATACGTCTGGAGGTGAAGAAGCCGCCACGCATTCTCCACGTATCCAGGGCTTCCCCGTCCGGTGAGAAAACCTGCAGGCGAGCGTTACCCGGGTCTCTCAGGACCACACGGCCGTCGGAAAGGACATTCAATCCTCCGTCCGGCTGTTCGTATTCCCCAGGCCCCTCACCACCCCGCCCAAAAGTGGTGCGGTAGGAGCCATCCGGGTTGTATACCCTCAATGCCGGGACCTGCCGGTCCATGACATAGATGGTTCCGTCCGAGGCCCTGGCCAGGGATACGAGTTCTCCGAAGATGTACTCTTCAGGGCCGTCGAACATTCCGATAGAAACTTCGGGCACCAGTTGGGCCGTGTCTCGCCAAAGACTGCCGGAAACGGTCCGCACTACGATGGTGTCGCCGACGGTGTCATGTGTGGCGACCCAGTCTCCACCTGCGGAGCCCTGTCCCCCTGAGCTGCACGCAGCGGTGAAAATGCCGATGGTGAGGAGGATTGCCAGGGTGGGTACGGAGTGCTTCCGCATGGGAGTGCTCCCTGTTGAAATACCTCTGTGTCGATCAGAACTGTCGGGAGGTTAGATGCCGGTGGAGGGGTAAGGGTTGGGCGGAATCAGAATCTAGACGCCCCTCGTGTTCGGGTCCCAGATGAGCTTGTGGAGCTGGATTTGTAGGCGAACGGGAAGAGCATCTTCGAGTATCCAATCCGCAAGCTTCCGGAGGTCCAGGTCGTCCCAAACGGGAGAGAACAGGAGGGCTTTGAGATCCTCCCCGGCCAACCTCACATCGAGGCCCCGCTCTCGAATGGTGCCCCGGGCCCATTCGTAGTCTTCCCGGTCCCTTAGGACGAACTTCACCTCGTCCCGGTGAGTGAGATGGCCCAGGTTCGACCAGAGGTTCTTCTTCTCCTCCCCGGAACCGGGACACTTCAGATCCATGATCTTGTGGGCCCGGGGGTCGAGAGGGGACACATCCACGGCCCCGGATGTCTCCACCAAGACCGTGTAGTCCCGATCCAGAAGCTCCTGGGCCAACAGGAAGGCGTTCGGGTGAATGAGGGGCTCCCCTCCGGTAAGCTCTACGACCGGGCACCCGAGCCGATCTACCTCCTCATGGATTTCCTGGAGGGTATTCTTCTCCCCGCCTTCAAAGGAGTAATCGGTGTCGCACCACACACACCGGAGAGGACAGCCGGTGAGGCGGATGAATGTGCACGGAGATCCTGCCCAGGTGGATTCACCCTGGATCGAATGGAAGATCTCGGTGACCCTGAGGAACTTCCCGTCGGTCACTCTTCGTCCCTTGAAGCCTTCTTCGCCTTTGGCCAGAGGAATCCCAGCGGTGATTCCTGGATCACACTTCCGGCAAAGAAAAGCATGTTCGCCGGCCGCTCGGCCAGGCGCCGCATGAGATAGGGGTACCACGATTCGCCGAAGGGGACGTACACCCGGACGTTGAACCCTTCCTCCTTCAGTTCCCGCTGCAGATCTCGCCGGACCCCGTGGAGCATCTGGAACTCGAAGCGGTCAGCGGGGATGTTTTCCTTTCGGATGAACTCCACGAGAGTGTCGACGATCTCGTCATCATGGGTCGCGAGGGCCGGATAGTTTCCATCGGTCAACAGAGCCTTGGCGACGTCCACAAAGTTCTGGTCCACCTTCCTTTTGTCCTGGAAAGCAACTTCCGGGGGTTCCGCGTAGGCCCCCTTACAAAGCCGGACCCGGGCGCCCAGCTCGTTCATCCTGAGAGCGTCGTCCATGGTCCGACGAAGGTAGGACTGG
>RCNC010000181.1_pt1 | contig 36270 bp, 31 predicted proteins | sample 2041301 | NCBI WGS metagenome assembly RCNC01 (sample SAMN09708231, study PRJNA481090) | Marine sediment metagenome, whole genome shotgun sequencing project. | biome: marine sediment; feature: ocean; material: sediment; isolation source: Sewage treatment plant 13A marine sediment (STP13A) ... | reverse complement strand
TTTGGAACCGATGTGCCATTTACCATTGAGCGCGGTGGCATAACCCGCATCCGAGAGCAACTCGGCAATGGTGTATTCCCAGGGAGCCAAGCCATCTGGCTCACCCGGTGCGGGAACCTTTTGCGTCCCAGAGCGAATGGGCAAACGCCCCGTGTGTAGCGCTGAGCGAGTTGGCGTACATTGGTTCTGCACGTTGAAATTTGTTAGTCGTAAGCCTTCATTGGCTAATTGGTCGATATTCGGGGTAGGTAATGTCCCGCCCTGTGCACTAATATCTCCCCACCCCCAGTTATCGACGAGAATATAGACAATATTGGGCTGATTCTGCGCTATCGCGTTGGCTGTCAGAAGCTGGGCGAGTATAAGCGTTAGCGCCTTGGCAGTTCTCAATGTGTAGAGTCTCTTTCGTTGATGGCAACAGATTGCTCAAAGAGCCGCTGTAAGCAGCGGCCCCCCCGCTTAGGGCATGGTTTCCATAAAGCTATTGAACTTGTCTTGGCTTTTCACTACCCATTCCGGTGTTGCACCGCCTGTTCCAGCTAGTTTTAGACTCTCATGTTTGGCAGCAACTTGTTCTAAAGCTTGTTGTTGCTCATCAGTCACATCCACAAAAAATACGTGATTGCCTTGTTTCAATAACTTTTGGAAGCGTTTGAACTGGTGGTTAGGTCTTTGGATGCCGATTAATCCTCCTTCCCATGTGCAAAACCCGAGAACTACAACGGCGAGAAAACCAAATGGTACCCAACCAGCAGGGCTTAAATGCCATCCCATTAGATAGGCCAAAAGCAACACAAGGCCTGCAGCAATTACGCCTATAATGGCACCAAATTCGGTAGAACGAACAACGTCTTTTTTTAGAACTGATTCGATGGAGTGAAGGTGGTGACGTTCAACCTCAGCGTCGTTTTCACTCAGCACATGAATCTGAGGAATACTGATGCCTTTAGCTTGTAACTCACTTTCCATAACAGAAAGATCATCCAGGTCGTTGCTGATGTAATAATGTCGTTCCATTTATTTTGCCCTCTGCGGCTTGGCATTTCATTTTTACTTTGGTTTGTTAATTTATTCAGCTTCAATTCTTCTCTATGTACTTGTTACGCAGTACTTTATATCCAGTTCACAATATACAACATTTAAGTTACATATTCTGAGTTAGATCCGTATTTATTAAGGGCAAGGCATGAGTATCTTGGGCTCTTCAATGATTTTCTCGTAGTGACAAGTTAACTCGCCGAAATTGTTGGAATTGGCGGATGAATACTTGTAAGCGCCACCGACTATCTACAGCAACTCCCTGGTAAGATCTCGATAGATTCTCGCCAGTAATTGTCGAAGATTGGTCACGCCTTTATAGAAATCGCAGAACAATTCACGGGCAGATATTGAGCACAGGTGTCTTGTCAGACTACCCCATGACCCTACCCATGTCCTACCCGGGATTTGCCGAGAGGTGGGCGTTCTGGGGGAGAGTTGTGTTAAGCCTACAGCCCACTACACTTAAACACAGGGAATAGCATGTTCTGGTCGCCACTTCGTATTGTGGCGGTGCTAGTAATAGACTGATCAATAGGATTTGGAGAAGGATGGCTCGCCGCCTACATTTAGCTGCTTTTATACCTGTTTTGCTAATTATCGCAATTTGCCTAACAGTGTCAGGACTTGCGATCGCGCAAGAGCGAGTTGCAGTTAGTGGAAACGTCTATTTTGGGGACACTCCACTTTGCGCCCTGGTGCTTATCAATGGGCAGAGCCAATTCTCGTGTGATGGAACCGGGCGCTACGATATGCAAGTTCCGTTGGATGGAGATGGGATGATTACTGTGCAGGCGTTCGCAGACGGTTTTTCACCATTCAATGAGATTGTGACACCTGCTAAGGCGGCAGAACTTCAAATTGACATGCTCCTCGACCAGCAGAGTCCAGGCTTTCAAGTCGATACAACCTACGAACCGTCTGCAACAGAAGGCCGATATATAGTGAGTGGAAACATTTATTGGGAAAGTTTCCCGGTTTGTGCCCTCGTTCTTGCTAATGGTCAGAACATGTTTTCATGTAATGAGAACCTGGGGCAATTCTCTCTGGACGTTCCACTCGACCAGGATGGGAATATCACCTTGATGGTCTTTGCTGATGGATTTAAGCCTTATAAGCTCAGCAATAGCGAAGCGGTCACCTATGTGCGTAAAGAATCGACCGATAACTTCCTGGGGTGGGGTCAAACTGGCGTCTATTTTCCGCAGTTTGATGCCTCCAGCGTTGTCGGGCCAAAACGAACAGACGACAACATGCAGTTTTACCTGCCGAACTGGTTGGAATTCAACTTTAACCCCTGGGATTTGAATACTACCTTTTCAGCCGACAAACCCGACTGTTTCGACGATTGCAGAGGCCGGGGCGTCTATACCCGTGGCGGGTACACCAATTGGAGCACCTTTAGCCTGCCAAATGGCTTGTCCGGCCTTTCCGGCTCGATCGTGGATGAACAGGCCGAAGACAACACCAACAATACCGTCAATAAAATACTAATGAAAACGGGTGTGCCGTCCTCCTTCTGCATGCATATCGTCACGGATAACACCGACAACGCGCACGATTCAGCGAATTCCATCATAGTAAGGGTTGGCAGAACGGGTCAGGGAAGCTTTGATCCCAACGTCTCTGTTCCAAATCTCTCCTTCGACGGGACTACTGATGTGCATACGTTCCGGTTCGATAACTTTCTTCCGGACGATTTCATCAAGATCAGGCTCAACTCAGGTACCCCGGGTATGCAGCCCGGTTTCGGTGGCCTGATGTTCGATTTGGCCTGTGATGCTATTCCCAACGCGCAATGCGGTAACAGCCGCTGTGACCTGGCGCTTGGTGAGAGCTGCGAGAGCTGCCCGGGAGACTGTGGCGTGTGTACACCCGGGGATACCCCCACGGGAACCTGGTACTATCACGGCGCAGATCCCCGGTCCCACCACGTCGATGGCGCTAATCGGCTGCTTATTTTTGTCGCCCATGGTGTTGGCGATAGCAACCATAGGATGGAAGGCGTCAAATATGGCGACAAGGACATGCACTTGCTCGTTGGCAGGTCCCAGCAAAGGAACGATACATCCACGGTTTCGGTTTGGTACCTCAAGGAGGTGGATATCGCTTCAGCCGTTGGCACAAATTTCATTGTCGACTGGCACCATAAACCGGGTAACCGCTCTTATGAGAGCATCTTTTTTAACAACGCCAGTCAGACCGCCTCGTTCGGCGCCGTCGATGAAGCCGGATGCAATGATTGCTTCTCTGTTGCATGCCCCGGGAAGACCATGGAGTCCGGCCACATATCGCTCTACGCCGGCACGCATGAAAGAGACGGAGCCAGTTTCTCTGTGCTGAACGACTACATTCAGGACGCAGACCTGTGGATGGGCGGAAATGGCAGGGCGACTATCGGCCACAAAAACGGCGTCGGCAATAGTGAGGCGGCGGGTGCCCGGTTTGGCAGGGAGGGCGCATTCTCCCTGGCTTGCTTCGAAGTTCAGGATTTACCGCAGGCCGTCAGTGACGGCGACGGGGATGGGGTGAGTGATATGGCGGACAACTGCCCGTCTGTTCCCAACACTGACCAGCTCAATACAGATGGCGCTAATGACGGCGGTGATGCTTGCGATGACGATGATGACAATGATGGCTGGGAAGATTTCTACGACAACTGTCCAAAGATTGCCAACCCCGATCAGGTTGATACTGATGATAATGGCAGGGGTGACGCTTGCGAGGGTCTGCCACCCGGCTGCTAGTCAACGAATACACACCCCGGCGCAGTGGCTAGTTGGAAGCGGCACGGGAACAGCTCCAGGAAGATTTCGCGGTGGAGGGAAACCGTATGGCAGCGGAGCTGTTGCGCGGACCTGATCGGTGGTTTTTTATCTGGGAGATTGGGTAGTGGTCAACTGCGGCTATACTGAGTCTGGTGTGGGTCGGTGTGGGAGTTCGGTTAGAGTGAGTTGAAGAATTCCAAGTGGTTTTCCGGACCGAACTTCCGAACTGGGGCCGAGCTCAACATTCTTATATTGAGACTCCTCAGCTGCAGTTCAAAAGTAGCACAAGTCTCTATTAGTGAACTCCTCCATTTGGATACTCATGCTGTGAAGGTGCACAGTCGGGGGCTTTACATGTAACGGCGATACAGGCAATAGTCTGTTCCATGGGTCATCGAAGGGATTGGGGTTCTCAAGCCACCCAACTTCGAGGAGCGTAGGACGATGTTCTTATTCCTACCAAAAGTTTTTACATTTTATCGACACAAGCTTGTCAGGGAGACGTGCGCATCGCTAGACATTCAAGTACCTGCATTTTGATGTTCGCCCTGGTCACACCGCCCGCCAACCCTTAACGGATAAGATCGGAGAAGCTGCCACACAGCTCCTCTGCCGGCTCACTGCGCTCGATCCTCCTGATTTGGCCCAGGGTGCTTAAGCAGCTCTGCGGAAAGTCACCCTCTACGGCAGGAGCCAGGCACGTCTTATCCAGCAGGCTAAAAAATTCCGTACACTGGGGGCCCCAGGCCTTTTTGCCCTTGCTACTGGCAGCCGCTATTTTCTTCCTCAGAGAGTTAAGACTGCTGGCACAGACGGCATCGCCCATATCGGAGGCAGATGCTTTGCCATTGGGATCAGTAAATAGCGTTCCCTCTTTCTGGGATGCCGCCACACTACCGCTCATGTAAATAGAGCTACAGGAAACATCCAGGCCCCGGTGGATGACATCACGGCACGCAGCCGCTATTTCGGAAAAATACATTGGGCAGGACTCTGGCCCCGCCACCACTTTGCCAGAGTCCCCGCCAGAACCGCTATTCGACTCACCTCCACACGCCGCTAAAAGGACAAGAACTACCGCAACCACTGCATTTTTCATTGTACAGTTCTCCGTAAATAAATTTGAAAATACGCAAAATACATAGCAATTATACTCTACGGGAGCACGATTATTGATGCAAACCAAGTTGTGGATCATTTGCAGTTTTGCTGGCGTATGCCTTGCCAGGGTACTAATGTAATGAACCATCCCCACCCACAGGTCCAAATACGATTTCGCCACCCACAGGTTGCTGGTAGCGTCAGGCAATCAAAAAATGGGAGGGACTGTATTAGCTGGTGACTCGCTGGCGAGTTTTGTATTTACTACCTCGGGTGGCCCCAGCCTTCTTTGGTATTTTACCCGATCGTCGCTTTTTATAGGGTGCTTTGCTCACTTTGATATTTTTCAGGCCTTCTGGCAGTACTGCCTGACTCTGTGCTATCAGTTCATGGAGCGACGCCTGCAACGGCTGCATAAAGCCGTTATAGCTACCCTTCCGCTGGCTGATGGCATCGAGTTCGGTTTCCCAGCGGGCCGTCATATCCGGCGTAGATGCTATCTCGGGTAAACTGTGGATCAGGCCCTTGCCTGCCGCTGTGGCACGAATTTGCCTGCCGTTACGCACGAGGAATTTACGTGTAAACAATAGTTCAATAATGCCTGCCCGCGTGGCCTCGGTGCCCAGGCCATCGGTGTCTTTCAATACTTTTCGAAGATCTGGGCATTGCACATAGCGGGCAATGCCGGTCATCGCCGCCAGTAAACTCGCATCATCAAAGGGTTTAGGGGGCGTGGTTTGTTTCTCCAGCACCTCACCTCTGCCACAAATACACGAATCCCCTTTCTTCAGGCTCGGCAATTGCGTATTCAATGCGGACTCCTTTTTGTCCCCTTCTTTTCGGGCCCCTTCTTTTCTGGACGGGAATAATTGCTTCCAGCCCGGCTTTAGGGACGCCCTGGCCTTGGCAATAAAACAACCACCGGCAATATCCAGGTCAATCTGGCTATCGCTGTACTCATGGGCTGGATAAAACTGCGCCAGGTATTGGCGGGCCACCAGCTCGTACACATTCCGTTCAGCCTGGCTCAATTTTCTGGTATCCATTTTCCTCGCTGTGGGAATGATTGCGTGGTGCGCTTCGACCCGGCTGTTATTCCAGGCTTTGCTTTTCAGGTCTCGATCGGCTTCACGGGCGGCCTGGGTCAACGGCTGACAGTTATTCGCCAAGGCATCGATGACAGCGTTGCGATCAGCTAAATGCTCAACCGGTAAATAACGGCAATCTGAGCGGGGGTAGGTGAGTAGCTTGTGGCGCTCGTAGAGAGACTGGCAGGTATCAAGCACCTGCTTCGCACTCATCGAGAAGCGCCTGGCTGCATCGATTTGCAGGGCCGACAAATTATAGGTCAGTGGTGGAGGCTGTTTCTTTTGCTTGCGGTTACTGTCGGTAACAACGGCCGGTTGCTGATCGATACGGGACAGCACATTGTCCACGAGGTGCTTTGACAATATCCTGCCCTCATCATCCTGCCACGGTTGGCAAGCTTCACTGGGCTGCCACCGGGCCTTAAAATGCTCTCCGCGTTGGGTCACCACATGGGCGATAAGCTGATAAAAAGATTTGGCAACGAAGCGTTCAATTTCCTCATCACGCCTCACCACTAGCCCCAGTACAGGCGTCTGTACCCGGCCGACCGAAAGCACACCCTGGTAACCCACCTTACGCCCCATCAGGGTATAGGCACGGGTCATATTAATACCGTATAACCAGTCGGCCCGGGAACGGGCCAGTGCTGAAATCGACAGTGGGATAAACTCTTTGTTGTCCCGCTGTTGCTCGAGTGCTCGGGTCACACCCGCCGGATTGAGGTCGTTGATCAGGCAGCGCTGGATACTGTCGCGCATGTTGCCGCGCACTTTGAGGTGGTCAATTACCTGGTCGACCAACAGCTGCCCTTCGCGATCAGGGTCGCCGGCATGAACCAGCTGATCGGCCTCTTTCACCAGTTTGCGCAACACGGCCAGTTGTTTGCGGCTACTGGCCTTGGCTTTGAGCTGCCACTCCCCGGGCACGATTGGCAGGTGTTCGAGGCGCCACTGCTTGAAGCTGGGATCATAGGCATCGGGCTCCGCTTGCTCCAACAGGTGCCCTACACACCAACTGACACAATCACCGTTGCCCACATAGATACAGCCATCCGCCTTGCGGTGAGGTTTGGGTAGTACGTCGGCAATGGCTCGGCCCAGGCTGGGCTTTTCGGCGATATATAATCTCATGGAGCCTACGATACTGTATGTATAACCAGTTATCCAGATCGTTTTTGGCCGCCCCAACCGGCCAGCACCAATTCATGGATGAAGAGACCAGCTAGCCTATACAATCACCACCTATCCCTTTCCCAGAAACCCCAATCAACCCGGCCAACCTGGGGCAGGCCAACCTCACGTACTCGACGCCAATGTATGCTCTGTAAAGCCTTGGTGTAGATGATCTGGCGTCGGGTTCGTCGAGTACGTCGGGTTGAATCGTGGTTTTTTTATCTGGGAGATTGGGTAGGTGCGCTCAGTGAGTGGTGACGATGTGCGTTCCCGAAGCGCTGACCCTGAAGCATTTACCCGGGCTTTGGCCGCGACCGACCGAGGGGAACTCAACTTTCCTCCATCATTTTACGGTAATACAACGCCACCAGCTTATCCTTTTCGGCTTCGGATTGGCATTTTTCAAACTTTTGTTCAAACTTACGCGCAAAACCCGACCAGCGCAGGCGTGCTTCCAGCAGCTCCTTGATAAACCCGTTCACCAGTAAATTCTGCGCTCTGCGATCGGCACTGATGCCAGATTCTTCCTGCTGGGCAAAGAGTGCGAACCAGTCGGCTAACTGATCCCAATCCTGTTGGGCTTGTTGGGCCAGGTGGTCCAGGTGCGCCCACTGGTGTTCAGGGTCGCTGATATCGCCCAGGGTCAATTTCAGCAGGGCCTCATACTCAAAACTGAATGACTTACCTTCCTCTTCGAGCCATTGGCCCAGAGCCACTCTGCCTTCAGCTGTGATGTGGTATACCACGCGAGTCCGCTTGCCCTGCTTCTCGGCCTGTTGCTGTGCTGGTTGCCTGTAGTGATTCCAGTGATAACCGTTCGACAAAGGGCGGCGATGTTGCGTACAACGTCGATTTGTACCGAACTGAAGGCGGGGCTCCCCATGTGGTGGCCGAGGATTGGGGCAGTGTGGGTTTCGGCACCGGCTATTCCACCGGGCAGGACAATGTCTGCGCAATCGCACGCAACAATCTCACGCTTCGCGCGCAGTTGTCGGAGTACTTCGGGCCTGATGACGGCAACCGTAATTCAGACTTTTTTTACGCCAATCTCCTAGCCAGCGGCATCTACGATGCTGAAATCGACCCGGAACTGGAGGATTTGTTTGCAGGCTATGCTGCGGGGTTTAACCGCTACCTGCGCGACACAGGCATCGACAACCTGCCCGACTCGGACTGCCAGGGTGCAGCGTGGGTTCAGCAGATGTCGCTGGAGGATGTACGACGGGTCCACTTGCTGCCGGCATTCCTGCCAAATTTTATCCGGTTCCTGTATCCCACCGTTCCGGCCCTGGCTATCAGCAGCAACGACAGGGCTCCTGCCGCCGCACAGCAGGCGTTACCGGTGGCAGTTCCTGCCGCTGCCCCCGGGTTGATGAATACACCACCGGAGATCACTGCGGAATTGCTGGCAATGGTAGAGGATATGACCAGCATGGACGACAAGGGCAGCAACGGGGTGGCGATTGGACGTGACCTTACCGTTAATCAGAGCGGCCTGCTGTATACCAATCCGCACCTGGGGCCCGATCTGACTTTTCGTTTTGCCATGATGCACCAGATCATGCCCGGGGTGATGAATATGCTGGGGGCTAACGCCTACAACCGGGCCAATGTCGGTTTCGGTACCAACGGTGATGTGGCCTGGACCAACACAGTCTCCGCGTCCCTGCACTTCAACTGGTACCGGCTGGATCTCGTCCCTGGAGATCCCTTCAGCTATCTGTACGACGGTGAAGTCCGTCCCATCGAGCCCAGCACCGTCACCATCAAGGTTAAAACCGCGGACGGCAGCCTGGTCGAGGAGAGTCACACGTTCTACTCCACTCACTACGGCCCTATGGTGGGCTTTGGCTCAGTTATTTTCCCCTGGGGCCCCGATGATCACGCCTATACCTTGAGCATCGCTGACGAGGGAGCGCGCACGATGCAGGGCGCATCCCTGGCGTACCAGAGAGCCGAGACAGTGCGGGAGCTGAAAGACGCATTTGCAAGATACACAGCTAGCCCCAGTACCAATATTATTGCTGCCGATTCCAACGGTGATACGCTCTATATCGACTCGAGCCCCACGGTAAACTTCAGCGACCAGCAACTGGTGGACTGTGTTGCCGCCGTAGGGCCCCTGGGCAAAGAGTTCTCCGGCAACGGAGAGGCCTGCGAGTGGCGTACCGACGAAGATTCAGCAGCACCGGGGCTGGTGGGCGCCGGCAACATGCCATTCCTCTTTCGCACCGATTACGTGACCAACTCCAACGATACGTACTGGCTGGCCAATCCCGCTGAACCCGTCACGGGCGCGCTGATGGTTTATGGGGATATAGAGGACGAACGAACACTGCGCACGCGCTCTGGTCTGCACATGATCATGGCCCGGGAGGAGGGCAGCGACGACCTCCCCGGCAATCTTTTCGACATCGACTCCATAGTGGACAGGATGCTGAGTAACCAGCATTTCGTCGGGCAGGTATTGCGTGATGACCTGGTAAGCCTGTGTGAAAATAATCCCTTAGTCGAAGTAGAAGGGGCAACCGTGGATATCAGTGAGGCCTGTCCGGTACTGGCCGACTGGGACCTCGCATCGAACCTCGACAGTCGTGGCTCACACCTGTTCCGTGAATTCCTGCGTGCGGCAAATGAGGGTGAGAATACCCGCTTGCTGCCGGAATCGCTGAACTACACGGTACCGTTCTCGGTCGATGACCCTGTAGGAACACCCAGGGGCCTGACTCAGGATAATCCTGTCGCCCTGCAATCACTGGCCATAGCGGTACAGGTGCTGAGCGATGCGGGTATCGCGCTGGACGCCAGACTGGGTGATATCCAGTCGGTGACAAAAAATGAAGACGTCATACCCTGGCACGGCGGCGAGGAGTGGGAGGGTGTGTTCAACAAAATGTCCCTGGACCTCGTCGCCGAGGCGGGGGGCTATCCGGCCATCACCGGCAGCAGCGCCAGTTGGGTAATGGCGGTGGAATTTGGCGATCAGGGCCTGAAGGCGAAGGGCAATCTCACTTACTCGCAGTCGCTCAATCCCACCTCTGCGCACTATTCAGATATGACCAAACTATTTTCCGACAAGCAGTTGGTGGACCTTCCCTATGAGTTGGAGGAAGTAAAGGCTGCCGCCACCGATACCATGGAGTTGTCGGAAGGCGCTGAGCAGTGTGAAGATGGTGGCTGGGGGTTCTATCAGCATCCGGCTTTTGCCGATGAAGATACCTGTCGGGACTACTTCCAATTAGTGTATGACAATCGGCTGACTGACTACGTAGACGACTAGATTGTTGATTTGCATCCCAAATTGACCCTGGTGTGGGCCGATTTGGGTGCTCAGTTACAGTAAATGGAAGAAAACAAAGCAGTTTTCCGGACCGAAGTTCCGAGACGGCGCTACAAGTCCATGTGGCAGGCTCGGCAATTTGTGACAGTTCAAGCTGCTGTTCAGAATCCTTGCAATTGTGGCAGGCACCTTATTCGGGGTGAGTATTACCGTGATCTTAGGGTCAGTGCGTTTAATTAATGAAGCAGGGCAGTGGCATAACGAAGCGCGCTTTGTCGTTTGGAGGAAAGGTTCGCAGGTCGAAAACGCCAACCCCGGGGTTTATCATATTTACGCCATGGCATCGTGCGCAGCGTTTGCGGAATGAGGTCGTGCCCTTTTTGTACAGGGCCTCGGTGGTGGAGGTTGCCGCCGGATCAGCGGTAGCCTCTGGCGCCAGCATTGCTGCGAAGGCGAGGGTGATTACGGCTATGACCTCACCGCGCATGGCGGCGGATGTTCTCGCTGGGTGTGGCCTTGCTATCGCGTTCATGAAAGCCCTGGTTGGTGTTTATACCTGATTTACACTGGCTCGGGTTTACTTTTTGTCCCGAAACAATGCGAAAGTCCATAGAGAGCCTCCGGTCGGAATGTTTTGCAGGCGCTCGTCACCACTGTAAAGCGCGTAAAACCCACCTATGCCACTTGCGATAGTGACGTACGGCTGGCCATCACGCTCCCAGAACCGTTCTGCCAAGTTGAATCTTCCTGCAAGGCAATACCGGATTACATACCTACAAGCGCCACCGATCGCCGCCGGCTGTCTACAGCAACTTCCTGGCAAGCTCTCGATAGCTTCTCGCCAGTAATTGTCGAAGATTGGTCACGCCTTTATCGAAATCCCCAAAAATTTCACGGGCGGATATTGAGCATAGTTCCCAGCCAAAGTGGGAGTACCCCCCCAAAGGAAACTTTGCCCACTAACACCCGACGAACCTGGGGCAGTCCGGGGGAGAGGTAGTGGGTTGGTGTTGGCTGGAGGGTGATTCAGGGGGAGTGATACTATTCGTTTTCGACTAAGCTCTAGTCAGGTTTTATCAGAGAAGGAAAGATTATGAATGATCTCGAGTATCCCGCATGTATCAACGAGCTTTATCAAAGTGAAGTACTTGGTGAGCAAGCGTTTCTAGCCTTGGCCGCTAATGCCAGGAATGAACGGGAGAAATACCATTTTGGCACATTTTTACAGCTGGAAACTGAGACTAAGGTTCGCCTCAGACCATTTCTGCAAAAGTATGATATGGAATTTGTAGAGAATGATGAAGCCAGAGAGCAAGTTGAGGGATTCGTGGCACTCTATGAGGGGAGTAGTTGGGTAGAGTTTCTTACTGCACTTAAACCTCTGATTGATCAGTTTGTGGCTCGGTTTCAGGAAATAGCCGATGCGGGGCCAGTCGAGGACCAGGAAATTCTTCGATCAATGGTCACGCATGAGGAATCGTTCGTGCATTGGATTGAAAAGGAACTCGCCGGGAAGGAGGGCGGTCTTGACCTGGCCATTCGCCAGCTTCAATACCCACTGGCTGCGCATTAGGATCCCGACTCCGGTCTATCAGTGTCGCCCCTCTCTCCGGCATAAGGTAGGGCCCCAGCAGTGATTGCCACAATAGATAGCCCTGACCGTTCAGGTGTAGTTCGTCATTGCTGAACTCGTCGGCGATAGAACCATCGGGGTCCAGGAAATGGGTATACAGGTCGATATAGGTGACGCCCATTTCTGTTGCCAGGCGCTCAATCTCAATGTTGAACGCCTCTACTTGTGCTCTGTAATCCGCCGCACGGGGCAAAACGCTTTGCAGATAGATGCGCGTAGACGGCGATTCCTTCTGCACTCTTGCAATAATTTTCCTGTATTGCAGGTAGCTGGTGTCGCGCTGATCGGGGCCGTGCGTCAGGTCGTTGGTGCCAATTTTGATGTACAGCGCAGAGGGTTGACCATTGGTTACCTGGTGTAGGCGCGCTAGGATACCGGTTGTAGTATCGCCGCCGATTCCCCTGTTTTTTAACGTCAGGTCTGGAAACAGTTCGGCCCATTCGCCCCCTTGTGTGATGCTGTCTCCGAGAAAGACTACGTCGTTGCTATTTATGGGAAAGGTTTCGAAGAAACTGACTTTTCGGGCGTGATTTTTCTCCAGGAACCCGAGTATTAGGCTGGAGGAGTTTGACCACATTGCCAGTGCAGCAATAACAGCCAGCAGGTTGAGGGCTACGGAGAGGCGAATGGCCCAGACTTTTATCATTGTTGAGACGATCCTGAGAGAGGAGAAATTGAAAACTGGATCGTACCGTCATCGGCCTGGACGGACAAGCACACTCGCAGATTCTGTTCCGAGGATAATTACGTTCAGCGCATGGGGCAGGGCGGTTACCTGAGGCCAGGGGCTAGATTTCCTGGGTCTGGAGGAGTTAACTTGTCGATACCATCACGACTGTTAGAAAGAAACCCATATGCAATATCCTTCTCCTGATCAACCGGTGGCCATAAAGCTCATCAATCGTTTGGGTCGTGGGCTGAAAAAACTGGGCATCGAAAAGCCACCATTACTGCCCACGGATACAATAATTCGACAGGCAAAGAAACAGACCGGGCTAAACGACTTTGGTGATGAGAGTTTTACTCCGGCACTGGAAAAGCTCGCCCAATCCCTTGAGATGGAGGCCAGGCTTTCACAGCTGGGGCGCTTTGCGGTTTACGGTATGTTGCTTGATAACCTCAAACTGAGGTTGCGCCTGACTGAGTATAGGAAACAGCGGCCAGAAATCGCCCTGCAACAAATTACACGCCCTCTGTTTGTGGTGGGCCTGCCGCGGACCGGTACCACGATTCTGTATGAATTACTGGCGCAGGATCCTGCCCACCGCTCGCCCAGTACCTGGGAAGTCGCACAACCGATCCCTCCAGCGCAACGCCAGACTTTTCACACTGACCCACGGATTGCTGAAGTTGAAAAAAGTGTTGCCAAAATGGAATTGTTGGCGCCGGGATTTCAATCGATTCACGCTATGGGGGCGACGTTGCCACAGGAGTGTGTAGCCTTGCTCGCACCGCACTTTATTTCCGATCAGTTTGGCGTTAGTTTCCATATTCCCGAGTACCGGCACTGGACTTTGAAGCAGGATATGACTGCCGCTTATCAGTGGCATCAGCAGTTTTTACAACACATGCAGGTGGATTATATGGAGCGGCGCTGGGTGTTAAAAACGCCTCCGCATCTAGCTTATCTTGACACGTTGATACAGCAGTATCCCGACGCCGCTATTGTGCAGACCCATAGAGCGCCGATGGATGTCCTGGGTTCCATCTCCAGTCTATCCTGTACATTGCATAGCGCCTTTAGCGACACCATTGATCCGGTCGCAACCGCTCAGGCTGAAGTTGATTATTTTTCTGAAATGCTAAGGTTGGGAATGGCGCAGCGGGCGGCTATGGCTGATGAAGATAGTCGGTTTTTTGATGTGCAGTTTAACGATATTGTTTCTGACCCGATTAAGGTGATCGAAAAGCTCTATGCCCACTTTGATTTCGATTTTAGTGATAAAGTGCGTCTGGCCATGCAGGACTATTTGAATAATCGGCCGCGAGACAAACATGGCGAACATCACTACACACTGGAAAAATTCGGTTTAAGCCAGCAGCAACATGGTCCGCTGTTTGCAAACTACTGCAAACGCTTTGACCTTTGACGGTACTGGGGGCTCGGTCAAGTTAACTCGCCCAAGAGCTCGATCGACCAATCAGTACCTACAAGCCCAATTACACCTGAAGGACTTGGCTCACCAAATAGAGTAATGGAACACGAATATGCCTAACACAAGCGAATTTCAGCAGCTTAGTTGCTATCTTCTTCCGGACACACTACAACGCCGGCCGATGCTATCGAGGAGGCCCCCCAGGCGGAACCCCTGGGCTTGGGTCGGGATTAAACAGGAGGCATAGTGAAAGTGACTGCCGTGAAGCGCGGAAAAACTATCTGTCGGATTTGTGAAGCGCAGTGCGGTCTCGTAGTAAGCACCCTGGATAACCGGATTGTTAGTATCGAGCCGAACAAGGAGCATGTAGCGAGTAAAGGCTATGCCTGTATCAAGGGGCTGAAAATGGGCGAGTTTGTACACAATCCTGATCGTCTGGAGCAGCCCTTGAAAAAAGTAAACGGGCAGTTCATCCCCGTCAGTTGGGACCAGGCTCTTGAAGAAATTGGCGGAAAACTCAAATCGATTCAGCAACAGCATGGAGGAGAATCAATAGCGGCCTACATGGGTAACCCGATCGGCTTCAGTCTGTGGCCGACGACCATGATGACATTTTTTCTCAAGGCTTTCGGGGCCGACAAATTGTTTACGCCAGGCACCCAGGATTGCGCCAATAAGTTTGCCGGGGGAGAGCGCCTGTTTGGTAGTCCTCATGATCAGGTCTTTCCAGATATTGATCACACGCGCCTTTTGATTGTAATTGGTAGCAACCCCGTTATTTCAAAGATGAGCTTTATCACCCTGCCTCACCCGATGGAGAGGCTCAAGGAAATCGAGGGCAGAGGGGGTAAGGTCTATTGGGTCAACCCTCGATATACCGAGTCCGCCAAGCGGCTTGGAGAACATGTTCCGATTCGCCCGGATACCGATGTCTTTTTCCTGTTGGGTTTTCTACATGAGGTGATCCGCCGGGGTGCGGTGGATACAGAGCGTGTACAGCGGTATATGAATGGTTATGAAGCGCTCGTGGAGGTTTCCAAGCCTTGGACCCCGGAACGGGTTGCTGAGGTGACAAAAATTCCAGCTTCAAGGCTTATGGAAATGGTAGATGACTACCAGGCTGCCGACGGGGCTGCGATCTACTCTTCTACCGGGGTGAATCAGGGTAGCCACGGGCTAATGGCATATTGGTTGCAGGAGTCAATTAACGCAATCACGGGAAATCTTGATAAAAAGGGAGGTGTACTGGCAGGTAAAGGCGTATTTCCGTCTCCGCCCCCTGCCGGTGAGGCACCGCGGTCTCGCATCAACGATATTCCCTACGTCAACAGCACAATTCCCGCCGGTATTATGGCAGATGAAATCCTGGCGCCCGGGCCCGGTAAGGTACGTGCCATGTTTAATATGGCGGGGAACCCCCTGTTGACCTGCGCCGGTAGTGAGCGCCTGGCCAGTGCATTCGAGGACCTGGAAATCCTGGTATGTATCGATATAGTGCGCAACGAAACCGCCGAGTATGCGGATTACATTCTACCTGGCCTACATAGTCTGGAGCGGGCTGACATACCGTTTTACTTTTTTACCTTTATGGGGCTTATGCCTATTCGAAGCTTTACCTATACCGAGGCCATGCTTTCTCCGGCGGGCGAATCCAGAGACGAAGGCTTGATCTTCCGTCAGTTATGTCGCGCGGCGGGGAGGCCGATAGCAGGATCAAGAATATTTCAGTTGTTTAGTAATGCGGCTGAGGCAATAAGTAAAATACCAATCCTGGGTGGGCGAACATCGTTGGATCGACTTTTTATTTCTCTGCTGACGATTTCCGGACGACTGGGTGGTTTGCGGAAATTACGCAAGCACCCTGACGGTATTCTGCTGGAGACAAACCAGCCGGGCGACTTTCTTGGTAAAAGGGTTAATACACCGTCCGGTAAAGTCGAGCTGGCTCCACGGGACCTGGTTGAACGAGCGAAGGGTCTGGACGAGGTATTTGAAGTCGAGCGGCGGAATGCCCGGGCATTGAAACTGATACAGAAGCGGGAGCGTTATACCCATAATAGTTGGGCACACAATGTTGAGGCATTTGTGAAAGGCGAACGTAATACCAATTATCTCTATATTCATCCCCTGGATGCGCAATCGAGAAACTTGTCTACTGGTGATATGGCGCGAGTCAGCGTGGGTGCCAAGTTCGTTGAAGTGCCTGTAAAACTGGATGAAGACATGTTGCCGGGAACGATTTCAGTTCCCCACGGCTGGGGTCATCAGCAGGCCATCGGACTCAGCGTCGCCCGGAACACGGGAGGGTCCAACGTCAATATCATCATGCCAGATGGCCCGGGATCTATTGAGCCCGGTTCGGGTATGTCCCATATGAATGGCGTGATTGCCGAGGTAGTCCCTGCAAGGCCTCGGGGTGGATGACTTGCCGACAGGTTAACTTGAAGAGATGGCTTGAGGCCACATTATTGGTGTCTCTGGCGTTAGGTTTGTTTCGCAAGTCTACCAATTTCAATGGGTTACTCGTCAATGTCGATTTGACCGTCGTCAGTAGCCCGCCCTCACAGATCAAAGTTATAGTTGAACGTGACGCCTAGCGTGCGCGGGGCAAGCTGCCGCCTGATCTCGACATAGGGCGACGACATCATGACATCGCTCTCGTAGTCGGGTATATCAGGCAGCGATCTGTCCTTCAACTTAGCGCTTTCATCGGCAATATTTTTTACCCAGACGTTAACATCCCAGGCCCTATCGACAGATCGCAGGCCCAGGTAAAGATCCAGGGTGACATAGCTGTCCAGGTCTTCACGGAAGGTGGGTGAATAGTATTCACTCTCCGCGTTGAGCAAGCCGCGCAGGTACCACTCACTCGAAATACTTTCGACACCACCCCAGTATTCTGAGGCAATATTGGCCGACCACTCTGGCAGTCCGCCGGCTCGCTCGCCGGTCAGGTCACAGGTATTGAACGAAAACCCTTCCTCACCAATGGTTTCTCCGCTGGTACAGGGCACATCCTTGGCGTCTGTTAGCTCAGTCTGGTTGTAGCTTAGGGAGGTTGTCAGGTTCCAATGCTCACTGATCAGTACCGCGAAATCGCTGTCGAAACCGTAGGATTCAGCCTCATCTACATTCACCACTGGATCAGCCAGGGAGACGGTGCCATCCCCATCCCCATCCCTGTATGACACACCCGCGGCCTGGTACTGGAACTGATCGTAAAGTTGGTAATAGGCAGCGAAGTTAAACATGCCCCTACCGTCCCACAGCTGCCACTTGAAACCGAGTTCCAGGTTATAACTGTCCTCTGAATCGAAGGCGCCGAATACAGGCGGCTGTGGATTGCCGGCGATATTGGCTGAGCCATCCCGCCAACCGGTATCGAAAGCCGCATAGGCCATTAAGTCGTCATTGAGGTCATGCTGGTACTTGAGCGATCCGGTGATGGCATCGTCTGAGAGGCTTTGTGCCTCCGGCAGAACACCGTCTGTTTCGCTCGAGCGGACCAGCACTTCCCCCATGTCAGTAAGCAGATAGGCATTTGTGAGGAACGGTTGTTTCGCGTCGCGTTTCGCGTCGTTGTAACGCAGGCCAACGGTCAACGTCCCATTCTCGCCTACGTTTATCGAGTTGTGCGAAAACAGTGCCCAGTCTTCCGAGGTCAGTGACGCATTCGAGCTGGTGTCGGCACGTACCACGGTTCCTTCAATACGGGGGTCGAACAGATAGGTAGTGGCTTCTACCCCGGTATCGGAGTCAGCATCTCCGTAGTATGCACCCACAGTCCAGTCCCAGATGTCATTGCCCTGTGACGCCAGGCGCATTTCATAGATGTTGTTCTCGGTGGGCGAAGGCACATATTGCTCCCTTGCTTGCACCGCCGTGGCATCCTGATCGAAATAGCGATCAATGCTAGCGTCCTGGTAGCTATAAGAGAACGTAGCCACCCAGTCGTTGGCGAACGTGTAGTTGCTCTCCAGAATCAGGAATTTGGCCTTGTTCTTGTAGCTGGAATCAAACTCCGCCAACGCGATCCGGTCATCAAAATCGAGACCCTGTCCCTCGACAACGGGATCGGCATCTGCATCATCCTTGATATGGTGCCAGGACAGGCGTGCATCGAAATTGTTCGTGGGTTCCCACAGCATGACAACACGATAGGCTTTAGTTTTTGTCTCTGCATCCTTGTCCAGAGTGCGGTTATAGACATCACTGTTCTCATTGTTGTCATACAGCCCAGAAACACGCATTCCCAGTTTATTCTTGATGAGCGGCAGTGATACCGCGACCTGTGTATTTGATCCATCCTGGTCGTTGAAGGTCTGCCGGATGAATCCGTCCATCTTCTCCAGGTTCGGGTTGGCGGAGCGTATTGTTATCGCGCCAGCAGGAGAGCTCTTGCCATAGAGGGTTCCCTGAGGGCCGCGCAACAGCTCCAGTTGTTGCAGGTCGAACAGGCCGCTAAACAGGTTTCTCGATTGAGCGATAAAAGTTCCGTCCATGTAGGTCGTCACGCGCGGCGAGACAGGGGCGGTAAGGTTGGTGCCCAGGCCCCGTGTCGCGATATCCGTATCGAAATTCGTACCACTGATGGAAAGGCCGGCAGCCAGGTCAGAAAGGTCACTGAGGCTGAAGCCGCCATACTCACCGAGCGTCTCTCCGGTAACCACATTGATAGTGATAGGAGTATCTTCCAACGACTCGACGCGTTTCTGCGCCGTGACGATAATTTCCTCCAGTACCAGGGATGTCTTGCCTTGGGCAGTGGCATGGAATGTCGCTCCAAGACCGACCAGTCCACTCAAAATCAGCTTATGGAATGGTAGTCGCACGATTTGACCCTCACATTTTTTATTAAACTCGTAGCAGGACAACAGCAGGTCGCGTGCTGCAGAGGACTATTTCATAATGTGGCGCAATGCTGCGCTAGACCCCAGCCAAGAAGCTGACCTCTCACAATGCTGTATAAATTATAGCTGTAACTATATTATATATACTATATCAAGCATGATTCTTGTCAAGGTCAGGGGTGAGATATCCCATAGCAGCAACCAACCGACCCGGGGGATGGGTGCGCAGTATTATTGCCAGCAGCCACAGGTATTGATCGAGGGATCCTACGCCTGGTACCTGGGTGGCGAATCCAGGAATCCCAACCATGAGTTTCTCGGCTTCGTGGTGGTTCAGTAGATAGAGCGCGCAGGGAGCTTTGCTCAATAGCGGCTGAACGATTTAATCGATTACCACCTTACCTTCTCAACGCGCACTGAAATTAAACCAGGGCCTTTTGATTGGCGGGCGTATTTGCAGGTAATGTCTTGTTATCGACGCGTTCACGCCATGCCATCAACTGTGGCAACTTTTCCATCATCGCTCGTGCCTCTTCGGCCCTCTCCAACACAGTGCACATGCTGACAACGCTAATATCAGCAATACTCAACTGCTCACCGACCAGCCAGTCATTATTACTAACCAGAACATTGATAGCATTAAAGTGTTCGCCAACCTCATCACAGACTGCGCTATGCTCTTTACGGCCCACACCTTGTGAACTCGCCTGCTTGGCAATAGCCTTGGGAATGATGGCGCGAAATATTTTTTCCATCAAGCCGCTGTCTTCCAACAACAAATCATCGGCCAGAGACTGCGCATTATTGGGCCAACTTCGCATGGTCAAATCATAGAAATAGAGACTTTCATCCGCCCAGTCTTCCAGTATATGGGTTTGAGCTTTGAAAATAGGATCAGATGGAATAACAGGTTTATCAATATAGTGTTTTTCAAGATAGGAAATAATGTCAGTGCTATCGGGAATAATTTCGCCTCTATGCTCTAAAAAGGGCGCCTTGCCACGCGGGTTTAATTTTTTTATTTTCCCGGCCCCCGTTAATCCGTAATTAACGACATCAAAATCGATTCCTTTGTAATACATTACCCTGCGTACTTTAGCGGCGAATGGTGAAACCTGGAACTGATGTAAAGTTGGTTTTTCAGAGGACATAGTTGGACTCACTTGATATGGAGGGGGCAACAACTCCCCCATGCACTTAATCGCTACTATCGAGCCATTCTACCCGCCTGTTGGATGCCCAGCGAGCGAGATCACAGAACGGTCTGGTGTATTTTTGGCGTTTAGAGGTGCTTTACCCATAAAACAGTCAAGGTTGACTTTTTATGGGGTGACTCCCAACATAGGGTGCTTGAGCTTTAATTTCAATTCCGACTACCGAGCCGTTTATGAATATTGCAGTTAATATCGATAGCAAGCAGTCAACTCCGACCATCAAAGGTAACTTTGAGGCCCAGGAAGGTGAATTTGATTACTGGGTGGACGATATTGTCGGCACCTTACCCGCTGACTTGAGCGGTTCTTTTTACCGCAATGGCCCTGGACGACTAAAGCTTGGCGATCAAGAATTCTTACACTGGTTCGATGGCGACGGTATGATCGCCCGCACCACCTTCGTGGACGGCAAAGTTCACTTCACCAATAAATTCGTCCGCACGCCCAAGTACGTTGACGAGACAGCAGCAGGCAAACTTCTCTACCGCGGTTTTGGTGGAGCGCCCAAGGGCAGTGTTTTAAGACGCTTTTCCATGCCAGCAAATCCCGCCAACACCGGGCTGATAATGCATGGCGGAAAATTCCTGGCCCTCTGCGAAGGCGGGCGCCCTTTTGCGGTGGATCCCAAGACCCTGGATACCGAAGGCGAATACAACTACCACGACAGCTTGGGAAAATCTAATACCTTCAGTGCCCACGGCAAGAAGAACCCCAAAACCGGCTATTACTATAACTTCGGCATGAAGTTCGGGCCCAAGCCTGGTTTTGACTTCTACAAAATTTCACCCAGTGGAAAGATGGTAGATCGAGCGACTTTTTCGCTGGACCATATGCCGCTATTACACGATTTTGCCCTTACAGAAAACTACGCGATTTTTATCCAGTCATCCGTGGCAATAAGTGGAAACATCTTGAAAATGCTATTTGGCGGCTCCATTGCCGATATGATGGGCTTTGATAACAGTTTGACTAATAAGATCATAATCATCGATCTTCATACCCTCAAACTGGTGGACGAAATTGAAATCGAGCCACTTGCCTCACTACACTTTGGCAACGCCTATGAAAAAAATGGCGACGTTCACTTTGACATTATTCAAACCCAGGAAGACGCCTACGGTACCCCAACACACAAACTGGAATCGATGAATATTTTTGACCCCAATGTCGACTTCAAAGCAGGTGGCGGGCACTATACTCGTTTCATTGTTAATTTACGCAAAGGAACCGCCTATTCGGAGCGTATCAATGATGCTGTTTTAGGCGAGTTCCCGCAATGGGACTGGACCCGCTCTACGACCGAAAATCGCTATGCCCTGACCACAGCCTATCCAGTAAATGGGCCAAAAACCTATTTTACCGGAATACAAAAAATAGACCGCTTAAGCGGTAAAGTTGAAGTTCATGATTTTGGTCCCTACCGATTTACCGGCGAACCCTTGATGGTGGCCAAGAAAGATGCCAAAAGTGAAGATGATTTTTATGCCATGTGCTATGTCTATAACGGTAACGAAGATAAAACTGAAGTTGTACTAATTGACAATCAGGACTTTAGCGCCGAACTAGCAGTGATCAAACTGGGTCATCATATGCCACAGGGATTTCATGGGATGTTCACACCCAAAATTTTTGTTTAATAATACGTTGATAATAAATCAGACGGGTGTAGCTGATAAAAAAATGGGTGCTGACTGTATATGAACATAGCAGTTCCTCCTGGGCGATGCTTGAGAATTTCCTAGGCATGATGACTCATACATTTCAGGTTGTACGTCTGCTTTTACCGATAGCGGACGTTCTGGGCCTCATACGGCTAAGGGCACAAATCACTACAATCAACCCGTAAAGGTGGGCTTTAACGCGCCGAATCGACTCCCAACTGAATAGCTTCATCTGAGAGTCCCAGGATCATGCCCGCGGCTTCTATCGTGCGAATTTCACCGTCGGCCAACTCGCCATCGGCCATGACGACTTCCAGCAACATGTCAAAAATATCGCTACATTCAGTTTCAGTAAGCCCCAGGCTAATTTCACCGAGCTTCCCGACCAGGTCGCCGCCATCGGTGAACGTTCTCACGGCATCGGACAACAAGCCCATTGCCTCGGCCCCGGAGCTATCAAAGCGCCTGGAGATAATCTCGATCATGCGATCAGTCTCGGTGCTGTCAATGTGCCCGTCGCCCTTGGCGACGTAAACGAGTAGGATTGAAATCAGGTATTTGGCGTCGTGGACAATCGCCTCGTCCTTCTCTCCCGCTACGAGTTGCGCGCCCTCAAAACGGGGTCCATTGTGTTTGTCTTCCATAAGGTCAGCCTCTGTCGACGAAATAGGGCATGGCGGCAGTCTCGCTGGCGGTACTGACTATTTTTCCGGCTGATATTGCTGAACCGGCTCAACGGTATTGTGATTGAAGTATGCGCGCTGCCACGGAAAATCTACAGTCTGTAGATTGCCACAGCAACGGCTTTTGCCACGGGAAACCCTACCCTACTATATACTCATTATTTGGGACCACGCAATTGCGCTGTGCCCCCAGGCCCTCGCACGCACACCCCGTGCCCGGCCCGAGATTTGCCGAGCAATCTCACGAGGCGACCAGGGTCAGGGAGCGGGGGATGCGAAAGTTCAAGTCAATGAGGCAGGCTCAGCAATTCGTTACTGCCCTGCCTTATGCCACGTGATACAGGTGCATTGACCATAAAGGACCTAAAAATCTCTGCCGGATAAGTAGTCTGATCACGGGTTTTGCACGTAATTATACCCGCTTATCCGCCGATCAAACTGCACACTGCACACAGATCTGCACAAATTTATTCAACACAGGCGCAGCACTGTCTCGCCTTTCGGGTTAACAAGTATGTCCAAGAACATTATCTCTGCATCAATCGTTGCCGTATCGCTGGCGCTCTGGCTGGGCTCCGGCCAACTGCCTGCCACCCAGGTAGAGGCGGACCAGCCGGAGAGTCGCTCCCAGGCCCAGTCAGCGCCTGTCGCAGCAGACGGTGACATCAGCCGCGTGCGGGTTTCTGTCATTGACTCGGAGTCGCGCACCCGCCATGTGACATTGCGCGGGAGAACCGAGAGCAAGCGGATTGTGGATGTGAAAGCAGAGATTGCCGGGAGCGTTGTGTCACGGCCGGTCGAACGAGGCATGCAGGTCTCGCAGGGCGATGTACTCTGCGAAATCGCAATAGACGACCGCGAGGTGTCCTTGCAGGAGGCCCGCGCGGCGTTCCAGACCGCCCGCATTGAACACCAAGGCAGCCTCAAGCTGAAGAAGCAGGGCCTGCTGTCAGATGTGGCTATCGCCAACTCGGAAGCGCGCCAGGAAGCGGCGAGGGCACACTTGCACCGGCAGGAGCTCAACCTTGCCAGGACAAGCATCGTGGCACCTTTTGATGGTGTGGTGGAAGAGTTACAGATGAATGTGGGTGACTATGCGGCGCCTGGCGCAGCCTGCGCGACATTGATCGACCTGGATCCCATGTTGGTGCTCGCCGATGTCACCGAAGCAGAGGTTGACAGCCTGATGCAGAACCAGGCCGTTGCCGGCCTCACCGCCACCGGGCGCGAGCTGAACGGCTCGGTTTCATTTATTGGCAAGCAAAGCAACCCCGTTACCCGCACCTACCCCGTGGAAATCACGGTCGATAACCAGGACTATAGCATTCGCTCCGGGCTCACCGTGACAGTGCGCATCGGCGTAGAGGATGTGCCTGCCCACCAGATCTCACCCTCACTACTCACCCTTAATGATGCGGGGCGCATGGGGCTGCGCATACTGGACGCGTCCAACCGGGTGGTCTTTCAAGCCGTCGAGATTCTGGAGGACGGCGCCGCAGGGACGTGGATTACCGGGCTTCCGCACACGGTAAACCTGATCACCGTGGGCCAGGAATATGTGGCTATCGGCGACATCGTCGAGCCGGTGTATAGCACTGCCGGTCAAGACCAGGTAGCAGGTCTGTGAAGACGCTCATCGAGGCAGCTTTCAGCAGGACGCGCACTACCCTGTCTCTGCTGGCAGTACTGGTGCTGGCTGGAATCATGGCCCGTGGCGCCCTGCCGATCGCCAATGATCCGCATGTGGAGCTGCCCTTCTTTTATGTCGGGGTGGTGCACGAAGGTATCTCGCCAGAAGACGCCGAGCGCTTACTGGTGCAACCGATGGAGGCCGAATTACGCAAGCTGGAAGGCGTGGTAGAACTGCAGTCTACCGCTGCGGAGGGCATGGCCTCGTTCTTTATCGAGTTTGATGTATCGCAGGACCTCAGCACGGCCATTGCTGATGTTCGGGAGGCGGTCAATCGCGCCGGGGCGGAAATGCCCGCAACCGCAGAAGAGCCTTTTGTCGAAGAGCTCAATGCGGACGACTTCCCCATGCTGCAGATCAACTTTGTCGGAGAGAATACCAGCGAGCGCAGCGTCTACCAGGCGGCGCTGAAACTTCGCGATGAGATCGAAGCCATTCCATCCGTGCTCAGCGCCGACATTCAGGGCCAAAGGGAAGAGGTGCTGGAAGTTATTATCGATCCGGACGCGCTCAACACTTACCGCATATCTGCGGAAGAACTGGTTGGTACACTGCAGCGCAATAACAGACTGATCGCCGCAGGCAGTGTCGACACGGATGACGGCCGCTTCGCGGTCAAGGTACCGGCGGTGGTCGAAGAAGCCGCAGACATACTTGACCTGCCCATCCGTGCCTCTGGCGATACGGTTGTCACCCTGCAGGATGTGGCAAGCGTGCGCAGGACCTTCAAGGATCGTACCAGCCACGCACGCTACAACGGCCGCGACACCATTTCCATCAGCGTGACGAAACGCGCCAATGCCAATGTCATCGACAGCGTTAGCCAGGTACTGGCGATCGTCGATGCTGCGAGAGCCAAACTGCCAGCAGGCATTGAGATTATTCCTTCGCAGAACCAGGCGGAATTCGCTGAAATGCAGGTAAAGGAGTTGGAAGGCAACATCATGACTGCGCTAGCCCTGGTGATGGTGCTGGTGGTCGCTACCATGGGCTTTCGCAGCGGCCTCGTCGTGGGGTTGGGTATTCCGTTCTCGCTGTTATTCTCGATAACCATCATCTACCTGCTGGGTTATACATTTAACTTCATGGTGATGTTCGGCATGTTGCTGGGCCTGGGCATGCTGATTGACGGTGGTATCGTCGTTACGGAGTACGCCAACAGGATGATGGCCGAGGGCAAGGACCACAAATTGGCCTATGCCGAGGCCGTAAAACGCATGTTCTGGCCTGTTACGGCATCAACAGCAACGACGCTCGCTGCTTTCCTGCCCATGCTGTTCTGGCCGGGCGTGTCGGGGCAGTTCATGGTTTACCTCCCCGTCACAGTGTTTACGGTGCTGGTCGGGTCGCTGCTGTATGCGCTGCTGTTTGGTCCGGTGCTTGGTTCTCTCTTTGGCAAGCCATCTGAACACAGTGTCCGGGCAAGCAAAGACCAGGTACTGCTGGAAACGGGAGACCCCACCGAGCTGAATAGTTTCACAGGACACTTTGCCCGCTTCCTCACACTTGTGTGCAACAGGCCGCTGGTGACGATAGGTATTATTTTCAGTCTGCTGTGGAGCATTTTCTGGGCCTACGGCAAGTTCGGGGTGGGTACCATCTTCTTCTCCGACTCCGACCCCCAGTTCATACAGGTCTCCGTCCTGGGGCGAGGAAATTTTTCGGCCAACGAGGTCAACCAGCTGGTATTGGAGGTCGAGCAGGAAATCCTGGACATACCCGGCATCCGCTTCATCAATACACAAACAATGCTCCCAGGCGCCAGCGCTGAAGATCTCCGCAGTAGCTCTGATCGCATCGGGTCAATATTCCTGGAACTGTACCCGGAGGCAGAACGCACGCTCAGGGGCAACGACATAATCCGTAAAGTTCGCCAGCGAACAGCTCACCTTGCTGGTATCCACGTAGAGATACAGCCGCTGGAAAAGGGACCGCCCGTGGGCAAACCTATCCAGATTGAGCTGACTTCACGAGAGCGTGCGTTACTGGAGCCGGCAATGGCACAGGTGCGCGCCTACCTCGATACACTGCCAGAACTCATCGACATCGACGACACCGCGGCACTGCCTTCGATTGAATGGCGGGTAGAAGTCGACCGGGCACAGGCGGCACTCTATGGCGCAGACGTTTCCTCTGCCGGCCTGGCCGTGCAACTGGTGACCAACGGCGTCAAGGTCGCAGAGTACCGGCCGGACAATGCCGATGACTCCGTCGATATCAGGGTACGCTACCCGCGCAGTGAGCGCGGTATGAAAGCTATCGAGGAGCTGCGCCTCAGTACCAATGAGGGCATGGTCCCACTAAGCAATTTCGCTCGCATTCTGCCAGCGTCAGGGGTCGATTCATTTAAACGCATCGACGGCGTTCCCGTGGAACTTATCCGGGCCGATGTCTCAGAGGGGGTCATGGCGGATGCCATGGTTCGGAAGATCGACAACTGGCTGCAGCAGCAGAATTTCGACCCGGCTATTACTATTCGTTTTCGCGGTGCCAATGAAGAGCAGGCGGACTCCATGGCATTCGTGTCCGCCGCATTTACGCTTGCGCTTGCACTGATGTTTATACTGCTGGTCACTCAATTCAATAATTTCTATCAGAGCACGCTAATTCTGGCCGCTGTAGTCATGTCTACAGCGGGCGTCTTGTTGGGCTTGCTGATTTTGGCAAAGCCGTTCAGCGCGCTGCTCACAGGGGTAGGCGTTCTGGCGCTGGCAGGTATCGTGGTGAACAACAACATCATTCTCATCGACACCTTCAACCACTTACGTCGCAGGCACCCGGAACTGGATACCAGGGCCGTGATTGTCAGGGCCACGGCGCAGCGGCTTCGCCCTGTTTTGCTGACTACCGTGACTACTGTGTGCGGACTGTTGCCACTGGCCTGCGGCTACTCCGTCGACCTGTTATCACGCACCGTCACGGCCGAGGGTGAAATGGCGATATTCTGGGGGCCGCTGTCACAAGCTATTGTGTTCGGGCTGTCTTTTGCCACTGTTCTTACACTCATCGCGACACCGGCCATGCTCGCACTGCCGGTTGCCGTGAGGGAACGACTGCACAGGGGCCGGCAGCATCGTTCGGCACAGGACGACAGTTCGCTGGCAAGCCCCTCTCCGGCGGGTTAATACTTCTATGGATCAGCTCGGCGGATGGTATCGCCAAGTTAAATCACGGATATTGTTAGAATCAGGCGATGAACCTATATAAACGCCACCGACAGGTATAGACCCATTGAGGGCAGGAGATACCATGAAGAGCCTAACATTTTTCCTGTAAACGATATCGAAGCCGCCAAGACGCTGGTGCCCGCTATCAGGCACCTGGGAATCGAAGGCAACGATCCACATGTGATCGCCAGAGAAAACAGCACACTGTATCCATTGCCGGAACCAGATATCGGCCACAGACGCGATCTGGTTGATGCGGCCAAGCGCGGCGCCTTCCCTGGAGGCGCGATAGGCCTGGCAGGAAGCGTTGTCGCACTGACAGTTGCCGCAGCGGCCCTCACCGTGGTCGGCGGTGCACTACTTGCAAACATATCTGCCTGGGAAATTTGAGGGGGTTCTATAAAGACCCTGAACTTTTGATGTACTATTGGCTAGATGCTATCGAGAGTTACCAAAGGTCACTGTTGATTTTTTCGGGTGGGAACCGGTGACGCTTGTAGGTATTTATCGGCCGATGCTACCAATTACGGCCACGCAATTTAGCAATACCGTCGAGAGGGCAGCCAGCTCGGGCCACGGTGCTTTTCGCCACGGTACTCACTGCTGCCGTATTGCGCGGGCAGTTCATCCAGTTCACTGGTATTGATGAAGCGGGCGATGCGCTGCAGGGCGACTTCACTTTCAGGCAGAAACCCGAACATTGAGAATACATGAGGCATCTCCTCCCAGACCTCCAGGAAAAACGGAACCCCAGCCTTTTTTGCCTGAGCGGCCGCCTTGAGCGTATCGTCCAGCAGGATTTCCGTACTGCCCACCTGGCCCAGCATGGGCGGAAAGCCGTCAAAATCGGCGTGTATCGGTGACGCATGCCTGTCCCCGGGGAGGGCTTCCCCGATATAGAGCTGTTGCATCTGGGCAGCGCGTTGAGTAGGCAGCACGGGGTCTCTGCGCTTGTTAAACTCGCGTGAGCCGCCGCTGTAGGTGAGGTCTGCCAGCGGAGAGAGCACGATCGCATTGGCCGGCAGTTCGGTACCCTCGTCGCGCAGGGAAAGCAGGGTACTCAACACCAGGCCTCCCCCGGCGGAATCGCCCGCGATGGTTATGTCAGCGGGTTTAATGCCCTGCCGCAACAGGTCGTGATAGGCCGCGAGGCAATCTTCCAGGCCGCCGGGAAAGGGTACTTCCGGCGCCAGTCGGTAGTGCACCAGCAGTGCTTTTGCATTTGCCTCACGGCAGATTTTAGCCACGAAAAATTTGTGCTGCGTGGCCGTGCGTATGACGAAACCACCGCCCGGGAAATACAGTATAGTTTTGCGCGGGCGTTTGCCGGCAATACGAACCCATACGCCTCGATAGTCTGGCCTGTCAACCTGCCGATCTCGTATATCTTCAGGCTGTATTTTCTCTTGCTGCTCGTCCATGCTTCCGGTGAAGCTTCGAATCGATTCAATGCTGCCAAGGCCCATCAAGGGCTTTATCAGTGTTCGTGTGCAGGTGTTCAGCAGACGTGCTTGCCAACTGGGCATGATTCGCTATCTCCATTCAGCCGCTCCTGGCTGACTCTAATGCGGTGAAGTCTCGTCACTACCCGTTTTTTTTCCGCTCAGTATATCGCGTACCTCGCCAAACCCCTCCTGCAGGTGACGCAGGTAATTCCTGGTAAGCGCAGCGGGAAGAAACACAATATTGGGCCCATCACTGAACCCGGTATGTGTCTTTAATGTTTCTAACTGTTCACGCCAGTTTTCACGACTCATACTGTTTACATAGCTTTTTGTAGTGTCCAGCCTACCGACCAGATTCGAAAGCCGTTCGATACCAGACTCTATGCCGGACATTTCCCTGGCGAGCAGGTTCTGGCCGGCGACCTCCACTCGGGCCTGCATGCTGCGGCCCAGTCGACGGTACTGGTACTGGACCTCACGACCAAACAGCGGATCGTCGATAAAACGCGTCTGTTTGCTGAGTTCTTTTAACTGGGCCGGGCTGATTTCGCCACTGGCCTGCGTGAACACCTCACGGTTTTCATAGTCCATGTGCTGGCGATAGCCTTCTATATAGCGGCTTATACGCTGCAGCAGTTCGGGTCGATTGACCGGTCGGCCGGCGACAATGCCGGTCAGGCTATTAAATAACTCATCGGTGTAATGGTGCAGGGCCTGGTGTTCCCGCTCGAGTCGATCCAGTTTCTTTTGAAATTGACTGTCACTGTCCAATATTTGGCTGAACAGCATGTCCTCGCGAGGGTGGTGATACTGGTCAGGGTAGTGCGTCAGGTAATCGATAATATCCCTTAGCAGGTTATAGTCAGGTACCTTCCCCGTTTGCAAACGACTGGCATGTTCTTCCAGATAAGCCAGTAGAGACGAAATGTAACGGTGTTCGCTATACAACGTTTGCAGGATGTTTCCGAGTGGCGCTTGAGGGTCAGCCGAAGCCCTGATAGGCCCATTTCTCGAGTAGGAAAATGCCCCGTCCTTAAAGTCCGTAAAATCCCGTGCCGATCTGGCAGCACTGTTTCGGTTATCCACCACCACGCCTCGTTCTTTCGGAGCACACACTGCAGTATGGAGCAGTGTGCCGTACACTATGAATGATATATATCAATCAATCAGCTTTATGCGGAAGGAATCACCAACGCCGCCGGTAGTGCGACGCTCACTGTTTCGCCAGCCCTACCCGGCTCTCCGGGATGAGCTGCAAGCGCTTCAAATATATCCTGCTAATATTCCAAAAAAAACGTTATGTATCATCGAGATATTTCAAAAAAACTTGCCCCACTATTCCAGCTACGGGCAAAACCTGCTAGCACTCCCCATTTCGTATTTTCCCCGGACCCCTATGCCAGACATAGGTACTAATGTAATGTAACCCATCTCAGTTCGTTTCGATGGATCTTATTCAAGAGTTACAATCACAGGCTCGACTATGGCAACAGATGTCAGGCTCTCAATATTTGCAATTCGAGGATCAATCGTCGAGATCGGGGTGAAATTTAGTCATAGTCTTCATCATTCAATCTGAATCTGTAGTTTCTGGATCGCCAGGCGCACACGTGATTTCACCGTGCCCAGGGGCAGCTCCAACTCGCCGGCAACTTCCGAGTGAGATTTTCCTTCCATATAAACCTTTGCCAGGATTTGTAACTGGTCAGCGGGCAGTTTCTTCATAAGCTCGCGAATGCTCTCCCTGCTGCGCGTCTGGTGCAGCACCAGGAAAGCCTCCTCGCTTTCATACTCCGCCCCAACATCCTCTGCAGAAACTGCGTTGTCGAATTTCTGCAAGCGCCGGTACATGTCAGTCCTGCAATTGCGAGCGATGGTGTAAACCCAGGTACTAGCGCCAGCTTTCTCAGGATTGAATGCCCGCAGCAGGTCTATTTTCACGATTGGTGAGAGGAAAGCGGGTTTTCACACACCCTTAGTCGAAACTCGCCCTTTCGCCCACCATAGCCCCTACGGCAGCTTTCGGGCGCACAGCGGTCATCCCGAGCACCCTGGAGGCATCCTCTGGGGGTCTCGAACGTGCCAAAAGCGGACGCTCAGCAACGCCTCGTTAACCCGCAGATTTGGAACTGCGAAGCAGCGGAAAAGCTGCCTAGTGGAAGCCGCTTGTGGCTGGAACGATGCTTGAGCAACTTATTAGAAATTATTGTTATTGCTTTTTCCATACAATATTGCCAGAGCCGTCCGCAGAATTTTGTGACTGCATAATATATTCCCCATTATCTATTGGGATGAATGTTAGCTCCATATCTTTGACTGAGTCACTGGCCAAAACCATTAAAAAACTGCTTCCTTTTTTTTCTTTCAGCGAAATATCAGCCTTGAACTCTCTTCTACCATTGATATGGGTGAATTGGCTCTTAGTAATGGTTCTGTTTAAGTTTGGCAAATACTTTGCTCTCATATAGTCGGAATCTACTTCGTCCATATTTTTTTCCATAAGGACTATAGTTTTTTCAATATCGGGCCTCCAAATACCTTGTATTTCTTGGGGCACCTCTGCATATATTGATCCTGAAAATACAATCAAGAATAAGGTTACAAATATTTTCATACGTTCTCCTTTTGTGCCATGAGTTTACGCCCACTTAAAATGTGAGACGCATTTATGCGCCGAGTCATTTTACAGTGCTTGTTAAAGCGGATGTTCTTCTTTGTTGTTTTCTTCTTTCACTTCATCTCTGATCTGTTTTATCCCCCAGATTGAATAGATGATCAGCACAAGCCCAAGACCGGACAGCAGCAGTTGAACCTTCCAAAGGCCAAACCATGAACGCACACGAACCTTACTGAAATCATCGGCGTAGTAGCCGATTGAAACGACATCCCCGACGCGAAACGCTGTATCGCGGCCATCCCCGACAGAATCTGCAATATGTTCTAAGCCATCCCGATCCGTATAGCGGAACTGGTGCCAATAGACCGTTAGGTTTGAGGTGCGACCCCCTCCCAAATTGGATCCACTGACCTCGGAACTGATTGACACCACAATTCCGACAACAGGTATGGTCTTTGAGTTCTCAAAAATCGAATAACCAATCGTGAGCAGAAAACCAGCGAACAAAGCGCCGCCGATCTAACCCATAATACGAGTCGATTGAATGCGTTGTGCGACAGTGGGAGGGGTCATTTCTTCTCCGTCTTTGGAGTATATTTTTTCGCTATTCGTAAGTTTTTTATTTTGAATTGACATATTTTGAGTTCCCTATATTTTTTGTAAAAGTATCTAATCCGTTTCACATATGATTCGGGACACACGCGAACTCCTTTCACATCCGAATTTCCAGTGTATTAAGCCGTAAGTATTGATTGATCATCGGTTGCATAGGATCTATAGCGGTCATTGTTTTGCACCATAACAGTTACGTATACTGAACCGGTCGCTATAACACCGATTCTCTGTATGTGAATTTGAGCAAGGTTGGATTTCCATATAAATCAACCTCCTGTCGATTTCGGTAGCGCGTATATCCGTACATATGAGGAAATTATCGACTGCAAATGATGCGTGACGAGCGTCTGATTTCAGTCGCACGCAGACCCTTTTCTAGAGTCTAGCTTAAAGACCGCTACGAGTCGATTTGCGACCTTTGTAGTGGTCAACTATTTCCGGACAATGGGTTAAGTTTTTCTTCTGCTACAGCGGGAGCCAATCCATCACTGTATTGCGGCCGCTGCGGTGGGTCTTTCAGAGTCATCGTCGATGCGTCGAACCGATGCATTAAGGACCAAGACACCTTAGACCGTATCCTGGCTCATCTACACAACAAAGAACAGGATATCCCTGCCCCGCTATTACTGGCACCACCAACCAGGGCTCCACCCAACACGCTGGCTCTTTTCGTCGGAAAGGGCACGCGGTAGCAGAACCCGAGTTTTCACAGTTCAACCAGCAAAGACGCCAGCGCGTGGTAACAGCTGAAAACCCGTTGGTACAGATTCTTGCGTGCTACACCTCCGAATTGGACGAAGATGATTTACAGGCCTGCCGATATGAGCACACAACTGGGAGTCAGGGCTATTGTTCGCGTATTTTTCAGGGTCAGCAACTGGAGTTCAGAAGATGATCTACTCACAACACCACTTTTATCTGTCCTATACTTATGAAGTACTTTTACGTTGACACAGAATTCTGAACAGTCCCAGGCTTTCACCTTTTATTCGCCAAGGTTTCACTCTGCCTCGCCTTCGATCTTTACGTTTTCAATTCCCAAATAATCTTCAATAGTTTTTTCAATGAACCGTGCGTGATAGCGAGACTCAAATCCTCCGATTAGTTTAAACTGTGTACCCTCTGATGTTAACCCAAGTACGTTATACGTGTATCTTGGGTTGTTATTACTTGAGCCCCTATATTTTTCTTCTACGAAAAGCTGTTCGATATTGTCTGCTTTAATCTTCTTGTTACCCAACCAAGGCACCGGTTGATGTTTGATTTCCAGGCTATTTTTACTAACATAAATCTGTGTTTTGTTTAACCAGGTAGCAACAGTGAAATAAAGTAAACTCAAGCCTAAAACAATAAAAATTGAAAAGAATAGCTTAGGCAGTAGCTCTCTATCACTTAGTAATATTTCTACAAACCCATTGTTTATCCAGACACCGTTAAAAACCAGAGCTAACAGCAAGATAAAATAGGTTTTTACACCATGCCAGACGCGTGTGATTTGCATGTACTCATCAAAGTAGTTGACTTCGAACCCTTTTGGTAATGCTATGTCCTTTTTATCTTTTACGTCGATTGACTTATTCGAAGACATGACCATGAACCCCATTGAGATGCATTTACTGTGAAATGACTAAATTGGAAGCAAGCACTGCTAAGCCACTAGTATCGTAGATACCCGAGAGCGTGACAATATGAGTTGTTAGCTGCCGAAAACAATACCACAGAGCTAACGTCCCTTCGTAGGCGAAGGCGGTACTTCAGCCTTTACGCTCATTCCCAAAGTGGAGGTCCGCTTACGAGCCGATAGCGGTCACCGGGCGATACAGATACACGCCCCGACTTCCGCCAAAACACTGTCACCCATACCACCCGGCATAGTCGGATTTGCAGCTAAGGCTATCACCCACCCCAGCAAGCCCAAGTGCCTCGCCAGATCACCCCCCGGCTACCCCAATGCCCCACCCGGGATTTGCCGAGAGGTGTGCATTCTGGGGTGCAGATAAGATCAACACTCGAAAATTTTTTGTGCGAAGGACTCGGTCGCCCATTTTTTTCTCTATAGCTAATATAGGAAATACGTTATATTCAAAAAAACTAGTATTGGGATATTGAGATATGGATATCCAAAGATTATTGGACCGTGGCGATCAACTCGAAGCGATAGTACGTGAGCTTTTTGAAACCGGTCCGACCGCAGTCTCAGATCGAGATATTGCTAGTTCCATCATGTGTTCGGTGGCGTTGGAGCATGCATGTAGTTTTCGACTGCTATCACGTTCCGGGAACTTCACATCCGCCATATCTCTGTGTCGTCTGCAGTATGAAACGATGGTCAGAGCTCTCTGGCTTTTTTATGCTGCTTCAGATTCTTCGGTAGCCAGAATTACCAGTAACCTGACGTCGGAAAATGAGAAGAAGGCAAACAGTCTTCCCATGCTCAGTGAAATGCTGAAGAGTATGAATGGCAAAGCACCGCAGGCAGCTGTAGACATGCTGGAGGAGTTCAAAAAATATTCATGGAAGGCACTGAGTTCATTTGTGCATGGTGGAATACATGCTCTAAATCGTCATGCTGTTGGTTATCCGGAGGAGTTTTTGGATCAGATTATCCGAATGTCCAATGCCCTGAACACGATGACAGGGATGATGTTAGCAATTTTGTCTGGGGATGAGCGGACTATTATAGCGTTTAGCAGAATACAGCCTGAGTTTGCTGATTGCCTTCCCGAGCTTAAGTCTGGTTTGTAGGATGGCGGCGTACTCGTGCCACAGAACCCTGGCGACGAGCCTGCCAGTGTCTTGCTGGGGCGCATTCAGGCCGAGTTGGCAGAGTTGAGAAGAAAATACTAATCACGACGACTAATGCAGGAGTGAACACATTGCATGTTGCTGCAAAGACTAGGTGGGATTCGATGTGAATTTGATCAGAAACTACTTTGATATTCTCGCGGGTCTGTTTTTTGCTGCCTTTGGGTTGCTGCTATGGTATGTGTCTTCAGTTGCTATTGTAGACGAGGTGTTACCTAAGCATTTCGACTATGCTTTCAATTTTGTGATCGCTTTGGTCGGTACGTTTACCGGTGCCGCCTCTGCATTCTGGTTCAATGCGCAAAGGGAAGATAGGAAAAAGGAGCAGTCAAGAGTGGGAGCTCTTAGGTCTGCGTTGTTTACTTTAATTCGACAGATAAATACATTGATGGTGGTACAGAAGGGAATTCTTCCCAAAAAGAATTGCGAAGGTAGGCATCTACTTAGACCTGCGAAGCTGAGCAGCGACCATGAAAGTAAGAAATTGAGAATACAAGACCTCGAATTTCTTCTTGAAGTAGAGCCAAATGCCTTGATGGCTTTCTCCGTAGAGCAGGATCGATTCGAGACAGCTATATCTGTAGTGGCCGATAGATATGATTTCCACGTTTTTCAAGTTCAGCCCGCTATGGAGAAAAGTGGATTGTTGTTAGGGGGCGAGGGAGTTACGGGGGAGCAGGCTTTTGAAGCACTTGGAGAAAGGATATGGCATACAGCAATAAGTCATGCCGATAATGTATATAAGCATGTTCCTGAGACCGTAGATTCGTTAAACCAATCTCTTGGTGAGCTGCTGGAATTGGCAAACAAGCTTTATCCCAACCATTCATTCTTAGAGTATAGAGTAGAGAACAAGACGTGAAGTTTTGCGCGCTTCCCAAGCCATGTGCACCAAACATACGTCTTTTAGCCATCCCCCATAGTCGGACTCGCCACCAAGACTATCTCACTTCCCTGCGCCCTCAGGTGCCGCCCCGAATCAGCCCCTGGCTACCCCAATGCCCCACTCGGGATTTTCCGAGAGGCGATTGCTCTGACGCACAGGTGACAAGCTCGGGTGCACGCCAAGAGCCACTGCAAGCGGTGCGCCGGGGGAGGGGATTCAGGGGGTTCTGGAAATCTGGTTTTCTGGGGGCGTGGAGTCTGCTTTCCCCGGAAGCGGTCGTAACCGGCTTGATGGTGCTAATGTCGCAAAACACCTCTTTGGGGACTGAACCTAATATTTTACTTTCAACAGCTCATGCATCCTAAAGCTGTCGGTTAGCTTTACAATCCCATGCAAATATAATAGACGCATCGCCGGAGCCATCAGGTAGTTGTTCAGCATATTCTAATTTAATTTCCTC
>RCNC010000180.1_pt1 | contig 36373 bp, 36 predicted proteins | sample 2041301 | NCBI WGS metagenome assembly RCNC01 (sample SAMN09708231, study PRJNA481090) | Marine sediment metagenome, whole genome shotgun sequencing project. | biome: marine sediment; feature: ocean; material: sediment; isolation source: Sewage treatment plant 13A marine sediment (STP13A) ... | reverse complement strand
GGACGAGGTGGTGGTAAAGGTCGAAGGGATGGGACAGGAGGAGGCCGCGGTCGTGGCGGTGGCGGTAAGGGGGGGCGCCGGAAATGACCCTCCCCAGTTTTCCTTCTCGATGATTAGTTGATTTTCAATTTGCTATCACAGGTGAAAGACGGTCGCAGATTCCTTGGATGTCTCCAACTCATCAACGGTGAAAGGGACCTCTGAAAATCTGTGATACCATCAAACAATGGCTATTAATGTAATTATTCACTAATTCACAGCGCGCCCAAGCGCTGTCACATGATCCACCGTCAGAGTGACTGCCCCCCAGTCGACTTCCACCTTTCCTTCCAGTACATACGGCCGGTTCCGGTCGACCATGTGGCAGAACCGCTCATAAGCCTTGGGAAAAAACGTGGTTTCCACAATACCGGTCTCGTCTTCGAAGGTCAAAAACTCCATGGTATCCCCGTGCCTGGTCTGAACCCGCTTCCCCGTCACGAGCCATCCGGCAAATCGAATCCGCTTGCCGATGAAATAGTTCAGTCGAACCGCCTGAACAGAGCCAAGCCGCTCAAGCTCCTTCCGATAAAGTGCCATGGGATGGCGATCACACAAAAAGCCGAGAACCATAAATTCCCTTCGCAGGATTTCCAGCCCGTCGGTGTCCGGAAGCCGGGGAGGCGGCAGATATCCCTCTGTGTCGTCAAACAAACCCCGGCTTCTCGATACCACAGATCGATCTTTTTGCCATCGCGCCAACTCCCACATGAGTTCTGCCCGGTTTCCGGTATCGCAAATAACATCCAGAGCACCACAGTTGATCAGTGCCCGTGCTTCCGAATCATCCGGTCGAACCCGCTGCAACATATCCTGAAAGCTTTGAAAAGTTGTTTTTTGTCTCTCGGACACGATCAATTCCCGGCATTTTTTTGAAAGCCCCTTTACAGAAAACAGCCCCACATATACCGACTGATCGCTCCCCTTCCAGGCGATGTCACTGCGATGGATATCCGGCGGGAGAATGGTGAGACCCATGCGACGGGCTTCGGAAACATAAGCAAAGGTGCTGTAGAAACCGCCCTGATTGGTTATCACTGCAGCCATAAACTCCGCCGGGAAGTGCACCTTGAGATACGCCGCCTGAAAAGACACACGGGCATAGGATGCGCTGTGGGGTTTGCAGAAAGAATATCCACCAAAACTCATGATCATTTCCCAGACTGCGGAAATTTTTTCTCCGGGCACACCCCGGGATGCAGCCCCGGTGAAAAAACGATCCTGATAATCCCGGAGTTTGCGCTCACGATCCTTTTTAGACAATATCTTGCGTAACCCATCTGCCTCGGAATGCGAAAACCCGGCAATGGATACCGCGGCCCGTGAGACATCCTCCTGGTAGACCATGATCCCGAAGGTTTCGTCCAGAACATCACCCAGTAACGGATGAATCGGATCCCAACTGCCCCCGTGCAGGCGCTGGATATACGCCTGAATGAACTTGTTGGCAGCCGGGCGGATGATGCTACTGTGAATGACCAGGTGTTCGAAATCGCCCACACCTGATTTCTTCTGCAGAAGACGCATGGCAGGGCTTTCGATATAAAAACACCCCATGGTATGGCCGTGGGCGATAGCCTCCTGTGTGGTAAAATCGTCCTCCGGTTCCCAGTGGAGTTCGTCAAGGGCACCCCCATTTTGATGGACATTTTGCACGGCATCGCGAATAACACCAAGACTCCGGTTCCCCAGAAGATCGATTTTAACCAGGCCGGCTGCTTCGGTACCGTCTTTTTCCCATTGAAGAATGGGAACCCCTTTGGGAGCCATCTCAAGCGGCACATAGGTGTCGATGGGATCCGGCGTAATCACCACGCCCCCGGGATGAACCGAAAGATAGCGTGGGATGCCCGTAAGCCTGTGAGCCAGATGAATGATCCGGGGCCAGGGATCCGGGTAGTCCATGTTTTTAAGCTCCGGTATCTGCCGGAGCTTTGTCTCAAGCGCTACATCCGTTCCCCCCATCCGCAAATAAAAGGGCAGCCGTTTCGTCAGGGCGTCGATCTCACTGCCCGGTAACCCAAAGACTTTGGCGACCTCACGCAAGGCCATGCGTGGCTGGAAAAAAACATGGTTTGATACCATGGCGACATGCCCGCTGTATTTCGTTAGAACCTTGTTCAGAACAGCATCTCGTTCATCCCACGCAAAGTCCACGTCAAGATCCGGCGGGTCACTCCGCCCGGGGTTTAAAAACCGTTCGAAATAGAGGTTGTGCTTGAGGGGACAGACATTGGTAATACCAAGGCAGTATGCAATGATGGAGGCTGCCCCCGAGCCCCGGCCACAAGTGCGCGGACTGTGCTTGACGATATCGCGGACAATCAGAAAATAAGCGGGAAACCCCATGTCAGCCACGATCCTTAGCTCGTTTTCGATCCGTTCGACAACCGGCTCCGCCAGTTCCCTGCCGTAGCGTTCCATTGCTCCTTTGTAAACCGCATCCCGCAGACAAACGGTGGCCGACCTGCCCTTATGGTCCTGCCATGGCGGCATGACCGTACCGAATGAAGGTCCGGTAAAAGTCAACCGCGCAGCAATTTTCCGGGTAGCCCGAACGGCTTCCGGGCAGATGGCAAAACGTGTGGCATATGTTTCAGGAGATGCCAGCCATGCGTCGGCCGGGGCAGCATCCCTCGCTTTTAGCCGGGACAGGGTCGTGCTCTTGTCGATTGCCCTGAGAAGTCTGTGAATCGACACATCTTCGGAAGACAGAAAGAAACTGCTCGGGGTTGCAACCAGGGGAACTTTCAGGAGATCGGCCATGCAACAGAGCGGGTGACTGCCTAAAAGAGGTCTGCGCGGCATGTGGGCCGCCACCCAAACACCGGCATCATGCCATGCTTTCATAAGACCGGGATCCGTAACAAGAAAACACAGGCCCCGGGCATGTGCCATGACCACTTCTTGAATATTAAAATCTGCGTTCAAGTGGCGCTGTGTCAGGATGCGGCAAAGATTGCCGTACCCGATAGCGTTTTCAACCAGACAAACCACCCGCCTCTCTGAATGTGGATCGGTCAGTTCTGCACCGACAATGGGCTGGAGTCCCTCCTGCCGACATGCCGACAGAAACGTCCAGAGACCGTAGAGATTATCGGTATCTGTCAGCGCCAGCCGGTCATAGCCCATGCGCGCGGCAGCACGGCAGATCGTCTTGATGCCATCGACGCCCCACATAAGGGAATAATTTGATCGAACGCATAGAGGGACCACAGCAGACACCCAGCCAAAAACCTGGTTATGATAAAATTCTAAATTCGAATATCGAATGCTCAATTACCCCAAACATATGCCTCTTCTTATACCTCCGAAGCCTTGTTTTGATCATTTGTGTTTTGGTCATTCAATATTGTTTAGGATTTCGATATTTGTGCTTCTGATTTAGTATATGCCATTATGCAGCCAGGGTTCTGCCCATTCGAATCATGTCCCGGCCAAAACGGTCACGAATACAATCCAGGGCCGTCACGAGCTTGTCCTGTTTTTGCTTTTCTTTTCGGTGCTCCGGAAACAGCGCCAGCTGGGCCGGTGGGAATACCAGTCCATCGCACATCAGACGCATGTGCCGGATACGCACCCGACGGGTCCACGCGAGAAACAATGCCTGCCTGGCCAGTTTGAAAAGTGTCAGGTCATTGGCAGTTGCCGGTTTTGCGGCGAACTGGCGGGAACGCCGGAGACCGTCGGAATGATCGAGGGTAATGCTGATACGGCGTGCAGCCAGCTGCCGACGGCGTAGTTTACGGCCGGCTTCCTCGGTCATCCGATACAGCACCCTTTCCAGCATGGGCAGATCGTTGGTGTCTTCACTGAATTCGTGACCGATCCTGACAACCGGACGTTCTTTACCAACGGGAAGCACGGGAGAGTTGTCCACGCCCCGGACCGATTCATATAAAAACACGGCACGCTTGCCAAATGGCACCTGCAGATGTGCCAGGCGCAGCTCCGCAACCTGCGATACCGTGGACAGGTTCAGTTCCCGCAGCGCGAGAAGGTCATCCTGTTCAATTCCCGGGACAAACCAGATTGGGAGCGGTGATAGAATCGTTTGCTCTTCGCCTTCCCCCACAACATATTCTCCCATGGGTTTGACCAAGCGGGTGGCAACCTTGGCCACCAGCTTGTTGGGCGCTACCGACCATATGGGACTCAGGCCAAGACCGGTCTTCACATGCCGGCTCAACCGCCAGGCAACATCGATGGGTGGGCCAAAAAGCCGGCTGGTTCCGGTAACGTCCACAAACAAATGCCCGTCTCCATCACCACTCTCGATCCTGGGTGAATACGGAAGGGCCTGCTTCAGAATCGACTGCATGGCACGCTCATAACGATCCGGGTGCGGGGACAACGTACGGGCATCCCGACACAGACGCAGGGCCCTTTTCAAAGCCATATGCTTGCGAACACCGCTCTGATAGGCCTCCTCGCTCATATCATAGACCGCTGCCCGTGCAGAGCCTCTGGGTGCAATGATAACCGGCCGGTTCACCAGCCGGGGATCAACCACCCGCTCAACAGCGACGGCAAAGTCAGCGATATTAAGGTGGATTATGGCGCGGGGTGTGTTGCTTCTCATAGCTCAGAATTTACCTGAAACCTAAAATATAACACGATATCTTTCCCTTTATGGGTGTCATTTGCCCTATCGGGCGATATTACGCCTGCGGCTGTCATTTACGCTTCGCGCGATATTTGCCTTTCAGGCGTCATTTACCCTGCGGGTGATATTTACCCTTCGGATGTCATTAATAGTCATTTGTCCTGCGGACGATATTAGCGCTTCGCGCGACTTTTCGTCTTCGACTGTCATTTGTCCTTCGAACGTCATTAGCGCTTCGCGCGTCATTGGACAACCTGACGGTTGTCGGCTGTTAGCTGTTTGCTCATAGCTCTTAGCTCGGGACCTGCCTAACACTTAAAACCTAAAACTTAACACCCAACTTTCAGGTTTCGCCTAAATGCCTAACAGTCTAATAGCCTACAGCCTCAAGTTAATCCCCTCCCCCTCAACATTTCCGCCAGTTTCACGGCATTCCCGGGTGCCTGGGCCTGAACATGGTTGTTGAAAAAAACCAGACCGTTTCGGGTATGCTCGGCCATTTTCTCGATCCGCCCTTCCGCCCATTCACGCAATTCATTGTCGGCATAATCGTAGTTGAACTGCTTCTGCATATTTCCGGAGCGCCACCCCCCGGTATTGCGACCATGCAGACGGACATAAAAAAGATCCGGGTTTGTAATAATATCGACCGTTGGAAACAATCCCTTTATGTCCGGCGTGTCCACGATAACAAGTGCAACCCTGCGTCGTTCGAGCTCCGTATAGACACTCTCTGCTGCCCAGGATACATGGCGGAACTCAATTGCCATGGGCAATCCATCGAGCTCGTCCAGCAGGGCCGCCAGATAGTGCCTGTTTTTGGGGACCCGGTGGAAAGAAGGCGGGAACTGCAGCAAAACTGCTGATAGCTGTCCGGACTGCACAAGTGGTGCAATACCGTCTCTGTACTGTTTCACACACCCGCGCCAGGCATCCTCATCGATCTCGTGAGTCAGGTACCGGGTCAGTTTGGCGGCAAACTGAAAATCCGGCGGCACCTGCTGCAGCATCCGCTCGATCGCCTGTGCTTTCGGCATCTGATACCAGGTGTAGTTCAGTTCGGTAACGGAGAATACCTGCGCATAGCACGTCAGCATCCGACCCGGTTTCGTGCCCAACGGATAGAACCCGGCATCTGCCCATTCCGCATACGAATAGCCACTGGTGCCGACACGGATGTGGCAGCAATATTTAGTCTTCGGCGTCATTTCACCTTCGGTTGTCATTTATGGTCATTTGCGCTTCGCGCGATATTAGCACTGCGTGCGTAATTTATTGTTGCTTTCAGCCATAAGCAACAAGCCGGAAGCAGCTAAATGCCTAACAGTCTGTAGCCTACAGCCTGAATCCCGGCCATATAATTTGATGGAGCGAGGTTGCCGCAGATACAAGGAAGAGGCTGTTCCGCTATAGTGGACTATGCGGGACAGTCTCTGACGCCGTAGATGCGGTAAGATCGCTCCATCAAATACATGGGGAGCGTTGGATTCCGACGACCCCCCCCTGAACCAGCACATCGCCAAACCCGTAGCGTATGGGCTTGTAACGGGGATTTTCCGGACGAAGCTCGATATGGTCCTCGTGGAGATAAAACCGTTTGACCGTTGCCTCTTCACCATGGATCAGCGCCACGACAATTTCTCCGTTCCGAGCATATTGGCGGGGCTCGCAAATAGCCAGGTCGTTGTCCAGAATCCCCACATCTTCCATGGAGTCACCGTCGATGCGGAGTGCAAAAAGGTTCTGCCCGCGATAGATCGTTGCATCGAGAACAATACTCCCATCCCACTCTTGCTGCGCATACATGGGCAGACCGGCTGTCACACGACCGATGATCGGCACTTCCCGCCAACGTTGTCGCGCAGCAACTTCGTGTGCGCGGTTCAAAAGGTGGACCGATCGGCTGTAGCGCCCTTCACGTTTGGCATAACCCTTTGCCTCGAGAACTCTCAGACTTTGCGCGACAGCGGCATGGCTCACCCCCAGATCCAAGGCAGCCTGACGAAGACTCGGCATCTGACCTGCCTGATCGATCTCTTGCCGCAGATACGCCAGAAATTGCTCCTGTTTTTTGGTAAGTTTTGATCGTGGTTGCATACAATCCCTCAACATAGGCCCTGAATAAAATCGTAGCACGATTTTATAGAACGCGACGGTGTCGCTCCGATGCGAAAGGCTAAAATTCTTATCCCTGCAGCATGCGAAGCACTGCCGTAAGGAATTCTGTCTAATTCAGATTCGCCCGCTAACCCCGAAGCAAGCCACGGGGTTAGTGCTCGCTGTTGCGGTTCAACACCGCACTTTCGCAATAATATGGATCTTACATCTATAATTTGAATTCCCCGCTGCAAGCAGCGGGGAATTCAAATTTAAAAGGCCCCTGATTTCCACCAGGGAATTCTTTTGTCGCTGATGAAACCCAGCATACTTGACAATAAATGTAAATGTCAATGTAAATATAAATGTATACTTTTCTTTGGCAGGTGAAATCGGAGATGGTTGGAGACTCAACGGAAAGAACCAGCCATTCGCGATTAGCTTCCGAATGGCTGACAGATAAAGACAAAAATGAGCCTAACCGGAATTAAATATTCCCAAAAGTTAAAACGGTCAGTTTAGGAAATAAAAAAAAGGGCAATCACACGCTGAGTGCATGATTGCCCTTGTTTTTTTTGGGTACGGCTTAGAGGTAGTCGAGCAGTTTTTTGCCGGCAGAAAACTTGACGACGTTTTTGCCTTTGATCTTGATGACTTCACCTGTCTGCGGGTTGCGGCCCTTACGCGTTTTGCGATAGACTTTCTTGAATGTACCAAAACCCACCAGGGTTACCTTGCCGTTTCTTTTCTTGAGAGCTTTTGTCACATTGCCCATAAAAGAATCGAGTGATGCACCGGCGGCGACTTTTGAAATACCCGCGTCTTTTGCCATCTGTTCAATTAGTTCTGCTTTTGTCATGTGCCCCCCTTTTTAATTTGGTTAGATTCTACCAAGAACAGCATAGTTGTACTGCGGATTACAATAGGCGAACTAAAATGTCAAGAGTAAAAGCTTATGTATTATGGATTCGGAAGACCTCTCATCTTTAAATCCCCTGCGGACGCGTTTTTGCAGCAAGCTCATCAGTCGATTAACCCGGGAACATGCAACTCTTTTTTCGCCTGATTCCATGTTGGCCTATTGACAAATCAGGCTTTTAGGGGTTTAGGCTGTAGACTATTAGGTGCCTATAGCCAATAGCTTTCAGCTACCCTTAAAACCTCCAACCCTCTAACCCTGCCCTATCCTATGCCCACCGTCTCCCCCACTTCCGGGACAAAAACATCATGCCCTTCACCTTTCAAGGTCTCCGCAAAGGAGAGGGATTGATCTTCTTCGCCGTGAACCAGTGCGATCTTTTTGATTTTCAGGTTGGATGTCTTCAGAAATCGACACATTTCCTCTTTATCGGCATGGGCGCTGAAGCCACCCAGTTTGACAACTCTGGCTTTCAGGGGATATTCCTTGTTCAGGATCTTCATTAACGGTGGTGGACCTTTTCGTCCACCTTCCTGGTATGCTGTTCCCTGTTCGAGAATCCTGCGTCCCAGCGTATTGGCAGCCATATACCCGACAATCAGGATGGTGTGTTTCGGGTTGTGGATCTTGTAGCGCAAATGGTGAAGAATCCGTCCTGCCTCACACATACCGGAAGCTGAAATAACAATGTGGGGTTTCTCCTCCCTGTTCAAGGCCATGGATTCCTCCACGGAAGAAACAAAGTGAATCTGTTTATGATAAAAAGGATTCCGGCCATCTTTGAGAAAGGTCTTATGTGTATCGGCATCATACACTTCAGGGTGCTCGCCAAAAACCCGCGTTAACTTCGTCGCAAGGGGGCTATCCACATAAATCGGCACACGCGGCGTTTCACCCTCCTTGTATAGCTCATGGAGTGTATACAACAACTCCTGGGTCCGTCCAAAAGCGAAAGATGGTATCAGCATTGATCCGCCACGCTCCAGCGTCTCGGTCAATATACGCTTCAATCCCGGTTTCAAATCCTTGACAGGTTCATGCAGCCGATCACCGTATGTGCTCTCCATGATCAGCAAATCCACATTCCTGTCCTCTTCTGCAAAACAGGTCGTGGGGTCGCGGATAATGGACTTTCCAAACCGTCCGATATCGCCTGTATAGCAGACGGTCGCGGATTTTCCGTTTTGCCGGATCCGGAACATGCTGAAAGCCGATCCCAGGATATGCCCGGCATCATAGAACGTACAGGTTATCCCTTTCCCAACAGAAAACGGATGCTCGTAGGGATATCCATCAAAAATCTCAAGCGTATTCTCGGCATCACTGGTGGTATACAGGGGCCAGATGCTTTTGATTCCGTGCTCGGTCATCAAACGGTCAATACTTTCCACGTCCAGTTGATAGCGTTTTTTCTTGAGGATCTTCTGAATTTCCCGGGTGTCTCTTTGACTTTTTTTACCGCGGTTCGTCTCTCTTTTCATCTGGGTGAGATGGTTCCGCAATGTCTTGTAGTTCAGATAAGACGCATCCGACTCCTGTATGTGGGCCGCATCCAACAACATGTAAGTACAAGCATCCGCTGTTGCACGCGTACACAAAATTCGACCATTGAAACCCTGCTTCATCAATACGGGCAGCCGTCCGGAATGATCGATATGGGCGTGAGACAGCACCACGTTGGTAAGCGTGGCGGGATCGACCGGCATCACCCGGTTCTTTTCATATGATTCCTTCCGACGTCCTTGAAACATGCCGCAGTCAAAAAGGATACGATCTTGCCCGGCCTTTAACAGGTGCATCGACCCGGTGACTTCCCTGACACCGCCGTAAAATTTAATTTCCATGTATTCCTCCCAGTTGACTATTTTCTCCCAATGCCTTGGGAGAAAATAGTCAGGTTGTTTAGACTGTAGACTGTTAGGCTGTTAGGTGTTAAGCCGCGTACGGTCTCCTCCTACAGTCTAACAGCCTGATAGTCTAATAGTCTACCCACCTGAAGATCACGTATACGACATCAAGTGTGTCCGCAAGTTTGCTTTCTTGTTCTTGATCCCCAGTTTCTGTCGGATACTGTCCCTGTGAGATTCGATGGTACGCGTAGACAAAAAGAGCGTATCGGCAATTTCTTTGGTCGTTTTACCGTGCTTGACCATGTTGGCAATCTGCATCTCAGCTGGTGTTAAGTTCAAATAGCGCGTTGATAATGCTTTTGCAAAAGGCGATACAATATCGTTCAGATTCGATTCCAGGATTTCCATAATGATCTTCTGTCGGTTGTCCAGGCGACTCGCTTTGATCTTCTCCAGAAAAGGCATGACCAGTTCCTTGACATTATAGATAACCTGCTCCTCGAGTTCATTCTTGTCTTCCTCGCGCTTCTTTAAAAGTACCTTCAGAGCCGTATTCATCTCCTCGAGGTTTTCAGACTTGATTCTCAATTCCCTTGTCCGTTCATCCACTCGTTGTTCCAGCTTGTCGTGAGCGTCTTTAAGCTCTTGCTGCATGATATTTTTATGCAGCGCGATTTCAATGGCTGCAAGGAGCTGCCTCTCCTGCAGGGGCTTCAGGACATAAGCATAGGGCCCGATAGGTTTGGCGCGCTGGATCATCTCTTCATCCGCATAAGCCGTCAAAAAGATCACCGGTATACTGAGCGCCTTGTTTATCTTTGCTGCTGCCGAAATTCCGTCCAGTTTTCCGGGCATCACAATGTCCATCAGCATGAGATCAGGCTTCAGCTCCAGGGCCATCTCCACGGCTTCCATACCCGAGGAGGCAATCCCAACTATTTTGTAGTTGTTCGCTGTCAGGCACTCTCCGATTTGGGAGGCAATGATGACTTCGTCATCTGCAATGATAATTCGTTGCATGGTTCCTCACTCCTTTTGACATTGATATCCGGAATCGTCCATTGACTGTGCAATTTATTTTTTACAACCGCAGCAATATGACCGTTGAAATAAACATGTTCTATGAGATAAATTTTATCCTGATAAGCAATTTCCAGATATTGTCGGTCCCATAGCCGGTGGATCACACAACTTGAAAGCCCGGTCATACCGACACCTTCCGCCTTCAAAACCGCTTCCTTGGCCGTCCAGAATCGAAAAAACAGCATTTCAGAACGGGACCCCCCAAGCCGCCATTCTTGATCACCTGCCACCCTTTGAAACATAGGGTTTGAAATGGCTTGGACCTCTTCGATATCGATTCCGGTTTTTTGAAGAGAGATAACCGCACCCACATATTTTGGCTTGTGTGTCAGTGACCAGTAATGACCATCGAACGGCAGGGGAACCCCGTGATCATCCTTTGTAAGTTCTCCAAGCCGGAATCGACATTTTAAAGCGGAGACCTTAAGGGCTTGACGCGCCAGGCGGCTCAGTGTCGTGACCCGTTCCCTGCCCTTCAGATTGCGCTCCTTGAGGGGCACAGGGAGAATGACCGGAAAGATCCGGTGCTCGAGATTCGATTTAACGCCGCTGTGTTTCATATCTGGATCTTGCATTTGTATAGCGCCAAATTGTTTTAATGCTGGAGTTGGATCAACACTTTTGGAGATGATCCTTTATTTTTAGTGCCTCAGCATAGATCTGTTTTTTGGGTAGGCCGTAGCGGTCGGCAATGTTTTTTACCAGAGTGGACAGCCTGAACCCATGGCAATGAAGTCCTTGGATGATTTCTTCCCTGAGGTCATCCATACTGGGTTTTTCCTCTTCGGCCGCCCCCTTCACGACCAGTGTGCATTCCCCCTTGATTTCCGGGCGTTCTGCCAGCACGTCAAGAATCTCCGACAAGTTTCCGCGGACAAATTCTTCATGACGCTTGGTCATCTCCCGTGACAGGACCCCCTGTCGATCCCCCAGCATTTTGATCATATCGTTGATCAATGGTGCGATTCGCCTTGGCGACTCGTAGAAGACAATTGTTTTTCTTTCTCCAGCCAGAGATTTCAGAATTTTCTGCCGTTTCCCTTCCTTGCGGGGTAAAAAGCCCATAAACACGTAGGCATCGGTGGGCAATCCTGATGCGCAGAGTGAGGCCGACACCGCAGAAGCACCCGGTATCGGGACGATACGAACCCCCGACGCAATGGCTTCTTTGATCAGACGATAACCTGGATCGGAAAGCGTTGGCGTACCTGCATCGGATACAAGTGCGATGGACTCACCGCCCCTGAGGCGTTTGACCAACACGCCTGTTCGTTTGTTCTCGTTGTGCTCATGGAGAGATATCATGCTGTTGCGGATCGCATAATGCATCAGCAAGCGCTTGGTATGCCGGGTATCTTCCGCTGCAATGAGCGTGACATCCGTTAGGGTCTGGATAGCCCGGAAAGTCATATCCGCCATATTTCCAATGGGGGTGGCCACCACGTAAAGGATGCCGCTTACACCGGAATTCAAAGTGATATGGTTATCATTTTCATCCATGCTGTCATTCCATACCAGTGATCACAATACCCGTCCGATTGGCACAAAAAATTATTGGGGACACAATACTGAGTGTGAGTATAACGCAACTGTCAACGCTTACGCAACTGAAATGCAGATATATTTGTGTTGAGTTTTTTTTGAACTTTCTTAATAATGATCCTGACCAACCGACATAAAAACCTGAATTGCGTTTTGGGAATCAGTATTTTCCCGAGGTCCTAAGGAGGAGGTTATGAAAAAAACCATGCTGGTTGCCTCTCTGCTCATCATCCAGATACTGATGCTCTCATGCAGCGGACAGGCCAAACAAGTCCAAAAGGACTCTTCGGCAGCACCGAGTTGGATCGACACCGGTGGCATTGACCAATTTCCCTCAGACCTCTTTATCACCGGAGTGGGAAGTGCCGATGTAAAATACAGTGATACAGCGACCGCTCAAGCCGAGGCGGATTCAAAATCCATCGCGCAGGTTGCCAAGCAGATCGAGGTCGTTATCCAGCAGCTTTCCTCCAGTTTTGAACGGGAGCTCTCGTCAGGTGCCGGAGAAACGTTGAACCAGAGAGATATATGGGAAAAAACCGCTGCCTATGTCAAAATAAAAGTGGAGGGTGTCCGAATCGAAAGTCGCTACCATGACAAAAAACACGACCGGATGATCTCACTTGCGGTTCTGGATCGGACGGCACAGGGCAGGAAAATCTCCGACGAGATTGCCACCCTCAAGTCGAACGCGGCTGTCATGACCAAGGAGGCTGTAAAAAGCAGAAAAAGTCTTCAAAAAGTGCATCGATCCGTGGCGGCTTATGGTCTGGCTATAAAAAAGTTGATTCTGGCGGTGAGAAAAAATCAATATCTGGGTATTATCGCACCACAAATGATCCACAGAGACATCTCCTCCACATTAGCAAGGCTCCAGGCAGATGTGACAGACCTTATGTCGCAATTCTCATTTGAGATAGTGGGGGGCGACAACCAGAAGGGAATCGTCGGTGGAAACTTACTGCAGCCACTTCAAGTGAAGGTGTTCTATCGCAATCAGCCGGCCCCATCCGTTCCCATCATGTTTGCTTTTGCCCAGGGTTCCGGCAATGTAGACCCATATACCCGATCTAACCCGAGCGGCCTGGTTTCCTCCAGTGTCAGCAATCTGGGGCCCACCGGTGAGAGAATCAACAAAATAAGCGTATATATCAATGTCTACCCGTCAGACCCCAACATCCAGAAAGAGCTGTCAGCGATTATCACACCCGCATACGCCCAATTCACGTATGAACTGCCACCCATTGAAGAAATCCGTGTCGCCGTGCTGATCAACGAATACAACCTTGGGTACGAACAGCGCGAATCCTTCCTGAAAAACCAGGTAGTCCAATCTCTGGAGCGGTCCAAACTGCAGGTCATTAAAGAAATACCCCAGGCGTACCAACTGGAATCCTATGATCTGAGTGGTGGACCGGGTCTCGCACAAAAACTGAAGAAACTATCAGAAATGGCGGACCTAGCGGTGGTCGGCGAATCCAGAGCAACCCTGTTGGACACCAGTTCCGGGTCCTCCCTCATCATTGCCAAAGCCCGGGCAGTAATCAAAATATTCGACCTGTCATCCAACACCGAACTCGGAAATGTGGATGTGTCGACAAAAGGCGCCGGTCCTGACAGAAACGAAGCCGGCCGCAGAACACTGAAAAAGCTCTCGGCTTCAGCAGGAAGGGCTGTTGATAAGGAGATACAGCGGACATTGTTTGGGAAATAAAACCACAACGCGATTTTATTTGGTAAGTTTGTCAAAAAAGTCACCCGGCACTTCCACTTCCATTTCGACTTCCACTGCGCCATCCGGCATTTCTCTTTTGTCGATGATCCTGGCACCCCTGAGAAATGAATTGACCTGAACATTCACCTGGTCGTTCTCGGTAACAAAGTCCTTGACAGTCGTCTTGGAATCTATCTGAGCACCCTGAATTTCCTGCACCAGGTTCCGCATGGCATCAGCCTGGGCAGCCCTGGCGGCAAGTGTTCGCGCCAACGTTGGGTTCTTGTGTTTTGACGAGGGAACACCAATACCCCTGGCTCTGAAAATCCTTGGTTTTAAAGGTGCTTTCTTGGGTTTCGGCAATGGTGCTCTGTAGAGTGCCACCAGTCTGCTGTCCTTATCGACCTCTACATCCACAGATGTCAAAAGATTGCCGTGTGTCACCCCCACAACTTTGGCATTGATATATATGGCATCGTCCAATTCCGACACGGATCCTGAAATAATGGCCTCCGCACCCAGCAGTTTTCCAAACTCCTGGGTCGATGACTCGTCAACAAACGCCGAAACCTGAAATTGCTGTTCTGCAATGACCTTGTCGATGATAGCGCGCTCCAGAACCGAGAACTGTTCTGAACTAGTGAAATAAGGTGTCAGTTTATCGGCAATGTAGCGGCCCAGTTTTGAAACAGACTGATCGTCATTGACAAGATCTGCAATTGCGATAACCATAGGTTTACCCGACGGCCCTCCAGCCTTGTCCAAATTCGAAGACTCACTGGTGGTGTAGCTTTCTTTCGACGTCACGGCTATTGACGGGTCCGCCCTGCCTTCCTGTTTGGCAATTTCCCTCTCCAACTCCGCCATTGCATCGTCTGCATTCTGCTGGGTCTGTTCTTCCGGCGAAAGCGGCTTGCTCTCACTACCTGCAGAAACTGCCGAAAAACCGTCCGTTTGTCTGAGCTTGTATACTTTCTCGTTTAACCGATTCCCCAAATACGCGAGCGCTTCTACGAACTGAGAAAACCGTGGTGTTCGTTTTTCAAACGCCTCTTTTTCCTGTTGACTCTTAAAAGTTGATGGTGTTGAGGCGCATGATATAAGGGCAAATATCATCAAAACGGATACGACTACCGATAATACTTTCAATTCTGCCTCCTTTCCTATAAAAAAACCGATTGTTAGATAGATATCAAAGGTCGAATATACCCGTCAATCTTTTTATATTGAGAATAAACAATTGACTTCAATCTGATTATATTTTATTTTTACAAATAAGATATAATCATTTATGCTATCGTTTTTGTTGCTTCTAATGGAAGAAGCCCGCAGCATGCGAAGCACTGCCGAACGGCAGAACCTACGGGAAATGCGCTCGCTCTTGCGGTTCAGTTGCATTTATATTGAAGTTTGATTCTTGCCTCACAGAGAGGAGGTGAAAATTGGTGAAATCTTTTAAAGTTTTTCCCATTTTATTGATTGCTTTTCTTATCACTTGTTGGGTGTTCAGCCAGCCTGTTCAGGCGTACACACCCAAAGAAATCTATCAGAAAGCAGGACCCGGCGTGGTTTTCATCTTTGCCTCCAAAGGGGCCAACAAGGGAAGCGGCGGGACGGGTTCGATTATCACCCCGGAAGGCCTTATCATAACAAACGCGCACCTCTTTACCCAGAAAGACTCATCAAAACTACTCTCCAATATCTCTGTTTTTCTAAAGCCGGACAGAGTAACCGGCGATCACAAAGCTGACCTGGCAAAAGGCTATCGCGGTGAGATACTGGCATATGATCTGCCTTTAGATTTGGCCCTTATCAAAATCGTCAATCCAGACAGAAAATTTACGACCGTAGCCCTTGCAAATTCCGAAATCATCGACATTGGTGAGCAGGTTTATGCCATCGGCCATCCAGAACAGGGCGGCCTCTGGAGCTTGACCACGGGCGTTATCAGCGCTCGTTGGAAAAATTATGGCGGCGTGCAGGGGAAAAACCTGTTCCAGACGGATGCAAGCATCAACAGGGGCAACTCAGGCGGTCCACTGTTAGATAACCAGGCATCCATGATCGGAATCAATTCCATGATCGCCCGCAAGGCCGCCGATGGGCTTACCATTACGGATGTCAATTTTTCCATTCGGACCAAAGTTGCCATCGACTGGCTCAATCAAAACGGTTACGCAATATCGGCCGTACAGCAAACTGCCCCTAAGTCACAGATTCCTGCACCGCAGACTGAAAAACCGAAAGCACCTGAAGTCGTACCGAAAGAAACGGTCGTGAAACCAAAACCGCCTGTAAAAAAAGAAGAAAATATCTCACCGGTGGTGGAAAAACCCTCGCAAAAGCAACCGGTCATCACCCAGGAAGAGCCCAAGAAAGAAACCGTTCCCGCCCCCGCGACACCCAAGACAGAAAAGCCGATAACACCCAAAGAAACGCCACCCGCTGAGAACCTCATGTCTCAAAAATCCAAGCAAGGTAAGATTTTAACAGAGAAAAAGCCATATCACATGGATTCTCTGCTGGAGGGAATGCGCGAAATGGAAGATTTAATGGAAGAAATGCAAGATATGATGGATGATTTTAAAGAAAGGAGAAAACAATGAAAACAAAACACCTCGTTGTCATCTGTGCATTAATAATCACGGGCATGTTCTTTTTGACGGGTTGCTCTTCAACCCCTGAAAGCGCCTTTTCCAAAGGGCCTGAGTGGGTCTACAAAGGAAGCGGTGCATTTGACGCTGAAAAAGGAAAGGTTTTTTATGGCGTCGGAATTGCCTCGGGTATTAAAAATAAAGCACTGCTCGTAACGACTGCGGATAACCGTGCCAGGGCCGAAATCGCCAAGACCCTCGAAACCTATGTTGCCGTTCTGGCGAAAGATTACATGGCCTCCACAACAGCCGGGGACATGTCCGAATCATCGGAAGAACAACATGTCGAGCAGGCTCTTAAAACTTTTTCCAAGACGACGATTCATGGTGCCACCATTGTTGATCACTGGCAGGATCCAGCGGACATGACCATGTACGCCTTGTGTGAACTTGACATGTTTGCCTTCAAGGATGCCCTGGAAACTCACAAGGAATTGGATGCCAAAGTAAGAGATTACGTCAGGAAGAATGCGGATAAAATGCACGACCAGCTCGAAGAAATGGAAAATAATTAGAAATTCGCTTCACAAATAAAAATCGTGTTACAACCTATAAAAAGACAGCGCCCGGTTATGGCGCTGTTCTTTTTTACGGATAAGCCAGATCAAAGGCATTTTGAATGAGATCGATTTCCTGCGTACCCCTGGTGGATTGAACCGTCACCACATCAAATCTGGCATCCCGGTCCATCTGACGATTTGATTTGAGGTAGTAAAGAGCCGTCATTGATACTTTTCTCTGTTTATGGGGTGTTATCGCAAGCCTGGCACTGCCATAGGACATGGATCGCCGTGTCTTCACCTCGACAAAGACAATCGTTTTTTTATCCCTGGCTATGATGTCGATCTCGCCCACCGGACACGTGTAGTTCTGCTCAAGGATTTTATAGCCCTTCTTTTTGAGGTGACGAACCGCCAGTTCCTCACCCGCTTTCCCGAATGCCTGGCGCTGATTCATTCCGTGAGATATTCCTTGACCCCTTTAAAGGTCTTGCGGTGAATGGGCGAACAACCAAATTTTTGAATCGCCGCCCTGTGCACTTTGGTAGGGTATCCTTTGTGCTTTGAAAAACCATATTCCGGATAGATTCTGTCAAAATCAACCATCATCCGATCCCGTGTGACCTTGGCGATAATTGAAGCGGCAGCGATGGAGATACTCAGGGAATCACCTTTGGGGAGGGCGTTTTGAGGCAAATCCAGTGGAATCTGAAAGGGCCCGTCGATTAGAAGGTAGTCAGGTTGTATGGTAAGATTCTCCACAGCTTTGGCCATGGAGAGAAGGGCTGCCTGAAGAACGTTAATGCAATCGATGGTTTCAGCCTCGACCATACCGACCCCAACGGCCAATGCGGCTTCCTGAATTTTGGGAAACAGGTCCGCCCGTTTTTTCGGTGTCAGTTTCTTGGAATCATCGACATCATCAATACAAAAAGCCTCGGGCAGAACAACGGCCGCAGAAACAACAGGACCGGCCAGGGGACCCCGACCGGCCTCATCAATTCCAGCTATCAGCGAATATCCGCTTTTTCGAGCTTCATTTTCAAACGCCCACAGGTCTCGTTGCATTACCATCCGCATTTCTCGTAGATACCCGGGTTCAGAGGACCCGGCACTGCTTATGCTCTATAAGAGCTTGCGGTTTTTGCATCCCATGTGAAAAATTCTAAATACGAATACCGAAATGAAAACACTGTACCGGAAAGAACTCCGCAGCAAGACAGTGTAACGATGCTACTATCTGAACCGTCTTTCCTTGATCCTGGCCGCCTTGCCCCTCAATTTGCGAAGGTAGTAAATCTTTGCACGGCGGACCCTGCCCTTTGTAATCACCTCTATGCTGCTGATAATCGGTGAATGCAGTGGGAAAATACGTTCAACTCCGATACCGTAAGAAACTTTTCTGACGGTAAAGGATGCGTTGACACTGCCATTTCGCTTGCTAATGACAACGCCCTGAAAGGCCTGAATTCGCTCTTTTTCACCTTCCCTGATTTTAACGTTCACCTTTACGGTATCGCCGGGATCAAAGTGCGGAAGATCCAAACGCAACAGTTCATTTTCCAGTTGTTTCATTTTTTCCATGATTCACTCCACTATGACGTTATTTAAGATACTTGTTTCACAATTTTATAAAAATACGGTCATGCCGCGTCGGTCTACGCTGTTTTCCCTGCTTTTGTCATTAGCACTTTGTGCGACATTTACGCTGCGCGCATCAGCTATCCTTCGGATGTCATTGATAGACATTTGTCCTCTGGACGATATTTGCGCTACGCGCGTAATTTATTGTTGCTTTTAGCTCTTAGCTTGAACTCTACCTAACACTTAAAACCTAAAACTTAACACACTAATTCCCTAACAACCTGTCCAACATAATCGCCGCGGCCGATCTCACTGACAGATGGTTGTAATCCGTTTGGCCGCAAATGGGTTCCAGGAGATAGTCCGCCTGGTTCAGGAAATCCTCCGACAAACCCCATGCCGTGCCCAGCACAAGAGCATAAGGGTCGCCATCTCCGATCATATCCCGTACCGCGTTCACCTGCAGGCTGTCGGGCCGTTTTCGAGCGCTGGTAACAATGGTTTTAGGATACACCTTATCTCCTGCTGCAATGTCCGCCAGAGCCGCCTCAAATGATTCGCTGACACGAATGATGGACAAGGCCTCCTTCCTTTTGGGATTGTACACAGCCCCAGCACCTGATACCCAATGTGACACGATTTTGTCAACAAGTTCCAACTGGTCACGAACAGGCGTCACAACATAGAAGGAACGAACCCCATACGTTCTGCCGGCTCTGGCTATATCATGCAGATCGAGGTTCGTAACTGCCGATGCAATGATGTCACCATTCTTACTGACCACCGGATAATGGATCAGTATTACGTGAAGATTGGGCCTTGATGATGTTTTCAATGTCGGTGCACCATTTTTTCAGGATGTCAATCTCCCGCATGCTCAACTGTTTGCTCTTTAACAGGTCCGGTCGTTTCAAGAATGTGCGTATCAGGGACATTTCAAGCCGCCATTCATCGATCGCCTTGTGGTTGCCCGACAGGAGAACATCCGGAACTGCTTCACCCTCAAAAAGATAGGGTCGTGTGTAATGGGCATGCTCCACAAGATCCGCTGAGAATGTATCTTTTTCAGCGGAATCTTCACCACCCAGGACACCGGGTATCAACCGTACCACTGACTCCATCATGACCATGGCCGCCAGTTCACCCCCCATCAGCACATAATCACCGATTGAAATCTCATCATCAACGAACTGATGTTCAATCCGTTCGTCAATACCCTCATACCTTCCACAAATCAATATCAACCCGTCGCAGGCGGTATAAGACCGTGCAGCGGCTTGATCAAAGGTTCTTCCCTGGGGTGTCAACAGGACCGTCTTCGATGTCGGGGAGGCCTTTTTTGCAGCCCGAATGGCTCCTGCCAGAGGTTCCGGCTTCATAACCATTCCGCAACCACCACCATATGGCCGATCATCGGTAACTTGGTGTTTACCTGTTGCAAAATCCCTGATATTGAAAACAGTTACATCGATTTGTTGCTTTGCCACGGCTCTTCCGATGATGCCATGTTGTAAAAACAGTTGAAACATCTCCGGAAATATCGTTAAGATGGAATATTTCATATAGCTTTAAGCCATAAGCTGTAAGCACTAAGCGGCTTAAAGCTTATGGCTTACCTCTGACCCTTTGCCTATAATCCTTCCGGCAACACCACCCGCATCACTCTTTCATTCAGGTCGATCTCTTTGACAACCGACGCGAGTGCCGGAATCAACACTTCTATCTCTGTTGTCCCGTCTATTCTTTTAACAACATAAACATCGTTGCTACCGGTCTGGACGATGGAGCTTACCTTGCCAATATAGTCACCGGTCAAACTGTACACGGACAGGCCCATGAGGTCGACCCAATAATAGGTCCCCTCTTCCAGTGCTTCGAGTGCGGCTTTCTCGATAAAGAGTTCCGATCCGATAAGTTCTTCGGCCTGGCCGCAATTTCTTATGCCTTCCAGAGATAAGAGAATAGTTTTGGAATGCGGTTTCGCCCAAACAACCTTCAGTGCGAATCCATTTCCGTGAGAATCCTTCAGATGTAAGAGCATGCCGGATGTAAATCTGTCGGCAGATTCAGCGTAGGAAAAGATCTTGACCACACCCTTGAGGCCATGTACACCAACGATCTTTCCTATGGAAAGGAGATGTGTATTATCCACCAAACTATTCGATAATTTCCAGGACGGTTCGTTTTTTGATTTTTGCGGACGCTGCACTCAAAATCGTCCGCATTGCCCTTGCGGTTCGCCCCTGCTTCCCGATAACTTTCCCTAAATCCTCTTTGGCCACCTTCAGTTCCAATACGGATGTCTGATTACCTTCAACCTCCTCAACGGAGACTTGTCCTGGATTGTCCACAAGTGCCTTGGCAATGTAAAAAACCAGCTCTCTCATCGCTCTATCTCCTTTGCAGTGAGAATTAGCGTATCGATATTAGGCCGGACTCGCGAATAAACCTTCCTTTTTCAAAAGATTTTTAACCGTGGTTGTTGGAAGCGCTCCCTTGTCGATCCAGTATTTAACCCGCTCGGTCTTGAGTGTGACCTCCGCCGGATCCTTTAACGGGTTATACGTTCCGATGGCCTCCAAGAACCGTCCGTCCCTCGGACTCTCGTTGTCTGCGATAACGATTCGATAAAATGGCCGTTTTTTTGCACCATGTCTGGCCAACCTGATTTTAACTGACATACAACCTCTCCTTTAGAAAGGAAGCATTCCGCGCCCCAAGCCGCGCATGCCACCTTTGTTGATTTTCTTCATCATTTTGAGTATTTGTGAATAATTTTTTATCAACTTATTAACATCTTGTACACGAGTTCCACTTCCTTTTGCAATCCTTTTCCGTCGACTTCCGTTGATAATGGTATGGATCCGTCGCTCCTGGGGTGTCATGGAATTGATAATCGCTTCAATCCTGACAAATTCACTATCGTCAACCTCAAGGTTTTTCAGCTGTTTGACCTTGTTCATCCCCGGGATCATACCGATCAGATCTGAAAAAGACCCCATCTTTCGAATCTGGACCATCTGATCTCGAAAATCCTCAAGCGTGAACTGGCTTTTACGGAGCTTCTTCTCGAGTTCAGCCGCTTGTTTTTCGTCCATAACGGCCTGGGCTTTTTCGATCATCGTCAGGACATCTCCCATACCCAGTATTCTGGAAGACATCCGTTCTGGATGAAAAGGCTCCAGTTCGCTCAGCTTTTCACCGACCCCCACAAATTTAATCGGCTTGTTGGTGACGGATTTGATGGAGATAGCTGCGCCACCTCGTGCATCGCCATCCATCTTGGTCAGAACAACACCACCGAGGTCCAATATCTTATCAAAGGATTCGGCAATATTCACCGCATCCTGGCCGGTCATGGCATCCGCTACCAGGAGTGTTTCGGACGGACTTACCGCCGTCTTGATCCGGCGCAATTCCGCCATCAGTGCTTCGTCAATATGAAGCCGGCCCGCCGTGTCAAGAATCAGTGTATCGCACCCGGCCTTTATCGCCGCACTTCTTGCCTCCCGGCAAATATCCACCGGGTCCATATCGGCAATGGAGGGATAGACCGGCACATCTATCTGTGCACCCAGCTTTGTGAGCTGATCGATAGCAGCTGGTCTGTAAATATCCGCTGGCACCAGGTAGGGGTGATAGCCCTTTTCCCTGATGTATACGGCAAGTTTTCCAGCGGTGGTGGTCTTTCCCGACCCCTGCAGACCCACCAGCATGATCGACATGGGTCTCGTACCCGAAAGAGTCAGCTCCTGGTGCTGATCTCCCATGAGCGTTGTCAGCTCTTCGTTTACAATTTTGACAACTTGCTGACCAGGCGTGAGGCTGGCCATGACCTCTTGACCTAACGCCCGCTCCTTGATATCTGCAATAAACCGCTTGACGACCTTGTAATGTACGTCAGCCTCCAGAAGCGCCATTCTGACATCGCGTAAACCATCCATGATATTTTTTTCGGACAGTTTTCCGTGACCTTTCAGTTTTTTAAAGGCCGTGCCAAGCTTGTCGCTTAAGTTGTCAAACATGTGCCGTGTGGTCCCCAGTTCAAGCTATATTAGTAACTCTACCTATTAAACGGTTGAAAATAGTATTAATTGCGTGCTATGTCAAGAATAAATTCGCTGGTACGAATTGATATGACGCAGCTGCGCTGCTTTTATACCGCTTGTCATAATAATGTTCCGAAAATAAGATCGCGGCATAAGGGTTTGTAGCAGAAAAACGGTCCTCAATTGGAACATTTTTCTGACAACCCCTATAAACCCGGAGTGTACCGTTCAGGATTTTTCATGAAAACTTGTCAGCCAAAAATTGATATTAAGAACCTGACCAGGAAAAAGCTGGCCGAGTGGTTCGAAGATCACGGCATACGATCGTTTCGTGCGACCCAGGTTTTCAAATGGCTGTACCTGCAGCAGGTGGATGCATTCGACCAAATGACAGATCTGGGTAAGAAAACCCGGGAGCTGCTGTCCCAAAACTTTTTAAGCAAACGTCTTTCATTGAATAAGGTAGAATCGTCTAAAGACGGTTCTGAAAAATACTTGTTTGAACTGGGTGACGGCAACCTCATCGAGTCCGTTCTGATACCGGAAAAAGATCATGACACCCTCTGTATTTCAAGTCAGGTAGGCTGCAGCCAGGGCTGCCGCTTCTGCCTTACTGCACAAAACGGATTGATTCGTAATCTGACGCCGGCTGAAATCATCTCGCAGGTACGGGATATCAATCATTTAACGGCAGGCTCCAGGAATCTGACCAACATTGTTTTCATGGGCATGGGAGAACCTTTGGCGAATTACCAAAATGTCATTTATGCGTTGAAGGTTATTACGGACAGTGATGTGGGGCTGAAGCTTTCCAGCAGGCGCATAACCCTTTCCACCGCCGGTCTTGTTTCACGAATGGCAGATCTGGGAAAAGACACTCAGATCAATCTGGCCGTATCCCTGAATGCTACCGATAATGACACGCGCAGCAGATTGATGCCCATCAATCGTAAATACCCTATTGAAAAACTCATGGAAGCGTGCACCGACTACCCGCTGAAAAATCGAAAAAAAATCACCATTGAGTATATTCTGATGAAAGGGATCAACGACACCCCCGAAGATGCCCGGCGACTGGCCGAACTGCTGCGACCGGTCAAAGCCAAAATAAACCTCATCCCTTACAACACATACGAGGGCAGCCCCTTTGAATGTCCGGATGAGTCTGTCATATCCAGGTTTCAGGAGATTCTCATTGATGCCCATTACACCGTCATGATTCGACGCAGCAAAGGCCGGGATATCTCGGCAGCCTGCGGGCAGCTCAGATCATTTCACAAGCCTGATTAGCTCAGCCGCTGTGTTATTCAACCTTCGCAGTAGGATAACTACGGCTTCAGGTTGAAATGCCTTGCGTCAGAGCCAATCAGGCTTGTGAAATATAATTTGAATTCCGCGCTGTTTGCAGCGTGGAATTCAAATTTAATGAATCAGGTATTTGCTTACTGCCTTGGGAGTCGTGGGCAAAACAGTCACGTCCTCCCGTCCCTTTGAAGACATCACCTTGACTTGAACCGGTGTGTCTGCCAATGCCTTGCTATACCCCGCACAAATGGAAGCAGCCAGAAGAACCGTTTCTTTGGTTGCCCCGTGGGGGATGACCACCAAAGGCCCGGGCCAATCCAGGACATTTAGCAACATATCTGCGCCAGGATCGACATAACGCTCCATCTGTCCATTCTCTTGTTTGGTACGACCCACAATGATCTTTTCATCGGCATTGATGCGAAAGTGCCTGCCATACTTCAGCAGGTGAAGTTCGTTTTCCGAGTATCGATTCTGGTGTGCAAAAAGGTCCTTCAGACGATTGGAATACCCTTTGTCCGTCAAGAGGCATCCTCCCGCAGGCGCAGGGTAATCAATAAGGTTAAAATGTTGCGCAAGCTGTATCTGTTCTTTTCTTGACCGGCCCGTAATACCGAGCAGGGCTTCACGGTCAACAAGCCCCTCCTTTTCTGGAACTGTTTCCTCGAGTCGCTTGGCACTCAATGGCCTGATAATATGCCCGTCAAATCCTGAATGCTTCTCCACGTACCGCAGTGAAGGACGGGTCTGAGACATGGGACGCTGCCCCAGAACCTCGCCACTGAAAAGAAAGTCAAACCCTTTTGCTTTCAAAACCTCGCCGGCCATGCGAAACATAAGGGCATGGCAGTCCAGGCAGGGATTCATGTGCTTGCCATAACCACAGTTGGGTGCCTTGAGCATCGTGAGATAAGGCTTTGTTATATTTTGAACGGTCAAGGGGATCCCCGTAATAGCGGCTGCGCGACGTGCTTTCTCAGAAGAGAAAAAAGGTGTTTCAAATGTAATCCACTCCACGCACAGCCCCTGTTCTCTCAAAACAAGACCGGAAAGGATGCTGTCCAGACCGCCGGAACAAAGCCCGAGCCCACTGCCTTTTTTTTGATTGATCTTCATGGTATCTTCATTTAATTAGGTAGTTTCGGTTTTGACAATACCAAAGAGGTTAAAATGCCAATCACGTATGTTGAGCACCGAAATGCTTTTATTACTCCGGCAATTAAATACGTTACGGTTGTCATTCCCGTGAAGGCGGAAATCCAGAAAGACACTGGATGCCGGATCATGTCCGGCATGACGGGTTTGGCTATTTAGTCACCGGGTTAATAGCAATAAGCTGTAAGTATTTAGCTGATTATCGCTTACAGCTTACGGCTCTGGGTATACACCAATCATCCAATACCATCGCTCATGCAGACACGTAGTAAACAGCTGCCATTGAGGAGTTCACCAATGCTCAAAGACAGAAAACGAACCGATAAAATACGTAAAATACTAAGAACCACATACCCGGAAGTCAAGACCCAGCTCGATTATCAAAACCCATTCCAGCTGCTGGTTGCCACCATTTTATCGGCACAATGCACGGACAAGCAGGTCAACAGGGTCACCCGGACACTCTTTAAAAAATTATCGACACCGGAAGCTTTTGCGAAAGCAGACCTACCGTTGATCGAAGAACTCATCCACTCCACCGGATTTTTCCGTAACAAGGCTAAAAACATCCATAAGTGTGCCACAGCATTGATTGAGCAGCACAACGGAGAGGTTCCGGGAACGATGGCAGCCCTTGTAAAGCTACCGGGTGTAGGTCGCAAGACAGCCAATGTGGTACTGGGAGCGGCTTTCAACATCCCCGGCATCGTTGTCGATACCCACGTATCCAGGATCTCCCAGCGGCTCGAGCTAACAGATCATAAAGATCCTGTCAAAATCGAGTTTGACCTGATGGAGCAGATGCCGAAACGCGCCTGGAACGACTTCTCACTGCATCTGATCTACTTCGGAAGGGAAACCTGCAGTGCCAGGAAACCGAAATGTACCAGGTGTCCTATGGAAAAGTTGTGTACGCACCCTGATAAAGAATAAGAGTCCATGGGGAAAATCAATTCGTTTTATATTTTAGCCCCTTAACTAAAAAATTTGTGTATTTTGTAGAAAAAAATAAAAACAATCACGAAAACACGAAAAGTTTCATGGTTTTTTTCGTGGTTTCGACCTTTCGTGGTTTCGTGATAAAAGATCATTTTCTTTTCCGGTTTATCCGGGTTGGGTGTTAGGTGTTAGGTTCGGCTTTTAGTTGATAGCAACCTCACAGTCCCCAAGTATCTTAGCCCGGCGAACTCAATGACTCAATGAACCCAATAAACTCAAGAAACCCAACAAACCTGATCATGGGAGCCCATTTTTCCATAGCAAAAGGGTTTCACGATGCCGTGTACCAGGCCAGTTCATACGGCTGTAATGCACTCCAGATGTTTACCAAAAATGCAACCACCTGGAAAGAACGCACGGTTACCCGGACGGAGCAAGAGCGTTTTGAACAGGCAAAGACAGACACCGGCATTCAATCCATCGCTACCCACACGTCATATCTCATCAACCTGGCCTCTCCCGATCCAAAAAAGCATGCCATGTCCTACGACGCTTTGAAGCAGGAACTCATTCGCTCCTCGGCATTAAAAATACCCTTTTGTGTTCTCCATCCCGGGGCACACATGGACAACGGCATCGACACCGGTCTCTTGAGAATTTCCAAAACCATCAACCGTCTTTTTTCAGAAACAGAGGAGGCAACACCCCGCCTCCTGCTTGAAACAACTGCAGGCCAGGGGACCGGCCTGGGACATACATTTGAACAGCTGGCGGATATCATTGACAAAATAGAGCAAAAAGAACGCATCGGAATATGTCTCGATACCTGCCACATTTTTGCAGCCGGGTATGATATTCGCACACAGGAAACCTATGCCCGGACCATGGATCACTTTGAATCGATCCTGGGGCTGGACCGGCTGTTCGTAATTCATATCAACGATTCCAAAAAAGGTCTCGGTTCACGGGTTGATCGTCACACCCACATCGGGAAAGGGGCCCTGGGAGTCGATGTCTTCAGGCATATCCTGAACGATGAAAGACTCTTCCATGCCCCCAAACTGCTGGAAACAGCACACACAGAGGGAGAAATTGATTGGACTCGGCGGAATTTAGATCTGCTACGATCTCTTGGCCCAGATTGACAGGCTATAAGGCCAGGATGCCGGGAAGCTGTGATGCTGTTTTTAGTCCAAAGCCAAATCTAAAACTTAAAACGGTTTAGTTGCCCCTGAACCCTATAACCCTGGATTTTAAATTATGCCAGCACCTAAAAATGCAATGGAAATCTACCAACATCTCGACAAGTCCAACTGTCGGGAATGCGGCGAAAAAACATGCCTGGCCTTTGCCGGGTCTGTATACACAGGCCGGCGGGCCCTGGCGGAATGCCCCAAACTGACCCGGGAAATCCTCCAGCGATTTTCAGGCGACTCGGCCAAAGACCGTACTCCCGAAGAAAGCCGCTATGAATATCTGGAAACCCTGAAAAAAGAAATTGTAAAGATTGACCTGGCAGAAGCCGCAAAAAAAATCGGTGCCGATTTTAAAAACGGCAAGCTGTGGCTTAAGATCATGGGGAAAGATTTCAGTGTCGACACCAAGGGAAATATCTCCACCGATATCCATGTCAACACATGGGTAGCCGTACCATTTCTGGACTACACCTTGTATGGAAAAGGGGTCTCACCATCAGGAAACTGGAAATCCTTCAGGGAACTCAAGGACGGAAAGGAATTCTATCCACTATTCCGCAAAAGATGTGAGGAGCCTATCAAGCGGATAGCGGATGTTTACACGGATCTTTTTGACGACCTGATCCACATTTTCAGCGGTCAGCAGGTGGAAGAACAATTCGAATCGGACATCTCCGTGGTGCTTTATCCTCTGCCGAAAGTCCCCATCATGATCTGTTACTGGCTGCCGGAAGAGGGTCTCGCGTCCAGCCTCAACCTGTTCTTCGACGATACCGCGGATAAAAATCTCCATATCAATTCAATCTACACGCTCGGGGCCGGTCTCACACAGATGTTCGAGAAAATTTCCTTGCGGCATGGGGGATAAAATTGCGCAGCAATTTTATGGCTGATAGCCTTTAGCTGTTAGCTCTTAGCTTGCTTATCGCTTACAGCTTATGACTTATGGCTCGCTATCAAAGAGGTAAAGAACTTGTTCCATCAGATACCTTCTGCTATGCTGGTGAGCGCTGAATTTGAATATCGAATGTGCTTATGACCTAAAGGAGGATATACCTGATGAAACTTGGCATCGTGGGGCTTTCCAGCAGTGGAAAATCGACTGTTTTCGAAGCCTTGACACATCAACTATCTGACCAGCCCCACAAGAAAGAGAGCCGTATAGGAACCGTCCCGGTACCGGATGTCCGGATCGACAATCTGAGCGAGCTGTACCAGCCCAAAAAAACCATCCATGCCCAGGTGGAATACTACCTCCCTGGAACAGGCGCAGGCGCCCAGGAGGTAAAGAAAGAACAATCCATCTGGACACAAGCCCGGGACTGCAACGCACTGATCCATGTCATCCGTAATTTCAAGGCATTCGGACAGGAAGCAGCCACCCCCTTAAATGATTTCCGACGCCTGGATCAGGAATTGATCCTTGCAGATCTGGTGGTTGTTGAAAAACGCCTGGAACGGCTCCATCTCGACAATAAAAGGGGTAAAAAACCCGACCTCATGGAAATTTCCTTAATGGAAAACTGCCTTGACAATCTTGAAAAAGAAATCCCCTTGAGAAAAGTACCCGATCTTGCAAAATCACCGTTGCTCAGGGGATATGCGTTTCTCTCGGCAAAACCCATGCTGACCCTGTTCAACAATGAAGATGAAGATGAGCAGCTGCCCGATATCGGTGACCTGTCAGACAATGAAAACTGCGTCGTGATACGGGGTAAACTCGAGCAGGAGCTGGCCCAGATGACCCCTGCGGAGGCACATGAATTCTTGACTGAATTCAACATCAAGGCGTCTGCCATGGACCGGGTGATCCATCGATCCTATGAACTCCTGGGTCTCATCTCCTTTTTTACGGTAGGGGAGGACGAGGTCCGGGCATGGACCATCACCCATAAAACACCTGCAGACGATGCAGCCGGCGTCATTCACACAGACATGAAAAAGGGGTTTATCCGGGCGGAAGTGGTCGCCTACAATGACCTGATGGTCGCCGGGACCCATGCCGAGGCAAGAAAACATGGCACGGTACGGCTGGAAGGCAAAACCTACGAAGTTCAGGACGGGGATATTATGGAGATCCGATTCAACGTATAAAATCGTAGCACGATTTTATACCGCTTGTCATAACAATGTTCCGAAAATAGGATCGCGGCATAAGGGTTTGTAACAGAAAAACGGTCCTCAATCGGAACGTTTTTCTGACAACCCCTATATAGAACGCCACGGTGTCGCTTCTATAACATAATTTTCCATGCTCTTTTTCGTGATTTTGTACTTTTGTGATTTCGTGATAGTTTTTTCATTTCCTGACAAGCCAGACCTTGTACTGCGATAAAAAATGATAAAGGAGACCGCCCCATGAATTTAAACGATTTGCGCATCAATGGCAAACGGCTGAAAAACTCCCTGGAAACCATGGCCAAAATCGGTGCAACCCCCGGGGGCGGCGTACAGAGACTGACACTGACCGATGAAGATAAGATGGCAAGAGACTTATTTGTTCAATGGCTGAAAGAAATTGAACTGGATGTGACCATCGATGAAATGGGTAATATCTTCGGCCGGCGCCCCGGTACAAATAATGACCTGCCGCCGGTCATGAGTGGTTCTCATATCGATTCCCAGCCCAAAGGCGGACGGTTTGACGGCATTCTCGGTGTCATGGGGCCGTTGGAGGTCCTGCGGACCCTCCATGAAAACAACATTGAAACCGAACGTCCCATGGTTATCGTGGACTGGACCAACGAAGAAGGCTCCCGTTTCGCTCCGGCCATGGCAGCATCAGGGGTCTGGGCCGGCGCCCTGGAGCGGGACTGGGTTTACCAACGTACCGACATCAATGGCAAACAGTTCGGGGATGAACTGGAACGCATCGGCTATAAAGGGGATGTACCCGCCTGTAAATGGCCGGTTCATGCCTACTACGAATACCATATCGAACAGGGCCCGATTCTTGAAAAAGAAGGCAAACAGATCGGTGCTCCCAAAGGCATTCTCTGCCTGCACTGGTACGATATCTATCTGGAGGGCGAGGCCAATCAGGTGGGGCCGACGCCCATGGAGGGCAGACACGACGCCCTGTGTGCCGCAGCGGAAATGATTCTCAAGGTCAATCAACTGCCAGACAAAATGAAAGGCAACATGGTGGCCACCGTGGGGGAACTTCAGAATTATCCCAATTCCAGAAATATAATTCCGGACAAAGTTCATTTTACAGTGGATATCCGCTCCTGGGATGACGATCACGCCATCAAAGCGTGGCAAAACCTTCGCAATGACCTTGAAACCATTGCCCGGCAACGGGGCTGCCCCATCCGGATAGAGGAGACATGGCGGGTAGAACACTCCCCTTTTGATGAAAAACTGGTGCAACGCGTTCTGACATCTGCAGACGATCTCGGGTACGCGGGTCATTACATGGTGAGCGGCGCAGGCCACGATGCCAGCTATATGAACCAGGTGGCACCCACCGCCATGATTTTTGTGCCCAGCATTGGCGGCAGAAGCCATGTGGAGGTCGAAAACACGACATGGAAAGACTGTGAAGCCGGGGCCAATGTGCTGCTCCACTGCCTCCTCAAATCAGCCAATGAAGAAAACTGAGGGCCATCAGGGAGTGATGGGAACACGCTCGCTGTTTCGGTTCAATATGATCCCGGCGATGAATCTTTACGAAATCATTTACCTTTAAGAATGAGGAACAGTGAAATGAAAACGCTAGTTACGGGAGGCTGCATCCTGGCTGCTATCTGTCTTGCCATCGGCGTCGCGGGCGCCACGGATCTGAAAGCCGGGTTCATGGGAATCCAATGGACGTCACCCGCGGTTCACCAGAAAGGGTTGACCCGATTGTACGAGAGGGGAAATGTGATCTATTATACCCAGCCCAATATTGTTCACACGATTCATGAGATCCCAGTGCCCAATGTGGTGTATGGTTTCTACGGAGACCAGTTTTTTGCGGTGTATATCAATCTGGAAAGTGAAGAGGTTTTCGGGGAGTTCCGAAATTACCTGCAGTCGCAATACGGCAACCCCGATAAGCGTTTTTCAATGAAAACCAGCGAAACCGTTTACAAGTGGAAACAGGGCGAGATCAAGATCAAACTGAAAACAAACGAAGAAAACTACCGCATGAAACTGGGCTTTTACTATTTGCCGTTATCCAAAAAAGTGAATGAGGAGCAGATGGAAAAAAATCACAGCAGATCCCTTCAGTTTTTTCCCATCAAAAAGGATGAAAAGCCTGAAATAGTACCGCTGTTGCGATTTTGAAGCTTAACTGTCGGATCGGACAAGTAGATACCCGGGTCCAAAGGGGCCGGCACTGATTCAACCCTATAAGGGGTTCATGTTATACACATTCAGCGTATTATAAATTCTAAATCCGAATATCGAAATACGAAACAAATCCAAGTATCAAATGCTCAAATGATTCAAACATAGTGCTTGGACTTGTATCTCTATGGTCCTGTTTTGATCATTCGAATTTGAACCGCAATAGCGAGCGCATTCCCCGTAGCTTGCTGCGGGGTTAGCGAGCGAATCTAAATTAGGCAGAATTCCTTACGGTCGATGCGAAGCACTGCCGCACGGCAGAACATTCCTCGTAGCTTGCTGCGAGGTTCTTCAATCATTCGGTATTGTTTAGGGTTTCGAATTTAAATAGCTACCACCGCATTAGGACTGCACCATATGTCAAGCCAGCCCCAAAACAGTCCAACAAGACAATATGGCCCTCTTTTACCTTACCTGCCCGAACAGCCTCATCCAGTACCGTCGGAATCGTGGCTGCAGATGTATTGCCATATCGATCCACATTGATAAGCACCTTTTCCATGGGTATGTCCAAACGGCTTGCCACAGCTTCAATGATTCTGAGGTTCGCCTGATGGGGGACAAACCAATCAAGATCTGCAATGGTCATCTGGTTACCTTCTAGGGCCCGCACAGCAAATTCGGCTAAAGTTCGTACGGCTACCTTGAAGAGATCCTTACCATACATCTTCATTTTATGGAGATTTTTCGAAAATCTTCCCGGTGTAACTTCCATGCTCGAACCACCCGCAGGAATATACAACAGCTCCCACAGATCTCCATCGGACAGTAGATGGCTGGAGAGTATACGTCTTGAAGAATTGGATTCACAGCGTTCTACGACAGCGGCACCGGCCCCATCACCAAAGAGGATGCATGACGAACGATCGCTCCAATTCATGAAAGGGTGTAAGACTTCTGCGCCGACTACCAATGCTGTTTGGGTATGCCCCGAACGAATAAACTGTTCGGCCGTGACTAGGCCGTATACAAAACCCGAGCAGGCCGCATTGATGTCCATGGCCCAGGCATTGGGTGCCCCCATTTTGTGTTGCAACCAGCAGGCTGTGGAAGGTATTAAGGTATCAGGTGAACACGTGGCATAAATGATCTGGTTAATATCGCCGGGTGTTTTCCCTGCCATTTCAAGGGCTTTTCTGGCTGCCGAAACCCCCAAGGATGAGTTGTGCTCATCTGGATTTTTTAGATCAGAATAGCGCCTTTCGCGTATACCTGTTCGGCTTTGAACCCATTCATCGTTTGTTTCTACACCGAATTGGGCCATTTTTCCGGCTATATCGTCATTTGTGACCCGCTGGTTCGGGAAGGCAGAACCTGTACCAGTAATTCTTGCATGATATTGCATAATGTATCTGACTCCATTGACAGGTTTCGATATATATTGAAAACCCCGCAGCATGCGAAGCACTGCCGCAAGCTACGGGGAATGCGCTCGCTATTGCTGTTCAAAGTTCGTGCCAACACCAAGGTTTTGATCAACTGCCTATAATGAATACAAATACAAACTGTTGTCGATACGATTACAGATATTCAAATAAGTATTGGTACATTCTTTGTACACGGTGCTTTCATGAAATGTACATATTGCAGAACTGAATTGAAGAACCTCGCAGCAAGCTAGGGGAATGCGCTCACTGTTTCGGTTCAAAGAACGTTACCTTTTATATATTGACAACCTCATACATTCCTGCAATACATACAGACCGGTTGGTTTATTATATCGGAAATATTTTCCGGGAGAAGACATTGTGTCCGACAAGGGCTATATCACCAAACGCAATATCATCGAAAAATCGCTGCAGCTTTTTTCGGTCAAGGGCTATTACAATACGTCCATCAGCGATATCCTGGCAGCCACCCATCTCACCAAGGGCGGACTCTATGGTCATTTCGCCAGCAAAGCAGATATCTGGCAGGCGGTCTACGACGAAGCTGTGTGTGTCTGGCGGGAAAGGGTTTTTTCAGGCGTCAGGGACCGGACCGATCCGATAACCCGTATTACAACATTTATCGAAAACGATCTGAGGAACTACCTGGGAGCGGACGTATTCGAGGGGGGCTGTTTTTTTCTCAACATGCTTGTGGAACTTGCGGGACAATCAGATCCCATGAGCAAACAGATCCTGCGGGGGTTTGTGCGCATATCAAAACTCATCCAGGTCTGGCTGGACGAGGCTGCCGGAAAGGGCTTGCTGAAACCGGGTTTAAACCATAGAGAAATCGCCAGTTTCATCGTCATCTCCCTGAATGGGGCGGCTGCCCTGTATACATCCTCCCGGGATAATACCATTGTCGATCAGACCATCGCACAGTTGGGGTTTTATGTCCGGCAGCTCAAGGTGTGAGACAAAATAAAATCGTAGCACGATTTTATAAAATGCGATGTTGTCGCTCCGATGCGGAAGGCTGAAATTTTTATCCCTGCAGCAATTTACACTAACACATAATATACCGACCGGTCTTTTTATTTAGATTTCTTTGAGATGGTTTCAAACAAAATGGAGAACTACCATGCAAACCCAGTCTTTAATTGCCCAACGGACGAACCGAATGAGTGTCAATGCCATACGTGAAATATTGAAAGTCGTTTCCCAGCCGGGCATGACCTCACTTGCCGGCGGTATCCCGGCACCCGAGAGCTTCCCCATGGACATTATCCAAAAACTATCCCACCAGGTCATCGAGACCTACGGGTCATCGGCCTTTCAGTACGGCCCCACCGAGGGCTTTACGCCACTGAGGCAACACCTGGCTGACCGCCTGGAAAAGAAGAAAGGTATTCAGGCAAAGCCGGAAAATGTTTTTATATCGAGTGGTTCCCAGGGGGCTTTGGATGCCGTGGGAAAAGCCCTGATATCGAAAGGTGATAAAATTGGGATGGAGTCGCCCACCTATCTGGGTGCCATCCAGGCCTTCGATCCCTATGAACCCGATTACGTCACCCTCGAAACCGATGAAGAGGGCTTGATTCCGGAGTCACTGGAGGCCGTACTTAACAGAGCCCCGCTGAAATTTATCTATCTGGTGCCAACGTTTCAGAATCCATCCGGGCGGACCCTGCCGATGGAACGACGGGAACGCATCGCATCTATTCTGGCCAGGTACGACGTTCTACTTGTCGAAGACGACCCATACAGCGACCTGCGCTATGACGGCAAGCCCTTAAAACCCATTAAAGCACTCGCCCCGAACCATGTGCTATACATCGGGACAATGTCTAAAATATTTGCTCCGGGTCTTCGTGTAGGCTTCTACGTGCCACCCGCTTTGCTGGAGGATTGGCTGGTCATCGTCAAGCAGGGGGTCGATCTACATACCAGCACCTTTAACCAGGCATTGGCCGCCCAGTACCTCTCCGGCGACCATCTGGAGCATCACCTGCCGCACATTATCTCACTTTACAAACCCAAAAAGGATGCCATGCTGAAAGCACTTGCAAACTTTTTCCCAACCGACTTCACCTGGTCCAAACCAGAAGGCGGCATGTTCGTCTGGGTAGAAGGGCCTCCCGGTTACGACATTTTAGCACTCTACCAGAGAGCGATCAGAAAAAACGTCGCGTTCGTACCCGGAAAATATTTCTTTGCCGATTCACAAAGCGGAATGGAAACCATGCGGCTCAATTTCACCATGGCAGATGAAACCACCATTGAGGGCGCTATCCACGTTTTGTCCAAATTGATTTGACATCATTTTACACGTCAAAGACAAAGAACAAAGATATCATTCGATAAAAAAATTGCCCAAAAGTAAAAAAAATGAAAAATCAGCTTGATATTTTCATTTTTTATATTTATTTATAACAGAATCATAATACCCATTTAGGGTATAAGGCCGGTTTCGTACTGAAGGAAAGATCCATTTGCCAGCGTGGCAGTCTGAAGTTTGGAACCATGAGATTTTTTTAAAGGAGGTTGTTACAATGGCTAATGGTATCGTAAAATGGTTTAACAGCAGCAAAGGTTATGGTTTTATCGAGCAAGAAGACGGTCCGGATGTATTTATTCATCATTCTGGAATCAATGCGACCGGGTTCAAAACACTTGATGAAGGCGACCGTGTTACCTTTGACATCGAGCAGGGACCCAAGGGCCCCTCGGCAGTTAATGTAACCGTAGTATAGCTTTTTTCTCAACGATAAATAAAAAAGGGCATTCCTCGAAATACAAGGGAATGCCCTTTTTTTAGGTCTTTATTACCAGCGACTTGTTTCGGTATGTATTTTCCGGTTGAGCAGTTATTTACCCACAGCATCCTTCATCGCTTTTCCCGGGACAAATTTTGGAACCCATTTTTCTGCAATCTTCATTGATTCTCCCGTCTGCGGATTTCTGCCTTCTCTGGCGTTTCTTTTGTTAACCTTAAATGTTCCAAATCCTATGAGCTGAACGGTTTCTCGTTTTTCCAACGCCGCTACAATATTTGACAAAACACATTCCACTGCAGCCTGAGCTTCTTTTTTTGAAGATACTACTTTAGCCACTTCATCGACTAATTCACTTTTATTCATTTCTAACCTCCTCCAAGTTTAATAATTTCTCCTATAATTAGGAGTCATCGTTCATACATCTAACAGAAAAACAGGTCAAGAATAGAATTTCCGGACAAGAATATCTTAACCCGATGTTTATGTGTTTGCGGAACCGCGATGTCTTTTTCTTGCTTTTTTCTCGTTTTCAGCAAATGTGGCTCTGATTTTTCTGCCGTCCAGCGTCACACCCTTAAGCGCCTTGAGAACTTTTTTTGCCACATTTTTTTCAACATCAAAGAATGAAAACTCTCTTTTGAGTTCGATTCGTCCGA
>RCNC010000179.1_pt1 | contig 36396 bp, 28 predicted proteins | sample 2041301 | NCBI WGS metagenome assembly RCNC01 (sample SAMN09708231, study PRJNA481090) | Marine sediment metagenome, whole genome shotgun sequencing project. | biome: marine sediment; feature: ocean; material: sediment; isolation source: Sewage treatment plant 13A marine sediment (STP13A) ... | reverse complement strand
CCGCTGCCACCCGCCGGCTCGTTGGAGGCGCTCCAACCGCTGCCCCCTCGACCCCTTGTCTCATTGACTCCCGGGGCCTCCGTTTGCATGATCCTGGGCCCAGAGTCCCACCCTTATTCCCAAGTGTGAAGCCATGTCTCGCTTATCCCGAGCTGTAGTCAGCCTGCCCGTATTAGCCGTGTTCCGGGCCTCCCCCGGGCTGTCGGCTTTGCCCGCACTGCGCGCCCTTGCCGTGCTGCCTGCGTTCGCCGCCGTGTGCCTGGCGACGGCCGTCACCCCGGATCACGTCGAGGCCCAGGAGGAGACTTCCGGGTCGGCCCCGGCTGTTGATTCTACCATGGTTCAGGATCTCTCCTGGCGCCATCTGGGGCCTTTCCGGGGCGGACGTTCGGTTACAGCGGTGGGTGTGACCTCCGACCCCATGACCTACTACCAGGGTGGGGTGGGGAGTGGGGTCTGGAAAACTTCTGACGCGGGCCTGACCTGGGAGAACATTTCGGATGACACCTTCGGGACTTCTTCCGTCGGCGCCATCGCGGTGGCCGAATCGGATCCCAACGTCATCTATGTCGGGATGGGTGAGCATGCGGTCCGGGGTGTGATGACTTCCCATGGGGACGGCGTCTACCGATCCACGGATGCCGGAAGGAGCTGGACCCATCTGGGGCTGGAGAATACCCGGCACATCGCCCGGATCCGGATTCACCCGGACGATCCGGATCTTGTTTACGTGGCGGCTCAGGGCGCAGCCTATGGAGAGAGTGAAGATCGAGGCATCTACCGGTCCTCCGACGGGGGGGGAAGCTGGACGAAGGTCCTCTATATAGGGACCTCGGCTTCCGCATCGGAGTTGGCCATGGATCCCACCAACCCCCGGATCCTCTATGCAGCCTTCTGGGACCACGTCAGGTACCCCTGGTACGTGAAGAGTGGTGGGGAAGGGAGCGGGCTCTGGAAATCGAAAGACGGAGGAGACAGCTGGGTCTCCATGACGAAAGGCCTACCGGAGACCCTCGGGAAAACCGCTGTGGATGTATCCCCGGCGAACCCTGACCGGGTCTGGGCCATGGTGGAGGCTGACCCTGGAGGCGGTCTGTATCGGTCCGACGATTCGGGGGAGTCCTGGAGCCTGGTATCGGAAGACTGGGCCCTGAGAGCCCGTCCTTGGTACTACAACGAGGTCTTCGCTGATCCTCAGGACGAGAACACCGTGTACGTCCTCAGCGCTCCCATGATGAAGTCCATCGATGGTGGCCGGACCTTCTCCAGGGTGCCCACCCCCCATGGGGACAACCACGACCTATGGATCAACCCGGAGGACAACCGGGTGATGATCAACGCCAACGACGGTGGCGCAAACGTGTCCTTCAACGGTGGTGGTAGCTGGTCCACCCAGGGGAACCAGCCGACTGTCCAGTTCTATCGAGTAAACACGGACAACCGCTTCCCCTACTACGTCTACGGGGGCCAACAGGACAACTCCTCCGTGGCCATCGCCAGCTGGGCACCGGGCGGGATCGGCGAGAAACATTGGTATCCCGTGGGCGGTTGCGAAAGCGCCATTCCGGGCTTCGACAAGGACGATCCCCGGTATGTCTACGCCGGCTGCTATATGGGGATCATGAGCGAATACGACCAGACGACGGCGACCTCCAGGAATACCCAGGCATACCCTGTCATGTCGGCGGCCCTCCAGGCCAGAGAGATGAAATACCGCTTCAACTGGAGTGCTCCCATCGTGGTTTCCCAGTTCGATCCGAGAACCATCTATCACGGAGCCAACGTCCTTCTAAGGAGCCGGGATCGAGGCAGAAGCTGGGAGGAGGTGAGCCCCGACCTGACCCGGGCCCAGGAGGAAAAGCTGGGGTATGGTGGTGGGCCCATCACGAACGAAGGGGCCGGTGGGGAGATTTATGGCACACTGGCCTATGTGGCCGAGTCTCCCCTGGAAGAGGGGCTCATCTGGACAGGAAGCGATGACGGGCTGGTCTATTTGACCCGGGATGGAGGGGTGCTTTGGACCGACGTTACGCCTGAGGGACTGCCCGAAGGTCTGGTCAACACGGTGGATCCCTCACCCCACGATCCGGCGAAGGCCGTAATCGCCTTCACCCGTTACAAGTTCGACGACTTCACTCCCCATGCCTACCTGACGGAAGACTACGGAGAGAGTTGGAGGCCCATCGCGAACGGGATTGGTGCCGATCACTGGGTTCGAGTGGTTCGGGAGGACCCGGTCCGCCCTGGGCTCCTGTATGCGGGGACAGAGGGTGGGATTTACGTCTCCTTCGATGACGGCGGGGCTTGGCAGCCGCTGCAACTGGACCTTCCCCTGACCCCGGTCACCGATCTCCAGATCCAGCGGCAGAGAAATGACCTGGTAGCCAGCACGTCGGGATGGGGGTTTTGGGTCCTGGATGACCTGTCGGTTCTCCAACAGGCTGAAGATGCGACGGGAAAGCCGGTCCACCTGTTCCAGAACCGTGACGCCTACAGGGCCGCTGGCCTCGGGGGTGGTGGGGGAAATGGGAACACGGGGGAGAATCCACCCAATGGGGCCGTCCTGGATTTCTACCTCCAGGATGCCCCTGAGGATACGGTGACCCTGGAGATCCTGACCGCCGAGGGAGAGCTGGTTCGAACCTTTTCCACGGAACCGGACTCGGAAGCGGGAGAAGAGGAACTTGATCTGAAAGAAGGAATGAACAGGGTCGTCTGGAACCTACGGTATCCCGACGTCTACAAGGTCCCCGACCTCTATGCATTCGGGTCCCTTCAGGGTCGGAGGGTGGTCCCGGGCACCTACACCGCTCGCCTCAGGGTTGGGGATACGGAAGAGACCGCCGACGTTCGGGTTCTCAAAGATCCCAGGCTGGCCACCACCCCGGCCGCATACCAGGAGCAGGACGACCTGCTGCGGTCCATCGTGCGTGAGACCGAGGCCCTCCACCGGGGGGTCGTGCGCCTTGGGGACGTTCGGACGCAGGTGAAGGCGATACTGGAAAAAGCTGAAGAGATGGACGGAACCGAAGAGGTCAAGAGCTTGGGGACGGCCCTGGCGGATTCCCTCGCTATGGTCGAGGACTCGCTGGTTCAGAGGAAGACTTATGATGGTCAGACGGTCCTCAACGCCCCGAGTCGAATCAACTTCCAGTACATCTACCTGATGGGGTCCGTGGAGGGATCGGACGACGGGGTCAATGAAGGCGCCCGGGAAGTCCTGCAAGACCTCAATGCCCGATGGCATGTCCTTCAGTCCCGCATGAACGACCTTTTGGACCGGGGTGTTGCTACCTTTAACGCCGCGGTCCGAGCCGCCGGAATACCCCCGGTGGGCAAATCACAACGGCCGGGGCCCTGACGGACCCTCGACGAACAATCACAATATTCGGAAGAAGAAGACGTGTCTGACCAACCATTCGATGAGTTCGCAGCAGAATACGACAGCTGGTTCTTGAAAAACCGAAACGTTCTTCAATCCGAGGTGGAGCTCCTCGCTGGGGTGCTTCGGAACCCCGGTAAGGCCTTGAGCGTGGGGTGTGGAAGCGGATTGTTCGAGATGATACTCCGGGATAGCCACGACATCGATGTCCACTTCGGCGTGGAACCGGCATCTGGGATGGCGGAGATTGCGGAAAAGCGGGGCATGGAGGTTCGGATCGGGCCGGCTGAGAAGCTGCCCTTTGAGGACGAATCGTTTGACACCGTCATCTTTAATGGTACGCCGAGTTATATCGGTGACCTTCCCATGGCTTTTTCCGAGGCCTATCGGGTGCTTCGGCCAGAGGGCCACATCGTCGTCGCGGATGTTCCCGCTGAAAGCTCCTACGGCACCCTGTACCGGCTGGCGGCCATGGTGGGAGATTGGGACGATGAGACGCTGAAGGTGATCGCCCCCGAAGTCCCGTATCCCATGGAGTTTGCCGCCCTGGCCAACTGGCGGACCACCCAGGAGAAGGTTGACTCGATGGAAGAGGCTGGGTTCCTGGGCATGGAGACGAGTCAGACTCTGACCCTGCACCCGAAGTTCTCCAATGATGCCCCTGAGACACCGGTGCCTGGCCATGACCGTGGGGACTACGTCGCGATTCGGGCCCGAAAGTAGGAGGGTGGATTGAAGTACCAGCACCACGTCATGGTAAATGCGCCGGTGGATCGGGTCTTCGACTACATGGACGACGTCGCCCGGGAGAGGGAGTGGCAGCCGGGGATCATGGAGGCCTCCAAGGAGCCTGCCGGGGACACGTCGGTGGGAACCCGGAAGCGCTATATCAGCGAGTTCATGGGTCGGCGGATCGAGAACACCTACGTCACCAAATTGTTCGAGCCGAACAAAAGGGTTACTTATGAATCCACCCCCGACTCGGTCATCCGGGCGACGGTGGATCTTCGCTTCGAATCCCTGGACGGAAGCACGAAAGTGACCATGGCCGTCCAGGGAAAACCAACGGGCGTGTTGCGGTTCATCCCCCAGGGGATTCTTGAAGGTGCTTTCCGCAAGGAGCTCGAAGGGTCCCTGGGTCTATTGAAAAAGCAGCTCGAAGGTAGGCCATAGTTTTAGATCCGTAGCCTGTGAGGTGGACATGGGAACCGCGACCTGGCACCTGATCAACCTTCTGTTTCCCCTGACCATTATTCTTCCGGCTCCCGCCGGGCCGGGCCTTTTCGCAAGCCATGAACCCCTGGAATTGGTCCTGGCCGCCGACTTCGATGAGCTCCGCGGTGACCGGGATCAGGAGAGTCCCGAGCGGCCCGGTACGATCAGGATCGAGGGCTCCGATGGAGTAGTGCGGGACATCCCCATCAAGGTGAATACCCGGGGAAAGTTCCGCCTTCAAAAGCGAACCTGCCCCGACCCCCCGCTTCGCCTGAATTTCCCCGAGTCCTCCCCTCAGGGAACCGTCTTCGACGGTGAGGACAAGCTGAAGTTGGTGACCCACTGCCGGGATTCCGACCGCTATGAGCAGAACCTCTTGGAGGAGTATCTGGCCTACCGAATCTACAACCAGCTCACAGATCTGAGTTTCGAGGTTCGATTGGCCCGGATCACCTACGAGGATACAAGCGGGGAGGATGATCCGGTCACCCGATTCGGTTTCCTGATTGAAGATAAAGACGGCCTTGCCGATCGGGTCGAGGGCAAAGTGATCGAGGCTCAAGGTGGGAATCCGAGTGATTTTGTCATGGATCAGCTCGGCCTCCTCTACCTGTTCCAGTTCATGATTGGGAATGTGGACTGGGGAATAGGGTCCACTCACAACGTGGAGGTCCTGTTAAAGGACCGAGCGTATTTCCCGATTCCCTACGATTTCGACTGGTCGGGCCTGGTCGATGCGCCCTACGCTGGGCCCAACCCAATGACAAAAAACCTTCACAATTCGGTCAGGGAGAGGGTCTATTGGGGTGCCTGCGTACCTGGACTGGATTATCCGGGCCTGTTCGCCCGCTTCATTCAGGATCGGGACTCCATCATGGGGGTGCTTGAGGGTGAGATACCTCTCTCCGAACGGAGTGAGAATTCGGCCCGGGAGTACCTGGAGGAATTCTATGATATTCTTGCCAACCCCAGGTCTGTGGACCGGCAGATCGTTAAGGCCTGTCGGCCGTTAAGAGAGAACTGACTGAGGCTGCAGCCCTTGTCGTGAGCAGGCTTCGGCGGTACCAATGGTTCGTTCAAACCAAGACTCGACCGACCCTTCGACCACTTATTCTGGAGGAAATTCATGAAACGGCTCATGGCACTCATGCCGTTCGCCCTGGTTCTGGCTGCATGCTCCGGCGGAGGTGCTCCGGCCGCACCCCCGGCGCCACCACCCCTCGATCCCGTGGGCGTCTATGACTGTTCCCTTGATGTGGATGGGATGGAGATCATGGCCACCCTCAGCATCGAAGGTGAGCCTGGGGCTTACACAGGTACCGTGGACTCGGATATGGGAGCCATGCCCGTGGGTGACATCTCCGTCGAAGGCGACGACATGACCTTCATGATCGACACGCCGGATATGGCTGTATTTTTCGCTGTGACTTTTGATGGGACCAACTTTGCCGGCGACTTCGACGCCGGTGGGATGGGGGGCGTCATCACAGGGACAAAGCGGTAGACGGACAGGAGCAAAAAAGAGGGGGCGTCCAATTGGGCGCCCCCTCTTTTTTTTCGTTTGGCCGAAAGCCTGTGACTACCCGCCGATTCGTTGAACCCTTTCGAACTCATTGATGGCGTTGATGTAGTTGATGATGGCCCTGAGTTCAGAGAGGCGGGAGGAAGTCAGATCATCCTGGACCTGGGTCACCTCATAGTTTGTGGAGGCTCCCACATTGAATCGGGTCAGCTCGATCTCCGCGCTCCGCTCGGCAACCTCCCGGCTTCGCTCTGCAGCCTGAAGCTGTAGGTACCGATCGTTTACGTTCAACCCGGCATTCGTGACCTGGGTGACGATGGCCAGTTCCTGACTCCTTAATGCCAGATCGGTCTGCTTCATCTGAAGTCTGGCCCGTTCCAGATTGGCCCTCGCACCCCGGTTCAGGAGGGGGTATGAGAAATTCAACTGGAGGTTCCAGGTCGGGCTGTCTTGGTTCGCAATCCCCCGGAGACCGTCTGTGAAACCGCCCGGTTCAAGGAGAATGGGATCTCCGCCCAGCTGAGCTCGTTGGTAGGAATCTCCACCCACGCCCATGACGGAATATCCCGCGGTCAGGTCGAGGGAGGGCAAGAGGTTGTTCTGAGTGACCTCCAGGTTCAGCTCCGAAATGTCCTTTTGTTGGCGTTGCTGCCTGATATCGGTCCGTTCCTCCAGAGCTATTTCGATGGCTCCTTGAAGGTCAACCACAGGCTCCTGGGTGATGGGGAGGTCCGTGGGATTGACGATCTGAAAAAGGAGGGGGTCATCGGCTCCTCCCAGGAGCAGCCGTTTGAACGCGAGTTCCTGGTTCCGCCAAAGGACTTCCGCATTCAGGAGGGACTGTTCCGCGGAGGCGACCTGGGATTCGGCTTGGACCACCTGAAGCTCGGACATGGTCCCCAACTCGACCCGGATGCGGTTCTGGGCCAGAAGCTCCTGGGCCTGTGCCAGACTCCTGCGTTGAATTTCGATCTGTTCGATGGCGGTCCGGAGACCCCAGTAGGCCACCTTCACATTGTCGGTGAGGTTGGCAACCTGGGTTTGAAGCTGGATGTCAGTGATTTCCAGTTGGATTTCTTGGGTCCGGACGGAGTTCCGTTGGTTGTCGATCTTGAGTCCGGCCAGGATAGGCTGGGTGTAGTTGAAACTCAAGCTCGATCGAAAGGACGGGTTGAGTGTCGCGAAGGAGTTGTCCGTTTCGGTCCGGCTGTTGTTGAAATTCGCGCTCAACCGTCCGCCGTAAAAAGGCATCGGTTTCGCGATGGAGCCGTTGAACGTGAACCGGTCGGTGGTGGTTTGAGAGCCCCCGTCCAACTGGCTGGTGGAAAGACTGGTGGCGTTGTTTTGCCCGAGCGTGGCGTTGAAGGTCGTACCAAACGCAGCCTCCGCCGCCGCCAGATTGTAGTCCTGGATGTCCGGATTCAGACGTGCGGTCTGGATCTCCAGGTTCATTTCCAGGGCTCTGGCAATGGCCTGGTCCAGGGTCATTTCCACGAGGACACTCCCAGGGACGGTCGGCGGAAGCGCCCGTCCGACCTGGTACTCCTCCTGCTCTTCTTGGGCCTGGAGGCCGGTGGGGACAAGTAGCGTAAGAATGAGACTCGCTACGCTGACGCCCAGGCTGCTATTCCTCCACATGATACTTCCTCTCCGCTGTCTTTGAACCGAACTCGCCGATGGTCATCCTGATCGGGGTCTGCTGATAGTGACACTTGAGGTGACCAGAACGTTAGGAAATATCTCACTTCGACCACCAAATCCAGAACCGTTCCACCCTCGCCGGAGTATTACACCCCGGGCACGCATGCGGGTTTCCTCAAAACCATGGCATCCGGGGCCTGCGCTGGTATAATTAATCCGTTGGGTAACCATACTTTTTTGATCATTTTCTCTTTTTGGAGGTGCAATGCGAAAGATCCTGCTTACCCTTGGCGCCATCGGGGCCCTTGTTGCTCTGCCGGGGGCGGCGTCAGCCCAGGCGTATGTGGGCCCTTATGTGGCCTTTCATGACGATGCGGATTTTGGCGTCGGGGGCTTTGTCGGGATCCCGGTGACCGAGATTCATGAAGATCTGGCCTTTTGGGGGGACTTCGGGTACTTCTTTCCGGACAGTGGGCACGAAGACCGGGACGTGGACTATTGGGAGCTCAATGCCAACGCCACCTTCCGGTTTCCGTTGGAAACCCCTGCCTTTACACCTTGGGTGTTGGCTGGGTTGAACCTTGCCAATGGGTCGGTCGGCCACGACCTGGGTGAGTCCGGGAACTCTTCCGACAGTGACACTGAAATCGGATTGAATCTCGGGGGTGGGCTTAACTTCATGGGTGGTCCGGTCCAGCCCTTTGTCGGGGTGAAATTCGAATTGGGCGGAGGGGATGGCGCGATGATCTTTGCGGGGGTGTCCTTCCTCCTTCAGGTCGCGAATCAGTAAGTTTCAAGCGTCCCCCAATTGAGGGACCGGTAAGACAGGATTCATGAACGCCCGCACGGGGATACCTCCGGTGCGGGCGTTCCCCGTTCCCTATCGACCCCTCATGAGCGCGTTGACGATCTCATCCAATCGCTGAAGGAATTTGCTCCGGTCCGTCTTCCCGAACGGCGCCGGTCCGCCGGTGATGGCCCCGGCCTCCCGGAGGTCTGCCATGAACTCCCGGCTAGCCAGGGCCTCACCGATGGTATTGGGGGTGAACTCCCGCCCTCTCGGGTTCAGTGCCCTCGCTTCTTTTTCGAGACATCGAGAGGCAAGGATGATGTCTTCCGATACGACGATGTCGCCGGCCTGAACTCGGTCCACGATCCAATCGTCGGCCGCATCGAGTTCGCCATGTTCCTTCACAACCTCCATGTGGATCCAGGGCTCCCTGGGCACTCGAAGCCAGGAAGCGGCAACCACGGTGACCTGCAGGTCGTATCGCTTCGCCACCCTGTAGATTTCCTCTTTCACAGGGCAGGCATCGCCATCGATATAGATGTGCAGCATCTCAGGGTCCTCTCTGCTCCCTCAGTTCCTGGGAGGGGGGGTCTTCCGGCCGGTGGCCTTCAAGATGCCCAGGCTGATGGCTACCGCCAACCCGGCACCTCCCGCCTCCACCTCTCGACTCCTTCCACTTGTCTGCCTAGAGTGTGAACTAGACTTCGCTCTTGAAGCCCCAAGCCAGCGGTCAGAAACGAGGATCGATGTCCCAGCACCAGACGGTGGTAGCCCGGGAACTCGGCGCCACCGTACAGCAGGTTCAAGCCACATCCGAACTCCTGTCCGGGGGGGCCACGGTTCCCTTCATTGCCCGCTACCGAAAGGAAGCCACCGGGTCGTTGGACGAGGTGGCCATCGCCCGGGTCCGTGACCGGATGGCCCAGCTGGAGGAGCTGGACAAACGCCGGGAAGCCATACTGGATTCGCTCTCGGAGCGGGAGCTTCTGGACGATGAGCTTCGACGGAACCTCCTTGCTGCCGAGACCCTCCCGAGTCTCGAAGACATATATCTGCCCTTCAGGCCGAAGCGCCGGACCCGGGGGACGGCGGCCAGAGAGGCTGGACTGGAGCCGCTTGCCGCAGACCTTCTTTCCCAGTCCGGGGAACGGGTTGATGCGAGATCATACGTGAATGCAGAGAAGGGGGTGGTGGACCAGGTCGCCGCTTTGGCCGGGGCCCGGGACATCATCGCCGAGGACGTTAGCGAGAAACCCGAAGTTCGGCAGGAGCTCAGGGGACTGTTTGACCAGCGGGCAGTTCTCGCTTCGACGGTGGTCAAAAAGAAGCAAACGGAGGCCGGGAAGTTCCGGGACTATTTCGATTGGTCCGAGCCTCTGTCCCGGGCGCCTTCCCATCGGATTCTCGCCATTCTCCGGGGGCAGAATGAGGGCTTCCTGCGGGTACAGGCCCGGCCCGAGGATGCCGATGCCCTCGTGCGCCTGACGCGCCGGTTCCTACGGCGGGGGAGTCCCTCTTCCCCCGAGGTGGAACAGGCTTTGGAGGATTCGTACAAACGCCTGCTTCTCCCCAGCCTGGAACGGGAGGCTCTGAAGGAGGCGAAGGCACGGGCTGACGAAGAAGCCATCCGTATCTTTGTGACCAATCTCCGTGAACTCCTGATGGCGGCCCCCTTCCGGAACAAGCGGTTACTGTCCATCGACCCGGGTTTCCGAACCGGGTGCAAGGTGGTGGCCCTGGATGCCCGGGGAGGGTTCCTCCAGAACACGACGATCTTCCCGACCCAGGGGGAAGGTCGGAAAAAGGAAGCCGAAGGCACCGTCCGGAAGTGGGTGGAGCGTTTTTCCCCCGAAGCCGTAGCGATTGGAAACGGGACCGCGGGACGGGAGACCGAGAGTTTTATAGGGGATCTCGGTCTTGGAATTCCGGTGATCATGGTGGATGAGGCCGGGGCGTCCATTTACAGCGCAAGCGAAGTGGCCCGGGAGGAGCTTCCGGACCATGACCTGACTGTTCGGGGTGCCGTTTCCATCGGGCGTCGTCTTCAGGATCCCCTGGCAGAGTTGGTGAAGATCGATCCCAAGTCCATCGGGGTCGGCCAGTATCAGCACGACGTGGACCAACCGGCGCTAAAATCCGCCCTGGACGATACGGTGGTGACTTGTGTCAATTCGGTGGGAGTCGAACTGAACTCCGCCAGTCCGTCCCTCCTTACCTATGTGGCGGGGTTGGGGCCGGTTTTGGCCGGGAACGTGGTCCGGTGGAGGGAAGAAAACGGGGCTTTTCGGACCCGTCGTGATCTGCTTAAGGTTCCTCGCCTTGGGAAAAAGGCGTTTGAACAGGCAGCGGGCTTTCTCCGAATCCCCGATGGACCCGATCCATTGGATGGGAGTGGTGTGCATCCGGAGCGCTACGGTCTGGTTGAACGAATGGCGAAGGATCTGGGGCGGACCGTGCGGGATCTTCTTGGGGCCCCCGAAGTCCGGAGTAGAATCGAGAGGGACCGTTATCTGGGGGAGGGTGTCGGGCGTCCGACGCTGGAGGATATTCTGGAGGAGCTCGACCGCCCGGGACGAGATCCCCGGCCGGCTTTTACGGCATTTTCCTTCGCCGATGTCCATGCCATCAGCGATCTTCGGCCGGGGATGGTTCTGCCTGGTATCGTCACCAACGTCACGGCCTTCGGAGCTTTTGTCGACGTCGGCGTTCACCAGGACGGCCTGGTGCATGTGAGTGAGCTGGCGGACCGTTTTGTGAAGGATCCCAACGAAGTGGTTCGGGTTCGCCAACAGGTTCAGGTCCGTGTCCTGCAGGTCGATCCGGAACGGAAGAGAATCGGACTTTCCATGAAGAGTGAAAAGGGAGGAAAAAATTGAGCAGCGAGAAACTTCACAAACCGGTTACCGGCAACGGCCTGCCGGATCCCATCGGGCCATATTCTCCTGCCGTCCAGTTCGGGCAACTGGTTTTCGTCTCGGGTCAGGGCGCGACGGTTCCGGGTACGGGGGAGTTGGTTGCCCTCGATGTTGAAAGCCAAACGGAGCAGGTTTTCAGGAATATGGCAGCCATCCTGGAGGCAGCTGGATCGAGCCTCGATCATGTACTCCGGTGCGGCGTCTTTCTGGCTGACATGCGGGACTTTCCCAAGATGAACGCCGTCTACGAGCGAATGATGGCAGGAAACAAGGCGGCCAGGACGACGGTCCAGGTGGCCGGGCTTCCCGTGAACGGCCTTCTGGTGGAGATCGACTGCATAGCCTACGTGCCCTGAGGGCTGGCTCGGAACGATCGGGTTGAGAAATCCCTATTTGAAACCATCAGATGTTTGGGACCGTCCAAGCTAGTGTCTTCGGGCGGCACCCCACATGACCCCTCGAGGTTTTCTCGCCATGTCAGCTGTTTTTCAGGATTTTCGCTACGCCCTTCGGGCCCTACGGCGGGACCGGGGCTTCTTTGTCTTCGCCGCCCTCATTATTGGCCTGGGGGTAGGGGCTAACACGGCGGTCTTCAGCGTCATGAATCCGTTGATGCTGAGGCCACTCCCCTTCGAAAACCCCGAAGAGCTGGTGTGGGTTGCCAACCAGTCCGGAGGTGGCATGTCTTCCGAGACTTCCAGGACATCGAACCTCCGGGATTTCCGGACCATGAACCACTCCTTCCAAGCCCTCACCGGCTACTTCGCCTTCTTCGAGTATGAGAGCTACAACCTGGCCGGAGACGGGCCGCCCGAACGGCTGGTGGGTGTCGGGGTGGCCCAGGACTTCCTGCCTACCCTGGGCATCGAGCCGGCCATCGGTCGAAACTTCGTGGACGAAGAGAGCGTTTGGGATGGGCGCCCTGCAGCCATCCTGACCCACGGTTTCTGGAACCGGAGGTTCGCCGGAGATCCGGGAATAGTGGGACGATCCGTCCTCCTCAATGACCAGGCCACGGAGGTAGTTGGCATCCTTCCGGCATCATTCGATTTTGCCTCGACCTTCGCTCCGGGCTCCCGGGTGGATTTCCTCAGACCATTCCCCATCAGCGACGAGACCGATCAGTGGGGGAATACGCTGTCCATGATCGGACGGCTTCTCCCCGGGGCGACGGTGGAGGGGGCCCAGGCCGACCTGGACGTGATCGTATCCCAGCTTCAGGAGGCCATACCAGATCGAGGGGGCCTGGATGCCACTGTGAGCGGATTGCAAGAGCAGATATCCAGAAACTTTCGGTCGGCCATGTTCCTCCTGGCGGCGGCGGCTGGGGCCGTGATGCTCATCGCATGCGCGAACCTCTCCAACCTCCTCCTGGCACGGAGTCCGGGGCGTACCAAGGAGATGGCTGTGCGGAGCGCTCTAGGAGCGAGCCGGAACCGACTCTCCAGGCAACTCCTACTGGAAAGCCTGGTTCTGGCGCTTTCAGGCGGGATCATCGGGGTCCTCATTGCCTTGGGGGCAACCCAACTGGTTGCTGGGACCACAGCCGTGGAGATCCCCATGCTCTGGTCTGTTTCGGTGGACCGGACAGCCCTCCTGTTCACCCTGGGAATGTCGCTTTTCGCCGGCCTGTTGATGGGTGTTGTGCCCGCCTTTCAGCTGTCCCGGGGGCGGGAGGCGGAGGCTATGAACGACTCGAGCCGAGGCTCCAGTGAAGGGAGGCGGGGTACCCTGGTCAGGGAGATGCTGGTAGTGGCCGAGGTTGCCCTCTCCTGCGTGCTCCTGGTTGGTGGAGGTCTGATGCTCAGGAGTTTCGTGAGGGTCATGGATGTGGACCTGGGGTATGAGCCTGCAGGTGCGGTGGCGTGGCGGGTGGACACCAACCAGTCCTTCGACGATCGAACCACCGCCATGGCCTTCTACGACCAACTCCTCACCAGTGTCCAGGCTGTCCCCGGGGTGGAAGCGGTGGGGCTGAGCGATTGCTTGCCCCTCGGCCGGAATCGTACCTGGGGAGTCCGGGCCCAGGGAGTGGTCTACGATGAGGGTGGGGCCCCTTCGGTATTCCCGAGAATCATCGATCACCGATACCTCCAAGCCATGGAGATTCCCCTCCTCGCTGGGAGGTACTTTGGACCGGATGACACGGACCAGAGCCCCTTGGTTGTGGTGATCAACGAAGCTGCGGCAGAAGAGATCTTCCCGGACAGGGATCCAGTCGGTGGGATTCTCCTGTTGGGTGACGCGGAAATGGAAGTGGTGGGTGTGGTCGGGGATGTTCGGCACCAGTCGTTGGAGCAAGGATCCGGTTTCGAGATGTACATGCCTATGACCCAGCAGTGGTGGCCGACGTTGGAGATGGTGGTTCGATCTCCTCTTCCGCTCCAATCCCTGAACGGCGCTGTTCGAGCGGCGATTCAGGCCACGGATCCCTCCATGCCCACCAGCGATTTCCAGGCTCTGGACGCCGTTGTGGATCGGGCCGTCTCCCCTCGGCGTTTCATCCTCTTCCTCTTGAGCGCTTTTGCCGGTGCAGCGCTCCTTTTGGCAGCCCTGGGGATCTATGGCGTCCTATCCTACTCGGTCAGTCAGCGGATTCCGGAGATCGGGATTCGTATGGCCCTCGGGGAGTCAGGGGGGCAGGTGCTGGGCCGGGTCGTCACCAGGACAATGTTCCTGGCGGGGGTGGGGGTTTTCATCGGGGGAGTGGGTTCCTTCCTGGGGGGGCGGCTCATCTCGTCCCTTCTGTTCGGGGTGGAGCCCACGGATCCCATGACATTCTTCGCCATGATCCTGGTTCTCCTGTCTGTGGCGGCCCTCGCTGGATTTCTCCCGGCCCGGCGGGCGTCCCAGACCGATCCCATGGTGGCTCTCCGGGGAGATTGAATAGAGAGGAAGCGGGAGGGTAGACTGGCTAGCCCCTCTGCATGCGGCGTAGCTTGTCCTCCATCCCGTACCCCAAAGAGGACCCCCAGTCATGCTTCGACTCGCCGTGGTCATGCTCCTTTTTGCCGTCGTCCCTTCCTGTGCCCCTCCCGAGGAAATCCAAGAGGTCGAGGCTGAGGCTTATCAGGAGGCGGAAGCCTACCAGGTGGATCCGGACCAACGACCGAACGTCATCGTGGTCGTGGTGGACGATCTGCGGTGGGATGAGTTGGGCGTGGCGGGGCATCCTTTCATCGAGACCCCCAACATCGATGGGTTAGCTCAAGAGGGAGCGTATTTCGAGAACGCTTTCCACTCCGTCCCTCTTTGCTCACCGAATCGGGCAAGCATCCTGACGGGGCAGTATCCATCCCGGCATGGCGTCATCGACAACGTGGCCAGAAACCGGTTGAGCCACCGCCTGAATACCTTCCCTCAGGCCCTCCAGGCGGATGGCTACGAAACGGCCTTCCTGGGCAAGTGGCATATGGGGAACGACCCTACGCCCCGGCCGGGTTTCGACTACTGGGTTGCCATTCCCGGCCAGGGCCGAACGACGGATCCGGAGCTCTTTGAGGATGGCCGGATCCATGAGGTGCCAGGATACATCACCGATGTGTTAACCGATCGGGCTGTGTCTTTCATCCAAGCGGACCGGGACAAGCCCTTCTTCCTCTACATCGGACACAAAGCCATCCATCCCGATGCGGTCCAACTGGACGACGGGTCCGTGGACCTGACCGTTCCCCGGGGATACATGCCTGCCCCACGCCACCGTGGACGGTACGAAGATGAGTCGTTCCCTCCCAGGGAAAACGTCGTTCCCGGACCTGATCAACTGGTGGGGAAGCCAGCCCTTCAAAGGGCGCTGAACAGGAAGTACTCTCCCGAAATCATGGCGGAATTCGGGGAGGATGAATTGGATCCGGGAAGTAGTCACGAGACCATCGTCCGGAGGGCGGAGATGCTCCTGGCCGTGGATGACGGACTTGGGCGGATCATGGAGACGCTGGAGGCCCAAGGGATCATGGACAACACCTTCGTCCTTTTTACCAGCGACAACGGCTTCTTCTACGGGGAGCACAACCTATCCCTTGAACGCAGGCTCCCGTATGAGGAGTCCATTCGGACCCCTTTGATCGTGCGCTACCCTCCGGTAACCGAAAGGGGTGAGAGGGTTGATGGTCTTGTGGCATCGGTGGATCTGGCACCAACCGTATTGGAGATCACCGGGACACCCATCGGGGATCACATACAGGGACAATCCTTCGTGCCCCTCCTCATGGGAGACACAGATCAGGCCAGGGAGGCGGTCCTGGTGGAGTTCTACACCTATGAGAATCCCTTCCCATGGCTCCTGGACATGGACTACCGGGCTGTCCGTACCGATCGCTACAAGTTGATCCACTGGGTTCGGTACCCGGAAGATGGGGAACTCTACGACCTGCAGGAGGACCCCTTCGAAATCAGGAACCTCATCGACGATCCTGCCATGGCGAGTGTGTTGGCGGAACTCCGTCAGATAATGGAGAAAGAGGTTCTTCACGCTCTGGGCCTCGGAGGCTAGGGGCAGGAGCGCCTGCTCCCCTGAAACCCATCGAAGGTCCCCTTCGTACTACCCTATGTAGAAAACTGCAAACCAGACGGGAGTTGCGAGTGGGATCGGTTCGGATGACCCAGATTACGGCCCTGGTGCTCAGAGTGGTGGCGTCCGGACATCGGTACGGTTTCGATGTCATGGAGGCCTGCGACCTGCCGAGCGGCACGGTGTATCCCGCCCTCCGACGGATGGAGAAAGCCGGTCTCCTGAAGTCCCGCTGGGAGAGAGCCTCCGAAGCCCATGCTCTCGGACGCCCCCGGAGACGAACCTATGAGTTGACCTCGGCGGGGCGGGAGGCCTTGCCTACGGCGGAACGGAAGCTGTCGGAAGTCAGGCGATTGCTGGGAGAGCACTCCTCACCGGTTCCGAAAAAGGCGTGATGGGTTTCCCAGGAATCTGGGTCCGGATCGTCTCGACCCTTGTTCCAGGCGTGGACCGTCGGGACTGGGTCGAAGAGTGGGAAGCAGAGCTGGTTGTTAATGGCGGGAGGATGATCCACGCCTGGGGAGCCCTTTCCGACGCATGGTATCTGAGAACGGAAGGTTGGACGATGGATTCGATGTGGAGAGACGTGCGGGCGGCGGTGAAAGGCCTCATTCGAAGACCCTTCTTCACGGCCCTTGCCGGGATGACCCTGGCCATTGGGATCGGCGCCAACACCGCGATCTATTCCGTGGTTGATGGGATCCTCATCAATCCGCTGCCCTTTCCTGATTCGGACCGGCTCATCAGCTACAACCATGAGGCTCCGGGTTTGGGGATAAACGTGCCGGTGATCCCCCACTCCCAGGGTATGTACCTGCATTACCAGGAGCATGCCCGGGCCATCGAGTCCTTCGCCGTTTTCGCCGATGACAATGTGAACCTCATTTCCGACGGAGAGCCTCGGCAGCTGACGGCCAGCCAGGTGACGCAGGAATACTTCGATGTGCTGGGCGTGCAGCCTTTCCTTGGGAGAGCGTTCCTGGAAGGCGAAGACCGGGTGGGCGCCGAACCTGTGGCCGTCATCGGCTATCCTCTTTGGGCCAGTGCCTTTGGGGAGGATCGATCTGTGGTAGGCCGGGTGGTGGAAATGGATGGGGTACAGCGCCGGGTGGTGGGGGTGATGCCCCAGCATTTCCAGCTCTCCGGGGAGGACCTCTGGATTCCCATTGAGATCGACGTGGCCTCCCCCGACCTGGGATCCATGCAGTACATCGGGGCCGCTCGCCTCGCCGAGGGTGGAACCATGGAAATGGCCCAGGCCGAGATGCAGGAACTCCTCCTTCGGTTCTCTGATGAGAACCCCGACGAACTCGGCGCGGAGGTCATGGAGCAGGCTGGCCTGGCCGCTAATGTGAAACTTCTCAAAGACGTGTATGTCGAGGACATGCGGCAGGCTCTCTGGGTGCTTCTGGGCACCGTGGGATTCGTGCTCCTCATCGCCTGTGCTAACGTTGCCAATCTTTTCCTCGTAAGGGCAGAATCTCGGCAACGGGAGCAGGCCCTTCGAACGGCTCTGGGTGCCAGTCGGGCTGATGTGATACGGCAATACCTCGCTGAATCCGTGATCCTGGCGATTGGGAGCGGGCTCCTGGGGTTGGGGCTGGCCGTGGTGGGAGTCCGAGGGCTTCTCGCCCTCGCCCCGGCCGATCTTCCAGCCATCTTCAACATCGGGATCGACGGGAGCGTCCTCCTTTTCACTGGGGCCATCTCCGTTGGGGCGGGGATCGCCTTCGGTGTGCTGCCCGCGCTCGGATATGGGCGCGGAGACATCTCCGATTCCCTCAAGGACGGGAGCCGTTCCGCTACGACGGGCCGGGAACGGCACCGGGCCCGGAGCATTCTGGTCGTGGCTCAGGTGGCACTGGCCCTCGTGCTTCTCGTGGGGTCCGGCCTCATGTTCCGGAGTTTCGTGGCCCTGAGAAACGTCGATCCAGGGTTTGAATCTGCGGGCTTGCTCACCTTCCGCTTCGCTCTCCCCGGGGCTGAGTACACAGACGCCAACCAGGTTCTGGAATTCCAACGCCAGCTCACCGAGAGGCTTGCTTCAACGGCCGGAGTCCAGGAAGTGGGAATGGTGAATGGAATCCCCCTCATTGGGCAGAGTTCGGCCGGGGCCATGGAGCCCGTCGAGAACCCCGTCCCGGAAGGCGAACTGGGACCGATCGTTGAGCGGAGGAATCTCACGCCTGGTTACCTGGAGGCCATGAAGATCCCAATTCTTGAGGGCCGGGCTCCCGCATGGGATGATCAGGCGGACCAGTTCCGGGGCCTGGTTATCAGTGAAACCCTGGCCCGCACCTTCTGGCCAAATGAGAGTGCCGTGGGGCGCCAGATCCGGAGTCAGGGCAATGACTACTCCTGGGAGGTGATCGGAGTCGCGGGGGACGTTCGGTTCGACGCGGTCGAGGAGGATCCCCTTCCCATGGCATACTTCCCGGCCCTGATGGGAAGCCCGGAAGCGCCGGTTCCCTCTCGGATGATGGACGTGGTGGTCCGGGTGGCCGGGGATCCCCTAGAGGCCATATCCCTGGCCCGAAGCGCCCTCAGGGATGTGGACCCCCGCCTGCCCATCATCAATCCCCGGACCGTTGAGGCCGTGGTGGACCAGTCCATGGCTTCCAACTCTTTCACCGTGATTCTCTTGGGGATTGCCGCCGGCATCGCACTCCTTCTGGGGACAGTAGGGATCTATGGGGTGATTTCCTACATCGTGAGCCGGCGCACTCAGGAGATCGGGGTCCGGATGGCCCTGGGTGCTCCAGGTGAAGTGGTTCTCCGCTCCGTGGTTGGGCAGGGCATGAAGCTGGCGGGGATCGGCCTGGCTGTCGGTCTTCTGGGCGCCTGGGGGCTGAGTCGGGCCATGGCCTCCATGCTGTTCGGTGTTACTACCACGGATCCCCTTACCTTCGGTGGGACCGGGGCTCTCCTCGCCCTCGTGGCTTTGGCGGCGGTCTGGATCCCGGCCCGCCGGGCCTCACGGGTGGATCCGGTGGAGGCGCTGAGATCCGAATAGGGTAGGATGGAGTCCGAAGTGAAAATTGATACGGGGACGGCTTCTCGGTCAGAAGCCGCCCCCGTGTTGATTTCTCGAGCGTCGCGGCCCTCAGTCCCCTACGACCCTGACATCATCAGAGCCATAGTAGACGGTTCCGTCCTTCGCCACAGCTCTCAGTGAGAGGGTGGCTGTTCCGGGGCCGACCAGTTCCTTAACCGCGTCGAACTCGAACTTGCCTACCAGGTCCCCACGTGCGTCGGAATAGATGTACATAGCCGGGATTCCGTCCAAGTCGACCTGGATGTCACTGGGATCGAACAGGCGGAAGCTCACATCGGCGTGAACCGTGACTTTGACGTCTCCCTTGGCTTTCCAGTTCAGGAGAATGGTACTGGGGGAAACCTGAATGCCGATTTCTACTTCGTCGGCCGGAAAGGGAGCCTTGGCAGGATGAGCCGCCATGATTGAAAAAAGGAGTACTGTGGAGAGTAGACCCAGGGTGGCCTTTTTCATCGGGGAACCTCTTTTGGAGAAGGGTTGAACCAACGTTTCTGTCGTGCCTCTGAATCAAGACGGGGGAAGGAGGGAAAAGGTAACGCGGGGGTGTGAAGGGTTCCGGAAAAAAAAGAGAGCGGGTGGGCCGAAGCCCACCCGCTCTATCATCTCTTCGAGAGGTGTCGGGTCCTCTTTGGACCCGCCGCCGCTCAGCCCCGGTGGGGGCTCTAGTGATGGTGGAAAGAGAACTGCATGACGAAGGAGTCCTCGAACATGCTGGAAGTTACGTCGGACCCTGGGACTCCCACCTGACCCATCTCGTAGGCGGGATTGTACATCGGTCCGGAAACTTCGTTCTCGAAGGCCCGGTAATAGGCCGCGCTGAGGTCCACGCCATCCACAAGCTCGACTCCGAAACCAAGGGTGAGGTGGTGCTGAATCACGGCCGGTGCCGACACGTTGAAGAAAGAAGCATCTTCGGAGATGGGGTTGTCGGAGTAGTTGTAGCCGGCTCTCAGAGCGAACCGATCCGTGGCCTGGAACTGGCTTCCCAGGGCGAAGACCATGATGTCGTCCCAACCGAAGCCTGCCACGGCCCCCGTCTGGGTGAAGCCATTGGCCTCGAAGCCCTCTGTGGAGGAGTACATGTAGTACTTGAGGTCCGCAGCCATGAAGAGCTTATCGGTGGCTTGGAGGGAGAGACCACCGGCAACAATGGCCGGGGCGTTCAGTTTGAAGGAGAACTCCCTATGAGTTCCGAATGCCGGATCGCTGGGATTGGCATTGGTGCTGTTCCAGGTGAATTCGTTGAACCACTGCGTGCTGGTGTAGGCAAGACCTAAGTTCATTTTCTGCGTGGCCTTGTAGATCAGACCCGCCTGGAACCCGAACCCGAAGGTGGTGGCGGAAGAAGTGGCGCTGGGATAGAAAGCCCCGTCCGGGGAAGCGGCGGGGAAGGGATCCACAGCCAGGGAGGCCCAGTCGATGTTGGCGGCCAGACCGATCCAGAGTTTCTCGGAGGGCGAGAAGGCGACGGCCGGCGTCACCTTCAGCAGGGAGAAGTTACTGAACACGTTCCCGAAGCCGCCCATGGACTCGGGGGCCAAAAGTGGGTTGTCGTTGTTCTGGCGATAGTCCACCCCGAAGCCTCCGACACCCAGTCCACCGAACCCGATGACGAGTTTGTCTTCGATTACTTCTGAGCTCCAGCCGAAGGCCGGAATGGGGACGAATTCGCTCTTGCTCTGCTGGGAGCCGGAAAGGACACCCTGCTGGGTCGTGAGCGTGGATTCCATGGTCCGGTTGGGCTTGAAGAGCTCCATGCTGAGGGCAGCGTGGTGGCCGTCGATAGCCATGAGGCCGGCTGGATTGTGATAGAGAGCGCCCAGGACATCATCCTTGGCGCCTGCGACACCCACGCCTCCCATGGCGGAGTTGATAGCTCCAACGCCATGAAGGAAGTGGCCGTCCGTAGCGGAGACCCCTGGGGCCCACGCCAGGCTGAGAAAAAGGGCAAAAACTACGCCCGTTAGAGACTTCTTCACCCTACACCTCCGTTAGTTACCATTGTGAAAAGTTCCTCCCTCAAAGCCCGTTCAATCTCATTGTCCAGGGGGAACATCTCCCCAAACGGGCCTGCCGGGGCTTCTCCCACAGGGATATTGTGCCCGGCTTGAGTCAGGAAAAAACGTTGATAATCCATCAAATCGTGGGGGCGATACTTCTCCAGAATGAGGGCCCCCGAGCGAATTGCCGCTGTTGATGCCAGCTTTTCTTCCTCACTCTGATTCCCCACCACCCTTCCACCCTGTTCCATTACTCTCCTCACCAGTGGGAAGGAGATTTCACGAAGCATGGAGTAGACCGCCTCCTGGCTTCGTTCAGGGCTTGGCGGTGCAGAAACCACCAAAACATTATCCGTGGTGTTCTTAGAAGTTCCACCGAAGATTCTGCCCTCTGCACCGATGGCAGGGACCAGGGCAACGACTCCGCCGGACATGCCCATCTTCTGGAGTGTGGAAGCCATGGCCGGACCGTAACCCTCAACCCAGGACCTCCGGAGAGAATCCTGTATTTGGGCTCGTGAACCGGACCCCTCCTGCCACCAATCTCCGAAGAACAGGTCCCACTCCGCTTCAAGGGCGGCAACAAACTCTCCGAGGACGGTTCGTTGACTCTGGGTGGTCAATACCGAACCGACCGCTGCCAACCCGAAGGCCGTATTTGCAGATTGGGCCCTGGGGATTCCCTCCCTTGTGCCAACCAGGAGTTTCATGGCGGAGAAGAACTCCGCCCGCCCGGCCCGGTGAAAGTAGAGGGGGACAAAATGGAGAACCTCGAAGGCTGGATCTCTCCGGAAAGCATCCCTGAAGTAACCTGAGCGAGTGTCCAGCGCCGTGGGTGCCAGGTCGGCTTCCGCCTTGGCCTGTTGGACCTCACTGGGATAGGCCGGGTCATACAGGGGGTTGGGGCCCGGGCCGATGGGATCCACTACTGCCATCCCGTGAAACCAGAGGTCCACCTGGGGAATGGATGAAAACACCCAACCTCCAGAGGACTCCTGTGCAGACCCGGGATTTACCCCGAGGCAGACTCCAAGCAACAGGACAAGGGCCAGGAGGGGTCGCTGCCCCTTCCGGCCAGTCCTGACCAAGTGCTGCATTGATGCTTCTCCTAAATAAAGAATGTCTGGGCCCCTTCAGCGTGCTGGAAGAAGTCCATTGCGCCGATGACCTCTTTTACCTCGGGTATCAGATCCTTCCGCTCGAGGTCGAACATGTCCATGGCCATCTTGCAGGCATATAGGTCGGTTCCAGCCGCATCCAAGGTCTCGACGAGCTCCCGGATGTCCGGGATGTCCAGACCCTGGATCTTCTTCTTCATCATTGAGGTCGCGAAGGTCTCCATGCCCGGAAGACCGGCAAGCATATGCGGCAGGGGGGCCGAAGGATTCCCGACCATTCCCGCTTTCAGCTTGTCCACCTTCTTCTCAGTGATGATATCCAACCCCCAAAAGGTGAAGAATACCATGGCCTCGATTCCCATCATCCGGGCGGCGTTGGCCAGAATCAGCCCTGGGTAGGCCATGTCGAGGCTACCCTTGGAGCAAATGATCGCCACTTTCCGAGGCATGCCGTGATCGTTTCCGTTTTCTTCAGTCATTTTCTGATCCTCCCGATCAAACGCAGCCCTGAGGTTTCCCGTAGCCAGCCAGCTTGGAAGCCAGAATGCCAGGGCCCTTGGGGAAGAGTTTATAGATTTCCTTCATGGAGACGTCTGTGAGTTTGGTAATGCGCCGGACTCCAGGGGGCTCTCCCTGATCCACAGCGTCCTGGCGAACAAAGTCCAGCACGATCCAGTGGCGGTCGGTAAGCGCGAGCCCTACCTCTTCAGCGAGCCCTGCGGCGACCTCTTTGGTCCATTGGCCGGGGTCGGTCATGAAACCATCGGCGTCCACCGATACCGTGGCCCCACCGTAAGTCTTTTCTGCCATCGTTCACTCCTTTTCTTCAACGAATGGGCCAACTTGGCCCCAGTAATCAGCTATCTGTATTTCCGATCTATTCGGCGTCCCGCCCCAGGGAACGGAGCAGTTCCAGGAGAACTCCCGTGCCCTTCTTTACTTCGGGATCCCTCATGGCCCTCAGGAGGCCCAGGGTCCCGACCGGGGTCGGTGTTGTCTTGTCTTTCAGCGCCGTGGTGGCTCGATCCGCCAAGTTCAACACTTCAGGTTGGGTGAGGTTGCGGACCGTCATGAGGATATGGACGATGTTGTCGCCAAGAAGCTTGACGTCTTCCGGCGTGAAAGCTGTGCTCACCTGCTTCATGACCTTCACGCCCTCCCGAACGAAGTCCAGGGTGCCGTCGTCCTCGAATTCCTGAAGGCGGTCCGAAGTCAGGTGGAGGATGCCGTTGGCCATGGGCATGAGGTCCTGACCCAGCTCCATGACCATCTCTTTGTCCCGCTTCAGTTCCATCAGGATTTCTGTGGCCCGATCCAGCTTCTGGCACGCTTCGAACAGCTTGTCCATCTGGGGGCCGTCGTCGTTGGATACGTCGGACCCGGAGTCCCCCGGTACCGTCAGCTCGTTGCTCATGAGCCCCTCCACTTTCCTGCCCAGGACATCTGGGCTTCAATTCCCGGAAGCTCCGAACCCCGGAGCAGCAGATTCCAGTAGACCCACCGGAAACCCATCTTCCCCCAGTGGTTCATCTCGCTCTCGCCCAATAGGCTGAACGGACCCACACCAGGGAGAGGATAATTTCCGGGAAGTGGTTCGGTGTCGTAGTTGAAATCGATGAGGACGGCTTTGTTGAAGCCCGTCTCGATGAAGCAGTTGGCGTGGCCGTCGAAGCCTTCCCAAAGTTCCCGGTTCTGGATGGCCCGGAGGACGTTCTCCAGGAGGATATCCCCTTCGAAGTGGGCCACGGATCCGGCTTTTGAGGTGCTCAGATTGGTGGCGTCTCCAATGACAAAGATGTTCTCCCAATCCCGGGACTGGAGCGTGTTGGGGTGGGTGGGGACGAAGTCCGCATGATCTCCCAGGTCCGAGCGCCCTATTACTTCCGAACCTTGGTGGTAGGGGATGGTGACGAGGAGGTCATAATTCAATTCGTCGCCATCCCAGGTGGACATGACGTTTTTGCCGGGATCGACCTCACCGGTGCTCCAGAGGGGTTTGACCGTGATGTTCTTCTGTTCGAGCATGTCGCCGAGAAGGGCGGATGCCTTTGGCTTGGTGAACGCCCCTTCCAAAGGGGTGGCGTAGACGATCTCCGTTTTGTCCCGGATCCCCTCCTTCGTAAGGAACCAATCCGCGAGGAAGACGAACTCCAAGGGGGCCACCGGGCATTTGATGGGCATCTCGACAACATTCAAGACCATCCGGCCGCCCTTGAAGTGCCGCAGGTGGTCAGCCAGGGCGGTCGCCCCTTCCAGCGTATAGAAGTCGAAGATGTTCTTTTGCCATCCGTCCCCCATGAGTCCCTCGGTTTCCGTGGGGACAATGCGGGTACCCGTGGCGATGATGAGGAAGTCGTACGGCAGCACCTCGCCCCCGGCGAGCCGGACCTCCTTCTTTTCCGGATCAACAGCGTCGATCTCGGAGATGACAAAGTTGACGCCAGGGGGGATGAAGCGGCCCCTCGGTTTTTTGACGTCCCTTGGCTCGTACACTCCGAAGGGGATGAAGAGGAGGCCGGGTTGGTAGATGTGGGTGTTGTCCTGGTCCACAACCGTGATTTCCCACTCGTCCAGTTCGAGGGCGCGGGACAGCTTTGCGGACATCATGGTCCCGGCCGTTCCACCGCCAAGTATCAGAACTCTTTTCATTTGTTCTCCACATTTCCCGGGTTATGAACCCGTCTCGATCCGCTTTCAACTTATGCACGAGCCGTGCCGCGTTTGTTGAAACACCATAACATCAAGTCGGAACGGGTGTTAAGAGGGTTTAGTCTAGAAGGACGTCCCGAAGGAGGAACGAAACGTTGCAACGTTATGGAACGAGTCGTTCCATCGTCGGGAAAAGGATGAAACGTGCTAAGATTTCTGGGGTGGCGTGAAGGCGAACCAATCTGAAAAGCCGCCCCGTTGGTCGGGCGGATTCTCGGTGGGTTCGCGGCGTCTACATCCGGTATTCCTTCATCTTTCGCCAGAGAGTGGTCCGGGACATTCCGAGAAGGGATGCGGCCTCCTCCCGGCGATAGTGGGTTCTTTTCAACGCTTGCTGAATCCGATCGAGTTCTTCCTTCTCCCCCGGGGAGAGGTGGAAGCCGGAGTCCTCGGCAGGATCCGCAACCCCACCCTCGGACCTGTCCAATTCACGTTCCCCGTTTCCCCCGGGGGAGGTGTGGTCCGCGCCGAATGAGTCGTCTCCATTCCTTTGACCCACCTCTATGGGGAGATCACCGACGTGGATGGTCTGCCCTTCACAAACGGTAGTTGCATACTCCAGAGCGTTCTCCAGCTCCCGGACGTTTCCAGGCCACCGGTAGGCCAGAAGCATTCGGATTGCTGAGGGGGCGAGGCGGAGAGCCCGACCCCGGGCCTTCCCAATACGCTCGAGGAAGTGACGGATCAGGAGCTCTAGATCCTCCCGCCGCTCACGGAGCGGTGTAATTTCGATAGGTACAACGCGGAGCCGGTAGTAGAGGTCTTCCCGAAACTCCCGCTGGGATACGGCCCTCCCCAGGTCCACACCTGTGGCTGCAATGACCCGGACGTCGACCTTCCGGGTTCGAGTGTCGCCGACCCGTTCGAACTCATGCTCCTGCAAGGCCCGGAGTAGCTTGGCTTGAAGGTTCAGGGCCAGGTCACCGATCTCATCCAGGAAGAGCGTGCCGCCCTCAGCGAGTTCGAAGCGACCAGGCTTGTCCCGTATGGCACCTGTGAATGAACCACGGACATGGCCGAAGAGTTCACTCTCCAGCAGTTCGGATGGAAGGGCAGCGCAGTTTATGGCGACGAAGGGCCCCTCTTTCCGGTGGGATTTCTTATGGACGGCCCTTGCAACAAGTTCTTTTCCGGTCCCACTCTCTCCCGTCACCAGGACCGTGGAGTCGTTGTCGCTCAGAAGGTCGATGACACGGAAGATTCGCTGCATGGAGGGCGATCGGGCGAAGATTCCACCGAAGGAGTTCTGGTCTCTCTCCCTCAGTTCTTCCTCCGTCCGGACCATGATGCTGAGACGGGCGCCGGAGGCCCCGCAATGTGTCGACTCTGAGATTGGGCCTACAGAAATGGAGACAGTATGGTCTTCGCCATCTGCTCCCTGAATTGATGCTCGCCAGCCCTCTTTTCGCTGTTCATCCAGTACCGCCTGACGGAACTGGCTTCCCTCACCGAACAGCTCTTCGCCGAGCCACTGGGAGACTGGGGTGGCGTGTAGGCTTTCGGCTGGGACGCCCAGCAACTCCGGAAGCGCGCCGGAGAAACCGACCACACGCATCTCCCCGTCGGCGATGATGAAGTGCCTGCCGAGGGCTCCAAGAAGGGTATCGAGTTCGGGAGGGGTCCCTCCAGTAGAGCGCCTCACTTCGCCTACGAGTTCGACGGTCTCCAACGCTCCCACGACACGATCCCCGTCCACGAAGGCCCGGCCTGATTTCCTGACTTCCACAGTGGTTCCGTCCGCCCTGTAGAGGGTAAGGGGAACGTCCTTCACCTCTTTGTCCTCAAAAACCCCGCACCCTTTAAGGCACTCCCGACATCGGATCATCGTGAGGCAGGACCGCCCCATCACATCCTCAGCCCGAAATCCGGTGATCTCCTCCAAGGCGGGGCTTACAGCAACGATGTCCCGGTTTTCGTCCACCTGAAAGAACGCCAGGTTTGCCACCTCCGCCAGAACACTCAGTTCCTTTGGGTTCGGCACCTTCCTGCCGGCCTTTTTCTTCCCCGCCATAGTTCCCCCTGAGACGTTGCAACGTTTCGTATCAACGTGTTTGAGGGAGGCGGGTTCGTCAACCCGGTGGTCAGTGGGGGGAGGGCGCCGAATCCGTTTCGAGAAGGTTGAGGAGGGGTTTTCCGGCCAGGTACCTCCGAAGGTTCTCGCAGAACAGGTCTGTGATGCGCCCGTTCTCCCGATCGCTGGTGCTGGCGGAATGAGGGCTGACAAGGACGTTGGGCATGTCCCAGAGAGGACTGCTCAAGGGGAGAGGTTCCTCGGCGAACACATCAAGGCCGGCGCCGGCAAGATGCCCGGAGCTCAGGGCCGCCGCTAAAGCCACCTCATCCACCAGGGCCCCCCGAGCGATGTTGATGAAGACGGCGCCTTTCGGGAGGAGGGCCAACTCCTCGGCCCCGATCAATCCGTCGGTTTGGGGAGTGTGCGGTGCGATGAGTACCAGGTGTTCGGCCCGGGGAAGGATTTCATGCAGCTCTGTGATGGGATGAAATTCATCGAGGGGTAGGGAATCCTGGTCAAAGAGGAACCCGTGTAGATCCAGGCCGATGACTTTCATCCCGAGGTGTTTCGCGACCCGGGCAACATGGCTTCCCACCGCGCCCATTCCAACGATGGCCAGGGTCCGGCCCTCCAGGTCCGTGCCTGCGTAACGCTCCCAGTGCTTCCTCCCCTGGTCCCCCAGGATTCGGAACAACCCCTTTCTGAATAGAAGCATCACCATCAGGCAGAACTCCGCCAGCGGCTGAGCGTGGACGCCGCTGGCTCGGGTGAAAACCGTGTTCGGCATCCGCTCGGGGTATCCCATCTTTTCCACGAAGGGGCCGATGCCGGAACTGGTGGATTGGATCCACCGAACGTTCGGCGCCAGTTCCGGAAGATCCTCCAGATGGGTCTGGTCGAAGTCGAAAAGGACGTCGGCCTCTTCGAGTAGCTGGCGCCACCGGGCTTCCTGTCCCGGGGTCCGGTCCGTAGGCGATCCCTTGTGGTCGGCAGCATACCTGGGGGGTCTGAGAAGGTCCGGCTCGTAGATCACCTCGAGTCGAGGGTCCACCTCCCGGATGCGTTCCACGTGCTGGGCCTCGATGAAGGAGGCAATGAGCACCCTCAGAGACTCGTCCATTGGCACGCCCATCAGACGACCACCACTTCACCCTCTTTCCGGGCGGACTCATAAAGGGCCTCGATGACCCTCATGTTCAACGCGGCCTCCTCGGCCGAGTACCGCAGTGGGCTGTCATTCAGGACGCACTCCGCGAAATGCTCGACCATGAGCTGGTATTCGTCGGCTCCCTCGACAGTGTGACTGGTCAGGTTGTTCCCATCGTCGAATTGTTCGATAACGGCTTCTCCGGTCCCCGGAAGGAAAGCCTCCTGCACTCTCAGATGCCCGTCGGTCCCGAATATCTGATAGGCCTCGGACCTCTCCATTGTGAGGGCGCAATCGAAGTGGGCCAGCAAACCGTCGTCGAACCGGAGGGTGCCAGCCATCTGCTGGTCCACACCGGGGGTGCGGAAACTGGCCATGGCCCGAACCTCCACCGGTTCCCGTCCAACCATGGTCCGGCTCACGTTGACGCAGTAGCAGCCCACGTCCATGAGGGCTCCTCCACCCAGTTCTCCATCCCATCGAATGTCATCGGGCCGGTCGAGGAGAAAGGTAAAGGCGCTGCGAACCTGCTTTAGTTCGCCGATGGCCCCCTCCTCGAGCATCTCCTTGACCCGCTCGGTCCTGGGGTGAAACCGGTACATGAAGGCTTCCAGGAGCTTCACGCCGTTAGCTGTGGCGGCTGCCGACATCTCCCGACACTCTGCTGCATTCAGGGCCAGCGGTTTTTCGCAGAGGATGTGTTTTCCAGCCTCGGCTGCCCGGATGGTCCAGTCTTTATGCAGGCTGTTGGGAAGGGGATTGTAGACCGCGTCGATCCTTTCGTCCCCCAGCAATGCCGCGTAGCTGCCGAAATACTCAGGAATTCCTTCCTTTTCGGCGAAATCTCGGGCGGCTGACTCGTCCCGGCTTGCTACGGCCACGAGTTCTCCGTTCGTGGAGGCCCTGATGGCCGGAATCACGGCAACTCGGCCGATATTTGATGTGCTGAGGACCCCCCAACGGAGTTTCTTGTCTGACATTTTATCCTCTCCTCGTAATGGCGTTCTCTAGCCCTTTGGCGGTCACCCGGGGGCAAAGCCACCAATTTCCGGTGGCGAGAAGGCACGATTTCTTCCTGCCAGGCCACCCCTTCTTCAGGAAGGAAAATCCGGCGGAAAGGGGACGGGGGCAAGGCGGCACCGATGTCGGTCAGGCCAGAAGCTTCTCCGTTATCGACCCGAGGTTCGTTCGATGAAGGCGTCCAGGGTTTCCTTCCATTGGGAAAGGAGGGTCTGCTCTACGTACATCATGTGCCCGGCCTTGAAGTCGGCCCGCTGGATGTTGCCCCGGAGGTCGGCGGGAAGTCCCAAGTGGTCCATGGTCCAGACTGCAGCAAAATAGGGGGTAGCGAGGTCGTAGATGCCGTTGACCAGAAGGACCTCCAGGTTCGGGTTGAACCGGATTGCCGCGGCCAGATCGGGGCCCACGTTGGGCGTTCCCACCCCTCTCACGAAACTCTCCCCTCCGTCCCGCTGCCAATTCCAGTCCCGAGTCCCGCCGCTAGGTGTGTACTCCCGGGTGCCATCGTAACCCAGTTCCTCTCGGAGGTAGGTGTTGAAGGCAGAGGTGTAGGCCGAACTGATGGCGGTGGATTGGGGATCGTGGTCCGGCGTGACTTCAATAAGATCCCCGGAGGGGCCGGTAAAGCGCGCGTCCAGGCGGCCCACCACGAGGCCCTGGCCACGGAGTACCTCTTTCTCGAATTCCGGCGCCGAGACCCTGAGGTCGGCCCGGTCGATGAAGTCCCTGCTCAGGCCGGTGAACTCATGCATCTGATCGATAACCCGCAGACGGTCGGCTTCCTGGAGGGTGCTCCCCCTCAATAGTGCAGTGGCGTACTCGGTGACCGCCCACTCCTCAACCTCCTTCATGAATGCGTCGTGATCGGTTGGCGGACCACCGGGTAAAGCGTCCAGGTATGCTGAGACCACGGCGTAGGAGGGGAGGTTCACCACGTAGGCGAGATCATCGCCCGGGGGGAACTGAATGGTACGAAAGTCCAGGACCGCGCTCACCAGGACGATCCCGTTCAGATCCATGTTCGCCCGCTGTAGATGCCGGCTTAGAACCGCGGACCGGGTGGTGCCGTAACTTTCCCCCAGGAGGTATCGGGGGGAATTCCAGCGTTGGTAATGGCTGAGAAAGCGTCGGATGAACTGCGTGAGGGATGCGGCATCCTCGTCTATTCCCCAGAAGTCGGAGCCCGGCGTATCATCGAGGGGCCGACTGAAGCCGGTGCCCACCGGGTCGATCATTACGATGTCGGCCCTGTCCAACAGAGTGTACGGATTGTCTTCCAAGCTGTAGGGAGGGGGAGCCTGGTGCCCCACCACCGGGGTCACCACCCGCCGGGGTCCCATGATTCCCATATGGAGCCAAAAGGACGCTGAACCGGGCCCGCCGTTGTAGGAGAACATGATGGGCCGGGGGGTCTGGGTTTCCATCCCGGTACGGAAGTAGGCCGTGTAGAAGATCTCGGCAGTGGGAGCGTCTGCCTCATCCCTAAGGATGATACTGCCTACGATGGCGTCATACTCCACCGTCTCGCTTCCAACCTGGACGGAGTGGTGGCTCTCGTATCGGGCCGGCTGAGGATTGATCCGTGGGTGGGCCGAGTCTTGCGCATAAAGGGTAGAAGAAAGGGTCGGGGGGGCGGTGGTCGCTGCCGCCGAGGCCAGGATTAGCAGTGTGAGAGCAACGCGGTTCCTCATGGGTCCTCCAAGTCTGGGTCGTCCATTACCGCCCCACGGCTTCTTTTAAGGTGAAGCTGTCAACTTGTGTGCAGAGGAGGCATTCAGGAAAGTGCTCTCTGATTGGAGGGCTTCGCGGGGGTCCCAGATTCCAACCCGCGGAAAGAAGCCCGGCAAGGAAATCCTCACCGGGCTTCAAATCTGGGACGTGTCCCGAGTAGGGGGTACAGGCCCGGGCTACTTCACCAGATGTACCTCGCTGTGGGCGGCGCATCCGGCGCCCGCGAAGTCAAAGCCACTCACCTCAGCGTCCTTGTCACAAATCCAGTATTCTCCCTCGGGGCCTACGACGATCTTGATGGGACGAGCGCTGTTCTTGATGATTCCGCTTCCGACCGAGTTCTTCCGTGCCTCTGTCATGGTGCCCTCCTGAGGGTAGTGTGTGTTGCCTCGTGTCTAACGATGGTATAACTTATGTTCAGGGCTTGTTGATGTCAATGCTAATGTGAAAGTTCGACTTAACGCGATGAAAAACCCCTTGCTTGGCTGGCTCAGGAGGCGGGCGCTGTCCGCCAGATTCGGAAGGACCTTGATGGCCCTTCCCCTGATCCTCTTGTCAACGGTCGAGGCCGCCCAGGGGCAAAGCGCAGTGGTCACGGGGCAGGTCCTGGACGTGGAGACACAGGCTCCCTTACCTGGAGTGGTCGTTACGGTTCTAGCTCAGGGACTGGAGACCATCTCCGATTCCCGGGGACGGTTCCGGATCGAGGAGGTGGCCCCTGGAATGATTCGGCTGCAGGCGATCACCTTAGGGTATGCTCCAGCGATTGAGCCGGAGGTCATGGCTCGAACCAGCAGGCCGACATTCGTGTCCATTGAGATGAGGGCTGTGGCCATTGAGGTGGAAGGAATCGTGGTCTCGGCCGATGTGTTTCAAGGAAGGGAAGACGCCCCAACCTCCACCCAGCGTCTCACAGAAGTTGAGATCCGTCGGACGCCGGGCGGTTTCGGGGACATCTCCCGTTCTCTCCTTTCCCTTCCTGGAGTTCTGGGTGGAGTGGACAACCGGAACGACCTTCTCGTTCGGGGTGGGGGCCCCGGTGAGAACGCCTACTATGTCGACGGAATTCGCATTCCCCAGATCAACCACTTCGCGACCCAAGGGACGGCAGGGGGAGCCCTGGCTCTGGTAAATGCGGACTTCATCGAAGATGCAACCTTCTTCACTGGCGGTTTCCCGGCCCGCTACGGAGATGCTCTTTCCAGCGTCCTCACCGTTCAGAACCGGCCCGGTTCCCCGGACGGGATTGCCGGTGACGTGACCCTGGGAGCCAGTGAGGCCGGGGTAACGCTGGATGGTCCTCTCGGCGACGAAGGGAATTTCCTTTTCAGTATCAGGCGATCGTACCTCCAGTTTCTCTTCGAGGCTTTAGACCTCCCCATCCGGCCCGACTACTGGGATGGCCAACTGAGCCTGAACTGGGAACCCACGACAAGGGACCGGTTCACCCTCACCGGAATCGGGGCCATCGACGAGTTTGGAATCGTCCAGCCTGGCCCAGGCGCCGATTTCGAAAACCAGGAGATTTATCAAAGCGTCCTGGACAACGATCAGCGGGCCTTCACGCTGGGCGGGACCTACCGGCGCCTTGTGGGGGATGGGGGAATCTTCAACCTCCGGGCGAGTCACTCGTCCACCGACTACCAGTTTTCCGATGAAGACACCTCAGGGGAGACCGTCCTTACCAACTCCAGCCTGGAGCGGGAAACTCGGCTAGAGGCTGAGGCTGAGGTGGCGGTGGGTGGCGAATTCCGGGCAGCTTTCGGCGCAGAACTGGTACGGGCTTCCATCGATGCAGACGTCTTCCAGCGGGCCCTCCCCGGAGGGACCTTACCCGAGGACGTCGAATACAACTCGGCGGCCGGTTTCTGGAAACCAGCCCTCTGGGGGCAGATGACCTGGAGGATCGGCCGACTCACGGCAACCGGGGGACTCCGGGCCGATGGCGTCTCGGCCTTGGACGAGCCGTGGGCTCTGAGCCCACGGGCTAGTTTCCGGTACAGGGCGACGTCCGACGTGAGCCTGACTCTGGCCGGGGGTATTTTCCATCAGTCCCCCTCGAAACTCGCCCTGTCCGTAGAGGAGGATGGGGAGCCGGTGAATGACGGTCTAAAACAGATCAGGAATTGGCAGGTCGTGACTGGCGCCGATTGGCGGGTCAATTCCGGGCTCCGGGCACGGGTGGAGGCGTTCTTCAAGTCGTACGATCAGATGCAGGTTCTTGCCGCTGACCCGAATATCAACATCGCCAACCTGGGCGCTGACTATGGGTTCGTTGGGGCATCACCCCTTCTTCCCGAAGGAGATGGACTGGCTTACGGGGGTGAACTCTTCCTCCAACAGAGACTTACCGGTTCACTGTATGCTTTGGGGGCGTACACACTCTCCTGGTCGGACTTTGCGGGGTCGGATGGGGTTCTGAAACCGTCCGCATGGGACCGACGACATTCACTGGATCTGACGGTTGGATACAGGATCGGTGAGGCATGGGAGATCGGATCGAAGCTTCGTCTTCTCTCCGGAGTGGCCAATACACCCTGGGACCTTGAAGCCAGTGCCATGACTTATCCTCTCACGGGGCGGGGGGTGAGGGATTGGAGCCAGGTGGGAGCGGATCGTTCCTCTGCCTACGCCCGTTTGGACATCAGGGTGGAGCGAGAATGGTTTTACAACGGATGGGACGCCATCGTCTATCTGGATTTCCAGAACGTCCTCAACCGATCCAACCCGATTGATGTGACGTACACCCAGGACCCGGCCTATCCCAATAATCTTCGGCCGGTAGAGGGTGTGTCATTCCTGCCGACCTTCGGGTTCAGTGTGGAATTCTAAAAAAGGCAAGAAAAGGGGAAATGATGCTGGAGAACACCGATACTCTTCTCGCAATGGCTGAGATCGCGGCGGCTTTCGCGGGATTCGCCGCCCTGGTGAGTGTCATCCGGCGGGCATCCGATCAGCCCGCAGATGCCGTTCACGACCTGCTACGCCTTCGCCTGGTGATCTCCAGTAGCGTTGCCGGCGTGGCCGGTGCCCTGATTCCCGTTGGCCTGGCGGGGTATGGTTTAGATCCCGACCTGATCTGGCGTCTGGCCGCACTGATGTTCCTGATTCTCGACAATGGGATCATTGTCTCGTTCATAGGGAGTTACAAACCGGTTCGAGGGAGCTTTCCGCCCGACAAGTTGGCCGTTGTTTTGGTGACGGTCTTGGAAGCGGTTGAGCAGGTAAGTTTGATTGCGGTGGTCCTGGGATTGGCCTTCGGAAACGCACCGGCCCTCTACGTTACGGCTCTCATCGCCAACGTCTGTCAGGCCGGCTTCATCTTCGTGAGGTTCGTGGGTTCTGCTTTCCGCCACGAATACGAACTCGGATCGGAGTAATCCCCACCCTCCGACTAAAACCGGTAGGAGTAGTTCAGCTTCACCGTGCCGCCCCGGGAAAGGGTGATGAACTCCCTGTCCTCGTCCAGGAGGGCCTCCCCGAGGTTCTGCCAGTTATGGGTGTAGACGAAGTAGATGTCGTTTCCGGGTTTCAGGATCCAATGGGCTCTGGCGAAAAGGCCCACGATTCCCGACACGTTGTCGTACTGGATGTTCCCGATCATGGAAACCCAGGGGGATGCGTCCCAACCGCTTCCGAACCGCAGAAGGTTGGTGGTGAAATCGCCTCCGGGTAGTTCAACATCGTTCCGTTCCACGTTCAGGTTGACCCTGAACCCCGGGACAGGTCGGACGGTCAGGCCAAGGCTCACCTGATTTCGGTCTCCGTCCCAGAACCCTCCGGCCATCACCTGGCCGGACAGCGAGGCGCGGCGCTTCTCGGCGGTTTTCCCCTGAAGAGCATACTCCCAGTAGGTGTACTGCCCCGGCGGAATCACAATGCCATCGCTCACCTCGAAATCCCGATCCAGATCCTCGTACTGGCGGGTCGCCTGTATTCGGAATCCGTCTCCGCTCTCGAACTCCATCCCGAAGAGTCCGAGGCGGAGTTGTTTTTCCTCGGCGACGCCGGTGTTAAGGTCGGCCAAGTATCTGTACTGGGCGGAAAACTCAAGCCGCCGGAGCCATTCGGCGCTGCTCCTGGGTCTCCAGGTGAGGTTGGGTTCCACACGGCGAAACCCGTTCCTCGTCACGAACCCCACTGCCGGGCGGTAGTCGTGGCCGAACTCCCGGTAGGAGACGTGGGCCTGCCAGACGTCGTTGGGAAAGTTGATCCTGAAGCCTCGGGCCGTGAGATCGGAAAGGGATCGATCCGTGGAGGGGGTGGGATTGGAATTCCAGACGAAGAAGGCCTCAAACTGAAGGTTCTTGTCGCCGAAGAGGGTGGCGGTCTCCATGTCCATGTCCACGCCTGCCGTGTGCCGGTCCTCGAGTTGAAGATCCTCCGGACCGGGAGCGGTGGCCCGGCGTGTGTAGATGGCGCCAATTGAGGACTGGGAGAAGATGGACCGCTTCACCCGGGCCACCGTGAAATCCTCCTGGGGTACGGTTCGGTCCTGGTTCTCGAGTTCTTGTGACCCGGTCCGGACCTGGAAGAACCCCAACTCGTAGGCCCCGGCCTGGCCTCCCAGCCGGGCACCATACGTGATGGGAATTTGCTCGCCACCCTCCAGGCCGATTCGACGGCTGAAATAGGGCGATGGACCGCTTCTTGGGGCGAAGGAAAAGACCCCCGAACCTTCCAGGAAGAAGTCCCGCTGCTCCTCGAAACGGAGGGGGAATCGGGTGAGGTTCACCCGACGCTGATCCACCTCCACCTCGGCGAAATCGGTATTGATGCTCAGGGCGGCCCTAAGGCTGGGAGTGATGCTGTAACCCAGATCCAGACTGACGTCCCCCGGGTATGTGGTGGGCTCTTCCTCTTGGGGGAGGGTCCGCCATCCGCCAACCGCTGAAGGTTTTACCTCGAAACCGACACCTTGGGACAGGCCATGGAGACCGGTAAGGCGGCCGGCGTGAATCGGACGAAGGAGGCCCTGATTACGTCGGTAGCCTCTCCAGAGGAGTTCTTCATTCCGACGCCGAATCGTCCGCTGGAAATTGATGCCCCAGCTGTCCAGGTCAGGATTGAAGTTCAAGGTCTTGAATGGGATCCTGACCTCAGCAGTCCACCCCTCGGGCCCTCGGCTGGTCCTCACCTCCCAGATTCCGTCCCAGGCCTTTCCTCCCCCTCCCCCTCCGCCCCCCAGGAGGGCATCTCCCATGAGGCCGGCGGCGTTGATCTCGAAGACATAACCCGTCCGGCCATCCAGGAAGGTGTCCAGCATCCACATGAAACGGTCATCCGTGGCCAGGCTGGCGTCCCTCGCCTTTTGGTAGGCCAGGATTCCTTCGGGATCATCATAAATGGTGGCCCCGATGTAGAGGTTGCGGTCGTCGTAAGCCACGCGCACCTCGGTCCGCTCGGAGGGCTCCCCCCCCTCGGCGGGTTCCTGTTGGGTGAAGTCCGAGATGGGTATGGCCAGGGCCCAGAAGGCCTCTGTGAGATTGCCGTCGAGGCGAACGTCCGGGTCTCCAGAAATCCGATGAGCCACCAGGGCCCCTGGCTCGGCTGGGGGCTCCTGAGTTTGGGTTTGGGCCCCCAGAGCCGAGGGAGCCAGGGAAAGTGCTGTCAACAACAGGAGCGGA
>RCNC010000178.1_pt1 | contig 36415 bp, 38 predicted proteins | sample 2041301 | NCBI WGS metagenome assembly RCNC01 (sample SAMN09708231, study PRJNA481090) | Marine sediment metagenome, whole genome shotgun sequencing project. | biome: marine sediment; feature: ocean; material: sediment; isolation source: Sewage treatment plant 13A marine sediment (STP13A) ... | reverse complement strand
AAATACAGGGTGATCATCGGGATATACTGAAGGAAGAGTTATCAAAATTGGGATATACGGTTAAATTATCAGGAGGCTAAAAGCGGATAAAACATAATTTTCACCAAACTCCTGATATATTACGAAATATTACGCTTACTAATATTGCCAACTCAAATATCTTTCTTCTTCATTAATTTCAAAATCTTATATTCTTCCTGTGAATCTATATTTGGTATAAACATAGTTCGACACTTTTTTTTCAAGTAATAAAAGTTGTAGAAACCAAGGTGAAAACCAGGTTACATTAAAAGTACACTAGTAATTCCTGACTTTTAGATGAAGTGTTTAGGTGGTGTGTATACTGTTGGAATAGTACAGAAATCAGGTCAAATGTAGCATGTGGAATCACATTGCTACGGTCCCCCAGACAAGCGCGCTAACCAGGCTGCGCCACATCCCGATATATTGTGAAGAGTCTTTCTACCATGCGGTGACACGCGTGTAAATAATATGGTGATTGTGGTATCTGTTGTAGACTCTATTCTATTCTTGTTTTCAGTTGTTCTTTCAGATCGATAAGCTCACGTTTGATACTGCTCAATTTCGAGGCGGTCGATTCTGCTTTTTGATTCTGCAATTTAAGATCGCTCAGCTGATTGGACTCAAGAATGAGTTTACGGGCTCCGGCAATTGTGTAGCCCTGGGTGTGAAGCAGATTCTTGATAATCAGGATGAGCTCAACGTCTTCTCGTCGATAAAGCCGCTGCCTGGAAGTCGCACGTTTTGGTTTAATGTCGCTGAACTCGCTCTCCCAGTATCGCAGGACGTGGGGGGCAACTTCTGCAAGTTTACTGACTTCACCAATCTTGAAATAGAGCTTGTCCGGGATTTGTATAGTCATCTCGGTGGCTCACTCCTTCAGCAGAGGGTGAAAACTCCTTTACGAGTCGTTATTTATTCGTGCTCTTAGTTTCTTGCTCGGCCTAAAGCTTACTATCTGCCGCTTTTTAATGGTTATAGATTCCCCGGTTCGAGGATTGCGTCCTTTACGGGGGCTCTTGTCCCGAACAAGGAATGTACCAAAGTGTACTAACTTGATCGATGATCCGTCAAGCATAGAAGATTTCATCGAGCTAAAAAATGTGTCGACAATTTCCGAGCAGGTGCTGAGGGGGTATCCAAGTTTTTCTGAAACTGACTCGGCAAGTTCTTTACGGGTTACATTATTCTTTTTCATACCATTATGCCTCTCGGAAGCTGCCGCTAAAACTACTGGTGAGTAATTTGACCAGTTTATTATGGGCCTTTTCCACGTTCTTTTCAGTAAGAGTTTTAGTTTGTGAGCGATAAGTAATCGACAGGGCAACACTCTTGAAGCCGCTTTCAATTTTATCACCCTGATATACGTCAAAAACATCACAATGTTCAACAAGTTTTTCTCGGCTCTTCAAAACAGCGTCTACCAGATCGCGAGAAGGAGTCGCACCAGGAACTACCAGCGCTATGTCACGTTTTACTGACGGAAATACCGGCAGCGGTGAAAAAGCCTTTGGTTCCGGTGCAAGATCACAGAGAGCTGCGAAATCGAGATCAAAGTAGTAGGCATCTCGTTTGATACCGAAATTTCTGAGAACCTCCTGATTAATCTTGCCAATAGTACCAATTGTTTGGTTATCACTGGTGAGGTTAAGGGCATAATCGTTTACGGCAAAAGGTTCAACAGTGCCACCTGAGGCTGGCTGAAGTTCAAGCCTGTCTGTAAGTCTCATTTCTTCCAGAAGCGCCTCTACTGCACCTTTAGCATCGTATATATCTACCTGGTCGTCTATACAGTGATAGGGGACATCATTGCCTTCTCTCTGACCAGCCAGGATACCTGCGATCCGGGCAGGTTCATCAGGGAGTGACTCAGCGGATGAGGGGAAAAACACTTTTCCAATTTCAAACAGTCGGCATGATGTCTGCTGGAAGTTTACATTTCTGCGAATGTTTTCGAAAAGACCGGGGAGCAGGCTCGTTCGCATGACATCCTGGTCTTCACTCAATGGATTGAGAATTTTGACATGCTGGCTTCGTTTGTCGTCATCAGCAATCCCCATAAGTGCATTGTAACCTGATGAATAGAAACTGTAATTGATGGCCTCAGAAAACCCGATGGTTGTCATAAAACCGTTAACCCGGTTTCGTTTTATCCGTTCAGGATCCTGTTCCGGGTAACTCAGGTCTACTGTCGGAAGGCTGACTGGAATTTCATTGTAGCCGATGAGTCGTGCTACTTCTTCAACAAGATCAACTTCACGTTCGAGATCTAGCCGAAAAGTAGGGATGAAAACCTTGAGGGTATCAGTATCTATAACATCACAGGGTATTTCAATTGATTCCAGAAGCTCTTTTACCTGCTCTGCGCTGAGAGGTACGCCAAGAAGATCAGATGTTTTGGAAATACGCAACGACAGGGTCCAGGGATCAGTCAATCCGTCACAGACATCGATGCCGCCCTGTTCAGCTGTTCCACCGGCAACTTCGCACATCAGAGTGACTGCTCGCTCCATCGCATCGATGGTTCCACCTGGATCGACGCCGCGCTCAAATCTATAAGAGGCTTCAGACGGCAGGTTGAGCTTTCTGGCTGTTCTTCGCACTGAAACAGGATTGAAACAAGCACTTTCGAGCAGTACGTTTGTGGTTTTGTCTGTTACTTCCGAATCAAGACCACCCATGACCCCGGCAACTGCCACCGGTCCGTTTCCATCACAAATCATCAGTATATCCTGGTCGATGTTGCGCACCACATTGTCCAGGGTTGTAAATTGCCTTTCATGATCACGGGGTGTTCTGACAATGATCTTTTTGTCTGTAAGACAATCGTAATCAAAGGCGTGAAGCGGCTGGCCGTATTCCATCATCACCAGATTGGTAATATCGACGATGTTGTTAATTGGCCGCATGCCAACCGATAATAAACGCTTACGCATCCACCAGGGCGATGGTCCAATAGTTATTCCTCTGATAAGCCGTGCAGCATATCGCGGACAGAGCTCAGGAGATTCGACTTCTACTGAGAAAGAGTCTGTGTCCGGTGATAAAAGAGTTCCTTTAAACGGAACAGTCAGCTGTTTTTTGGTAAACCCTGCTACTTCCCGGGCGATACCTATAACAGATGCGCAATCCGGTCGGTTGGGGGTGAGATCAACTTCAACAAGCGTATCTTTCAGTTCAGTTATTTCAATAAAGGACTGCCCGTGAGGAGTACCTTTAGGAAGTTCCATGATACCGGTGTGATCTTCGCTGAGTCCGAGCTCCTGCTCCGAGCAAAGCATCCCCTGGGATTCAACACCTCGTACCTTCGATTTTTTAATTTTGAAGTCACCCGGCAGGGTTGTTCCCGGCAGTGCGATAACCACACAGAGATCTTTTCTGACGTTGGGAGCGCCGCAGACGATCTGAAATTCATCTTCGCCGACAAGGACCTTACACAAGGTCAGTCTGTCAGCGTTCGGGTGTGGTTGTGCTGAGATCACTCTGGCTGTTTTCAGTGAGGCAAGATCTTCAAAAAGTGACTCGACCGCCTCAACCTCCAGGCCTAGCATGGTCAATTTATCTGCCAGCTCTTCCGGAGCAGGAGCGTCAAGATTTACGTATTCCTGTAACCAATTTAATGTGAACTTCATGGTAGTTATATGATCCGGCGCAAATTAAAACTGGGAAAGAAAACGAAGATCGTTTTCAAAATATAATCGGATATCGTTGATTCCATACTTCAACATAGCAATACGTTCAATACCGAGTCCAAAGGCAAAACCGGTGTATTTTTCAGGATCATAGCCTACCATCTTGAAAACCTCAGGATCAATCATGCCGGAACCAAGTATCTCGAGCCAGCCGGTCTTTTTACAGACACGACAACCCTTACCGCTGCAAATAACACACTCGATATCTACTTCGGCACTGGGTTCTGTAAAGGGGAAAAAACTTGGTCTGAAACGAAGAGAAAGTTCTTTCTCAAAAACTTTTTGCAGGAAGACTGTCAGTACACCTTTAAGGTCAGCGAAAGAGACTTTTTCATCAACGAGAAATCCTTCAACCTGATGAAACATCGGTGTGTGAGTAATGTCAGAATCGCAGCGATACACTTTTCCGGGAGCGATTACCCGTAAGGGTGGCTGCTGTTGTTCCATGATACGGGCCTGCATTGGCGAGGTATGGGTTCGCAGCAGGGTAGAGTCGCTGATATAAAATGTGTCATGCATGTCCCGTGCGGGATGATGAGCGGGAATGTTCAGCGCTTCAAAGTTGTAGTGATCCAGTTCAACGTCGGGACCTTCTGCTATTGAGAATCCCATACCTTCGAAAATGGAACAGACATCATCCATAATCTGGGTAATTGGGTGGAGTTTCCCTGCTTGAGGCCTTCTGCCAGGGAGACTGAGGTCAACTTTACCGCTGTCTCCGGCAGTACTGGCAGTATCAGAAATGTCCAATTGCTTCTGTCTGAAAACTGAATCCAGTTCTTTCTTGATGGTATTGGCAAGCTGTCCAAGACGAGGTCTGTCTTCCTTGGCAACAGTGCCAAGTTTTTTCATGATAGTACTTATCTGTCCATTTCTACCCAGATAGTCAACCCTGAAAGATTCCAGTTGGTTTTCATCGGAAATGCTTTCAAGTGCTGCCGTGGCTTCTCCGCGAATCTGCTCTAGCTCCTGCTCCATGTCATATACAAAAAATTAAGGGTCAATAAAACAGCATACCGGTTACGATTATGAAAAACCGCAACCGGCATACACGGCAAAAGAAGTGGTCAGATTTAAGCGTTAGCTGCGGTTGCGATTTTAACCACTTCAGAAAAAGCGTTGGGGTCGAGGATGGCCATATTGGCAAGAACTTTTCGATCAAGTTCAACCCCAGCTTTTTTCAGTCCACCCATAAATTGACTGTAGTTGATGTCGTTCATCTGGGCACCTGCATTTATGCGTGCGATCCACAGACGACGGAAATCTCGTTTTTTATTGCGGCGGTCGCGATAGGCGTACACGAGTGCACGATCGACGGCCTCTGTTGCGGTTCGATAAAGCTTGTGACGACCGCCTCTGAATCCTTTGGCAAGTTTCAGGACACGATTTCTTCTTCTACGCGCCTTAAAACCCCGGGTTACTCTTGGCATGATATACTCCTTTTTATCTTCTTACGCGGTATCAGACAGTGATATAGAACCACGATCATTACATATACGGTAAAATCTTCCTGATGGCCTTGGCGTTTGCACTGTCAACAAGGCCGGATTTTCTGAGTCCACGTTTTTGTTTGGTAGATTTCTTGGTCAGAATATGGCTGGTATACGCTTTGTGTCTCTTGATCTTGCCAGTCCCAGTTTTCTTAAAGCGTTTTGCAGCGCCTCTGTTTGTTTTCATCTTCGGCATTATATTACTCCTTTACAAACTATAAAGTGCCGGGACAATAAAAACTGGCAGTGGGAGGCGCCAGTATTAATTTGTCTCAGCGGGAAACGTTTTATTTCTGAGCCTTGGGACCGACAAACATAACCATCTGTCGTCCTTCCATGGAGGGAGATTGCAAAATAACTGCATCTTCCTCAAGACTCGCGGCAATCTTGTTCATGGCTTCAAGACCGATTGTCTGGGAATAAACAATTTCTCGTCCCCTGAAGCGCATGGTAATTTTAACTTTATTTTTCTGGCCAAGGAACTTCTTGATATTCTTAATCTTGAAGTTAAGGTCATGTTCTTCCGTTTTCGGACGGAACTTTATTTCCTTGGTTTCTACAGTGGTCTGTTTTTTCTTGGCCTCTTGCAGTTTTTTCTTCTGTTCGTAGCGAAATTTGTCGTAGTTCATGATCCGGCAGACTGGTGGATCAGCGGCTGCTGAAACTTCGACAAGATCAAGGCCCTCGTCATAGGCTCGTTCCCGGGCATCATCTGTAGTCAATATGCCAAGCTGTTCTCCGTCGGAGCCAATCAGCCTGACGTTAGGATGGCGAATCGCATCATTCTTTACCACCTTTTCCTCTCTCTGAACCGGGGCACCTCTTCCTCGTCTTTTAATATCGGACCTCCTTTATTCTACGAACATGTAAACCGACTGCATAATCTAAAATCAGAAGTCGGCGCTGAACAAAACAATTTAAATACCACGGCCTTCCTGACATTCTTCCAGGACTTTCGCAGCAAAGTCATTAACACTCATTGGCGGTAAATTTTTACCGTCCCTCATTCGAACAGTAACAGTACCATTTTCTTTCTCTTTTTCACCGACAATCAGCATGTATGGAATCTTTTCCATCTGTGCTTCACGGATTTTATAGCTCAATTTCTCATTCCGCAAATCTTTTTCAATCCGGACTCCGGCTTTTCTAAGCGTGGAGTAAACTTTTTTGCAATATTCGGACTGATCATCGGTAATATTGAGTATTCTTGCCTGGATCGGTGCGAACCAGAGGGGAAATACCCCGGCATAGTGTTCAATTAAAACACCGATGAAACGTTCGAGCGAGCCCAGGAGCGCGCGATGAATCATAATTGGGCGATGTTCCGTATTGTCAGAACCCGTATAGGATACATTAAAACGTTCAGGTAAATTGAAGTCTACCTGTATGGTGGAGCATTGCCATGAACGGCCGAGCTGATCTTTAATTTTGATATCGATTTTGGGTCCGTAAAAGACTCCCTCTCCCGGATCAATCTCGTACTCAAGTCCCTTTTTTTCAAGCGCCTGCTTCAGGGCGTTGGTGGATTCTTCCCAGTGAGAATCGGTACCCACTGATTTTTCAGGTCGTGTGGAGAGATAAATATCATATTCTGAGAAACCAAATCTTTTGAGAATCAGAAGGTTGAGGTCGAGAATATTAAAAATCTCTTCGTCAAGCTGATCCTCTCGACAGAAAATGTGTGCATCATCCTGGGTGAACCCTCGAACCCTTAGTAGACCATGAAGAGCTCCTGCTCGCTCATATCGATAAACGGTCCCAAGTTCAGCCCAGCGGATCGGGAAATCGCGATAACTTTTTTTGTGACTGTTGTAAATGCCAATATGGAACGGGCAGTTCATCGGCTTAAGCTGATATTTCACCTCATCGATCTGCATAGGGGCATACATGTTCTCTGAGTAAAAATCAAGATGGCCGGAGGTCTGCCATAGATCCTGACGTGCTATATGCGGTGTATAGAGCAGCTCATATCCGTGCAGGTAATGCTCGTCCTTCCAGTAATCCTCTATCAGTCTCCTGAGCTGAGCACCTTTGGGCTCCCAGAGAATAAGGCCCGGCCCAACCTGGTCCTGAATGGTGAAGAGCTGGAGCTCTTTGCCAAGTTTCCGGTGATCACGTTTTTTAGCCTCTTCGAGCTGGTTGAGGTATTTCTTTAAGGCTTTTTTGTCAAAAAAGACGGTGCCGTAAATACGCTGCAGCACATCTTTCTTTTCGTCACCGCGCCAGTAGGCACCTGCAACACGGAGCAGTTTGAAGTCTTTTATCCATGAGGTGTCCGGAAGGTGTGGGCCCCGGCAGAGGTCCACGAAGCTACCCTGCTGGTAGATACTGATTGAATCATCTTCAATTTCTTCAAGGATTTCGACTTTATATTTCTCTCCCTGCTGGCGAAATGTCTCAATAGCGGAGAGCCGACGTTCCTCTTGCCGGACAAACGGATGCGCCTCCGCAGCTATTTCTGCCATTCGTTTTTCAATTCTTTCGAAATCTTCTGGGCTGAAAGGTTCATCCCGAAGAAAATCATAATAAAAACCATTTTCAATGGTTGGACCTATGGCTATTTTGACATCGTTACCGTAGAGGTCTCTGACAGCCTGGGCCATGACATGGGAAGTGGAGTGCCTTAAAATATCAAGGGCCTCTTCGCTGCCAATTTGAATCGGGATCAGAACGGTATCCTCGAGCAGTTCAGCGCTCAGGTCGACTGCTCTATCACCAACATAGGCTGCAATGGTCCTCTTTCTCTGTTTACCAGAGAGTAATTGAGCCAATGCATCCTTAACGGTAGTTGATGCCGAAACCGTCAAGGATTCTCCATCCTTAATTTTTACTGAAATATCAGCCATATCTTTTGCCATAGAATAGCAAAGGCTAAAGAGCAAACGGGTGTTGAATCCGTTCTTCCTTTAGCCTTTTTATCTGGTAGGCGCGGGCGGGATTGAACCGCCGACATCTACCACGTCAAGGTAGCGCTCTCCCACTGAGCTACGCGCCTGTCGTTAATACAGGATTTAGGCTTGCAATCCGTATTGCTGGGGACATTACGGTGTCGGTAACTGCCGTTGAGGGCAGAAGAAAAATCAATTCGATCAATATACGTACGATTCCTCATGACGGCAAGTATAAAACCTGTTTCAATTACCAGTAAACAGGGAAACTGTCAAGAAGAAATAGTGTTCAAGTCCTCAGAAATTAACACTTATGAGGCATGGGAACGTCGCTCGATTGCTTTGGCCAATGTATATTTATCTGCATGTTTAATATCCATGCCCATTGGTATGCCACATGCGAGCCGCGTCAGCTTGATGGACAAGGTCTGCAGTCTGTCAATCAGGTAGGAGGCTGTGGCTTCTCCAGGGACAGTTGAGCTGGTGGCGATGAGAATTTCCTCGATTCTGTTAGAATCAATGCGGGCAAGGAGCTCATTAATCTTGATTTCATCGGGCCCGATGCCATCAATGGGCGAGAGAACTCCATGAAGGATATGGTAATGCCCTCGGTAGGTATCAGTTTTTTCAATTGCGATGAGATCCCCCGGTTGCTCAACAACACAGACAATTGATTCATCTCGTTTCGGGTCTGCACAGATGGCGCAGGGGTCATCCTCTGAAAAGGTCAGGCAGCAGGAGCAGAGTTGTATTGATTTGTGCAGTTCTGCCAGGGCTTCAGCCATTTCCCTGGCATCTGCCTGAGGTTTTCTAAGTATATTTAAGGCCATACGGGTGGCAGTTTTGGCTCCGATGCCAGGCATGGAAGACAAACTGCGGATGAGCCTCTCAAGAGCAGGTGGAACAATATGCGGATTACTCATTGTCAATCAGATTATAATAGGTTGCCAAGTCCAGGAATTTGCATACCGCCGGTTAAGCCTGCCATCTCCTGCTTGCCAAGTTCTCTGGCTTTTTGTATTGCGTCGTTGGTAGCTGCTGTTACAAGATCCTGCAGCATCTGTTTTTCTTCTATTGAAACAAGTTGTTCCTCAATTGAAATACTGACAATGTCGCCTTTGCCGGTTGCCGTGACATTAACCATTCCGCCGCCGGCACTTCCGATTATGGTCTTGTTGGCCAGGTCTTCCTGGATTTTGGCCATTTTAGCTTGCATTTCTTTTGCCTGCTGCATTATTGAGTTGAGATCCATTATATTTATCCTTTTTAAAATATTGAATTAACGACTTTTAGAACCGATACGGATATCACCCACCTGGCCTCCGAAAATTTCCTCCGTCATCATCACCAGCGGGTGAGAGGCGAGTTTCTGGCGCTGTTTTTTGGGCCCTTCAGATGCTTTCATATCAGGATCATCAGACTTGGCAGGGGTGATAAAGTGGATGACATAATCTTTTTGAAAAAAATCAAGAATATATTCTGTGAGTACTTTTCGATTTTCCACTGTACGCAGCAGCGTGTAATCATTGGAATCGACAAATTCCAGTAATAGTTCCTGACCCTGGTCCTTGATTGCACTGGCCTGCTGGAGATTCTGAGCCATCCATGGTTTAAGCTCTTTCAGATAGGCGATAAAGTCAAGCCAGTCTTTTCTTATCTCACGTCGCTGTTCAGTCTGTTGAGAAGGGGGAGCCGGTTTTTTTTCAGGTACCTCTTCACTGAAATTCTCTAGTTGATGCTCAAATTCAGGAGGCGGTTCTTCTGTTCCCCAAGGCGGGGAACTATCAGTGACCGCAGCCAGTTTGGTCACGGGTTCAGGCGCTGGCGGTATTTCTGGTTGATCCTGAATCGAAAAATCAGCTATTTTTTTTTTACTCTCCAAATTTTCAGGAGCAACCGCCGGTGGTGCTTCATGGAAAGTGGCTGGCTCCTTCGGGAGTTTCTCTATCACCTGGTCCAGTTGAGATAAAAGCGAGGCGACCGGAATAACATTTCCTGATTCAATGATAGACAAAAATGAAATTTCCAGGACGAGTTTAGGCTGAAGTGAAAAACGTATATCCTCGGCTGCCTGCATGAGCAGGTTCAATTTCTGGTGAATTGTTTCCCCCGCATAATCTTTTGCAGTTTCGTGTAACATCTTCAGGTCATTCTCCGAAAGGTCAAGTAATTGGTCGCAATCCCCGATTTTTATCAAGAGAAGAGACCTGAAGCAGTCAAGCAGATCGGTTATGAATCGTTTAATATCCATACCGAATTTGAAGGTCTCATCAAGACTTGCAAGGGCTTTGACTTTATCTCCCTGGAGAAGAGCAAGAACTATATTGTTAAGTATATCCCGATTTACTAGACCAAGCACGTCAACGACCTCTTCAACAGTGATGGGAGAATCACCATAGGAAAATACCTGGTCAAGCAGACTGAGGCCATCGCGTACAGAGCCTTCCGCTTCTCTGACAATCAGTGAGAGCGCACCCTTGTCGATTGTAATGTTTTCGTTCTCCGCAAGTCTTGTAAAGTGTGAGGCGAGATCCCCAGATTGCACTCTCTGTAACTCAAAGCGTTGACATCTTGATAAAATAGTAATGGGGATTTTGTGCAGCTCGGTGGTTGCAAATATGAAATAGACATGTGCCGGGGGCTCTTCCAGCGTCTTCAACAGGGCGTTAAAAGCCTCCGTTGTCAGCATATGAACTTCATCGATAATTACGATTTTAAACGATGACGAGGCGGGCATGAATTTGAGTTTTTCCTTAAGCTCACGTACTTCCTGAATCCCCCGGTTGGATGCACCGTCTATCTCGTAGAGATCCAGGGCTGAACCTGAGGTTATTCCGGTACAGGACGTACACTGGTTACACGGAACAGGCGTTGGTCCATTCTTGCAGTTGAGTGCTTTGGCCATCAGGCGCGCAAGTGTCGTTTTGCCAACACCACGGACTCCAGAAAAGAGAATGGCATGGGCAACACGATTACGTTTGAGACTGTTTTGAAGAGTTTTGACGACAGGCTTTTGACCAACAACTTCCTCAAAGGTTTGTGGCCTGGACTTGCGGGCAAGGACCAGATAGGACATAGGGTACCGTCCAAATGGAGATAGAATGGCTAAGCACAAGGTGCTGAAAAAATGATAGCCGGGTGACCCTGCGGCACACAAAGAGGTTCACTACCGTTGCTTCCTCCCGGACCTGGCGGGGTTCGTGATTCTTTGTTGCGCAGGACCCGGCTATCAAACCGAAATCACTGATTTATCAACCATCGAAACAGAAAGAATAGAGAGTAATAATCTTCTGTTCAATGTTGAAAATCCAATCCGAATACATACACATTATTAACTTCTACGTCAAGTTAATCCGAGCCGGAATTACAGCTATGTTACTGTCAAAAAATATAAGAGGCTTTTGCAACTCGGTCAATGCAAAAGCCTCTTTAAATTGGCGGAGAGGGTGAGATTCGAACTCACGGTACTTGCGTACACACGCTTTCCAGGCGTGCACCTTAAGCCACTCGGTCACCTCTCCGGCAATTTGCATGCTATCCTGCCTGGGCAGGGTGTATTACATAAACGTTCAAATTAGATTTATCAATTAAAAAGTGATTATGGACAGAAAAAACAGGTTTCTAGACGTTACACTATGCTACCCGCGTCGTTTTTTAAAAAAAGTTTTGAGCAGAATGCCGCACTCTTCCTCAAGAAGACCTCCATGAACAACAAGATTATGGTTCAATAGACAGTCCGTGCCAATTTGATATTTTGAGACGGCTGCTCCTGTCTTGGGGTCGAACGCACCAAACACCAACCGATCGATACGTGAGTGGATGATAGCTCCCATGCACATGATGCACGGCTCCAGAGTGACGTAGATCGTGGTACCTGTCAGTCTATAATTGTCAATCTTCCGAGCTGCCATGCGTATGGCATTGATTTCTGCGTGCGAAGTGGGATCACTTGTTGATATTGGACTGTTGCCTGCCGCTGCAAGCAATTTATTGCCATCGGTGACAACAGCACCAACTGGCACTTCGTTGAAGGTACTGGAATTACTGGCTTCATTGAGTGCAATGCGCATCCACCTGCTGTCGTCACTTGAGTATAACATAATAATAACAGTCACATAACCGGTTTTGCCATAAAATGGCTATTGTTGATTATCAGCTAAATATAGAATTTTGTTTGCATTTTTTTTTTTACTAACGTATAAGGATTATGGGGGAATTACAATTACGAAATATCAGATACGGTACCGTAATGCCAGGAAAACATGTTATACTCATGTACGACTCCTGTTCAGGCAGTTCTGAAATTATCGAAAATGCCTTATCGAATAATCATATCCTGATTATTAAAGATAGTATCGATGATTTTCAAGCAGAAATGACGGGCAGGGAGTATGCCCTTGTCATATTTGGTGTTGACGCGCTTCGCGGGGCACGGATGAAAGTGCTTGAAAAAATCCATAGGAAAAGTCCTTACACTCCCATAATTGTCACCAGCGCCAAGGAAGAAGCGGAGTTTGTTGTAAAAGTCATGAACGCCGGAGCATGCGACTTCCTTGCCCACCCAATATCGCCTGAACGTATCGCCATTGCTGTTGAACGGGCCATAGAACTCAGGAGTCAGCGGCATGAAATTGATTATCTCCGGCATCGACAGGATGTTGTCTATGACTTCCGAGAGGTTATCGCCAACAGTGTTCGGATGAAATCTGTACTGAAAACCTTACAAAAATTTGCCGGGACAGACTCGACGATTCTGATAACTGGCGATACGGGGACTGGAAAAAGTTTCCTCTCAGGTACCGTTCATTTTAATTCACCGAGAAAAAAGAAACCGTTTGTAAAAATCAACTGTGCCAATATTCAGGAATATCTTCTTGAGTCAGAGCTGTTTGGGCATGAAAAGGGCGCCTTTACCGGTGCTGACAAACAGAGAATCGGCAGGTTCGAACAGGCGGGTGGGGGCACTATCTTTTTAGATGAGATTGGTGAAATCAGTCTTGCACTGCAATCTAAATTGTTGCGGGTTCTCGAAGAGAAATCATTTGAACGGGTGGGCGGCAATAAAACGATCGTTGCAGATGTGAGAATTATCGCCGCAACAAATAAAGACCTTGTCCAACAAGTCGAAGTAGAGCAGTTCAGAGAAGATCTCTATTATCGGATCAATGTATTGCCAGTTGCGCTTCCTCCCCTGAAAGACCGACATGAATGTATCCTGCCACTGGCGGCCAGGCTGCTCCGACGATATTGTCAGGCAGTCAACAGGTCAATAAGGGGTTTCTCAGACGATGCCACCGAAGCAATTCTCGCCTATGACTGGCCAGGAAATATCAGACAACTCGCGAATACCATTGAACGCGCGGTTATACTCGAAGAGACTGACATGATTCAGGATAGTAACCTGGCATTGCCACCAAGGAGAAGGACACAGAGCAGCTCAGATAAACCGTTAGTTCTCGAGAAGCGAAGACAAAGCGACAGGATTGGCGGAGACGGTGACGGATCTCTTGCCGGTCGCGAAAAGGAGTTGATTATTCATGCCCTTGAGGAGTGTCTCTGGGTGCAGAAGAGTGCTGCACTGAAACTCGGCATCAGCCCCAGGGCCTTGAATTACAAGATTCGCAAGTGGGGAATTACCCATCCGCATTGGCGCAGGAACAAGGGAAGATAAAACGCTTACATCTCTTCCACTTCCTTGAGCATCGAATCTATAACGGCTAAACCCTGTTCCCAGAATATTTGGCTGTTTAGGTCGATGCCGAAAGGTTTCAGCAGTTCATAGGGCGATGAAGACCCGCCGGCGGCCAGCAAGCTCAGATATTTTTCAACAAATGAAGCACCCTCCTGCTGGTACACCCCGTACAGCGCCAGAACCAGCAATTCTCCAAAAGCGTAAGAGTACACGTAGCCAGGCGTTGACAGAAAATGGGGTATATAGCTCCACCATACCTGATAGTCATCTTGCAGGATAACCGAGTCCTGAAACATTTCCTGCTGGGTCTGCATCCAGAATGAACAGAGCTGTTCATTACTGAGTTCGCCATGTTTTCTTCGCCCCTCGTGCATCATGTGCTCGAAACGATTCATTGCCACCTGCCTGAATACAGTAGCAAAGACTGATTCCAGCTTCTGGCAGATAAAGGCTTGTTTTTCTTTTTCATTGTTCAGGGTATCAAGTTGTGACTTGAAAACCAGTAATTCAGCGAATACAGATGCGGTTTCTGCAAGAACAAGGGGTGTGTCACTGTTGTAATAGCCATTTTTGGCGGCAAGTACCTGGTGAACCCCATGTCCGAGTTCATGAGCAACCGTTGATACATCGCGCAATGTCCCGGTATAATTTACCATAACAAAGGGATGGACCTCGGGAACGCAGGGATGAGCAAAGGCACCACCACGTTTGCCACCAAGAATGGGGGCATGTATCCAGGATTTGTTGAAAAACTGTTCAGCGATTGCACCTGTCTGTTCAGAAAACTCAAAGAATGATCCGAGTACCATTTCAGAACAGCGTTGCCAGTTAATTGACCCTTTCGGCAGTGCAGGAAGCGGGGCATAGCGGTCATAATCGTAAAGCGTATCGAGCTTAAGGATTCGTTTTTTTAGTTTATAGTAGCGGCTGACAATGTCATATCTTTCGGTTACTGCATTAATCAGGGTATCTACCGTTGCGTCTTCGATCTGGTTGTCAAGATTCATTGAGCTGACCCAAAGCTGATGATCTCGCAGCCGGTCATTAATCATCTTTTCAGCCGCAAGGGTGTTATAGATGTGGGTGAGGATATGATTCTGACTTTTGAGCCCGGCTGTGAGCTCAATAGCTGCATCTTTTCTTACAACTCGATCCGGGTGATATAAATCACTGAGGACTTCCTCTTCAGTTCTTTCATGAGGACCAAAGCGCAGATTACCGATCACTTTCTCAAAAAGTGTGGTCCAGCTTTTTCTTCCAACCGTTTTGGTTTCAATCAGCAGTCGTTCTTCAATTTCTTCGAGCTGATGGGGCCGATACCGTCTCAGCGCTTCAAGATAGTGGCGATAATTGGCCAGCTGCGCTTCGGCAAGCAGGGAGACCACCTTTTTTTCTTCCAGCTTGTTCCATTCAAGTTCAAAAAAAATAGTCTCTTTTCCGCAGCTGTTAGAGAGCTCGTGTATTTCCTGGTAGAGCGCACCTGCAGCCTCATTGTCTATCTGGGTAGTAAAATTGAGAAATGCGTAGGTGGCCAGTCTTCCGATACGAGAATCAAGCGTTTCGAGACGAAGGACAAGGCTGTGGAGCTGGCTGGCGTTGAGCCTGACAACTACGCCGCGAAATTTTTCTCCGATTTCCCTCGATTCCGTCTTACACCAGTCCGCATCATCTATAAATTCAGAACAATCTGATGAACGGTAGAGATCGGAGAGTTTCCAGACGACAGTATCTGTTCCAAGTTCTTTATTACGTTGTTGAGGCTCTGTCATTTCAGTTACCCAGCAATTCTCTGATAAATGGACCCACCGCGTCTGTTCCTGATTCATCAACTAATGTTATAGTCTTTGAGCCGACCACTGCCATGTCTGCCTTACCTGTGATTTCCAGGACGTCTGTTCGACTCTGGATACCAAAACCGACTGCAAGAGGCAAGGATGTTGCCGTGCGGCAGCGGGCAAGGTAACTGGAAAAATCCGATCCAAAATCAGACTGTTTACCGGTCACTCCCCTGCGGGCTGTACAGTATATAAAACCGCTGCCGATCCCGTTTAGTTTTTTCATGCGCTCATCAGTTGAGGTCGGGGCAAAAATCAGAATCAGAGCAATATCGCTGTCCTTGGCCTTTTCACAGAAATCAGCACCTTCTTCCGGGGGCAGATCCGGTATAATAACGCCGGATATACCGCTGCGACTGGCTGCAGCAAGAAACTGTTCTTCACCATATTTGTAGATGATGTTGAAATAGGTCATATAGAGAAACGGGATATCGTAGGTGTTACACATTTCACTGCCGAAGGCTATACAGTCAGCAACGGTGGTGCCATTTGCGATACTTTCCTGGTTAGCTTTTAAAATTACAGGGCCATCAGCCATTGGTTCTGAAAAAGGAATCTGCATCTCGATACAATCAACACCGTTTTCGACCATCTGTTTAATGACCTTTCGATTATCTTCAAAGGAGGGATAACCAAGCACAATATGGGTCATTAACAGGATATCTTTATCCTTTTTTCTTTCATTTAAAAATTGTTCAAGCTGCATTTTTTTCACCACGGTCCCGGCCAGCCCGGCCCCTCTTATTTAGTGTAAAGTTTCGCACGTTCAATGATAAATTCTTTCCATGACGGGTCATCATAGGCCTGCGCGATTGTGAAGATATCCTTATCTCCGCGTCCGGAATTATTTATAATGACTGCATCGTCTGTAGACAAATTGGGCGCTTCCTTAAATGCCTGAACAAACGCATGCGCAGATTCAAGGGCAGGAATAATACCTTCTTTTTTCATCGTCAGATCAAGCGCTTCCATTACTTCATCATCGGTTGCTGATTCAAAGCGCACGGCTCCCTGGTCATTGAGGTCAGATAATATCGGCGAAACACCAACGTAATCAAGTCCGGCGGATATCGAGTGGGTATCAAGCATCTGGCCGTCTTTGTTTTGGAGAAACATTGTCTTGTAGCCCTGGGCGATTCCGGGAGATGCGTCATTTCCGCAGAGACGGGTGGCATGCTGACCACTCTCGAGTCCAAGTCCACCGGCTTCCACACCAACGAGTTCCGTTTCTTCTTTAAAAAACCTTGCAAACACTCCCATGGCATTGGAGCCTCCACCAACGCATGCATAGATTCGTGCGGGCAAACGGCCGTGCTGGTCAAGAATTTGGGAGGCTGCTTCGATACCGATGATCGACTGGAACCATGAGACCATTTCCGGGAATGGGGCCGGGCCGCAGGCGGTCCCAAATACATAGTGGGTGTTGTCCATGTTTGTCACCCAATCACGAAAGGTTTCATTAATTGCATCCTTTAGTGTTTTGGAACCGTCCTGAACAGAAACAACCGTGGCGCCCATTTTTTCCATCCAGAAAACATTCGGTCTTTGCCGCATTATATCTTCAGCACCCATGTAAACAGTGCATTCAAAACCGAATTTGGCAGCCATGGTTGCGGTCGCAACCCCATGCTGTCCGGCCCCGGTCTCGGCAATGACCCTGGTTTTCCCCATTCGTTTAACGAGAAGTCCCTGGCCAATGACATTATTGACTTTATGCGCCCCTGTGTGGTTTAGGTCTTCACGCTTGATATATATCTGGGCGCCGCCGAAATACTTTGAAAGGTTTTCAGCGTAGGTTAACGGTGTCGGACGACAGGAATAGGTTGACATCAGATTGATATATTCATTCCAGAATGAGGGGTCATTCCGTATTTCCTGAAAGGCAATTTCCAGTTCCTGAAAGGTATCATGCAGGACCTCAGGAATAAATTGTCCGCCCCATTCACCGTAATATCCCTTTTTACTCATTACTTTCTCCATATTTTCAATAGTATTTCAACAGGCAGGGCGATATTTTCTTGGGGAAACTTCGGAGACGACCATGTGGATTGAGTCAGTGGCTCTGTTTCAACCATGCACTCTGCATAATCTCTAGAGGTTTGCCTTTCCAGAATGTACTGCCGTATTGAACCTACACTAAACATCATGTTTTTAACAAGGATGAAAACGTGCTCAGACACTATTGTCTGAACGGCTGGATTTGCAACCGGTCATTGGATTATCGTCCCGAAAGTTCAAATCGGCAAACCGCTGCAAAGTCTTCCGGATAGTGCCCGTTGATAAACCGATATTGGCTTTCGCTGAAGGCTCCGGGTGAATCAGGCAGTTTTGGCAGAAGACAATAAAGAAGCGGCTGAGTCATTTGAGAAGCGTCAAACCGCTTTGAGTATTCTATTGAGGTAACCATCCGCGCACCCCTTCCGGCCAGAGCCTGCTGGGCTTTAAGAATTGCAGTATTGATGGAGTGACGGGTTTTTGTGTCAGTCTCAATAATGTTACCTGCCCATTGTCCTTTCTTATACGGTTTGGTCATTAGCTGAAGTTCCCACTGTGATGTCTGGGCTTTGGGTACGAACAGAATGACGTTCTCATCCTGCCAGACGATGAGACTCTTTTCCCTGTCTGTCCTGCCGTCCATACGTTTGTTGTTTTCTATTGCCTGCATGTATTTCTCAAAGAATTCCTTGTGGTGTCTGGCCTGGTAATCAGCGATTATTTCTGCAATCATATCGCCACAAGAGAAAGGAGTATAGTCGCCTGTCGATTGAGAAAATCCGTCAGCATAACGCTCTACGGTGTGCGGTACAAGGGCATATTGCTGGTGTATCTGCTGGTGAGACGCATGAAGTCTATAGCCAGAGGGCGCAAAATCAAAGCCGAAATTCCATCCCCATAACGTTGCTTTGAGGTTAATTGTCTGGTTTTTTAACCTGCTATGAATTTCCTGGCGAAGATGCTCAAGTACGTCTTCTGATAATGTTCCATTTTCAAATGTAATGCCGAGAGCTTCCGCAAGCCGGATATAGGTGCGTTGGTAGTAGAGATGACGGAGTCCAGTTATATCACCCTGCCGAAGGGAATCAATGTCGTATCGTATTGCATCGTCAGCCATGTTGGCAGCATAATGACCGCCTCCGATATAGGAGTTCTTTCTCAGGTATTCGTATATATGGGTACCATCTTCATCATGGTGATCTCCAATTATTTCGCTTGCACCCTGGGCTCCCGGCCTGATTACCATGGCAATTTTATAATTGTCAGGCAGGGCCGGATTGTTTGCGACAGCTTCGAAAAGTGGATGATCTGATATATCAGCCTTCACCATATTTTGTGCGTCGGATCTATACTTAAGGCCTGAAACCTCGCCTGAGTGATTTGTTGTTAAGAGACAGCAGATATGCGCTAACTGGATAAGGTCTTCAGGATCCGTTGAAGTGGTTGCCAGGCAGAGCTGAAGAGTGCGTGGAAGCCTGGATATGAATTTGTCATCGATGTTACTGGACGAGAGTAGCCGTGTCAAAGATACCTGTTCCCGGGGGGGTAGTTTAATTCTGTTATAATCCTCAGCACTGCGGTCTGCCCAGCTCTTGCCAATGAAGGTCGTACCCCGAAAAGAAAACGGGTTGGCAATTTCATAGATCCAGTCAGACTCTGCAACATCGACATCACCTTCCGGATAATTAATGCGGTTGTCGACCTTGTTTAATGACTGGTCAAATCCAAGCAATTCATCCCTGGTCCTGGATCTGAGATTATGTACGACGTAGGAAGGTTTGTGAATTCCGTAGTAGAAAAAGCCATCAGGAGATATACAGGTTCTCATAATAATTGTGTTCTTTTAAATTACTTTTTCTTCCAGATTATAAGTGCCTTTTGATAAACATCAGACCGGGAAATGCCCAAGTCAACAGAAACTTTTCTACAAACATCCTTCATGGAAAGTTCACTGTTCTGATGATACCAATGCAGGATTTCTTCAATATTCTCTCCTGCTGCAACTTCCTGAATACCTGGATGGATAATTACAACGAGCTCTCCTCGAATTTTTTTATCTTTAATGGTGGCTGATAGTTCAGACAGGGTGGTTTCGGTAATATCTTCAAATTTTTTTGTAATTTCACGTGCCCAGAGAATGGTCCGATTGCCAAGTATTTCTTCGGCGTCAGAAATAAATTTGTAGATTCGATGTGGTGATTTGTAAAACACCAGCGGAAATTCTGATGAACGAAGAGCAGTGAGCAATTGACGTCTCTGCCCGGCCTTGGCAGGAGGAAATCCAATGAACAGGAATGAGCCCGGGGTTAAACCGGCACAACTGATTGCAGCACTGAGCGCTGAGGGGCCGGGGACCGGAATGATCTTCAAACCATTCTTACGTGCCTCTCTTACCAGAATACTGCCAGGGTCAGAGATCGCAGGTGTTCCTGCATCGCTGACCAGGGCAATGTCTGCTCCGGCAACCATTTTGGTGACAAGTTCGCTGGAACGTTGGGATTCTTTTTCCCGATAGTAACTGACAAGATCGGTTGTAATACCGAAATGAGTCAGGAGTTTGCGGGTGTGGCGAGTATCCTCGGCTGCGATAAGGTCAACTTCCCCCAGTATCCGCAAGGCCCTTTGAGTAATATCTTCCAGATTTCCGATAGGAGTAGCAACGATGTATAGTGATCCAGTCATAAGATTTTGAAAATTGGAGTAAAAGAGAGGACATTGCTATAGTTTGATAGACATTATGGACAATCATTGGAAAAAATGCACCTGCTTTTCTTGATTATTGAATTATATTGTTTAATATATGAGCATATATTCATATAAGGTGAAAAATGATAGAAGACATCTGTGAAAGAAGGATTATACATGAAGATCGATTGGCTAAGGCTCGGACACTTCTGCCTCCTCAGATTGAAATAGATGGCATGAGTGATCTTTTCAAGGCAATGGCAGATCCCGGCAGGGTGCAGATATTAATGGCACTTGATGTCCAGGAGATGTGTGTCTGTGACCTTGCAGCGTTGCTTGATGTTTCTGAATCAGCTGCGAGTCACCAGATGAGAATTTTAAGAAACATGAACCTGGTTAAGAACAGAAGAGAAGGGCAGGTACTCTACTACCGCCTGGTGGATGATCATGTAATGCAGCTCATCCGTGTTGCCCATAATCATGTTACCGAAATGGCAGGGTGAAGGAAATGAATTTGATTTATGATGTCGGAGTTGAGATGTGGAGAATTTTGCTGGAATCATCTCCCTACATCCTCCTGGGAATCGTAGTGGCTGGTTTTATCAAAATATATATAAATGAGAATTTTATCTCCAGGCATCTTAGTCAGGGTAAATATCTCTCTGTTATTAAAGCATCTTTTTTCGGAGTTCCGCTCCCCCTCTGATCGTGTGGAGTGCTGCCGGCGGCAGCATCATTTCAAAAGCAGGGGGCCAATAAAGGTGCCCTGGCATCATTTCTTGTTTCTACACCTGAATCAGGTATCGATTCTATCGCAATCACCTATGCGTTACTTGATCCAATCATGACCGTTGTACGGCCTGTTGCTGCCTTTGTTACCGGTATCTTCGCTGGAATTTTGGAAAACACATTTTCATTTGATCAAAACAAAAGCAACAATGAGGAAACAGATACCAGCATCAATGGCTGTTGTTCACAAAATCAAGATAACCGTCCGGAGGCAGAAGCCCGGCCAGCTGGATTTATGCCCAAAGTGACTGCCGGCCTCAAATATGGTTGTGATGATGTCTGGGGTGATATTGTTTTCTGGTTTTTTGCAGGGTTGTTAATCGCCGGAATTATAACCGTATTTATTCCTGAAAATTTTTCAGAGATGGTTCTTGGTGGCGGCCTGCTTTCTATGCTGACCATGCTGCTTATTGGTATGCCTTTGTATATCTGTGCGACAGCCTCGACCCCGGTTGCCGCCGCTCTTTTATTAAAAGGAGCCAGCCCAGGCGCAGTTCTCGTTTTCCTGTTGGCAGGGCCTGCAACCAACATGACATCATTATCCGTTCTGACTCGGATTCTCGGCAAGAGTGGGACTGTCAGATATCTCCTCGTAATCGCCTTTTCCTCAATACTCTTCGGGTTAGGTGTTGACTGGCTGTATCAATTCTTAGCAATTGAGCCAAGAGCAATCATGCAGGAAGCTAAGGAGACAATACCTGATACGGTAAAACTGCTATCAGCTGCAATAATTCTTATTCTATCCCTGTATCATCTGCAGTTATGGGTGCGAAAAAAGTGGGGCAGAAAAAAAGACAGGAACAGCTTCGTAACCGGTTTTCCAACGCTCGATTCCGTGAAACAGAAACATAGCTCAGGAAAAATGACATATACAAAGAAATTGAAACATTAATATTGATGAACCCTCGTCTTCGTCTTAACTTCCCATTAGTTAAACTTAAAAACGATTCATATTTTAAGAATAAGATTGTTCTTGGCATTTTTTACAGAGAGGCATTAAGGATTTTATAATGATTAAAAACATTGGTATTCTCACTGCTGGCGGCGACAGCCCTGGTTTAAATGCAGCTATCCGCGCGATCGGTAAATCCGCACTGGATACAGGTCGAATGGAGGTGGTGGGCTTTAAAGACGGCTTTCGGGGACTTATGGAAAACCGGGTCATGCGTCTTGACCGCCAGAGGTTATCCTCTATTATGACGCTTGGCGGCACGATTCTTGGAACGAGTCGTGATAAGCCGCATAAAATGCCAGTCGGCGGTGAACTGATGGATATGACTGAGGTGATTTGCGATAATTACTCAAGGCACAACCTGGACGCCCTGGTTTGCATTGGAGGGGGCGGGACCCAGAAGAATGCCTATCGCCTTTCCCAAAGAGGCCTTAATATATTAACGCTGCCGAAGACAATTGATAACGATGTCTACGGAACGGATGTAACATTTGGTTTCGACACGGCTATGGAAATAGCTACTGAAGCAATTGATCGACTGCACTCAACTGCGCATAGCCATCACAGGATCATTGTGGTTGAAGTAATGGGACATAACGCCGGCTGGCTTGCCCTCGGTGCTGGGGTGGCCAGTGGGGCTGATGTTATTCTTATTCCGGAAATTCCTTATGATATGGAGAAGGTGGTCAATGCCATTCGGCTGCGTAAACAGCGTGGAACTAATTTTAGTATTGTTGTTGTTGCAGAAGGTGCGTTGTCAACCTCAGAACTGAGTCAGCTGGAAAGGATCAGGAAAAATAAACTCAAAGCAAAAGAAAATGGCGGCAGTAAAGATAAGAAAAAGACCCAGGACGCATATCTTAAATTTTCCAAAAAGCGCTCAGCCCATACACTTCTGCTTTCACAGCAGCTGGAAGAAATGACCGGGCTTGAATCACGGCTCACTATTCTTGGTCACCTTCAGAGAGGTGGTACGCCGTCAGCAACCGACCGGGTATTGGCAACGCAGCTCGGCAGTGCTTGTGTCAGGTATATAGAAGAGGGGATAAGTGGTATGATGATTGCGTTAAAAGGTGATACCACCAAGCCGATTCCTCTGGAAGATGTGGTTGGCAAAAGAAAGGTTGTCCCACAAGATCACTGCTGGGTTGAAAGTGCACGAAGTGTCGGCACCTGTCTTGGTGAATGACCAATGACCCGGGGGCGTTAACCCGCTGGGGCAATACTATATATTGAGCGTTAAGAGGGAGGAAAAATGAACATCTCATTCGGTAGATTTAGACAACGGCTCACCTTGGTATTGGTGGCAATATTCTTCACATTGTTGACCACCTCCTGTGGCACCAGTAAGCTGATTGCCACGTGGCATGATGCTACTTTCGCAGGAAAACATATTGTCAAGGATGTCTTAATTATTGCAGTAACCAAAGATGAAACGATCAGGCGTCTTTACGAAGATGAATTTGTGGATACGTTATCAAAAGATGGTGTGAGGGCGATTGCCAGTTATACCCTTTCTCAGCCCGATATTAAACCGACGACAGAGGGTGTTGATGCGGCTGTTAAAGAAGCAGGCGCACAATCTGTGTTAATCACCCGATACCTCGGGACTGACACCAAGGAACAGTATCGTCCGCCACAGAGGACAATGGTTTATGCTGATCCCTATTACAGGGGGATTCATGGCTATTATCCCATGGCATACGGAGAGGTCTATTCGCCTGGCTATACGGTGAAAGTTACAACCATATCCCTTGAATCGAATTTATATGAATCAAAGACTGGCACTATTGTCTGGTCGACGCGTTCAGAATCGATCAACCCTTCCATGACTAAAAAATATGTTGTTGAACTGGTCAATTTATTTATAGGTGATCTGAAAAAGGCAAATCTACTGTAATATGGAACGAGATAAATAAATTAGGCTCTTCCGGCAAACGAGTACATCAATGTTGTAATCATCATTCAGTTGTCCATCAATGTACCTGTTTGGCGTTTTTATTAATGGGTAATGCGAGTTTAGTTTCGATGCATATGGGTTTACTTCGTGGTTAAAACGGCTGGGGATTTCAAATTATTTGAGGTAAGTATCCACCAGGACCAACTCAGCCCGTGCCTGCTTTCTGTATTTGCTGCATTTAATCCTGCAGTAGCTGTTGTTTAGTGACAGCTTGAGGACCTCCTGGAAGTAGGGTCCCTGCAGAATTTCGTCGAGCGGTTTTGTCTTGAAATTTATCTGGTCGTTATATTTTTCAATGAGATTGACAATGAACTGAAATGACGGTTCGTGCTCGGTTATATAGTTGCAGTGGGCAAGACAGCATGGGTGAACCGTGCCGTCTGCAGCAAAATAGATCGAATGATTATGGAGGGGCTTACACCGCGCTCTTTCACCTGGTCCAATCGCTTTTTTCTGGTAACTTGTAAAAATTTCGTCTTTCAGGGAGAAAGCAGTATTTTGAGGTCTTTGGCAATCACTATTGTATTCCCTTGAAGAAATAACAAAAAATCGAGTGCAGCCAATTTCCCTGGCCATCTTTTCAGCTTCCTGAACCTGACTCTCATTATGATCAAAAAGAATAAACTGCCAGTAGGCAACTCCACCGGACTCGGTAAACGCTCTGATATTATTAATGATAGTGTTGAAATTTGTACCTTTCCTGTGCCTCGAGTGACTGTCCGCTAAGCCATCAATGGCAAAGTCCATGTTGCCATTTTGGTAATAGTGGCCGAGCGAGCGCCACCAGTTCCTATCCTGCACCGATCCGTTTGTACTCCCCATTAACATAAGTGAAGGACATTTATCCTTCAAATATGCTGCTATTTCAGGTAGTTCAGGATTTGTGCATGGGTCACCGAAATTTCCGCTGAATGACAGCCATTCAAGAGAGTTGAACAACTCATGAGGTAATTTTCTGAAATCCTCAAGTGTCAGGAGGTGGTGATCGTAAGGCCGTACTTTCTTGTTTCTGCTGCAAAAAGGACAACGTGCATTGCATCGTGCGGATGCTTCCACATTGATACCGGCTATATCTTTGAGACGGAGCATAATATTGATATTTTTATAATTATATATGGAAGGTGAATAAAGATCTGAGATTTCAAAACCTGAAGAAGTGAATGGCCAGGGAAGAGAAAATCTTAAATTCATTTACAATCCAGAGAGATGAAACGACCTCGGTTTCTTGACTCTTATATCACTTTTAAGAATAAAACCTACGAAATTTTATCAAGCAAACTATGTAAATCTTAAATTGTTAGGCCTGCTCTCATTTTATCAATCCGGTTAGTGATATGCTGACAGAGGTATACAACTAACAATAGTTCTGTTTTGAGAAATCACTTCTACTTGACTTAAGTCAAGTAAACTTAGGCTATCTGTGTTATAAAAGAGACTATTATATGACATAGCAGTACTCGACTCATAACCTTGAACAGGAGTGAGTATGCCCATCTTCAGTTATGTAGCGATACCAAAAAAAGGTGACAAAGAAACCCTTTGCGCCGATCTCGCTACCACCCCACATTGTGAAGTGATTCCCGCCGATAACCAGGATGTTATCGTGCTGGTAACTGATACCCCTGACGAAAATACCGAAAAAATGCTTCAGCAGACCCTGAAGAACCTGCAGTCCCTGCAGTCTCTCAGCCTGGCCTTTGGCTATGATGACAACGAAAAAAAAGGGAGTTAAAGAGGTGACCATGAAATTGAACAGACGAAGATTTATGAAATATGCAGCTGCAAGCAGTGCCGTTGCAACGGCTGGATCGCTCTTCCCGGGAATCAGTTTTGGTGACTGGCAGAAAGTAAGCAACAACTCGGGGGTTGTTTCGTGGCAAAAGGCTCCCTGTCGTTTCTGTGGTACTGGCTGCGGCGTACTTGTCGGTGTATCCGATAACCGGGCCATTGCCGTGAAAGGTGATCCTAACTGCAGTGTAAATAAAGGTCTTTGCTGCATGAAAGGTTATCATTCTGTTCAGGCACTCTATGGTAAAGATCGCCTGACAAAGGCACAGGTCAGAAAGAATGGTTCCATGGTCGAGGTGCCCATACAGGAGGCACTCGATCTTGTCGCCCAGAAACTTAAAGAGACCCGGGATAAGCACGGTAAAGATTCAGTTGCAATGTACGGATCTGGCCAGTGGACTATTCCTGATGGCTATGTCGCCTCTAAACTCTTCAAAGGCTGTCTCGGAACGAATAATGTTGAAGCCAATGCCAGGCTCTGCATGGCCAGCGCGGTAACAGGATTTATGACTTCATTTGGATTAGATGAACCAATGGGGTGCTATGAAGACATTGATCATGCCAATGTCTTCGTCACCTGGGGTAATAATATGGCGGAAATGCATCCGGTTCTGTTTTCCAGGATGCTCGCTAATCGAAAGCGGCGTGCAAATGTGAAAATTATTGATTTTGCCACCCGATTGACCAGGACCAGCCAGGCTGCCGATAAAACAATCATCTTCAAACCGCAGACCGATCTCGCCGTTGCCAACGCCATCTGCTATGAGATAATCAAGAACGACTGGGTAAACTGGGATTTTGTCAACAGCCACGTTTCATTCCATAAAGGTAAAACCAATATAGGCTATGGCACCGAGGATCACTTTGCCTTTTCAGACAAGGCCGAATCTATCAGCCTGGAGGAATATAAACGTTTTTTGGAAGATTATACTCCAGAAAAAGTTGAAAAAATTTCAGGTGTTCCGGCAAAAGAGATAAAATATCTGGCATCCTTATATGGAGACCCAATGCTCAAGGTCACCTCTTACTGGTGTATGGGGATGAATCAGCACACCAGGGGTACCTGGATTAATAATCTCGTCTACAATATTCATCTGCTTGTTGGTAAAATTTCAACCCCCGGAAACAGTCCATTCTCGCTGACAGGCCAGCCGAGTGCATGCGGGACGGTACGTGAGGTCGGTACACTGACCCACAAACTTCCGCATGGTGTCGTCATGAATGAAAAAGATCGTCAGATGGCCGCGAAAATCTGGGATGTTCCGGTGAGCAATATCGATCCGAAACCGACGTATCATACGGTTGAGATGTTTCGGGCTCTCGATCGCGGCGATGTCAAGTTTATGTGGATACAGGTTACCAACCCGATGGTCACCATGCCGAACCTCAATCGTTACAGGGATGGTGCCTTGAAGGATGATCGATTCCTAGTCGTCTCAGATGTCTACCCGACCCCGACGACCGATGTCGCAGATGTGATCCTGCCGGCAGCCATGTGGATTGAGCAGGAAGGAATGTTTGGTAACTCGGAGCGTCGAACCCAGCATTTCGGACAGATAGTCGATCCACCCGGTGAGGCCATGTCCGATACCTGGCAGATTATAGAAGTTGCCAGAAGGCTGGGGTTCGAGAAGCAGTTTTCATGGAGTCAGGAAGACTATATCGAAAAGATCTGGGAGGAGTATAGAAGGTTTCATGCCGGCCCGAAGCACGAGATGGCCTCCTATAAAGTTCTTAATGAACGATCAGGGGTACAATGGCCGTTTGTTGAGGGCAAGGAGACCCGCTGGCGTTTCAATCCGAAGTATGATCCGGCCTGCACGAACGGTAAGGATTTTGACTTTTATGGGAAGAAAGATAACCGTGCCTGGATATGGGCACGTCCCTATGAACCAGCCGCAGAGTCACCGGACAGCGAATATAATTTCTGGCTCAATACCGGTCGGGTAATCGAACATTGGCATACCGGTTCAATGACACGGCGGGTTCCTGTTTTACATAATGCCGTACCTTCATCATATGTTGAACTGCACCCGGAAGATGCTGCTGAACTTGGTGTTGTCAACGGAGAAAAGGTGAAAATCATCTCGCGTCGGGGTGAGGTTGTAATGCCTGCCCAGATCAACGGCAGGGGGGTTCCCATGAGAGGAGCGGTGTTTGTGCCATTTTTCGATGAGAGTTACCTGATCAACGAGGTGACGCTGGATGCCTTTTGTCCGATATCCAAACAGCCAGACTATAAAAAGTGTGCTGTCAGACTGGAGAAAGCATGATGGAACAGATAAAAAAAGCGGTCGGGAGGACGATTTCCATTGCCACGTGCTGTTTTTTCGGGTTTCTGTGGCTGATCGGCGCCGCTGTAACATCGACGGCTGTCGAACTCGGGGATTTCGATCATCAGGGAGACAAGTTATACAGGAGTTACGAAGTGACGCCTGAGATGTATATGTCATCTGACTCTGGAGACCGGAACCTGGCAAATTATTATTCACTCAGGCAGTATCCTGGTTCTCCGCCACGAATTCCTCATCCCGTTGATTTAACATTCAGCGGAAATGAAACTGACTGTCTGTCGTGTCATGCCAGGGGGGGCTATGCCCAGGAGTTTGGCAAATTTACACCTGTTACACCTCACCCGGAGAATACACTCTGCTACCAGTGTCACGCTCAGGTGCAAACCGAGGAACTCTTTGTTGATACCAATTGGCAATCGATAGCTCCGCCGCGGCTCGGACAATCTTTTCTGGCCAGTTCGCCACCTTCGATTCCTCATGGACTGCAATTGCGGGAAAATTGCATTTCCTGCCATACGGGGCCCGGTGCTGTCGTTGAAATTCGAGTGGACCATTCATCCAGGGGTAATTGTCGGCAGTGTCACGTTCCTGCGGTTCAAACGGAACCGATAAAAGAATTCGTCAGAAAACCATAACATGAATATCAGCAGGCTTCTATGAAGACATCTATCAGGCAATTTATCCGACCACTGATCATTGCTTCTCTATTTGTCCTGATCTATGGGATGAGCGGATTTGTGGTGGCGGGTGAATCATTATTTATTGACTCTGTAAAAAACAGTGACGAGCCCTTTGATAATCGTTCAGTTACACAGGTTCAGCCGGTGATTGACAAGACAGTACTGGTGAAAGAACAGTATCAGGGAGGCTCGTTTCGGACACTTACCAGGAAACAGGATATCGAGCGTTATAAATGCACGAGCTGTCATACTGACAAGAACGTTCTGGTCAAGAATGGTCAGGAACTGACCCACGGTAATGTGGTTGTAAATCACGGGCAGGATGGCAACGAACTTGGCTGTATTGATTGCCATCATCCTGAAGATCGGGATTTTCTTGAGGACAAGAAAGGCAGAAAAATTGATTTTGATCACAGTTATCAGCTATGCGGACAATGCCACTTTCGACAGAAACGTGACTGGCTTGGAGGAGCTCATGGAAAACGTGTAAGCTATTGGGCAGGTGACAGAGTTGTCTACAATTGTGCAAGTTGTCATGATCCTCATTCTCCTCGATTTGAGAAAAGATTCCCGGCAACCTACTCCGTACCGTTGAACTGACAGGGGTATTACATGAGTTCTATACAAGAAGACAGAGAGACAACTATCGCTGAGGATGTCCTTGAAAAAACGAGCAGCAGGCGTTCATTTATAAAAGGTCTATCTATAGCTGCAGCAGCCGGAAGTGCTGCCTTGGCCACTGGTTGTATTCCAAACGCCAATGCAACATCTTCTGAGCAGATGAAGCTGCAGTGGCAGGAGTTTTTCAAGAAGAATTACAGATTGATGAGCCAGGAGGAGAAGGAAGAGACTGTTGGCCGTCTTGAGCGACTTGCAAAGCTCAAAGATGATAGGTATTCCCAGATTGGAACTGAAGAGCCGGTAGAAAAAGTTCTCTACGGGTATGCTTTCAATATCACACGCTGTGAGGGGTTTATGGAGTGTGTGACCGCTTGCGTCAAAGAAAACAACCTTGATCGCAAGACCAATACCCAATACATCAGAATCTTCGAGATGGAACCGGGCAAACTTGACCCTAGCACCGGAGATGGAGGCTATTTTCATAAGGTGCCCGTTGACAATAAGTTTTATATGGGAACCCAGTGCTTTCATTGTGAGAATGCTCCATGCACCAAGGCCTGTCCAACAAGGGCGACCTGGAAGGAACCTGACGGTATTGTGGTCGTAGATTATGACTGGTGCATTGGCTGCCGCTACTGTCAGGCAGCATGTCCCTATTATGGTCGTCGATTTAACTGGGGAAAGCCAGAGATACCAGAGGAAGAGATTACCACCAAACAACATTATCTTGGCAATAGAATAAGGCCGAAAGGCAAGATGGAGAAGTGCACTTTTTGTATCCAGCGCACACGCAATGGTCGATTGCCAGCATGCGTTGAGGCCTGTCCGACTGGATCGCGGGTATTTGGCAATCTACTCGATCCGGACAGTGAGATCCGCTATGTCCTGAAGCATAAAAAGGTTTTCAGGATGAAAGATGAACTCGGTACGGAGCCAAAATTCTGGTATTTCATTGATTGATAGCAAGAGGACCTAAATGAGCACATTTTCAGAAAGAAATTTACGAACCTTCCTCACTGATGCTATTCGCTGGAACCTTAAAGGCAGTATCCGCTTCCAGATTTTCAGAATAATATTACTCGTGTTCATGGGGCTGGGAATCTATGCTTACAGCCATCAGGCAAAATACGGTCTTGCGGTAACAGGAATGAACGACATCGTCAGTTGGGGCTTTTACATTTCCAACTTTACGTTTCTGGTTGGAGTTGCTGCAGCGGCGGTTATGCTGATTTTACCTGCCTATATTTTTCATGATCCGGATTTCCATCGAGTGGTAATCATAGGAGAAGGTATCGCGGTTGGCGCATTGATAATGTGTCTGTCATTTATCATGGTTGATCTGGGGGGACCACTTCAGGCCTGGCATCTGATTCCAGGTATTGGAATCTTTAATTTTCCATCATCTATACTGGCATGGGATGTTCTCGTGATAAATGGCTACCTGTTGCTTAACGCGCTGGTTCCTGCCTATATTCTTTACAACCACTATAGAGGGAGAGAAGCAGACGAACGTATATACCGACCATTTGTCTTTCTCTCAATTTTCTGGGCGTTTTCAATTCACATGGTTACGGCTTTTTTATATCAGGGACTGCCGGCCCGACCATTCTGGAACAACCCCCTGATGGGACCACGGTTTCTGGCATCAGCTTTTGCAGCAGGCCCTGCGCTCATGGCACTTGTGCTGGCTATTATTCACACTGTTACAACATATAAAATTGACCGGTCCGTTTTTAATAAATTACGACTCATTATTGTCATATCAGCAATAATTAACCTCCTCATGCTCTTTTCCGAGATATTTAAAGAATTTTATTTTCCAACTCATCACTCAAGTTCCGCCATTTATCTGTTCTTTGGTATGGACGGCCATAATTCCCTGGTTCCGTGGATTTGGACTTCCGTTTGTGTGAATTTTCTTGCCACCCTAGTGCTGGCCTTTAATCCAGGGAAAAATAATCCCAAAGTGCTTTTGCCGGCATGTTTGTTTTTATTTGTGGCGATCTGGATGGAGAAGGGGATTGGTCTGATCGTACCGGGGCTGATTCCTTCACCGCTCGGGGAAGTTGTTGATTATCTGCCGACATGGGTGGAACTGTTTGTTACTCTCGGTATCCTGTCTCTCGGGATTACCGTGGTAACCTGGCTAATCAGGACCGCTTTGATAATCGAGGAGAGACATGAAATGGAAACAACGGATTAGCTGACGCTCTAAGACCAATGGTTAAAGAATCTTCGGGAAGTGGAATCTGTCGAGGATAATCGAATAATGCTCCTTTCTATAGAAATACCTTTATAAACATAAAGAAATTCAATCTGAATGGCTGGACTTAGCTCAGACAAATTAACTGATAGCCACTGAGAGTCTTGTTTCCCTTGCCTGGGTCGTGGCTATGGTGATGCTGCACCGGTGATTGTCTTTGTTATTGCCGGAGATGCACACCGCCTCATTATTTCGGTCGATGTTGCGGCCCAAAGCAATCTATATGTTTCCTCGGGTCGCACGATCATGTGAGAAAGCCAAGTCTTTCAAAGTGATAGACGTTTTTGGTCAATAGAACCAAGTCCTGGGGAGTCAGATGGGGAGAGGATCCCATTTTTAAGATGAAATAATCCTGAAAATGGATCATTTAAGAGATCCAGGTTGCCGTCCAGGTCAGCAAATTCAATATTGGCACGACTCAGCGCAAAATGAAGACCAGCTGATATTCCCAGAGCAGATTCATCCAGGCAACCGATCATAACTTCAATACCAGCTGCCTTTGCAACTGAATTGATATGTTGTGATTCAAGGATACCACCTACTTTCATAAGCTTAATATTGATCATGTCTATCAGGTCATTACTGGCCAGTCTGAATGCATCATTGAGGGTTTTGATGGACTCATCGGCCATTACCGGAACGGGTACTGCATGGGTAACACGACCAAGCCTCGCATCCTTTTTTTCACTGGTAGGCTGCTCAATTATTTCAAGGTTAGCGGACTGAACACTGTCAATGAATTCGACTGCCTGGGAAAAGCTGTAGCCTTGATTGGCATCGAATCGCAAGACAAAATCTCGACCAAATGTTTGCCTGAGTTTGAGTACTTTTTCAATATCTTCTTCCAGATTAAGGCCGCCTTTTAGCTTGATAATTGTAAACCCATTTAACAAGTGTTTTCTGGCCTGCTCGAGGGTTTCTTCAACAGACACAATACCTATGGTTATGCTGGTGGGAATTTCATGCCTGAATCCCCCAAGCATCTGATAGAGGGGTAACCCAGCCTGCCGCGCCATGATATCATAGAGCGCCATATCCACCATGGCCATGGCAGATGATGCCTGGGGAACACACTGTTTCATGGTATGTATAATCCTGGCAATCTGGAAGGGAGACTGACCAACCAGCATGTCAATAATCACTGAATCGATGGTGGTTATGACATTTTCCGGGGTCTCACCTGTTACTATCGCATCGGGAGCTGCACATCCCCAGCCGATAATGCCTGTGTCAGTTATCAATTTAAGGATTATGTTGGTTGCATGGGTAACCGTCTCGTAGGCAATTGTGTATGGAACGGTCAGTTCCATATCCAGCCTGAAGTGTTCTACCTCGTTGATTTTCATATTAATATCTATTCTGATATAGCTTGTCAAACGGTGTGTTTTTAATGGTCTCAACGAACTCTGTCAACTTCTCAATCATGATCTCCCACATCTTTTCACCTTTTTCCGCAGTACCGAGCTTGGCGTTACCCATGACACCCGATTTTGATAGCCTTTTGGTGTGCACGAACCAGCTCACTCCTCCGTCTTTGCAGCCACTGCTTAGGATAGCATATTTGCTTGGATCAGTTTGTCTGGCACCAGGGGTTGTCTCTATTTCACTGAAACGACTGTTGCTGAACAGGAGTTTCGCCTGGGTATATCTGGATCGTTTTTCAGCTTTGAGAGAATTGTACGGCGGTTTGATAAAGTCATAGGAGTCTGTCTCACCGGAAAAACATTCAATCTGGTAACGTGCCTTGACCTTTTTGGGTTGAATTTCAATATCTGTGATGCTGAGTCTTTTCAGGACAACGAAGGAATCAAGAGATATCATTTACAATAGTTCCGCAGGAGCTTAACGAGTTCATCTGAACCATACTGGAGTACATCAAAGGCCGGCAGCCCTGTTTCTTCAGTAATTCTGGTGCAGGCCGGTCGTATTTCTTTTTTTTTCATGAATTCGTGGTTGAGGGTAACAGCAATTACCTTTTTCCCCGATATGGTTTCAATAGCACCTATCTGTTCAGGCAACGAGTGCAGACGGTATCCGGGGAAACCATCGTATTCAAGCCGTTTGGGAGCATGCTGGAGAATGACAAAATCAGGGCGACCAGCAGCAAGAATCTCAAAGCCACCCGGGTAGGCAGGGTTCATGAGGCTTCCCTGGCCTTCGATGAGAAGCATGTCAGGGGATTCATTTTTCCATGCCTCATAAACTGCATGTTCTATCTCACCAGAGACGAAATCATTGATACAGCTGTCCATGATCATTGAATATTTAGCACCCTGCATCCAGGCAGTCTGGCCTGTTCCCACCATTTCAGCCTTCAGGCCTGCCCGCCGTGCAGCATGGACAATGATCCAGGCGGTTGTGCGCTTGCCGATTGCAGAATCGGTTCCAAGTACGGCTACTTTCAGGCATTGAACCTCTTCAATCTTGCCGGTAAAAAAGTGCAATTCATCCCGCTCAGGAGTTCGCCGTATATCACGTATCCGGCAGCCGTGTTTTTCTGCTATTGCCATAAGATAACGGTCTTTATAGAGAAAATCATGCAGACCGCTGTCGATATTCAAGCCTGTTTCGAGGGCGGCACGAATCGTTTTTTTGGCCTCAGCAGGTAATCGTCCCCCATCGGGAGCCAGACCTATAACCAAGGTTTTGGGTCGCAGTTCAGCTGTAAGTGCTGCCATTGCATCTAAAAGGCTGGCAAAGATAGGGATTGAGTTTGGCCTTCCTTCGAGTACTTCCCCGGCATCCAGGCCCGCGTAAACATGATCGATAACACCAAGCACCGAATAACGTTCCGTAAAACGAACGAGACCGTGGGCGGTTTTTCCGTTTGGTGTGTTGAAAGCTCCGTCACAGTAAATCAGTGCCGCTCCATCGATTGTTTCTTTCATGATTTAATATTTCCCTGTTAATATGGCGACGTATCTGTCCTTTGCAAATTCTTTTTCTGAGTGCTGTTCCAGCATAGCAATAAGGCCGGCAGTTTAAGCCGGCAGAATTCGCTAGCCCTCCTTTTTATGAAGGAAGCGGCTCATATCCCGTATTTTTTTATCGCTGACGTGCCTGGCCTCGCCTTCAGTCTGCTGAAGGGTATAGAGCGCTTCGTTGCCGTCAAAGCTATGCCAGTTTATCAGCGGTTCGTTGAGAACAGTCTCCCGCACCTGACTGGGATTAATATCTCTACAGTGCTGGTGCTTGGCTTTAAAAGAAGTAATTATAGGATTCTTATTGGCAGCGGAACCTGCTATAAACATAGGAATCCGCGAAGTCTTCCCGCGTTTGTACAAACTCACAAAGCCGCGGTATACGCCGGCAAGCAGAGTACAGTTTGATACCGGTAAAGCAATACATTTCGGCGCATCATGCAGCTGTTCATAGATTTTGTGGGCAATCGAGGCATAGGTGGAAATTTGCAGTGGTGTGTTGGCTCCGCCGGGGTTTGCATCATACCATTCATTTTCACGAGCAAGTCTGCTTGATTCAATCACGGTATCCTCGTATGAACCTGGAAGGCAAACTATCTGGGTATTCAAATGTTCCATCTCCTTGATTCTCTCGGTGTGGTAACTCTCTGGAATATAAATTCTGCATTCCAGCCCAGCGAGAGATGCCGCTAGGGCCATGGGCACCGTAGTTTCCGATTGTTGCCAAGGATATAACATCATACTCCCTCCTGAAAGCATCGTGAACCTGGGCAAAGGCTATCCTGTCTTTCTGGGTACCTGATGGATTTTCCCCTTCATACTTGATATAGAGCTGGCGAACATTCAATACACGTTCAGGGTTACGGGCGCGATTTAGTGAGGTATCACCAATTTCGATGCTGATGCTGTCTTCAAAACATTCAATCCGATCGACCATTGATAGACTTCTGTCTTTAACATTTTCACTGAGGCTTTTTACTTCATTAGTAATTCTTATATTAGCGGATTTAACTCCGTCCAGCAGATTCATTACCATGGTATTGAGCACCATTGACTTGAATATATTTTTACTTTCAACCACCACTACTATCTCTCGGTGCTATTAGCAGATTATAAAAAAGAGCACAATCAGATAGTATGAGATTGCAAGCGTATTAGATAAATATTTTTTCGTTTTAAAGGGAAAACTCGCATGCAAATGTCGAGCAGCAATTTTCTGCATATTAAGATCAATCTAAGCAATATGTGACATAGTAACGAATTCTAAGACAGGAGGATAAAACGATAGAGAACGAGGAGTAGGGGACCAGACGCAAAAACCCCCGCCGGACAAAATGTTCAACGGCGACCGACTCTCCCACATAGTTGCCCATGCAGCACCATCGGCGCTGGAGAGCGTTCGCAATGAAACGGGTGGAGCCGTTGTGTCTAAGTATTCAAAACAAAAAACCCTCACCCGGTGGAATGCCAGATGAGGGCTATATATAAAGAAATCGGCGGCGACCGACTCTCCCACATAGTTGCCCATGCAGTACCATCGGCGCTGGAGAGCGTTCACAGCTTTTTTTCGAGGTGAGATGGCCTGTGAATCAAGAAGACGTGAGAGTGTATGGCAATACAAGTGTATGGCTCCCTCACAAGCGACGTAGAGTCGCGGGTTATATCACCTCGCCCGAAGGGTTTAAAAAAGAGCTGTGATAACTTCCGTGTTCGCAATGAAACGGGTGGAGCCGTTGTGTCTAGGTATTCAAAACAAAAAACCCTCACCCGGCGGAATGCCAGATGAGGGCTATATATAAAGAAATCGGCGGCGACCTACTCTCCCACATAGTTGCCCATGCAGTACCAT
>RCNC010000568.1_pt1 | contig 36423 bp, 29 predicted proteins | sample 2041301 | NCBI WGS metagenome assembly RCNC01 (sample SAMN09708231, study PRJNA481090) | Marine sediment metagenome, whole genome shotgun sequencing project. | biome: marine sediment; feature: ocean; material: sediment; isolation source: Sewage treatment plant 13A marine sediment (STP13A) ... | reverse complement strand
CGGTCTGGGGCTCGCCATTACCCGGCAGCTTGGGGAATTGATGGGTGGGGAGATTCAGGTGACGAGTGATCCGGGTAAAGGATCGAAGTTCACCTGCACGCTGGACCTCGGTGTGAGTCGTACGCAGGATGGATGTAGGACAGCGGACGAGTCTGCCGAAACCACAGAAAACGTCCAGCTGGACGCCAGGATATTGGTCGTCGAAGACAATACCGTGAACCAGGCGGTCGCGCGGGGCCTGCTGGAGTCTCTGGGGTGCCGGGTAGACGTTGCGCAGAATGGCAGGGAAGCGGTCGACCGGATCAGCAGGGAAAACTACGATCTTGTATTGATGGATTGCCAGATGCCGGTGATGGACGGCTACGAAGCAACACTCAAGATCCGCCAGCACGACCGAACGGCTAATGGACAGAAGCCGAACATCATCATCGCCATGACGGCGTTTGCCATGAAAGAGGACAAACAGCTGTGTCTTTCCGCCGGGATGGACGACTATATCGCGAAACCAGTCACCCGGGATTCTCTCCTCGAAATCCTTGAGAAACACCTCTCCAGCCACCCGCAGATGCCGATCTGATTAAATCCCGAATCCGGTCTTTACCCGCTTGTGCACATTCGATCGATCTTTGCTGACCGCAGCTCTGTTGCTATAAACTTCGGCATGGTTTACAATTGGGTTCCTGTATTTGCGGAAAGGAGCCGTCATGCCCCCCAGTCCCCCGAATCTCGTTTTCAACAAGGACGAGTGGTTAAACCAGTCCGTCACGTTCCGCGTCGGCTACGTGATCATCCGAGCCGATACCCGCGGACGAAGCGATACCGATATCGAAAACACGATCAATGCGGCACTGGACGCGGTGGTGCGCCCGGCAGAGATCAAATACCGGAACGGCGGTTGGGCCTATGTGAAGGTGGATGACTACGTCGATATTCCCGATGTCGCTCAAAAGCTGGCACAACAGACCGGCGTGGTGTACGCCGAACCGGACCTGGCCATGGTTGCCGCCAAGGACACAGACGATCCGCTGATCGATCCTGGTGTGACCGATCCATATGGAGCACCCCTTCAGCAATGGGCCATCGACCTTCTCGACATGCAGTCGGTGTGGGATATTACAACAGGCGACGAATCGGTGCTCGTTGGACTGATTGATTCCGGACTTCCGCTTGTAGAAGGATGCGAGGAATCCATCACCAAGGCGAGTCGGCTGACGGATTGCGTCGATCATGAGGACCTGGACGGAAGCCGCTTTCTTTCGGGTAACAATTATCTGTACGACCCGCCCGTTCCCGTGCCCCACGACTCGCTGGGGCACGGCACCAACATGGCGGGTATCATCGCCGCCCAGGAGGACAACGGCACCGGCCTGGCCGGTTTGAACTGGCAGTCTCTGGTTTATATCTGCCGTGTTCTGGACGATGACAACAAAACGACTGACGGTCTGGTTTACATGGCGATTACCGAGGTCATGGACTACGCAAAATCGGTTGGCAAGCAGGTAGTAATAAATCTCAGTATGACCTTTCTGGACGAGGTTTTTGGGCTGGATATCGGCACATTCGATGACTATTGCGGCAAACTGGTCGCCGACGGCGGTCTGATGGTATGTGCGGCCGGTAATAACGACGACACCGTGCAGTTTCCGGCGGCTGCCGCATACCGTTACCCTGGAAACGTCGTAGCAGTAGGCGCGACAAGTAGCGACGACACGATGTGGAGTTTATCAAACTATGGAGACACGGTCGTGCTGGACGGCGGTGATTCAATCGATCTGGCGATCACCGTTGTCGCCCCCGGAAACGATATCGCCACCACCGACATCGCGCTTGACTACGAAGCTGAAAGCGGTACGTCTGAAGCAACCGCCCATGTCACCGGACTGATTTCTCTTATGTGGAGTTTCAATCCCGACATGAGCGCGGCGCAGATCATCGACTGTCTTAAACGAACCGCGTCAATACCCGAGTCGATTCTTTCCAGCTGGTCGCAAGCAGATCTGGCCGAGAAGTGGTATGGCCACGGCCGTATAAATGCTGTCCGTGCCGTCGCCGGAGTGGACTGGGACGTTACCCTGGAAACAACCGCGATTTCGTTCGTGGACATTCCCGAGGGAGACGAACCCAGCGAAACGATAAAGGTGGAAGTGGCCGGATGCGCTGACGTGACCTTTACAGTGACGGTATCGGGTGACGACTTTGGAGTTGTTCCGGGTACCTACAATCACAACCCCGAAGACGGGACGATCTGGGAACGGCTGGTGGCTACCTACGCTTCAACGCTACCGGACGACGCGGAAGGTGTCGTGACAATTCAGTGGGACGACAAGCCGGGAGAGCCGCCGATGGAGGTGACCATCTCCGCCAACCGGGTTGCCGCCGGAAATCCTGTTATCGTCATTACGGCCGACAAGTCGGGCAGCATGGCACTCCCGTCCGGGATCATGGAATACACGAGAATGGATGTACTCAATTATTCGACCGGTATTCTGGTAGACCTGATGGAACCGGGCGGTGCGGGCGGGCTAGTGAGTTTTGATGAAGAAGCACAGCACCCGGTCGACGTTACTGTAATTGATCCCGGCGATCCCGATACAACCCGGGACTTGCTCAAAGACGCCGTCGGCGCACTCGAAGCCGGGGGGTACACATCGATCGGCGCCGGATTACTCCAGGCCAAAACAGATCTTGACACCGTGCCGGCCGACCTCGTCGCCGGGACTGAAAAGCGTGCGATCATCGTGCTTACCGACGGCAAGGAGAACCGCGAACCGCTGGTCGGCGATATTCTGACGGAGGATTTCACGTACCCCGTCTACGCCATCGGTATGGGTGATCCCGGCACGCTGGTGCCGGACGACCTGATCGCGTTGTGCAACACCACGTTGGGGCATTCAACCGTTACCGGTGCTCTGGACGACGACAGCGAATACGATGTCGCCAAGTACTACAGTCAGATCCTGGCAGAGATCAATGGCGACAGCGTGGTGGAAGATCCGGTGCAGCGCCTGCGACCCGGAACGCAGGATTTCAAGATCCCCGTCACCCGGGCCGACAGCCGCCTGGACGTCATTTTGATGCGTCAGGCAGAGGCGCCTTTTGAGGTTCAATTGATCACACCGGCGGGAGACCCGCTGCCGATCGATGACGTGTCGTTAATGCAGGGTACACGCGTCGATCGATACCGGGTGGACCTGCCGGTAAGGACAACACTGGGTGCTTTGCACGCGGGTACGTGGCGAGTACGTGTCGGAATGAGAAGGGACGCATTCAGCAGCTTTCTGGCGCAACTCGAAAACGACGGTGTGGACGTTTCGACAGCGCGTGCACACGGTCTGCGTTATTCCTTGCAGTCCAACGTACGATCAAACCTGCGCATGTTTGCACGCATCTACCAGGGCGGATACGAGCCCGGATCTTCGATGTTTATCCGGGCCCGTTTGACACAAAACGATTTGCCGATGGCGGATTCCGTTGCCCAGGTCCGCGCGGTTGTGAGACACCCGGACGGCGCGTCAGACGAAGTGAAGCTGTTGCCGTCGGCGAACGGACTTTTCGAAGCCGATTACCTGATGCGAATGCCGGGTGTATACAAGGCGCTGATAATCGCCGCCGGGCGATCGCGGCGGGGCGACAAGTTTCGCCGCGAGGTTTTACTCACCGGTGTTGTCTGGTCCTGAACTACGGTCTGTCTCCGACCTTGACCTTGGGTGTGCCCGACCCGCCCGAACATGGAGTGATCGAATAGTCCATCGATCCCGTTGCGTCGGATTTGACGGTCAGAGTTGCCCTCTTTCCTATCTCGACGGGTACGTCTTCCACGCCAAAAATACTGACGTCTTCGAACTTGATTGTCATTTCCTTGGACGAGGTATTGACCCACACAACCCGGTCATCGGGAAAAACCCACAGCGGATCGATCTTGTTGCCGTCGAGATCGACGGCTGTGCAGCCATTCTCATTGATATAAACGATATAGGTTGGGGATTGTGTGCACCCTGCACCCAGGATCGCCATGAAGCCGATCACCGCAATTAAAAATACAATTCTGGAAGTTGATACCTTAATTATGCCAGCAAACTTTCCACATGCAGTATTTGCTTTGGAAAAATTTAAAATGATCCTGACAATGATTAGATAGAGTTTTAGAATAGAATAGAGAAAACTTTTACAGAATGAATTGCCTGCTATATCATTTCGAAAGAAGAAAATAAAGTAGAAGAATGAAAAGATCAGTTTATCTATCCCTAATATTCCTTTTCTATTTTCTATTCTTGGGAAATGAAAAAGCATTTTCACAGTTTACCTTTTCAGGTGAATATAGACCTCGAGCCGAATATCGCCATGGATATAAAACGCTGGTCTATCCTGACCAAGATCCAGCTTTCTTCATTTCTCAAAGAGCCAGGCTAAAGTTTAATTTCAAATCCAAGAAATTTAGTGTATTCTTCAATCTTCAGGATGTTCGGACGTGGGGTAGTACTTCTCAATTGAATATTTCTGATGGTTACTTTTCCATTCATGAAGCATGGGGAGAATATTTATTTACTGACTACTTTGCTCTTAAAGTTGGGCGACAAGAACTAATCTATGATAATTCAAGGATTTTCGGAAATGTAGGATGGGCACAGCAAGCCAGAAGTCACGATCTGGCGCTATTGAAATACAGTAAGGAAACATTTAAAGTTCACCTGGGACTCGCCTTTAATCAGGATAAAGAACAATTAAATACGAATATCTACACTATTTCCAATAATTACAAAACACTACAATTTCTTTGGTTTAGAAAAGATTTTGAAAAAGTAGGAGGAAGCATTCTTCTGTTGAACAATGGAATACAGTATGTAGATACATCAAATGGTAAAGGATCTGTAAGATATTCCCAGACACTGGGGACCTATTTAAATTTTAAATTAGGAACTTTTCGCTTAAATGTATCTGGATATTATCAATTGGGAAAAGATCCTTCTAACAGAGATTTGTCTGCTGGATATTTTATGGGTGAGGTTCTCAAACCATTTAGTTCAGGATTTACACCGATACTTGGATTTGAGTACATATCAGGTACAGATCAACAGTCTGCTCCTTCGAATGAAAGCAAGAACAATTCCTTTACTCCACTCTTTGGAACAAATCATAAATTCAATGGACACATGGATTATTTCTATGTAGGAAATCATGCAAACAGTGTAGGCTTGACTGACATTTACCTTATAGGAAAATTTAATAAAGGAAAATTTTCTCCCCTTTTGGCCTTACATTATTTTTCTTCCGCTGCCACAGTATTAGATCCCAACAATCTCTCCAATGCAATGAAAAATTATTTAGGATTCGAAGTTGACATAGCCCTTAATGTGAAACTTGTCGAATTTGTATCCTTAAGTGTTGGCTATTCACAAATGTTTGCAAGTAAAACAATGGAGGCTATTAAAAATGGAGATCATAAAGCAATGAACAACTGGGCATGGCTAATGCTGACATTTACGCCTCAGTTTTTTCAAATAGACAGTAATAAATAATTAAACAGAATAATCTATGGATAGACGAAATGCACTAAAGTCTTTTTTTACATTCTTCCCCCTGGGAACAGCGTTTACTGGCCTGGCTGCAATGGGTATCCGGTTTATAACTCCTGTGAAAAGAGAATTTGAAAGAAAAATTTTCACAGTTGGTTTAGATGAACTCCCTATTGATGCATCTCGACGATTTAAAGATCTTAGGGGAAAGGATCTTATGATTGTGAGAACTGGACAAAGAGAAGTAATAGCCCTATCTACAGTTTGTACTCATCTTGGATGTACAGTTTCTTGGCAGGAGGACAAAAATGAGTTTTATTGTCCTTGTCATCATGCAAGATTTGACAAAGATGGGAAAGTTGTTTCAGGGCCTCCTCCAAAACCACTTGATTCCTATAAGGTTGAAATAGAAGGCGATAATGTTTATGTATATTTTAAAGATGTTAAGGAGGTGTAAAAATGAGTATTAAAAGCTGGTTTAGTGAGTCTTTTCCGGTTGACTCGGAAGCGCTAATAAAGATTTCTTCAGAACCCATCCCGAATCATCTAAAAAGATGGTGGTGGGGATTGGGAGGCACTCCTCTTTTTATGTTTATTATCCAGGTAGTCACAGGAATGATGCTGATATTTTATTACATCCCTGATCCGGATAAAGCATATCAAAGTGTCGATTATATTACTCATACCGCCAAATTCGGCTGGTTAATTAGGAGCATCCATCGCTGGGCATCTAATATCATGATTGCGGCTTTATTGTTACATATGCTCCGAGTTTTCTTTACTCAAACCTTTAGAAAGCCCAGGGAGCTTAATTGGATGTTTGGAGTTACATTACTTCTCCTAACACTGATGTTTGGATTTACAGGCTATTCTCTAGTTTATGAACAGATGTCCTACTGGGCTATGAGTGTTGGAACAGGAATTGCTGGAGCAACTCCTTTTATAGGAAATTGGCTGGCTGATTTTATTAGAGGAGGAAGTGAGATTGGACAAAATACTTTAACTCGGTTCTTTTTATTTCATATAGCTCTAATTCCATTAATCACCATGATTGTAATCGGTATTCATATATACCTGATCAGGGCGCTTGGTGTTAGTGAATTGAAGTTCCCAGGTGATGAAAAACTCAAAAAGAAATCATATCCTTTATTTCCTGATCATGTTTTTACTGAGCTGATCATTGTTACCATCATACTGATCATATTGGTAACATTATCATTGCTATTTCCTGCTGGTCTTGGCGAACCTGCAAACCCGAATGTTACACCTTTACATATAAAACCAGAATGGTATTTCTACCCGGTATTTAGATGGTTAAAGGTTACGAACCTTGAATTAGGTATAATAGGTCCATTAATCTTTATATTAATCTTGTATATCTGGCCTTTTATTGACAGGTTTTTTGAAAAAAGCTTTCCAGGAAAAGAAATCGCTTTCTGGATTGGAGTAGCTGGATTTTTTACAATCAACATTTTTCTATTCTGGGAAATTTTTGGACATTAATCCCACCTAAAAATCATCTAAATCAATAAAACACTAAATATTTATAACCATGTCAACAAATTTAACCACCAAAAGAAATATTATTGGAGTACTTAGCATTGTATTCCTTGTAGTATTGCTCATCGCCTTATGGAAAGAAACGCAAAGACAAATGCCAAATTATAAGCCTACACCTATAATGGATTCTGGCACGAAACATTGTGTTAGCTGCCATGGAGAAAAAGGTGTTGGTAAAGTAATTTCTGAACAATGGAAAGAAAGCAAACATGCAGAAGTAGGTGTTGGCTGTCTGGAGTGTCATAAAGCCGAGGATGGCGATATTGATGGATTTGAACATGAAGGACAGTTCATATCTACTATTGTTACCCCTAAAGATTGTGGTCGATGCCATGCTAATGAGGTAGAGGAGTTTACACATAGTCACCATGCCGATGCCGGTATGATTATGGGCTCATTAGACAATGTCCTTGCTGAAGTAGTTGAAGGGCATACTGCATTTAATAATGGATCAAATCCTGCCGCAGCAAGCGGATGTTGGCAATGTCATGGATCAAGGATACAATTACTTACTGATGAAGAAGGAAATCCTGTAAAAGATGATAATGGAGTCTTGAAGTTTGATCCAAAAACATGGCCAAATACCGGAATTGGAAGGATAAACCTGGATGGGTCAAAAGGATCTTGTTCAGCTTGCCATAGCAGGCATCACTTTTCTGTCGCTCAGGTAAGACAACCTGAGAATTGTGGGAAATGCCATATGGGTCCAGATCATCCGCAGGCAGAGATTTATCAGGAATCAAAGCATGGTATCAACTATAATGCTCACAGGGAAGAAATGAATCTCGATAGTCATCCATGGATAGTTGGAGAGGACTATATTGCTGCACCTACCTGTGCAACCTGTCATATTTCAGCAACTCCTGATCAAAAAATTAGCCATGATGTTGGAAAACGGATTAGTTGGACTTTAAGGCCAAAAGTATCAGAAAAAATAGATGCTGCTGCACTTGCAAAGGCTGAAGCCACAGGAAAACCATTACCTGAAGGTTTCCTTACCTGGGAGGAACGACGAAAGAATATGCAGAATGTATGCAAACAATGTCATACAAGGGCTTATGTTGATAATTTTTATATTCAATATGACAATCAAGTAAACCTTTACAATGAGAAATATGGCAAACCTGCTTTAAAAATGATGAACCTTCTAAAATCTACTGGATTACTTACTCCAGCAAATTTTGATGAAAATATTGAATGGACGTATTTTTTACTCTGGCATCATGAGGGCCGTAGAGCCAGGATGGGTGCTTCTATGATGGGACCTGATTATACTCAATGGCATGGTAATTTTGAAGTAGCAGAAAGAATGTATACTGAGTTTATTCCTGAAGTGGAGGAGTTAATTGAGGAAGCCAGAAAAAATGGTTTGAGAAATCAAGCAAACCAAGTTGAAGATATGCTTCATGAAATGCTTAACAGCGAGCTACATAAATGGTATATCGGCAAAGTTGATCCTGAAGAAGCACAGAAAAGGAAAGAGGCCGCTGCTGCATTCAGACAAAGATATTCTAACGAATAATAGCAAGGGACAGATAAATTAATATTGATTTTCTTGGATGTTTTTAGGCTAAGTACATAAAAAGAAATTTGGATTACCCTTTTACCGCTATCAGGGTATTAAAAAAATTGGAGGATATTTATGAGTATTTCAAGACGTTTTTTTATAAAGCAATCCGCAGTTGCTGCTGCAGCCTCTGCAGTTGGAATGAGCATTCCTCTATCAGTAAAAGCTGCTGGTGAGAAAGCAGAAGGAGGTTGGAGGTGGGATAAGGCAGTTTGCCGTTTTTGCGGAACTGGCTGTGGAATAATGGTGGCAACAAAAAGTGACAGAATAGTTGCAGTAAAAGGGGATCCGGCCGCTCCAGTAAACCGTGGATTGAATTGCATTAAAGGATATTTTAATGCTAAAATCATGTACGGTTCAGATAGATTGAAACAACCCTTGCTTAGGTTGGATGAAGAAGGAAACTTTAGTAAAACGGGAAAATTCAAACCTGTTTCCTGGAAACGTGCTTTTGATGAGATGGAGATCCAGATGAAGTCTACACTCAAAGAACTTGGCCCCACTGGGATTGCAGTTTTTGGCTCTGGCCAATGTACTGTTATGGAGGGATATGCCATGGCAAAGTTAATGAAGGCAGGGTTCAGGTCAAATAATCTTGATCCAAATGCACGTCATTGCATGGCATCAGCTGTTGCTGGTTTTATTCAAACTTTTGGAATTGATGAACCTTCTGGAAATTATGATGACATTGAGCTTACAAATACTTTTGCATTGTGGGGATCTAATATGGCGGAAATGCATCCTATTTTATGGTCGCGAATAACTGATCGAAAGTTAACAAACTCCGAAGATGTTAAAATTTTCAACCTTACAACATTTAAAAACAGGACTTCAAACTTATCTGATGTTGAGATTATTTTTAAGCCTAATACCGACTTAGCAATATGGAACTACATTGCAAGAGAAATAGTTTATAACAATCCTGATAGTATTGATAAGGATTTTGTAGAGAAGTATACTCAATTTGCGACTGGATATGTTGATATAGGATATGGAATGAGAAAACCAGAGCATCCAAGTTTTTCAGAGAAAGAAAGGGAAACCGTAAAAAAACAAGCTGAAAAAAAACTTACAGAGGTTGAAGGTAAAACACTTGAATATCTTGGATACAATGAGGGAGACATACTCGAAATGAAGCATACTGAGCAGGCTGGAGCTCATTGGGCCATCTCATTCGATGACTTTAAAAAAGCACTTGAGCCATATACTTTGAATTTTGTCGCAGAGTTGGCTAAAGGAGATGTGGAAGAAGACCTAAGTACTTTTAAAGTAAAGCTTAAACTACTGGCCAGCCACTATATTCACAAAAACAGGAATATTGTATCATTCTGGACTATGGGAATGAACCAGCATACAAGAGGTACGTGGGTAAATGAGCAATCATACATGGTTCATTTGTTGCTTGGAAAACAGGCAAAACCAGGAAATGGCGCCTTCAGCCTAACGGGACAGCCTTCAGCGTGCGGTACAGCTAGGGAAGTTGGGACTTTTTCCCATCGTTTACCAGCAGATATGGTAGTAAACAATCCAGAACATCGTACTGTTTCTGAAGAATTATGGAAAGTCCCTCAAGGTACGATCAATCCTAAAGTAGGTTCACATATTGTGAAAATAATGAGAGACTTGGAGGATGGGAAAGTAAAGTTCGCCTGGGTAAATGTATGCAATCCATTTATGGGTTCAGCAAATGCAAATCATTGGATTAAGGCTGCACGAAAATCTGATAATTTTATTGTTACAACCGATGGTTATCCAGGCGTTTCAGCCAAGGTTTCTGATCTTGTTTTACCTGCTGCAATGATTTTTGAAAAATGGGGTGCCTATGGAAATGCGGAAAGGAGAACTCAGCATTGGAAGCAACAGGTGACTCCACCTGGAGATGCAATGCCTGATTTATGGCAATATGTGGAAATATCGAAAAGGTTTAAATTAAGTGATGTATGGAGTGCTCAAAGAATACCTGGTCTACCTGAAGGACTCCCTGATGTTCTTAATGAGGCTAAAAGGATGGGATATGATGCTAATGATACCTTATACGATGTCCTCTTTGCAAATGAAAAAGCAAAGTCATTTAGTTGGCCAGATCCGATTGGTGAAGGGTTTGAGAATACAGAAGCTTTAGGTGATAGCCGAGATGTAAAAGGATCTGATGGAGAAAAATGGAAGGGTTATGGTTTCTTTATACAAAAATATCTTTGGGAGGAATACAGGGAATTTGGGGCTGGTCGTGCTCATGATTATGCTGATTTTGATACTTACCAAAAATTAAGAGGTTTGAAATGGCCTGTGGTTGAAGGAAAAGAAACTCAATGGCGATTCAATTCCAACTATGATCCATATGCAAAGAAGGAAAATATTGGTGATTTTGCTTTCTATGGGAAGGCATTCAAGTCTTTACAGCAAGGAAATTTAGTTGGGCCTGATAAGGAAAAAGAAAACATAGGCATAAAAAATAAAGCCAAAATTTTCTTTAGGCCTTATATGGATCCTCCGGAAATGCCTGATCAGGAGTATCCTTTTTGGCTATCAACTGGTAGGGTTCTTGAACATTGGCACAGTGGTACAATGACCATGCGAGTACCGGAATTATTTAAAGCTGTTCCTGAAGCCTTGTGTTATATGCATCCAGGAGATGCCAAGGAATTTGGTTTTAAGAGAGGAGATTTAGTATGGATTGAATCAAGAAGGGGAAAGGTAAGTGCGCATGTTGAAACAAGAGGAAGAAATAAAACTCCGCGACACATGGTCTTTGTCCCCTGGTTTGATGAAAAGGTGTTTATTAACAAGGTAACTCTTGATGCTACCTGTCCTATATCAAAACAAACTGATTTCAAGAAATGTGCAGTTAAGATTTATAAATCCTAAATTAAGTTTTTATTGCAATTGATAATTGTAGCAGGATGAACTAATGTATAGAAATAATCAATTTAACAAGTAAAAGTCTTTAATTATGGTAATTAGATTAGGAACCATTGCAACAGTGTTCGTTTTTCTATTTATTTCCTGTAATAATATGGATAATAAGAACAATGATGAAATGATAAATGATAGTTTTGATACTACTGGTCTGGCCTCAAATGTAAATTTGTTGGCTGAAATGCCATCATATAGCAACCTTGAAGCTGGTAAATCAACGAAAATAGAACGTGCTTTTGAAAATGCACCACCAATGATACCTCATCAAACTACTACCTTTATACCAATTACATTAGATAATAACTTGTGCATTAGTTGTCATATTCCTGAAAATGCTAAAGCAATTGGAGCGACAGAAATACCAAAAACTCACTTCACCAATTTTAGGCCTGAAATGATACAAAAAGAAGGATTGTACTACTCAAATGCCAAACCAAATGAAATTATTTCCAGAGAATTGGGTGCAGAATTGAATATGGCCCGGTATAACTGTACCCAGTGTCACGTATCCCAGACTAATATTACAATTGATATTGAAAATTATTTTATGCCTGATTTTAGGAATTCAAGTAGTAAGAATAGCTCAAATCTTTCTAAAAATATAGGTGAAGGTGTAAAATAGTGGACTAAATCATTTGATATTGTCTTCATAAATTTTCATCATAAATCTGAGAATAATACATATATGAATATATCAAGTATTATAGTACAGGTTAAACCTGAGCGCATTGAAGAAGTTATAAATATGCTTCAAAATGTAGATTTTTGTGAATATCATCTACATGATGATAAGGGTAGGATAATCGTTACTATTGAAGGAGAAGGTGTAGAAGAAGAGATAATAAAACTGAAGCAAGTACAACAAATAAAGAACGTTATTTCTGCAGACATGGTTTACTCATATGCTGAAGAGGAACTGGAAAAAGAAAGAAATAAAATCGAATTAGAAAATAATCTCCCAAATTGGCTAAATGATGATAATATAAAGGCAGAGGATATTAATTACCAGGGAAGCATTAAAGGCAAACTTTAATATTAATTTTCATATTTATATTCATTTATCCTGCCTACTAATCTACTTCTGTACTTTTTAAGTTTTACGAATAGTGCCTATAAATAAGTCTTTTTGTGCCAATTTATATCTTTATTAAACACTCCCTCAAATGAAAAAAGCCGGCTACAGTGCCCAGGACTGGAATCGAACCAGCACGACCAAAAACGGTCACTAGGCCCTCAACCTAGCGCGTCTACCAATTCCGCCACCTGGGCAATATTTTTATTCATTAATAAGAACGTTTTGCGGCGGAATTGCCTTCCCGCTTTCCTGGCTCCTCCTTAAAATGATCCACTGGATCATTTCTTAACTCTCGGCCCTGCCACTACCGAAAACAACAAATCTTCGATTTGAAATGTTTTCAAGCATCCTCGAATTGGCAACAAAATCAAAGATTTTGGCCATTTCGGGACCTGCACATACTAAAACTTGCAATTAACAAAGAACGCTTCATGTTTGCACTGTGCCCAGAACAGGAATCGAACCTGCACGTACTTGCGTACACTAGTCCCTGAAACTAGCGCGTCTACCAATTCCGCCATCTGGGCCTTTACACTAAATCAAAATCAAAGAACTATAATAATATACTTTTTATCAAATGGCTTGCAAAAATAAGAAAAAAATCAAATTGAATTATATTTTTTAACTAATTTTATGTTTCCATATTATTATTCTCTTTCAATTATTTAACAAGATCTATTTTTTACTCTAAGCCTACAATTCAATGTTTAAAAAACTTATCTCAATTCTTTTTGTGATTCCAATGTTATGGGCCAATTCATGTAAGAATGATAAAAAAGAAAATATGGATTCGATGAATGCAAATCCTGAAAGTATTGAGTTTAAAACGATAAATTACAATAAGAAATTTGGTGATTGCTCCAATCCCGATTCTCTTTGTTACGAACTCGATATTCAGAATTTACAAATATATAGTGGCCCTCGGGTAGTTCAAAATACTGTAAATAAAGCTGTAGATAAGTATCTTTTCACAACACTTGGGAGTTTTCTTTCAGAGGATAGTCCAGCTCTAGCATCTCTTGATGAATATGCTGAGGCTTTAATTCAGGATTATAAACATGTAGCCTCTGAATTTGATGACTATGAGCAGGATTGGAATATCCAGGTTAAAACTGAGCTTAAGAATAACGATGATAATATTATTTCTATTCTCACCACTGTTGACAGCTATTTGGGTGGAGCACATGGAAATCATTGGAATGATTTCCTGAATTTTGATGCTAACACTGGGGGGGAAATTGGCTGGAAAGATATTATTAGGGATCAAGACAAATTTATGAAATTGGCAGAAACAGGATTTCGAAAAGAACGAATACTTTCCCCTGATGCTGATTTTGAAAGAGAGGGTTACTTCTTTAAAGATGGTATATTCGTCCTTCCAGAAAATATTGGTTTTAATTCAAAGGGAGTTGTATTAATATACAACCCCTATGAGGTGGCTCCTTATTCTATGGGTTCAACAGAATTTATTATCCCATGGACTGCTATTGAAAATATTACCAGTTTGAAATAAAAAGACTATTAGATTATTTTTTTGGCTTATCTGAAATGGTCCTGCCTCTTGGTACCATTCTTAAAGTGCGATCACGTTTGGTTGACTTACTTTTGAGTGTTTCATAATAGTCTACCCAGGCTAAGAAATAGTTCACTTCACCCTCGACCAGAATATCTGTTTCGATAAACCCTACATCCTCATCTGCCAGGGTGTAGTTGTCATGATTGGCTTCCCAAACATCAACATAATATCTTTTTGATTCCAGATTTGAAAATGTAACTATTCCATTCACATTTGTAAATCCTTCTACCAGCATATTGGTTTCATCTAACCAGTCTTGATAAGTAGGATAAAGAATTACACTGGCATTTTCAACTGGATATTCATCATAGTACTCAAGCACTTCAATCTCAAGAGTAGTTGGAAAAAGTACAGTTATTTCCTGGTAAGAAACATCGGAATAACTATTAGATGAAGCTGTTAATGCAACTGAATACACTCCTGATGCAGCCCATGAATGAACCGGATTGGTAGCATTTGAAAAAGTACCATCCCCAAAATCCCATTCAAAATACTTCGCATCTAAGGAATTATTTGTAAAAAATACATCTTCATTTACATATACATCCAATTCAGAAGAAAAAAAAGATGCAACAGGTTGCCTCTCGCAGGAAGTAAGCACTGTTGCAGCAATTATTAATATTATATATGACCTTTTCATAACTGTAGATTTAGAGTGTTTACTAACTTAACTGCAAAGTTGGTGCCAAAGTTCTACAATAAAAACATCCATAAACAATACATTATAAATTAATAAACGATCCTGAGCCATAAAAGCTTTATTATTATTATCTTTGCACTTCGTTTTTTGAGGATAGTAGGACAAATGATAAAAATTAAATTTCCAGATAATAATATAAAGGAATTTCCCCCAGGAATTACCGGGCAGGAAATTGCACGAAGCATTCATCCGAGATTGGCCAAGGAAGCCCTGTCGGTTAGTGTGAATGGTGATTTATGGGATATCATGAGACCCATTGAGACTGATGCTGACATTAAATTTCATAAATGGGATGATGCTGAAGGGAAACATGCCTTCTGGCATTCTTCAGCACACTTAATGGCAGAAGCCATTGAAGATTTATTTCCGGGAACCAAATTTGGTATTGGTCCCGCTATTGACCAGGGGTTTTATTATGATGTAGATCCTGGAGAAGATGTTGTAATTACAGAGGGTGACCTTCCAAAGATTGAAGCTAAAATGCAAGAATTGGCAAGGCAAAAAGAAATATATGTTCGAAAGAACGTTACTAAAAAAGAAGCATTGGATTTCTTCTCTGATAAAGGAGATGAATATAAAATTGAATTGATTCAGGACCTGGAGGATGGAACTATTTCATTTTACAACCAGGGTAGTTTTACAGATCTTTGTCGTGGGCCTCATTTGCCGAATACCGAATCAATTAAAGCAATCAAATTATTGAGTATTGCGGGTGCCTATTGGAGGGGTGATGAGAAAAGGAAGCAATTGACACGAGTGTACGGCATCAGTTTTCCAAAGAAAACCATGTTGGATGAATATTTGGTTTTTTTGGAAGAAGCAAAGAAAAGAGATCACAGGAAAATTGGTAAAGAATTAAAACTTTTCACCTTTAGTCAAAAGGTTGGCCAGGGACTCCCCTTATGGCTTCCTAAAGGTGCGCAGTTAAGAGAGAGGCTGGAAAATTTCCTGAAAAAGGTACAAAAAGATTATGGTTATGAACCTGTAATTACGCCTCACATCGGACAGAAAGAATTATACGTCACTTCTGGCCATTACGAAAAGTATGGTAAAGATTCTTTTCAACCCATAAAAACACCTTCGGAAAAAGAAGAGTTCTTGCTGAAACCGATGAACTGTCCACACCATTGTGAGATATACAAATCAAGCAGAAAAACATTTAGGGACCTACCGGTACGTTTATCAGAATTTGGTACTGTATACAGATATGAACAAAGTGGAGAGTTACATGGACTTACAAGGGTTCGTGGCTTTACCCAGGATGATGCCCATATATTCTGCAGGCCTGATCAATTGAAAGAGGAATTTATTAAGGTTATTGACATTGTCCTAACCATATTTAAGGCACTAAGTTTTAGTGACTTTACAACCCAGATATCATTAAGAGACCCTGAAGACAAAGAAAAATACATTGGTAGTGATGAAAACTGGGAGAAATCTGAAATAGCGATTATTGAAGCTTGTGATGAAAAGGGCCTGGACACTTTTGTAGAACTCGGGGAAGCCGCATTTTATGGGCCAAAGCTTGATTTTATGGTGAAAGATGCACTAGGAAGGCAGTGGCAATTGGGTACAATTCAGGTAGATTACAATCTCCCTGAAAGGTTTGAGTTGGAGTATATTGGATCAGATGATAAGCGACACAGGCCTGTTATGATTCACCGTGCACCCTTTGGATCATTAGAACGCTTTGTAGCAGTGATGATTGAACATACAGCAGGAAAATTTCCATTATGGCTGACCCCTGATCAGGTAGTTATTCTACCTATAAGTGAAAAGTATGTAGATTATGCGAAAAAAGTTTTTAATTTTCTAAATAATTCCGATATTCGCACTCTGATTGATGACAGGGACGAAAAAGTAGGTAAGAAGATAAGGGATAATGAGTTAAAGAAAATCCCCTACCTCTTAATTGTAGGTGAAAAGGAGGTTGAAGGCAATACGGTTTCGATTCGAAGACAGGGTGAAGGAGATCAGGGAAGCATGACATTAGAAGATTTTGCTAGTTTTATTCATAAAGAAGTTGAACTACAAATTCAATTATAGAAAAATAAATTATTAACTAATATTAGGAGGACAATACAATAGTTATCAGGCACAGAAAAAGGTTTGAGAGTAAACCAAAATTTCGTATTAACGAACAAATCAGGGTTCCGGCTGTAAGGCTTGTTGGAGACAACATAAAGGAATCAGCTGTAATATCAACCAAAGAAGCACTTCAAAAGGCTGAGGAAATGGAACTTGACCTTGTGGAGATATCTCCAAAGGCAGATCCACCAGTTTGTAAGATAATTGATTACCAAAAGTTTCTTTATCAACAGAAAAAGAAACAAAAGGAAATTAAAGCAAAGACAGTTAAAGTTGTTGTTAAAGAAATCAGGTTTGGTCCAAACACTGATGATCATGACTACAATTTCAAATTACGTCATGCTCAAAAATTCCTTGAAGATGGTGCTAAGGTAAAAGCCTTTGTATTTTTTAAAGGTAGATCAATTTTGTTTAAAGAACAAGGTGAAATACTTTTGTTAAGGTTTGCAACAGACCTTGAAGAATACGGAAAAGTTGAGAGCTTACCCAAGCTTGAAGGTAAAAGGATGATACTATTTATTGGTCCAAAAGCAAAAAAGAAAAAGTAAGAATTCATTAATAATCAATATAATTAGTATGCCAAAGATGAAAACGAATCCCGGAGCTAAGAAAAGGTTCAAGCTAACCGGGTCTGGGAAAATTAAAAGGAAACATGCTTATATGAGTCATATTCTGACAAAAAAAGCAACAAAAAGGAAAAGAAACCTTTCATATTTTGGAAAAGTACATAAAGCCGATGAAAAAAACATCAAGCTTTTACTTGCCATGAAATAGTAGGGCTCTTAATTATTTAAATGTTTAAACAGAGTGAATTAGCCGAAAGAGTTTGTCAATTATAACAAACCGCTAACCATTCAAAAAGGTAAAAATTATGCCAAGATCAGTAAATACAGTAGCATCAAAGAAAAGAAGGAAAAAAGTACTAAAACAAACGAAAGGTTATTGGGGTCGCAGAAAAAATGTTTATACAGTAGCCATTAATGCTTTAGAAAAAGGGCTTCAGTATGCATATCGTGACAGGAAAACCAAGAAGAGAAATTTCAGAGCACTATGGATTCAAAGAATCAATGCTGGTGTGAGAAAATATGATATGTCTTATTCTGAGTTTATTGGTAAACTCAAACAAAACAACATCGAATTGAGCCGTAAAACATTGGCCGACCTCGCAATGAACCACCCACAAGCTTTTGAAGCTGTGGTGAATAAAGTTAAGTAATTCGATTATAAAGAATTGAAAGGGAGGCAATAGCTTCCCTTTTTTTATCTTAAGTTTCATTAGGCAAAACTGTTAAATCCAATACTCTTTATTATCCAAAAATGAAGATCGCTTTAATAGGATATGGTAAAATGGGAAAAGAGATTGAATCAATTGCCCTGAAAAGAGGGCATGAAATCTCAAAAATCATTGATATAAAAAACAATGAAGAGTTTGGTTCTGAAGAGCTGATGCACTCAGATGTGGCCATTGAATTTACTATGCCTGAGTCTGCATTTGAGAATATCCTAAAATGTTTCAATAATAACCTCCCGGTAGTTTCAGGTACAACAGGCTGGTTAAATGAATTAAAGAAAGTTGAAAAAGAGTGCATGAAAAATAATCAATCGTTTTTCTATGCCCCTAATTTTAGTATTGGAGTAAATATATATTTTAAACTGAGTCAGTTTCTGACCAAGTGGATGAATAAGATTGGTGATTATAATGTTACACTTGAAGAGATCCATCATATTCATAAAAAAGATGCTCCTAGTGGTACAGCTGTTGCTCTAGCCAATGATATAATAGAAAACTATCCTGAAAAGAGCAGCTGGGTGCTTGATCCTGATGATGTAGTTCAAGCTGATGAAATCCCCATTATCTCACAGCGTAAAGATATGACACCCGGAACACATGAAGTTTCCTGGGAATCTGATGTAGATAGCATTGAGATTATCCATACTGCAAAAAACAGAAAGGGATTTGCCTTAGGTGCAGTATTGGCTGCAGAATATATAGTTGATAAAAAAGGAGTGTTTAATATGGACGACCTTCTTGATTCCTAAAGTATTAATAAATGTTAAAAAAAGGCCTTACATACAATATTATACCTCTGCAAAACATTACTTTTGCAGAGGAAGGCATCAAATACAACAATTAAACAAATGAATATACTGAGCAATAAATATTTCAAGTTTGCAATAGCTGCACTGGCATACCTTTTATGGGTAATATGGGTTGGTAACTATTGGCTACTATTTGGATTAGTGATAATATTCGATATATATGTTTCAAAAAAGGTCAATTGGGCATTCTGGAAAAAAAGAGATGAGAAAAACAGTGCCTTTGTTGAATGGATTGACGCCCTCATTTTTGCTGTAATCGCAGTTACCTTTATAAACATCTTTTTCTTCCAGAATTTCAAGATCCCAACTGGTTCGATGGAGAAATCATTACTCATTGGTGACCATTTATTCGTAAGTAAGGTGGCATATGGCCCGAGGATACCAAACACTCCTCTTTCATTTCCATTCACACAACATACCTTACCCATTGTAAACACAAAATCGTATCTTGAATGGGTAAAATGGCCATACAAAAGGTTAAAGGGAACTACACATATTAAAAACGATGATATAGTAGTATTTAATTTCCCAGCTGGAGATACGGTAGTGCTTCAGCAATCAACCAGGAGCTATTATTCTATTGTACGCGATATGACTGAAGAACTGAAAAGCAGAGATCTTCGCCAGGGGAAGAGTTTAAGATCCGATTCAGATTATTATTCAGAAGGAAGAAGACAAATCAAGTCAATGTATGATATAGTTGATAGACCAGTTGACAAAAGAGACAATTATATAAAACGCTGTGTTGCCAAGTTTGGGGATACACTTACCATAGTGGATGGTCAGGTTTTCATTGATGGGAAAGCTCAGCCAGGTGAGGAAGGAAGGCAGTTCCGCTATTTTGTATATACTGATGGCACCCGTTTAAACCCAAAAACACTGGAACGGATGGGTATTTACAAAAGTGATGTATATACCGTTGGACTTTCACAGTATGTAATGACACTGACAGATGATATGGTAAAGAAGATTTCAGGCTTTAAGAATGTTCAACAGATCGAAAAAATATTGAAACCAAGGGGTCAATTTTCATTTAGCGTCTTTCCACATGATGAGAGATATAACTGGAATGAAGATAATTTCGGTCCCCTGTGGATACCCAAAAAGGGAGTAACTATACCCTTAGATACTTCTAACATATCTAAATACAGTAGAATCATTGAAGCTTATGAAGGCAATAGTCTTGCAGTGATAGATGGCAAAGTATATATTAATAATGAAGAAGTAAATAACTATACGTTTACAATGAATTATTACTGGATGATGGGTGACAATCGTCATGATTCAGCTGATTCGCGATTCTGGGGTTTTGTTCCTGAAGATCACATTGTTGGTAAACCAAAATATGTGTGGCTATCTCTTGATAAAGAAAAGAAGTTTATAGCTAGGATTCGATTCAGGAGAATGTTTATGAAAATTCAGTAGTAGTAATTCCTGAGTTTCCTGCAAGCAATACTAGACATCCGAAATATTTATCTCACAATTAAAAAGGAAAATCTTCCTCTGTGGAAGGCATTATAATTTTCTCTTCTTTGGGTTTGTCCGCTAATTTGTGTTCATAGTTGCCATTTACAAAAATAGCTTTGTACGGAGTAGTTGGGCAAGCAAATTCACAAGCACCACAACCAATACAAATTTCATCCTCCACCTCAGGGATAACAAGGGCTGTTTCTTTATAAGGCACCATTTTTACAGCTTTGGTTGGACAATGCTCTGAACAGGCCCCACAGTCTGTTTTATCAGTATGAACTATGCAATTATCCTTAATAAATTTAGCAATACCAAGTTGTGTTAGTTTTTTTGTATCAACTTCCAGGGGTAGAATAGCACCAGTTGGACAAACGTCTAAACACCGGGTACATTCAAAGTTGCAGAACCCCTTCCAGTAATCCATACGGGGCTGCATTAATCCTATCAATCCATATTCCAAAAATGCAGGATGGAGAACATCATTCGGGCAGGCACTGACACATAAATTACAGGCAGTGCAACTTTCATTATACTTTTCAATACTGGTTGATCCTGGTGGGCAAACAGGATAATCCCTTGCTTCACGAACTTCAGTTGGCTTTGAGTTTTTGGGTATTATCTTAGCAGGCAAATCCTGATCCTCGATATTTACCTCCTGCGATTGATCTGGTAAATCCTTAGTAGCGGTTGGTACTTCCTGTGCCCGTGAAATTCCAACAGTCCCCAATGCAAATGCAATGCTACCAACTATAAATTTTCTTTTCCCAACATCAGGTTTAATATCTTCTTTATTATCTCCTTCATTAATTGTTTTTTCTGTAATACTTTTTATTGCAGAATACCTAACGGAATTAGACTTACATACAGTAAGACAGTCGAAACAGGAAATGCACCTTGATACATCAAGTGATTGATCTTTAGTATTCAAACAGGATGCCTTACAAACCATTCCACATAGACTGCAACTGGTACATGTACTATGGTCAATTCGAATTCGAAAAAGAGAAAATTTTGAAAGAAATCCCAGAAAAGTACCAACCGGGCAGATTGTATTACAAAAAAGTCTTCCATGGAATGCAGACATCCAAACAACAAGCCCAAGAATTGCGAACTGTATTAGAATAACCAGAGCAGGTCCTAACTTAATTTCTACTGGAAATAATGTATAGACATTGAATTTCCCTAAAAAAAAAGCTAAAAGATTGTTTACGAGTATTACTACAGGCTTAATAAAAAAGGTAAATATTCGGCCAAAGTTGCTATAGGGATCAAAAAGGTTAATAAAAAAGACAATGCCAAAAACAAAAGACAGTATTGATAAAATCAATATTCCATATCTCAGCTTGTTATGAGGCTTAGTAGTCTTGAAATATCGGTTTTTTTTCTTTTTAAATTTCTTTGAGAACCAATTGATAATATCCTGAAGAATTCCCAATGGGCAAACGGAAGAGCAGTATACCCTACCAAACAATAGTGTCAAAACAATGACAACCAGAAAACCAATTGCACTAATTGATAATACATTAATAAACTTTAAAACAGAGGGTATAAATTGAAGCCAGGTTATTCCATTGATTACTTCTTCCGGAATTAAACGCCTGAAATCAAGAAAAACAAATGAAAAGGCTATAAAAAAGATTAAGGATACTGCAATCCTTATCTTCCTTAAGATGGAGGTACTCACTATGATTAAACTTTTATCCGTTTAATTGAAAGTTGACTTAGATCCATTGTACCAAGCTTCATTTCGTCAGCTATACGAATAAATGGTACAGTTTCTGGCTCCATCCCAAATAATTTGGCAGCAGCAGCATCAATGGCAACCATGTCAGTACTAACCAACTGAGACTTCATATTAAGAACATCAGCCTTTGAAACTCCTTGAGGTCCGTTTTTCATCATAGCATTGTAAGCATCTACAATATTCAAATCTGGTTTACGCTGGTAGGAAGCATAGTCGGCTATACATTGATGCAGGTCATTTTTATGCCAGAATCTTCTATCCCAAACAACTCCCATTAAGTTTTTCATTGACAAACTCAACTTTGTAGATGAATGATTCTTTAGAACAGGAACATTGATAAAAACATCAGATTCAAGAATAAGTTCATGAACTTTAGTGGTTAAGAGTTTCTTACCTCCTGGAATAGTAACCTCCTGGTAATAGTTTTCAGTATTTCCCGGAACCATCTTTCCACCTGCATCCTTCACATATTTCTCAATTCCACTGGTTTTATAACATTTGGTCCAGTTATCGCATGTGTGGTCAAAAACAAAAACATCTTTTGCCCCGGCCTTAAAACAATGTTCAACAATTCTCTTAATTAGAATGGGATTCGTATTTGCCGCCCTATCAGGAAGCCTGTCCCAACCAATATTAGGTTTCACAACAACAGTCTGGTTCTTACTAACAAACTGACCCATTCCGCCCATCGCCGCAATGGCCTGATCAAACATTGCACCTGGTTCACCACCCTTAACTGCTACAAGGTCAAATGCTCCCAGTGCAGGAGAATTTGCCGCCCAAAGATTGTTCATACCACTCAAACCAAGGGCCGTCCCTGTAACAACACCAGCACTGATTGATTTCCTGACGAATTCTCTACGTTTCATATTCTAAAATATTTAATTTTCTATATATGCCGAAAAATACATCTTTTATGGCAATTTAATAAGTTATTGAATGAATCTTTAAGGTATTTAAAAATAATCTAAATTAAATAAATAAACGTATCTTACTGTGAAACTGATAATTAAAACTGATTCTTATCTACAATTGTCAAAGAGCTGAACTCTAATTATCTAAAAGAACTATCTTTATTGGTCAAATTCTTATTAAGATGAGTAATTCCAATATGGTAATTTATTACAATTGTTTTTCCGGTATAAGTGGTGATATGAATCTAGCTGCAATGATTGATCTTGGTGTGCCGGCAAAGCATCTGAAAGCTGAATTGAAGAAACTTGATTTAGATGGATATGATTTGAACATAACTCGTGATTCAAGAAATGGGATATTTGGTACCAGGGTTGATGTACATCTCACTAAACACGAACACCATCACAGGCATTTAAAGGATATATACGGAATTATAGAAAGCAGTACTTTACCGGAGAAAACTAAAAATATCAGTAAACAGATATTCCATAAAATTGCTGTAGCAGAGGGAAAAATCCATGAAATGCCCATAGAAAAGGTGCATTTCCATGAGGTAGGTGCTATAGATTCTATTGTTGACATTGTTGGTGCAGCCATATGCTATAATTACCTAAAGCCGAAAAGAGTATACTGCGACACTATTGAATTGGGTAGTGGAACGGTAAAAAGTGAACACGGCATAATTCCTGTTCCTGCCCCTGCAACCCTGGAAATACTAGAAAATATCCCGACTCATATTGGTGGTGCTGAATTCGAAACTACTACTCCCACTGGAGCAGCTATTCTAGCTACAATTGTTGATGAATTTACGAATAGTGTAAATCTTACAAATCAGGTTACAGGGTATGGCGTGGGCCATAAAATCTCAGAAACACCTAACTTGCTAAGGGTTTTTCAGGGAGAAATCCAGGAATCCACAAATTCAAGTTTTCAGAAAGAAGATGCCTGGTTAATAGAATGTAATATTGATGATATGAATCCCGAATGGTACGAGCTTATTATGGAGAAACTATTCTTAGCCGGAGCCCAGGATGTATTTTTGACCAATATCATCATGAAGAAATCAAGACCCGGAATTAAACTTTCAGTACTATGTGCTCAAACAAAACTGGACGAGTTAGAAAATATTCTATTAACTGAATCAACAAGTCTTGGCTTAAGGGTATTTCCTGTACAAAAAACTATTCTTGAAAGGAAAGCTTATATCTTGCAGACCAAATTTGGTAAAGTCAGGATTAAATCGACTTATCTGAATGGTGAGATTGTTCGGCAGAAACCAGAATATGATGATTGCAAAAAGATATCGCTCGAAACTGGAGAATCCATTACTCAGATTATGAGAGAAATAGATGCTTCGCTATGGAAGGAGTCAAATAATGATTGATCATCCCAAATTTATTGAACTGGTTGAATATCTTGAGAAATTGGATTCAGCAGTAATTGCCTATTCAGGAGGAACCGATAGTACGTTTTTATTGGCCGTTGCTCAAATTTCATTAAAAGAAAAGTTTCTGGCTATTACTATCGATACTCCCTACATTGCAAGGTGGGAAATTAAGGAAGCCATAGAAATCTGCGAAGATCTTGGGGTAAGACATAAAGTAATTCAATCAGAAATTATTAATTCTATAAAGAACAACCCAAAAGACCGTTGTTATCTCTGTAAAAAACACCTTTTTACGGGATTACTTGAAGAGGCTAGAAAAGAAAATATAAAATATGTCCTTGATGGTACTAATCTTGATGATATGGGGGACTATAGACCAGGTAGAAGAGCTCTTAAAGAGCTAGAAATTAAAAGTCCTCTACTTGAAACTGGCATTGGGAAAGATCTTATAAGAAAGTTTTCAAAAGAATTGAATCTCAAAACATGGGATAAACCAGCATATGCATGTTTGCTTACCCGTATCCCCTATGATGTTGAAATAAAAAATGAAGAACTTGAAAGAATAGAGCTTTCAGAAGCCTACCTTATGAGCAGAGGATTCAGAGCAGTCAGGGTAAGAAGTCATGGGGGAATTGCCAGGATAGAAATTCCGAAAGAACAACTGCCTGAACTTCTTTTGCTTAATAATACAAATGTAATAAGTAACAAGCTGAAGAGCTTTGGGTATCAATTCGTTTCAATTGATATGGAAGGATACAGGATGGGAAGTTATCTGGTAAAAGAATAAGCAACAAATAAATTGCAACTTCTAGATAAAAGATAAAAATTATAGAAAATGACCAATCAAGAAATTAAAGAGGTTCTTCAAAAAGTAAAAGATCAGGATATTAGTCCGGACGAAGCAATGGCAAAGTTGAAAGACTTTTCATTTCAGGAACTTGAATATGCCAAAATTGATTATCACCGGGAATTGCGAACAGGGTATCCGGAAATTATTTATTGCCCGGGAAAAACAAATGATCAAATAAAGGGTATTATGGAGGCTATGCTTCAAAAAGAGGTGGATATAATGGCTACCCGAGCAATTCCGGAAGTATATGAATTCCTTAAAGATATTCACCCCAATACAGTTTACCACAAAGAGGCCCGGATTATAAGTATCCAAAAGAAAAAACAATCAATACCAGATACCAATATATGTGTAATTACTGCCGGAACCTCAGATATTCCGGTTGCTTCCGAAGCTGCTGTGACAGCAGAGTTGCTCGGGAATAAAGTTGAAAAGATTTTCGATGTCGGTGTTGCAGGTATCCACCGTCTCATGAATAAGCTAGATATTATTAAAAGATCTAGAGTAGTAATTGTGGTTGCAGGAATGGAGGGAGCACTTGCTAGTATAGTTGGTGGTTTGATCGACAAACCAATAATTGCCGTACCCACAAGTGTAGGATATGGTGCTAATTTCCAGGGCGTTTCAGCTTTACTGGCCATGTTGACAAGTTGCGCTGGAGGCGTAACTGTTGTAAATATTGATAATGGTTTCGGTGCTGGATATTTTGCAAGCATGATCAATAAGTTATAATACAAGGCCCTTGTTATATATATGGATCGGAAAATTCTTCTTTCAACATCCTACCTAGGACCAGTCCAATATTTCTCGAAATATTTATTGTCGGGAAAACTTGTTATTGAAAGCCATGAAAACTTTATTAAACAGACATATAGAAATCGATGCGTAATTGCTGGGGCAAATGGACCTATAAAACTCACCATACCGGTTCTAAGAGGCAGTTTTCATAAAACAGCCATTAACAAGCTAGAGATTGACTACTCAAAACGATGGCAGGACATCCATTGGCGAACTATTGAATCAGCATATAGATCTGCTCCCTTTTTTGATTATTTCGAGGAGGAAATTAAGTCTGTTTTTATAAAAAAAACTCAATTTTTAATAGAGTATAATACAGAACTCACAAGCAGTATTCTTTCAATATTAAACATTGAGCCTCACCATAAACTCTCTAATAGATATCATGATAATACCAGCAATACTGAAGATTTAGACTACCGTGAATTAATACGTCCAAAGAATATTGAACCAGATATTCTTTTTCGAGCCTATCCCTATCATCAGGTTTTCGAAGAAAAGCATGGTTTTACTCCTAATCTGAGCATACTCGACTTGATATTTAATGCAGGTCCAGAATCTATAGAGATACTCCAAAGTAGTATTACGATTAGGGTATAAAGCAAGATTATTATATACAAGTCTGGAATTTTAATCAACAAATTATTCCTGTCTACATGCAAATTAGTGGGTTTCATCAAAGATTATTTATTGTATTTACCTGATATTATTAAACTTATATAAAGAAAATACGTATATTAGTTTATTCAAACTTTAGGAATCATGAAAAAAACAACTTTAAAACTAGGTCTTCTTCTTTGGATTCTTGCAGCTTTTGTATCCTGCGAAACAGAGACTACAGTGCCTGCTGAGAATGATATATTAGATACTGAATTAATGGGTATGCTGGATTTTGTTACGACCATGAGCAATGTTGACTATTCAGATATCACTTTTTGTGGGATACCTCAAGGATTTGAACTTTGGTATACTGCACCTGAGTCATATGGTGATGTAATTGTCTATAATAATGCGGAAACCTTGCACATTATTTACAGACTAAACAAAAACTCTGTGGAAGCAGGTTGGAGTATACTTTCAAGTTACCTGTTTATTGGCGACTACGAAAACTTGCCCTACCTCGAAAATGGAAGTGTTAATTGGTATGGAGATGGAGTTGGCCTGGTTTCTTTTGAAGATAACCCAACGTCTGTTAAAATTTCCATTCCTTTAACCGAAATAATTGGATGTAATGGAATTGCTACAAAAGTGAAACTTACTAATCCTTCCATGGATGATACAATGGTCTATCCAAGAGCATTTCTAAATATTGATGGAAAACTGCATTATCCCTGGAATGAATCTTATGAGTATTGTATTCAGGAATGTGATTAACTAAGAAATAAGGTATCTTTCAAGCATTGGACTTGAAAATATAATTCTAAAAAGAGGAACAAAATAAGTTCCTCTTTTTTTATTAGCTCCCTGGAAAGAGAATTCCTCAACATACTTTATCACCTCAAAATAAACTTTTATCCAAAATAATTGCCCATTCATCAAAGTTCAGAGGCTCCAAGTTATGATTCTGAATAAACTTACAATTAGAAAAACAATTATTAACAAAAGTTTTTAATTAAAAACAAAAATTATGAAAACACTTTTAATTAAACTAAGTCTTGCATTTATGGTGATCGCATTTATTTCTTGCGACAAAGACTCACAAGAGCAAGAAAAAAAGGAGCTGGATGATAAGGAGATTATCGAGAATATATCTGATCCGGCCGATTCTACTGCACAGGATACAACAACTATTAGCGAAACATATTGTGGTACTGTTCACACATTTGAACTTCGCTATTACTCAACAACATTATTTGGTACAGTAGAAATGTTCAATAATGAAGATTCACTATATATAGTTTATAAAGTAGACGATGAATTAGCAAACAACGATTGGGGTATTCATTCAACCTATCTATTTTTAGGGGATTACAATAATTTACCTAAATTGGAAAATGGTAGTGTTGATTGGTACAATGAAGCCATTACTATGGAATTGTACGATGGAAACGAACCTGTTGTTATAAAGTCTTACGCACTGGGTGAATTAGCTGATTGCTTTGGATTTGCAACAAAAGTAAAACTAAACAATCCAGATCCAGATGGTGCAAATGTAAGTCCGCGCGCATTTATCAATGTAGACGGAACACTTGAATATCCCTGGATGCAAAATTATGAGTACTGTATCCAGTCATGTAGCTCCGATTAGGAGTTTTAATATAGGGCATGAGATAATATCCCTATAGAAAGAGGGATCCAGGATTCTGGCAACCTTAGATCAAAATAAGGTTTGTATTATGCCCCGCTAAACCTAATAGATTCAAGTTAAAGGGAAGGATTAAAGATCCTTCCCTTTTTCAGGTCATTACCCCAAACTCTGTACTAAAAATAACGAAATTCTTAATCTTTACTATTCACTTGTTTGTGTAAGCATATACTATGCTTCGTCAAAACTAAGGGGCTTAGAGATTAAAATAGGAATATACTTGAGCGAACAAACGAACGAACAATTATTACTTTTAATCAATTACAATTATGAAAACAAGAATATTAACAATTGGAATATTAATAGCATTTTTTGCCTTTACTTCCTGTGAAAAGGAAGAAACAATGGTCACTCCTACTGAACCTGAATTAAACGATGAAGCGGTATTAAAGTCTCTGAAGGCTTCCAAACGTAAGAAAAGAAAATTGGACAGGTGCGAAAATATTACACAAGTTACCTGTGGTGAAGTCAATACATTTGAATTATGGTATGGTGAGGATTTTCCTTATGGAACAGTAAGCATTTCAAATGATAATGAGTTCTTATATGTTCAATATGATGTGGAAAAGAGCCTGATTGAAGAAGGATGGGGATTTCATACAACATATCTCTTTATTGGGGATTATAGCGAATTGGTTTACCTGGATAATGGCAGTGTTAACTGGCATGCAGATAATATGATGCTTGAAACCTACGATGACAATCCGACTTCTGTTCTTAGAATTATTCCTTTAGAAAATCTTCCGGAATGTTTTGGCATAGCCACAAAAGCAAAACTTAACAACCCTTATGGTGGCCAAAATCCTAATCCCAGGGCATTTTTAAACGTTGAGGATAATTATTTGTACCCCTGGAAAGAAAATTACGAATATTGTGTGCAAGATTGTTGTGGTGACTCTCCTGGGACAGCTACACAGGGTTATTGGAGAAATCACGCAAGTGCCTGGCCAGTAGAATCTATCGAAATTGGAGGAATTACTTATAGTAAAGAAGACGCAATAGATCTTATGGATGCTCCTGGAAGAGGTGATAAAACATTTAACATGTTTGAACAACTGGTTTCAGCCAAACTTAACGTAATGATTGGAAATTGTTCCACCTGTATTAATAAAATAATAGCAAATGCTGATGCATGGATAGCTGAACATGAGATTGGAAGCGATGTACGTGCTAATTCAGCAAAATGGCAGGAGGCAGCAGGTTATTGGCATACTATGCTTGATGATTACAACAATGGTAAACTGTGCGCTCCGCACAGGGATTAATAATTGTTTATTGTTCGAAAAAAAAGAGGGATCAATGATCCCTCTTTTTTATTATATTACTAATCTATCTTACAATTTGAAACCTATTGTAGCTAGAATATTATTGTTATTATAATCATTGACAACAGACTGAGCATTCGGATACATATAATAATTTTCCCTGTGTTGTGAATACATATAGGCCACATCAAAGGAAAAGTTCTTAGTTCTAAATCCTATACCACCTGAAAAGCCCCAATAATATGCATCTTTATTTGCTTCGGTTTCAGCATAAGGACTTCCATAATAGGAACCACCAGCTCTTAAAGAAAGAGCCGATATCCTAAACTCTACACCTGCTCTAAAGTTAAATACATCCTTGTATGCATCTGATATACTCTGATTTTCATTCATAAAATCATAACCATCACTTCCATTACGCAAACTCATGCTTGAATAATCAACATACTCAAAATCAACATCTATCAAGGCCAATTTAAATATTTGAACACCCACATTTCCAACTGCCTTAAATGGAGTTGATAATTGATAAGCGTAGTTAGATTCTGGTGAAGCCGATTCATATTCACTTACCCCATCAACGGGTGTATCAAAACCTGACTGAATATAGGTAGAATAGGTTTCACTCAGCTTATATTTATATGGAAAATGGACGGCCCCTCCTATACGGAGCATTTGAATAGGCTTTACCAGAACACCTAGTTTAAATCCGACTGCAGATCCTCTGGTATATAATCTTTCACTAAACCTGAAATAGTCAAATTCTGCTATGTGACCATCCGGATCGTATTCATAATGGGTCATATCCTGGTGATAATTCATATAATGAATACCCATGGTCCCTCCAATATAGAACATATTACTTATGTTCATACCAAGACTAAAAACATATTCACCAGCACCTCCAGTTGAGGAAACTCTTCTCTGCTGCACTTGCCCATATGTTGAGCTCGGATTATCACCCCACAAGGAATATACCGTTTCATAATTTTGTGGTTGCCCAGCAACCGTGTCAAGCATATAGACATCCCATGCTATTCCTTCTTCGAAAGGATATAGATCATTATAATTCGTTCCATCAGCATTGTCTGCAAAATAATCAAGTAATGAACTTGAATTATTAATTCCCTGCATCACCATATTCTGAGAAAAATTATTTTCACGATTATAGCCAGCACCAAAATTAACAGAGACAAAGCCTTTCTCATTGCCAGAAAGGTAGGAATACACAAATCCTCCGTTTCCCAGGAAGAAACTTGATGCATTATCTTTTGTTGTATTACCCAGGTACTGCGAAGTGACAGAATTAAAATTCCCTGCAGGAGTGATTGTAAATTCAGTGGTTCGATAAACTCCAATTCCAGCCGGGTTAATACTTAAGGTTGAGAAGTCACCACCAAATGCTCCAAAAGCTCCACTCATTCCCATTGCCCGAGCTGTACCTCCCGGAAAAACTTGTGAATACCTCAGTGCATCGGTCTCATTCTGAGCGTTACTAATAAGTAGGCTCAGGAAAAATGATATAGAAAGTATATATAATCTTTTCATTTTGTCTAAAGATTAAGATTAATAATTCAGAATAGACTTACAGGCAGTCCGTTAAGAAATATATAGGTTTTTGGTTATCGTCTTCTTCCACCTGAGCTGGATGATGATGAACCGGAAGACCGAGATCCAGATGATGAACCTGAAGATCTTGATCCAGAACTTGAGGATGAAGGGGTATAACTTCTTCCAGAGCTACTGCTCCTGCTAGGGCTACTATAGCTTCTTCCAGAACTACTGCTGCCAGGATTATAACTCCTTTTAGTGCTAGTACTCCTTGCATTTGTTCTGGTAGGAGAAGTAAAGCTTGATCTGCTTTGTGTTGGTGTATAACCCTGACGTGTAACAGAAGATGGCCTTGTGGTATTTACTGACCTGGTTGTCCCTGATCTATTATAACTAGGCACAGTTGTTTTCTTCGGTGTTGAATATCTGGGTATATATCTTTTTTGAGTGGTATTTCCTCGCTGAATCTGGTTCTTGCTTGTATTTGAAGCTTGCGTGGTCTTAGCAGGTATTCTTTTAGCACTGCTTTGTGAAGAACGACTATTTGCTGTGTTAGCAGATCTGTTTTGAGCTTGTGCTAAATTATTATTTCTATTAGGAAGAGTTCTTGTAGTCCTCATATCCGATGCCGCCACACTTCTACTTTCAATATTACGCCTGTTTCCAGGTGCAGGTGCTGTTGCAGTTGAGGCTGAACGAGATTTCAAAGCTGTGTTTGCAGCTGAAGCAGAAACCCCTCTTCTCCTGGTAGCTGAATTGTCATAATAACTAGCTGATTTTGTTCCTCCATTGCTATAATCCATTGCCCGGCCTGTAGCTGAAGATCTTCTATGAGTTGAAGTATAACCAGCACCTCCATCACTTATATATCCTGGATAGCCACCATAATAACCGCCACCATAATAACCGCCACCATATCCATAGTATGGGTAGCAAGAATAACATGAATTATAATAAGGGTAGTAAGGATATCCGCCGTAATAACCACCATAATATCCGCCACCATATCCGTATCCAAAACCCATACCAAAACCAAATCCCATACCTACACCCATACCAAATGAAAAAGTTGGGCCGTAATATGGAGAATAATATCCTAATCCAACAGAGGGTCCATAGAACCTACTTATTCTAGAAGTGTAGTCAGTGTTATCACTATAATAATCATCATAATAATTGTTAACTACCAATTCCTTATCTCCATTCTCATACTCAAAAGTTTCCAGTTCCAAAGTATCTCCATTATAGACTCCGCTTACTGAATTTTGAGGCTCCATATATGTTGCACTCTCAAAACCCTGATTTGTAGGAACAGCTTCTGCAACTGCGACTGTAGCTACTGCATCGGCATTCTTCGCCGCTTTCTTTGCAGCTCTCTTTTCATCTTTAGGAGAATAGTAGACATCATCAGCAAGATAAGCACTTGAAGAGCAAGCCCCTAGTGCTATTGTGATCCCTAATAATATGGTAAATTTTATTTTCATAATTGTTCCTCCCTACAAATTAGTACGTTCTAATAAGTTATTAAACAAATTTCATACCAAAGTGAAAGAATTAAAAAAAATCAATTAAAAATAGTTGTAGGTTTATTAACAAGCTCATGTAAAAATAAGAAAAATTCCATAACATGTAATCAATCATATAAAATTCCGCATAATTAACAATCAATCCATTCTATGATAAAGGGAGTATTGAGTAAAAGATTCGTTATCGCTAATGAAAAAGTATAAAAAAAGCAGGGAATCAATCCCTGCTTCAATTAACTTTTCAAGATGCACTATTTACGTCTTCTAGATGAATTGTCATTTGAGCTTCTTGAGTTATCATTTTTGCTTTGTGCGTATGAAGGCTTTGTAGCCTTAGACTTATTTTGTATACTGGCATTTGACCGAACCTTGTTGCTTGCTGAAGCATTGGATCTGCTTCCCTGATATGCAGAACTTCTGCTTGTATTAACCGACCTGGTATTCACAACTGCTTTTTTATAGCTGTTACTATTTGAACGATTAGAATAAGATCTAGAATTCTGCTTTGAAGAGGCAACCTTATAATCTGGTCTTGAAGTAACAGTTCGCATTCTTGCCTGATTTGAAGTAGCACTTTTTCTGGCCGAATTCATTTTCGCCTGGTTCATTCTAGCAGTACTAGCACTTGAGCTAACTGATCTTTTCACACTAGATTCAGCGCTCTTAACAGGAGCTCTTCTATAAATATTGTTTCCAGTACTAACCTTACTGATACTTTTTCCGTGGCCATTCCTTTTTACTGGCTTATTCCCACTTTTTGCTGAACCCCTCGAATTATTGTTATTAACATTAATATGTGTTTTATTGTTGTTATGGTTTCCCCTTACTTTCGAATTATTATTAACTGTTACATTATTGATGTGGGTATTGTTATTATTTACATTTCTTACCCTTGCATTGCTATTGTAATTGGTTCGACCATACCTGTTTGAATTCGAATACCTTGAACCAGAATAATAATTTCTATCTGAGTAGTAATTATTTCTTTTGGATTGGTAATTCACCATACCTGATCTGTAGGCAACAGGATACCTGTTGGAACTCCACCTATCATAATAAACTGGTCTGTACCTATACCCGTAGTAGTAACTGTCATAACCATAATTTTGATAATAAACAGCTGAGTAATAAGGTCTATAATATGATCTGTAGTATGGATTTACGAATGATATTCCGAAATATACTCCACTCCAAAAGGGTTCTCTGTATATACTCCCACCAAAGTATGCAGGTTCATAGCTGTACAAGTATGCATCTGTGTAACATGATCCATAATATTCTACACTTACGTAAGGACCATGAAATCTCTTGATTCGAGATGAATACTGAAAGTCGTACATATTATTGGAATAATGATTGTTCACCACGACTTTTTTCCCGCGTCCATATCCATTATACCCATCATTGTACTCACCTACCACATTTTCAGATGAAAACGAAAGCGCTGCATGTGATATAAAAATCATGAATGCTGCGATTGCTGATATTTTAAAATTTGTTCTCATGACACCCTCCTTTTGTTGTTAATTTTTATTTATTTTGCAACTCGTTTGTTGACTTTGATTTATTAAAGTTCAAAATTCATACCAAAAAATAAAATGGCAAAAGTTTTAACTAGCAGAGAAGAGGATTACGCCCAGTGGTACAATGACTTAGTAATAAAAGCTGACCTCGCTGAAAATTCAGTTGTTCGAGGCTGTATGGTTATCAAACCATATGGATATGCAATCTGGGAGAAGATGCAGGCCCAACTTGATAAGATGTTTAAGGCAACTGGTCATAGCAATGCATACTTCCCACTTTTCATACCAAAATCCTTTTTTAGTAAGGAGGCAGCTCATGTTGAAGGCTTCGCTAAGGAATGTGCAGTAGTTACTCACTATAGGCTAAAGAATGACCCTGATGGAAAAGGTGTAGTTGTTGACCCCGATGCAAAGTTAGAGGAGGAATTAATCATCAGGCCTACCTCTGAGACGATTATATGGAATACTTATAAAAACTGGATACAATCCTATCGTGACCTCCCAATCCTGATTAATCAATGGGCCAATGTGGTAAGATGGGAAATGCGCACACGTCTTTTTCTCAGGACAACCGAATTTCTCTGGCAAGAAGGTCATACAGCTCATGCTACAAAAAATGAAGCAGTTGAAGAAACTATAAAAATTGTAAACCTCTATGCTAACTTTGCTGAAGAGTTTATGGCCATGCCTGTTATTAAAGGTACCAAGACTGAATCAGAAAGATTTGCTGGAGCTCTTGAAACATATTCCATAGAAGCTTTGATGCAGGATGGTAAAGCTCTTCAATCAGGAACCTCTCACTTTCTAGGACAGAATTTTGCAAAGGCATTTGATGTTAAGTTTCTGGATAAAACAGGAAAGCTTGATCTTGTTTGGGCTACTTCCTGGGGTGTTTCGACCAGGTTGATGGGAGCACTAATAATGGCTCACTCTGATGACAATGGACTTGTATTGCCCCCAAAACTAGCACCCATCCAGGTAGTAATAGTCCCTATTTACAAAGGCTCGGAGCAATTGGGTGAGCTAGGAGAGATTGCCACTAGAATAAAAAATGACCTGGAGGATATGCAAATTAGTGTAAAATACGATGATCGCGACACCCATAAGCCAGGTTGGAAATTTGCAGAATACGAATTAAAAGGTATTCCTGTAAGGCTCACACTTGGACCCAGAGATATTGAAAATGGTACAATTGAGATTGCCCGTCGGGACACACTTGAGAAAAAGACTCTTCCACAGGAAGGCATTGCCAGTTATATCGCAAACCTTCTAGGGGAAATGCAACAAAACATTTACAATAAAGCATTTGATTTTAGATCTGTCAACACTTTTAAAGTTGATACCTGGGGGGAGTTTAAAGAGATTATCAATGGTTCAGGTGGATTTGTCCATGCTCATTGGGATGGAACCAAGGAAACAGAGCAGAAAATTAAGGAAGAAACCAAAGCCACAATTCGGTGTATTCCAATAGACTCAGAAGTGGAACCTGGAAAATGTGTATTTAGTGGGAAACCCTCCACCAGAAGAGTCCTGTTTGCGAAAGCATACTAAAACTGTTTATCATCATTCTATTATTATTAACTGAAAAACAACTGGTATTCAGAGTATATCACCTATGATTGTTTTTCTATTATAAGCAGATTCTAAATCTTTATTAAATTCTATTATCTTATTCTTTTCCGGAAAATATTTTTGGGTATGATTTTACATGATGTACATATTTCATGTAAAACTTTGCTAAATTTACAAGTTGAACAACAATCTAACTAAAATTAATGACTACAAATAACGAAGAAAACAAGATTCTAGATGAACTGGCAGTTAAGTCCAGTGTTAAGCAGGAAGCATTTACTAACACTCTTGCAGCTTTCAATACTCTTAAAGAGGTACTCCAAAAGATCACGTCAGATTACAACGCGCAGCTTTCTAACTTAAATGAGAGAGTCAGCCTTGAGTTTTCTGACAAAGGAATATTTGTTGCACAGGTGCGAGTG